>Ga0209606_1005167_pt1 | contig 11497 bp, 8 predicted proteins | sample AD_UKC057_MetaG_FD_184412 | JGI IMG/M metagenome (GOLD analysis project Ga0209606, IMG submission 184412) | Active sludge microbial communities of municipal wastewater-treating anaerobic digesters from USA - AD_UKC057_MetaG (SPAdes) (version 2) | ecosystem: Engineered > Bioreactor > Anaerobic >...
TTTTATTTCTTCTAATCCAGAATTAAACCTTGGCTCTACTATGGCAAAGCGTTGGTTTGGGGGAATAAATGTACTTCCCTCCCTGCGTCCTATTAAACGATTATTTTTATTATAAACTCTAAACTCATAATTAACTTTGTAAACAGCTTTATCTTTATTTCTGTTTTCAATAAAAGCAATTAAATTATGATTATTACCGATAACGCTAAATGCCCTACTCCAAATAATTACTGGTTCAATGGCTTGTCCTTGGCAAATTAAATCACAACTACCTCCACAATCAACACCTTCTTCGTTCCCGTTTTGTTTACCGTCAAAACAAGTTGGATCTGATCTCAGATAAGGGGCAATGATTATTAAAACAGTTACCAAAATTATGGCTAAAAAGCCTGATAAATATTGAAGCTGTCTTTTGGCCGCCCATGTCATATTTTGTATTATAACAAAAATATACTCCGAATTGAAGTATATTTTGGAATGTTTTATTTAGTCTGTGGCTAACTTAAGTCCTACCTTTTCGGCTATTTGTTTTATCCACAGTTCGTGACGAGAAAGCTGAGTGGAAATTGCAGCATATTCAACACTTAAGTTACCAATGGCTTTAGCTATACCATCAGTAGAGACAATAAGACTTTGAACTAACTCTCGTAAATCAGCCATTTCACTTTTTATTTCTTGGATATCAGACTTTGAGGCCAAAACACTTGTTAATTTATTTATATCTTCATTGTTTAACATATATAAATTATATAGAATTAATTAATAATAAGCAACAAAACAATAAAATACCCTTAAAAATAAGGGTATTTTATTGTTTTAAAGTTTAAATACTTGGTGCTGGCGACTGCCTACTTTTCCCCCGAAGGAGTATCATCGGTACTACAAGGCTTAACCCGAAATCAGATTTGAAAAGTTTAAATACTTGGTGCTGGCGACTGCCTACTTTTCCCCCGAAGGAGTATCATCGGTACTACAAGGCTTAACTTCTGTGTTCGGAATGAGAACAGGTGTTACACTTGCGTCAAATCACCAACACTAAATATTCAAACTTATTAACTTTTCAAATCTAGTGTTTTAATCAGATATTAAATAATATCTGAAAATTGAATGTTGTTTGTAACGATACGATTTTCAAATTTCCTAATAGGAATCGAACAATTAGTACACCTTGGCTAAACACATTACTGTGCGTACACCTGGTGCCTATCAACCTAATCATCTCTTAGGTTTCTCAAACGATTCCTCATCTTGAAGCTGGCTTCGTTCTTAGATGCTTTCAGATCTTATCCATTCCCGACATAGCTACCGGGCGGTCCAGTTGGCACTAGAGCCCGTACACCAGAGGTCAGTCCACTCCGGTCCTCTCGTACTAGGAGCAGATCTTCTCAAGAATCAACGCCTGCAGTAGATAGGAGACCAACCTGTCTCACGCATCTATGTTTTACTTCCGTTATCATCGCGTTTTAATAATGATAACAGAACCTCCATTACTGAAGGGATCGGACTATATATTCTTCTTTACAGAAGGTTGGTTTTTAGTCTCTACATCCCGACTCAACTAATGTTGAGAGGGACTCGGTATTATCACCCAAACTTTTATAAACAAAAGTTTTAGGGACTTCACCGATAACCCCAACTTGTCATAATATATTTCTATATTACGCCGCCGTGATATACCAAACTGGTATACATGGTCTTTTGCTAATTGATTAAATTAGCTGATGTCTCTTTTGTAACATTTCCTCTTCGGGTTCAAACTGTTAAAACCACAATCTAATGTTTGTAAGCTTTGTGAAATGGGCAAGAAAATTCTTTCTTGCCATTCGTGCTACCGGCTGGGCTCGAACCAGCGACAGACGTGAGGCATCAGCCCACCGCTCTTCCAACTGAGCTACAGTAGCTTAAAAATAAAAATGAACAACATTTCACAAAACTTACAAACATATTCCGATCTTAACGGTTTGAACCCAGCTCGCGTACCTTTTTAATTAGCGAACAGCTAAACCCTTGGCAGCTTCTCCACCACCAGGATAAGGTGAGCCGACATCGTATATTCGTCTATTATTACTAATAGTATGGACTATATCTTCATCCTTTCATAATAATCAATTATGATTAGGCGTTGGCGTCTTAGCGTTACGCATATGTAACGCTCCATGTTTTAAAACATAAGTCTCTACAGGGTCATAACCAATTTGTATCTCATAGAAGAAACTATGTGAGGTTCTATCATTTTCATAAACGCCCCTATACTTTCCTTCATGATTCTAATTCTATAGTATTTTTTATCTTTGTTTAGTCTCGATTTAATCCCAATTTTTCTAAGTAAAGTTACTAATCTTTTTTGGTCTTGAATGCTGAATTGTTGAGTGTTTAGATAAATATCTCTATCTCTACACTTGCTTCCATCATCCATATACCAGATAGCAACAATAATTGGATTTAATTCTAAATTTTTTGGAATAATCTTTCGATTATTTTTATAAAACATTTCATAAAAATGAGTTAGATCTTTATGTTGTTTGGTAAAAAATCTATAAGCAACACGATTTTCATTATTTAGTCTTTCTTTTGGAGCAGATTCACACAATCTTTTTAATGAATTGTATTTATAATCTACATACTCTTTTGCTTTAACAGAGTGATTAATTTCTAAAAAAGCATTTTTTCTGCCGGGTATTATTCTTAAATACCCATCTCCTAAAACAGAACCTATAATGATAGATCGTTCAAATTCGGTTAGACTTCCCACGGTATTGTCCATTTATTTATTATAACAAAAAATGGAGTTCACCGTTATAAGCCAAGATTTTAATCAAATATATTCTCCGTTTTAAAAATATATTCAACTCCAGACTGCACGATTTCTCATGCCGCACCCCGATAATGTTAAGGTGCCGAACTCCGCCGTCGATATGAACTCTTAGGCGGAACTAGCCTGTTATCCCTAGAGTAGCTTCTATCCGTTAATCTTCAACCGCGTCTAATACGGGTTGTCGGTTCACTATGTTCTGGTTTCCCATCTGCTCGACATGTACGTCTTACAGTTAAGCTAGCTTGTGCCATTACACTATCGGCACGGTTTCCATTCGCGCCTAGCTAACCTTAATAAACTCCTCCGTTACTCTTTAGGAGGATACAGCCCCAGTAAAACTACCCACCAGATACTGTCTCTCTGCGTTTTTGCCGTAGAGATTAGAATATATAAACATTAAGAATGGTATTTCACTGTCGAGTAGAGTACAACCGAAATCGTACACTTCAAACCTCTCCCATCTATGCTACGCAGAATATCCATATATTCAATATCAAGCTGTAGTAAAGCTTCTAGGGTCTTTTCGTCTATCTGCAGGTAACCGGCATCTTCACCGGTATTGTATTTTCACCGAGCAGGTCTTCGAGACAGCTCTCCAGTCATTATGCCATTCGTGCGCGTCGGAACTTCATGTTCTTTACATCGCTTATCTCTAAATTATATCTTAGAGGCGAAACCCACTATTACTAGTGGCACAGACTATATTTTCATCTCAACGTTTTTAGAATTTCCTCTTTTGTATATTTTCTTTTTCCGCTTGGATTCATTCTGAAGGCAATAGATATTATTTTTTCTAGACCTTTTTTGTTTCTGTGTAGATTTCTCTGCATCATAAAACAAATTTTGCTAAATAATTTAAAATCTTCTTGCTTAGAAGAAAGCAGAGGATATTTTTCAAAATGAGGAATTACTTTATTAATCAATTCTTCCAGACTACGAATCTCATATTTAAGAGTTTTGTCTGAAAAATCTCTTCTAATAAAACCACACCCAAATTCTTTTTTTATTAAGAAAAGAATTTGAGATCTATCTTCATTTTGACTGACCGAGAAGCTTGGTTTAGTCTCAATTCCCACAAGAAATTTTTCTCATTTTGAAAATGAGACACTAAAACAACCCTCCCCATCAACATATCCAGAAATATACTCATGTATATTACGTTTTTTATTGAGAGCCAGCATATTATAGATTATATCAATAATCTATCTCGGTCGCCACTATACATAGGCGACCTAAGTCGTTACGGGGTCAATCTAGCCTGTTTTAATCGACTAGACGACTTCCCACGGTATTCCCCTTTATGCGCTTATTTATAAAGGGCTCCACCGTTATAAGCTGGATTTAATCCCAAAATCACTCTTGGGATGGGCAGTATTCCTACCCGACAAGGTACTTCGCTAGGGTTTACCTTAAAACCCGAACTCTATCTTCTCCATGATTTAATTGGAGTCTGACGTTTGGTTTCTGAGGATTTTAATGATATCTTCTTTAGATTTTTTACGATTCATCTGTTCGCTTAATTTAACTATTTCAATCATTCCATTTCTAGTTAAATGATCTTTCTTGTTAATTTTTTGTAAACACTTAACGAATAATCTAAAGTTTTTAATTTTTGAGGTTTTTATACGATCCAAAACCTATCATCATTAATCTTTCCTGCTGATTGTCTGCATGGTCCACTTTGTTACTCATAATATATTAGACAAGTGTTACATAAACATTGTCTTTTTAATTATACTATAAGTAGTGTCCACTCTACAGCATTTTATGCACAGAGTTTCCAGCATATAGTCAGATGTTTTTTAGGACATTCACCTTATGTGAATAGGCAGCTTTTTAAATGCACTTATCTAACACCAATAAATTTAACAGTCCCAGTCCTTTTGCTTCCAAAAATTAATTTAGAAGCAAAACCTTAGGACCGTTATAGTTACGGCCGACATTCACCAGGGCTTATACCAGCCACCCCTACAACCGAAGTTATAGGAACACCGATATTTAACCTTCTGGCATTGGTCAGGCATCACCCCCTATACATCCTCTTGCGAGTTCGCAGGGAGCTGTGTTTTAGATAAACAGTTGCCAGAGAAACTTTCGCTGCGGGCCGTGAGATACAACATTCGAATTTTTAATAAAAAATCTTTCTCATATAAATATATAAGTAATCATAAAATCTCAAATGCTCTATCTCACGGCCAAGCCTTATTCCAAAGTTACGGCTGCTTTTTTGCCGAGTTCCTTGAAGACCTCTCACTCGTTCGCCTTGGTCTACTCGACCTGATCACCTGTGTCGGTTTGCGGTACGGATTCTATTTTATTAACCTTAGATACTTTTCTTGGAAGCGTGCTTTATAAAATTTGCCTCGGCGAACCGAAACATTTATGCTTCGCTTGGGTGTTACTTTTACGTCAGCTTCCGGATTTTCCTAGAAGCCACCCTTACTAACAAACTCAAATCCAATAATGAGCTTTATATACTACACTCCGTCCTATCTTCGAATAAAACAGAAGTGCTGGAATATTAACCAGCTGTCCATCGAATACGACTTTCGTCATCTCCTTAGGACCGACTAACCCTGGGACGATCACCGTTGCCCAGGAAACCTTGATCTTTCGGCGGGAAGGGATCTCACCTTCCTTGCGGTTACTTGTGCCAACATTCTTACTTCCACATACTCCACCATGGGTCACCCCTTTGGCTTCGGCGCAATGTGGAACACTCTCCTACCACTTCTATTTCATAAAATAAAATAGAAATCCTCAATTTCGGTATTATGTTTAGCCCCGATTATTTTCGGTGCGAAATCTCTAGATGAGTGAGCTGTTACGCTTTCTTTAAATGATGGCTGCTTCTAAGCCAACATCCTCATTGTCAGAGAAATTTTACCTCCTCGTTTTGCACTTAACATAAATTTAGGGACCTTAATTTGAGATCTGGGCTGTTTCCCTTTTGGCTAACGGAGCTTCGCCCCCGTAGCCTAACTGCCGTGCTTTTAACTCTTGGTATTCGGAGTTTGATAGAATTCGCGAGATTGCTCCCTGTCGAAACCTTCCAGTGCTCTACCCCCAAGAGGAACACACGACGCTAGCCCTAAAGCTATTTCGGAGAGAACCAGCTATTACCAGGTTCGATTAGCTTTTCACTCCCTACCACAAGTCATCCAAAACTATTGCACTGGTTATTGGTTCGGGCCTCCATCTGTCGTTAGACAAACTTCACCCTGCTCATGGCAAGCTCACCTGGCTTCGGGTCTTATCTAGACTACATTATTTTTTCGCGCTATTAACACTCGGTTTCCCTAAGGCTCCACTGTTCTAACAGCTTAGCCTGCAGCATAGATAAACTCGTTGGCTCATTCTTCAATAGGCACGCCGTGATGGTTACGTCTTGCGACGCACCACTCCGACTCCTTGTAAGTATATGGTTTCAGGTCTATTTCACTCCCCTCATCGGGGTTCTTTTCACCTTTCCCTCACGGTACTAGTTCACTATCGATCTAAAAAAGTATTTAGCCTTACCAGTTAGTGCTGGCAGATTCACTCAAGCTATTCGTGTCTTGAGCTACTCAAGAATGACAATAAAGAAGATGTGAAATTTTCGACCACTGGGCTATCACCATCTGTGGCACTTCTTTCCAGAAGTTTAATCTAATAACACATTTTGTAACTTCTCTAGATAAATCTACATTGTCACCTTACAACCCCTTGTGTCTTGCGACACTCGGTTTGGGCTCTTCCCTTTTCGCTCGCCGCTACTAAGGAAATAACTATTGTTCTCTTTTCCACCGGGTACTGAAATGTTTTACTTCCCCGGGTTTGCTCTCCATGCATCTTAAGTGCAGGAGTTTCCAAGGTTTACTTGGAAGGGTTCCCCCATTCAGAAATTTCCGGATCAAAGGTTGCTTGGCACCTCCCCGAAACGTATCGCCGCCATGCTACGTCTTTCGTCGCCTTTTTTAGTCTAGGCATCCACCATATACTCTTAAATTTCCTATTAGGAAATTTAAAAATTATCCTCATCTTCTTCTCTCCAAAGAAGATTTGGATTGGCTGATAAACAAAAAACCGCTTCTTTGAGTATCAGCCCGCATCGTTACATTGTTCTCAGCTCGATCAAAAGACCCTTAAAAAAGGATAACAGTGAGCTTGAACAACATTCAATTTTCAAATATCATTCGCCCTATTTTGGACTAGATGTTTTTAAAATAAAAAACCGCTTGTGGCGGTCAAAGCAAAACCTTATAGGATTACTCTTCCCGCTTCTTAAAGTGATTTTTGTTTATTAACATCGTGCCCAGTATTTTATACTAATATAATTTTCTTGTCAATAACTTTACGGGGATAAAAATAATCTTGATTTTAGTAGAATTTTAGTAGTTGAACTACTAAAATTTAATCTTTGTGTGGAACCAAAAAAGGTCTCCAAAAAGGTCCGACATTTTCAACTTTTGGAGCGAGGCGAGGGGTAGACTAGCCACTTCAAGAATAGCTTCCACAAAAGAGTACGCAAAATTTTTTGCTAAAAATTTTGCTCAAAGACTCTTCGCCGTCGCTCGAGCTAGCCTCTTTTGTGAAACTATTCTTTGCGTGGCTATTAGCTATGTAGCCTTGCGAAAAAAGGCTGACCTTTTCAACCTTTGGAGCGAGGCGAGATTGGTTTACCATCAATTTCGCGGTCGCGAAGTTGGTGGTAAACCTAAAAAACAAACAAAAAACAACCTTCATTTTATGAAGGTTGTTTTTTTGTTTTAATGTTTTTTATTTCTGCAAATGTTCAGATATTTTTTCCAACTTTTTTTCAGCTAGGTTTTTACCTCCCAATCCAAACGATAGGCCAAGACCCAAAGCCAAAGCAACAATAATACCGATTAGAACAAATTGCATTGCTGAAGCGGCAATTCCTAATTGTGACAAAGCTGTAAACAAAGTGAAAATCCAAACAGCGTAATAAACAATCGTAGCAACCAAACCAGAAGAACCAAATCCCAGTGCTTGAACTCCAGCTTTAACATATTTTCTAACCAAGTTAGCCAAGACAGCACCAATGATTAAGACTAGGGCAGCCAAGACTACTGTTGGCAAGTAATACATAATAGTCTGCTTAAAGAAAGATCCGGCTTGATCTAAACCAATAATTTCTAAAGAAGCTAAGGTAAAAACGATAATAGTAAACCACTTGACTAGTCCACCAAAAAATCCACTAACATTTAATCTTAGTCCTGCTTTATCTGCTAAATCTCTGGCTCCAATCTTTTCAAAAAGTTTGTCTATCTTTGTTGCTTTGAAAAGTTCAGTGATAGCTATATTTAGAAAATAAGCTAAAGCACAACCAACAATAAATATGACTATTGCTCCCAAAAGACCAGGCAAAAAGTTTACAAATGTAGACCAAATACCGACTAAAGACTGCTTAAATATTTCACTCCAAGTTATTAAAACCATAATGATTAATTAAAACTTAAATAATAAATTCGACATTAATTCTATTTAATAATTATAACAAAAATACTATTTTTTAGAAATATATGTGGATAATTGACCACTATCAAATAATTTCTCGTGTGGCTTGTCAATAATATCACAAACTAATTTATCATACATATCTAAACGATACTTAAACTCTTTACTATCAAAAACAACATAGTTTAACTCCTTCCCTATCTCAGCCTCTAACCCCTTAATAACCTGATTAAGAAGTGTTTTCTTAATCTTATCTGCGACCAATAATAAATCCGCTCGGCTTTTCTCCTGTCCAATAAAGACACCAGCAACAATGAGAAGCTTCATTCGTCCAACTTGTTTGAAGCGAGCAATTAAATCTTCTTGAATCAATAAATCTGGATCTATTAAAATCTCTTTAATTGGTTGCAAGTAAGGAAAGTGATTATTGAGAGACCAGACAGAAACTTTCTTTTTGCCCCCTCGAGCACCTTCTTTGGTGATTGTTTTTTGTCTAATAAAATCAAGAGACATTAAGGCGTTTATTTCTTTGCGAACATTAGCTCTAGTCACCCGAGAATGAGAGACAATCTCAGCTATTTCAAAATTGCCATTATTCAAAAGAAACAATCTCATAATTCGGACTCGCGCCTGACCTCCAAAAAGTTTAGCTAAAATATCCATAAAGTTAAGATAACACTTGTGTGCTTTAGACTAATTTATAAATTCTAACCAGTTATCTAGTTATCTATACATATTATAACTTTTATTTAAAGCAAGTTCAACCCAAAAATAGCCCCGAGGCCAAAGGCCTCGGGGCTATTTTTTATCCTAGCCACAGGTCGGACCTGTGGCTAGAGTTGGGGATATATTACTTTAATGTAACTTTAGCACCAGCTTCTTCTAATTTCTTCTTAAACTCTTCTGCTTCTTCCTTCTTCATACCTTCTTTCAAAACTGAAGGAGCACCATCAACTAAATCTTTAGCTTCTTTTAATCCTAAAGTTAAGACTTCTTTAACAACTTTCATAACAGCAATTTTCTGAGCACCGGCTTCGGTCAATTCAACATTGAAAGCAGTCTTGGCTTCAGTAGCCTCTCCTTCGGCTCCCCCATTAGCAGGACCAGCCGAAGCTACGGCTGAAGCGGAAACGCCAAACTTTTCTTCTAAAACTTTAACTAGTTCATTTAAATCCAAAACTGACATTTCTTCTATTTTAGAAACTATGTCTTTGAATTTAGCAGGAACTTCTACAATCTTTTTTTCTTCTTCCATATTTTTAATTTAATTAATTAATAATTATTTTGTAGTTGCAATTTGATTAAGAGCAACAGCAAATCTCTGGATTGGTGAATTTATTAGGTTTACAAACATACCACGCAAAGTCTGAAGTGGTGGAATTGTAGCAATTCCAAGCATCTCTTCTTTGTTCATATATTTACCTTCAAAAACTCCCCCAATGATAGACATATTATCTTTATGTTTCTTTTGAAAACCATAAATCTCTCTTGGAGCAGATAATAAATCTTCGCTATAAGCTAAAGCGACTTGTCCTGGTAACTCAGGAAGCTCTCCTTCATATTTTTGAGAATCTAAGGCTCTTTTTAATAAAGTTTTTTTGGAAACAATATAACCAACATCTTCTTTTTGAAGAGAGCGACGAAGCTCATTGCTGTCGGCTACTTTTAATCCATCAAACTTCACAAAAACAACTGACTTAGAATCATCAATCAATTTTTCCAGATTGGCAACTAATTCTTTCTTCTCACTTAAGGTAATTGACATAAATATTTAATGAATTGGTTTTTACACCTTTCATCAATTGGTAATAAAAAATGCCCTTGCGGGCCGTTGTAGTCTATCTCACTAAAAAGCGAGATATTCGACCTTGGCAGGACTTATTGTTTGCCTACTTTCTACGGCTACAAAAACATCATATCAAAAAATAATTTTTTGTCAAAGCAAGATGCAGTAAAAAAATAATTTAATTAATTAAAACTTTGTAAAATCTTCATAATAATTAACCCAACAGCCACAACGGCACAAAAAGATAATGCTACTTTAAAAAAATGCTTTAAGTTCATATTTTTAATATAACATATTTTTTATATTTCCTCTTCAGTTTCTGTTGGGTCGTTTTCCAGCACATTGGGCTCCTCTAAATATTCTTCTCTGCTAGACGCGTCAATTTCTTCTGGGACAGAAGAAATTGACGCGCCACTTTGGCTTTCATCTCCACCAAAATCTTCCTCGCTTGGCTCTATCTCTTGTCTTAGTTCTTCTTCCGTGTCAGCACTTTGTTCATCTGTCATATCTTCTCTCTCTTTTTCTTCTTCTGGGAGATTCTCTTCTTGCTCATCTACTAATTGTTCCATTTCTTCTTCGCCAACTTCTTCTATAATTTGATTCCCTGTTTCAAGAAAACTAGATTGGTCTTCGCAAGTAGAAAATAACCCCACTTGGGCTATTGTCATAGCCAGCCCTTCCTCTATTTCTACATTTATAAAAATAGTTAGCTCTTGAGTGTATTCTTTGGTCTTATCAGCCCAGCTTCTCATTTTTACAATTATTTTATATTGTCCAGCAATTAAATTACCTCTTGATAAAGTTCCGTCCCAAACTTTCGTGCAAGTATTTGTGCCGTCCACGCAACCAGACCCAGAGTGGAAAGTTTTATAAATCTGATCATCTACCATATTTTTTATCTGAACAGAAACCCAATCCACATCTTGATTGGCAATGAAATTTATAGAAACAGGTTCTGTCTCTCCGGGGAAATAGTGAATACTTTCGGCCAAGCCGTTTATTCCAAAATCATGCAATTCGGGCATAGGGGTATAAGGGGCTTCCCTTTGGAAAACAAAGATAGTTCCATCTTGCCCTTCATTTTCGGCTTGTCCTCCATCTGATTCTAAAATAAGCGACGGATCAAATTCATTTATATAACTAATAGCAATTCTTCCCCCTCCCCCTCCATAATAAGAACCATGTATTGCTTCTCCCCCATTTACACTGATTTGCCCTGAACCGTTTATATTTTTTGTTTCAATATAAACACTGCCTCCGCTAGATCCTGATTCTCCTAGAGCCGTTATAAACCCATCGTTCAAAAAATTATATTTGACTTTTATTTCAATAGACCCTCCACCACGATTTTCCCCTGCCCCACTACCAAAAAGAACCGGCAACTCTTCTGAGCCGTAAGTATTTTTAGATTCGCCACCACCCAAACCACCATAACT
>Ga0209606_1005168_pt1 | contig 11491 bp, 9 predicted proteins | sample AD_UKC057_MetaG_FD_184412 | JGI IMG/M metagenome (GOLD analysis project Ga0209606, IMG submission 184412) | Active sludge microbial communities of municipal wastewater-treating anaerobic digesters from USA - AD_UKC057_MetaG (SPAdes) (version 2) | ecosystem: Engineered > Bioreactor > Anaerobic >...
AGATAATGTGGCAATAGGTGAAATATGTAAAACGCTAAACGATTATGAAGCTCTTTTCCCAGGCACAAATCTCAAGTTATTTTTTAAAACTGCGACAGAGAAACCTGCGACAGGTAAGGAGTTCTGATATTAGTAGATTCAAATCACCAAAAACAATAATCAATTAACAAAAACGACAACTAAACAAACCTCTCGGGAATATTTCCAATACCCTGCGCAGCACAATGGATACCGACGAATTCATTGAGTACATTCCGGAATTCATCTCCGATAAAGATCTTTCAGAAAAGATGGAACCCGATGCCAATAATATCCTGAAAGAAGACAAGATACTATATCCGGATTTTGCTGAGAATTAAATATTAAAACACCTTCCTGATGTTTAATGGTTAAATATCTCAATAAATATCGCATAGAATCCTGCAGAATGCAAAATTGGGATTACGGATGGAATGCATCATATTTTATTACCATTTGCACAAAAAACAGGCGGAAATATTTCGGTGAAATCATAGAAAAACAGATGCAATATTCTCCTCTAGGAATAATTGCAGACCTGTTGTGGCATGAAATATATTATCATTCCCCTAATATTGAACCGGGTCCATTTGTGGTAATGCCTAATCATGTCCACGGAATTTTAATAATAACGGTGGATGGATTCAACCATGATGTAATAAACAGGCCAAATAACGACGTTGAACAGAACGCGGGGTTGGATGACGCGGGGTTGGATAACGTAGAGACAAGGCATGCCTTGTCTCTACAACAACAACAACAATCACAACAACCACAACCACAACAAAACCAACAACAACCCCAACCACCACAACAACCACCACAACAACAATCACAACAACAACCCCAACAACAACAACAACCGATCATTCCCAAAACACCGGGGCAAAAACGGTTTCAAAACCAGGGTAAAAATACAATATCATCAATTATAGGAGGTTACAAATCTGCGGTTTCCAGACATGCCCACCGCCTGGGATTTGAATTTCAATGGCAGGATCGTTTCTGGGATCATGTAATCCGCGATAACGCAGAATCCGAACGCATACAGAATTATATCATCAATAACCCTTCAAAATGGCATGAGGATAATTTTTTTAAAACATGAAACAGTACGGAATGAATAATGAAATTGCCGCTGTTGGGACAAGACATGCATACCTCAACTAAAAATACCGTAATTGCATTTCGCCGCATTAATGTTTTGCATATTTTTCATAATCCTCCCTGTAATTGAGATTATAATACCATCCCCTGCCATCAAACGGGATAAACTTTGTTTCAACCATTCCAAACAAACCGGAAATTTTAAGTTTCTTTTCATTAAGCAGGTGCAGGGCTGAAGGAATTACCGATTTCCTATAGATTGCATGAAGGGGTTCATACTCATCATTCCCGTTAACGGGTATAACAATATCTGCCCCAGCCGAAAGGTCAAGCATATTAGCTATAAAATCTATCCTGATATCGGGTATGTCGCAGGCCGTAATAAAATTCAGATCATTCCCCGAACTGAGCAGACAGGAATAGATTCCCATCAGAGGACCCAAACCTTTTAATTCATCCTGTATAACCCGTTTCCCCAGAAATCCGTATTTTTCAGAATCATCTGCACCAATCAGTATTTCGCTGAAATGAGGTTCAAGCTGGGCGGCGATATACTGTATCATCGGGACACCTTTTAGTGGCATCATACTTTTATCAATCCCTCCCATCCTTGTGTTTTTACCCCCTGCAAGGATAATTGCCGTCACTTTCCTGAATTTCATCCTTCCCAAAAGGTTTCAAATCAATTATCAGACTGTAAGATAAAAAGAAATATATTAAACCATAAAGGATTACACAAAGTAATCACAAAGTATAAGAATTTTAATAGTTTTAACAACGTAATAATTATTATAAATGAAATCCCCTGTACCAGGGGAAATTTAGTACCTTTTGCATATCAAATAACTTAAGATGGATCGACACGGACTCCCTGGGATGAACCGGATCCCTGCAGCCGGATAGCTCCATTCAAACTTTCAACTGTAAGGATAAAAAAAATAATTAAAACTTAGCCTGACTAATTCATAAACTTTGTGAACCTTTGTGTAACCCTGTGAGTTCCTTTGTGGTTAACGATTTTTTACCACAAAGTAACACTAAGGTAAACACTAAGTAACACAAAGGTAAACAAGGAATTAATATTATTTATGAATAGGACAGGTTAGATTATGAATGAAAAAACTAAATTAAAACAGGAAGAAAACCGTATTCTTTCAATAGACTTTTTCAGGGGTTTTACAATGTTTATGCTGGTAACTGGAATTGCCACAGTATTTAACGGACTGGTGGATGAAGGAAAAGGTGGCGCTGTAATCGCATTTTTAGATAAGCAACTGGAGCATGCGGAATGGAATGGACTATATGCCTGGGATCTCATCCAGCCCTTCTTCATGTTCATAGTTGGCGTGGCAATGCCATTCTCCCTTGCGAAAAGGCTGGCAAGGGGTGACAGCTGGAAAAAAGCTTTTTATCATGCCCTGACCCGTTCTTTCTGGCTGCTTGTTCTTGGCTTTATGCTGGGAGCAGGAAGGGATTCCTTTGATCTTACAAACGTCCTTGCCCAACTGTCATTTACATATTTAGTGTCATTTCTGTTATTACAAAAGAATGTAAAGTGGCAATTATTTGTTTCGTTTGCAATGATCCTGATATCCGATCTGCTTTATCGCTTCTGGCCCGTGGAAGGATTTAATCAGCCATTCACCCCGGATCATAATTTTGGCTCCTGGGTTGATCTGGCCATCACAGGAGGTTTAAATTCGGGTCACTGGGTTGCATTTAATGCTGTCCCGACTGCTGCACATACAATATGGGGTACAATTATAGGGAAGTTACTTATGATGGAATGGCCTCACAGGAAAAAGTTACTTATCATAATTTCAGCAGGGCTTGCCGGGATCATAATCGGATATTCAATGGATCATTTTATACCCATCATTAAACGTATATGCACCAGTTCTTTCATTATTGCAAGTGGAGGATGGTGTCTGATTGCAATGGCACTTTCATACTGGCTTATCGATGTAATGAATTTCAGGAAGCTTGCCCTGTTCTTTGCAATTGTCGGGATGAATCCTATATTCATTTACCTTTTTTCCAATCTGGGTGGGAAGCGGCTGCTTACCCGCATGGCAGAACCCTTTACATACAGGCTTTTCTCATGGACCAGCGATATCGCAATTAATATGATAACAATAATTGTCGTTACAGCTATGGTCTGGTATATCTGCTATTTTCTTTATAAACGAAAGGTATTTATCAAAATTTAATCCCCGTCACTAATGTGTTGATAAACTGCTCCTTTATGTTCAAAAGCAGTTTTAGGGCAATTTATGAATTTAGTAAATTTGTATGCTTGACTTCATTTCGATGAAGATACCAATAGTATGAATTCTAAATGATTTTTAAAATGAAAAATCTTACTAAATTACTTTTTGCCGCCATTGCCATTTTTATGATTGTTTCGTGCGATCGTGATAAGGATCGTCCGGAGAAATTCAGTACAATGACCGTTGAGGAAAATAAAGCCGCTGTTGAGAATACAGGGATCGATCTGGTCGGGGTTCTCGAACGTTTCAGAGCTACCAAAACTGTCGAAGCAGCTGGTAACATGATCGAGATCACTGAATCCGGCAAATCAAAAGGAATCCAGGGATTCACCGGAACAGGACTCTATTCAGTTATTAAAGCCGTTCAGGGAGCTGCCGGACGAACCGGGCAGGTGAACGATGTATTTGAAGCTGTAAAAGGCTGTGCTGAAGAGGATCCCGAGAGCATAAGAGAATTCTGGGATGAGAATGTCGGAACTTATACATGGAATCCGTCAATTTCGGATTTTGATATCGACCTTGGAGGTGACAAGTTCATTATTAAGTTCCCCTCGTCAGATGTATCCACTACAAATGATGCGACCTTCACTGTCTATGATTATGAAGGAGTCACAATAAGTAATCCACTCGACGAAGAATACACAGGTGATCTGCCTGTCGGATTAAAAGCTGATCTGAAACTTGGTACCCAAACCCTGGTGACTTTTGTCTTCGGTGCAAGCTATAATGAAGACGGAGTCCCTAATGCAATAGCTGCAGACCTTGATATCGAAGGATTTAAATTTGAGGTAGATGTAACCAACGACACGAAAATAGTGTCAGCAAGCTACAAATTCCTCGAAAAAAATGAGGTTATCATGAACATGTCTGCCAAGGTGAATGGGTTGTTTACAGGTGATAACATCAACGATAATTCAGTCCAGCACACTGACAGATGGGTATGTGACCGGGTTCTGAATCCCAACACACAGGAATATGAAGATGTATATTGTGAAGATACCTGGGAAGAAGTGGAGTTTGAAGAAGTCGCACATACCGCAAATGCTGAATTTCAGCTTATGAATCTTGCTGTCAGGGGGCAAATGGATATAAAGAACCTGGTCGATAAGATCAGGATCATTGAAGATGACTACTATGAAGATGAAGCGATTGATGAGGAAACTTATTGTGACCGCATGGCTGATGAGTTAAATTCATATGTCAATCTGAGACTCGTTAAAATTGATAATAATGAGATTATTGCCAAAGTTGAGGCCTATGTTATTAATGATACAGAATGGGAGTATGAGGATTATGACTTAGGCTTCCGGCTTACATTCGGTGAAGGATCACCAATAGATATGGAAACATATTTCGAGGAGGGATTTGACGACTTCATTGACAGCCTGAATGACCTTCTCGAAGACATCTGCAATGACTATGGCATTGATTATGATCCGATAGAATACTAAAAGGGTATTAACTGACAATTCATTGGAAAGCTCCTTTTAAGGGGCTTTCTTAATTATGATAGTATAATACTTTACCCCATAACCTCCCCAGACACCAAGCCCGTCACCACGGATATTGGATTTTATCACTGAAAGCGATGAGGCAAAAGGATTACCTGTATTAAGTATCTCATCCTGGAAAGAATTCCAGAATTCATAATGAGCTTTATCAATTGAACAGAATTTTATGTTTACTGTATCTCCCAGGCTGAAATACTCATTCTTCATGGCTGAAAGATAAGTTTCCCTTCCTCTGAAAAGACTGAACCCGAATTTCTGACCCCCGAACATTTCATCGCTCAGTCCCATTACCATTGATGAGTAGAACCGCCGGTCTTCCCCTGTAATCTGCGACAGTATCCGGTAATAATTCCTTGTCCCCGGAGGATCGGTAAATTCAATGTAAATCGTTCCGAGGGAATCTGAATCTTCGTTTAACTCAAAAAAGAGTGTGTCCAGACTTACCTCCGGTGGAATTGTTGTCTCCCCCGAAGCAGACCTTCCTCCGTAGGTGGCTGTAAGGGTATAAGTTTTACCGGTTTCACCTTTTATTTCATTTCCTTCATAAATAAATGGTGGAAAATAATTATCATTCCTTCTGAGCGTCAGGTATTCACTTCTCTCTCCTTCAGTAAGTATCACTGATGCCCGAGTAAGAACCAGCTCTCTGAGAGATGCGGAATCAAGTGAAGAAAAGTATGGCGCATTCCTCGTCAGAAGCACTTTTGCATATTGTCCGTTCTCAATCCATCCGTCAATGACTATCATATCATCCGGATCCATCAGATCATACTCGGGCAGTTTATTACAGAATGTAAAAAGCTGAATAATAATCAGAATTGAAATATTTCTTAAAAACCCTCTCATATCTGTCAAAACATAAAATTCCAGCTTACCGATGGTATCACCGGGAAGAAACTTACCTGTAATGCCTTAATCTTCAGCGAATAATTTTCCAGATCTCCGGTAGCCTGAAAATACAGGAAATATGGATTTGCCCTGTTGTAAACATTATACACAGAAAAGATCAGTTCCGACGGCCATTTCTTATTTATGATGATTTTTCTTGTCGCAGACAGATCCAGCCTGTGATATGGAGGCATCCTGAACTGATTGATATCTCCGTACTGATTCACAATATTGCCCTGAATGATATACCTTCCTACCGGAATAGTAAAAGCATTCCCTGAAGTATAAATGAAAATACCCGAACAATTCCATTTCTGATTTATCTCCCAATTCAGTGTAAGGGCCAGGTCATGACGTCTGTCATATTTGGCGGGATAAAAATAACCGCTGTTAATTTCATCGAATTTCTGTTCTGTACGGGACAATGTATAGCTTATCCAGCCATTAAGTTCTCCCCTGCTCTTCCTCAGAAAGAGTTCCAGCCCGTAGGATTGCGCCATGCCTTCAACCAGGTTATCACTTAAAGTGCCGAATATTGAATTGTAAACAATTCCGCGAAGGAACTCCAGCTTATTATCCATCTTTTTATAAAAGACCTCAGCAGAAAGCTCATAATTACCATCATGAATCTTGCTGAAGTAACCAAGGCTCACCTGGTTTCCCATTTGCGGTCTGATCTCTGAAGTACTGGGTATCCAAATATCTGTAGGAAGTGTAGCAGAGGATGAAGATGCCAGGTGAATATACTGAGCGATCCTCATGTACGAAGCCTTAACCGATGAGTTGGCGTTTATCTGATATTTAGCCACGGCACGGGGTTCAACATTGTCAAAAAATGCGAGTGATTTATTCCAGGAATAATGGACGGTATCAGTCACCTGATCCAGGGAATTTGTTATCAGCCTGTCATAGGGGCCATGATGGCTGAAAAATGAAAATCTTAATCCTGCTGAAACCGAGAAGTTCTGCGTGAGCGGAAATTCATCATCAATAAATAAACCCCCTTCAAGGCCTGACAGCGAATTGAACTGTCCGAAATTAAGAAGGAATTTGCTGGCCTTTGCATTTATTTTGTTTGGGAGGAATTTATGCTCAGTAACTTCCATTCCAAAACTTAGTTTATGTGTAAGTAACTTCAGGTCGAATACGCTTTTTAAATTGTAATCTTCCACTGAGGAAAACAATCCGAAGGAATATTCATTCTGAAATCCGGACAGGTCAAAAACATACTCTGATCGCGAAAGGCTTGTCTTCAAAATGGATCTGTTCCTGAACCTGTGATTCCATTGTACTGATCCCAGGCTGTTGCCCCATTTAAGTCCTATATCCTGGTTGACCTCTCTCTGAAGCATTTTAAAGCTATCTCTTCCGTAATATGCTGATAATGATAAGATATCTCTCTCAGAAAGGTGAAAATTAAGTCCGGCATTCAGATCACCGAAGTTGTAGTAATTGTCCTTATTGAAGAAAGTCTTGTTCTTTACCAGGCCACTGACAAGAGGTAAAACAAAAAGCTCAAGATATGTCTTCCTTGCGCCGATAAGAAATGAGCTTTTTCCATTCAACAGCGGGCCGGTTACCGTAACCCTTGTCGAAATCAATCCCACACTTCCTTTTATTTCGGTTGAATCATTTTTTCCTTTAAAACTGTTAACCGTTATGACCGATGATAATTTACCTCCATATTTTGCAGGAATGCCTGACTTGATAATATTCACATCACTGACAGTCTCGGGATTAAAGACTGAAAGGAATCCAAGGATATGTCCGGGATTATAGACCTGGGCCTCATCGAACAATACCAGGTTCTGATCCACTCCGCCTCCTCTTACAATGAATCCGACATTGCCCTCCGATCCTGACTGTACCCCGGGCGTCAGACGTATCAATCCCAGAGGATCGGTCTCGCCCATCAACGCGGGCATTTTCATTATTTCTTTATTTGTAAGACGGAAAACTCCCATCCTGTTTGAGGTAACCCGGTCGTCAATCCCATCAGAGGATATCATAACCTCACCTAAAGAGACCTCTGCCGGCAGAAGTGAAACTGAAATTTCAGCATTTCCTGAAATGAAGATTACTGTATCAAGTACATGATACCCAAGATGAGAAAAGACAAGTTCCTGTTTCCCTTCCCTGAGTACGATCCTGAATACCCCTGCATTATCCGCGATCGTACCTCTTTGCGACGATCTTTCAAGGACTGAAGCATTTATCAGGAACCTCCCTGTAGCCCTGTCTGATATTGTACCCTGTAAAATATGTTCCTGTGAATGGCAATTATCTAAAAATAATACAAGCAAAAAAGCTGATAATATGGCTCTTACCATGAAATTACAAATATATTCCTTCCAGGGATGACCGGGGAAAACGAATCTCATCAGTACGTAGAGTATTGCATGGTAAATATACTAACATTTCCCGTGCAATTGTTTCTTAAAGCAGAGACAGATTTAATTCTAAAACATCGAACTAATTTTGTTCACTACTTTTTCACACATTCCGGAACAACGTTCCATGCATTGACCTCTAAGAAAATCTTCAACATCATGTATCCTTGAAAAATCATATTGCCATATATCATGACAATTTGTTGAACCAAACTCACTACGGAACCATAAACCCAGTTCATCACTCAAATTTATGGCGGAATTAAAATTGTTTATTTCTTCATCCATGGCCGTGTTGTCATTTTTCCTTAACAGTCTGTTCATTCTGGCAACTCTTGAATAACTGTTCTCAATTTTGGCTGACAGGGAACTTAATGCCATAACACCGGCTGCCAGTGCTCCGCAGGTACGGTTAAGCATTGCCAGTCCGCCGATAAAAATCCATGATGCATTAAGAAGATCTTTTGTCACACTGAAAGTATCACCAAGATTCTTTAAAACATTATGGGCACAATGAAATTTATTATTATCAAATTCATTCAGCAACAATTTCCACGATTCCTTTGTCCTGCCAGGGAGATCCACCTTAAAAGAAGAAGCTCTTTGGAAAGGTTTGTTGAAATTATGTACTGTCCTTCTGCATTCATGCATTCCCCGGCTCCGGATATTAAGGCATACCGGAGACCCGTTATATCCGGTAAATTCCTTTACCAGGGACTGAGCTCTTTCCAGGAGAATGATCCTTTTCTCAATATCGTGAAAATCATCATTCTGATAACTCATGAACATCAGGGGTGCCGTCAAGGCTCCGCATTCAGTACCCGATCCTGCTATACCGCCGGCAAATCCAGCAGCATATAATACCAAACCTGTATTCTGAATATCATTCATTTCAAGGAGAGTTTGCATCACGGCCGGAGCACAATGTCCCATTTTTGCCAGATTATTTGCAGCCCTTCCCCTTACGGAATTCAATGCACAATAGCCAATCAATCCTGCTGCACCTGCTGCTCCAACAGCCAGAATACTTTTTTTCGCAAAATCCCTTCTGGATAGAGAACTTCTCCTCTCTTTCTCCGGATATGTTTTCATATTATCAGATTATTAGTCTGTCTGTTTTTCGTTACCGCAAAGAATGCCGGGCAATTTTATACGGCTGATATATTCAGTTGCAATCTATACAATTCCCGGGCTGGCTGCCATATTCAACCTGTATGGTAGTATGTTCTATCCCATACTTATCCTTTAGATGACCCTGTATACGATTGAGGAAATCAACATTTGTCAGGTCCTTCGTTTCCAGATGAACTGTCAGAGCTGCTGCACTTGTACTCATAGCCCATATATGAAGGTCATGAATGCCTGATACTTCCGGAAGGCCTGATAAATAATCACGTATCTCTTTAATATCAATGTCCTCCGGCACAGCATCAAGGGCCAGGCTTACTGATTCAACGAGTAAGTTCCAGGCACTGTAAATTATTACTGCAATAATTATAAATGACATCAGAGAGTCGATCCATACAATTCCCGTCAGGTACATTAAAAGTCCTGCGATAACCACTCCTGCAGAAACAAGTGTATCTGCCACAAAATGAAGAAATGCACTTTTAATATTAAGATCGTGTTTCTTTCCTTCATAAAACAGCCAGGCCGTAAACCCGTTTATCACGATTCCGATTCCGGCTATGATTATCACGGTTTTTGAATCTACAGGTGCCGGCTCTTTAATTCTCTGAATGGTTTCCAGGAAAAGAAATGCAACAGCTGCGAACAGTAAAACTGTATTCAGAATAGTTATAAGAATTGTAGAGCGCCTGAAACCATAGGTAAACCTCAGAGTTGGCTTCCGTTCGGATAATCTTACAGCAATCCATGAAAATACAAGTGCCAGTACATCGCTGAAATTATGGCCTGCATCAGCTACAAGGGCCATAGAGTTTGAGAGAAATCCAAATATTATTTCAAGGATAATAAATATCACGTTCAGGGCAATCCCTGCCTTAAAGGCATTGCTGATATTACCAAGCTTCCCATGTTGATGATCATGATCCATTTCCAGACTGGCCCGTTTAAATGATAAATTTACAAAAAAGAGACAATTATTAAATTCTTCAAGGGTAAAAGCCAGCTTCAGGGATATTATATTAATTTGTACTTTTATCGACTTTATTATATCATGTAACAGAATCATGAAGAGAATATTCCCGTTGAAATTCAGTATTTTCTTGTGTCTGATAATAAGTATAATCAATCCTCAGAAAAACAGTGCACAGTCTTCAATTCCTGATCCCGCTTCTCATTTTGGATTCATCCCCGGTTCCGATTATATGCTTTTCAACTATGAACAATTGATTGATTACCTGCAGAAACTTGACAAGGCCTCCCCCATGCTTAAGCTTGTTGAAAACGGCCAGAGTTCAATGGGCAGGAAAATGTACATTGCTTTTATTTCTTCAGAAAAGAATATAAACAATCTCGAAAAACTCGGAGAAATCAACAAAGAGCTTGCACTCAATGCGGATCTTTCAGACAAAAAACAGGCAGAATACATAAAAGACGGAAAGGTGTTCTTTCTCGCCACACTGTCAATGCATTCCACCGAGGTTGCTCCGACACAGGCAGCTCCTCTTATTGCTTATCAGCTTATAACAACAACTGATCCGCTTATTAAAAAATATCTTGACGATGTAGTTTATATGATGGTCCCCAACCATAATCCTGATGGCATGGATATGGTTGTGGAAAATTACAACAAATATAAGGGCACACAATATGAAGGAGCATCCCTGCCAGGGGTTTACCATAAATATGTCGGGCATGACAATAATCGTGATTTCGTTTCACTGACCCAGGAAGAAACAAAAGCTGTTGCCCGAATTTATAATCTTGACTGGTTTCCCCAGGTCATGATAGACAAACATCAGATGGGATCAACAGGGATACGTTATTTTGTTCCGCCTTACAATGATCCGATAGCAGAAAACATTGACGCTGAATTATGGACCTGGACAGGAGTTTACGGTACCAATATGTTACGGGATCTTACAAATGCCGGCCTTCCCGGTGTAGGCCAGAAAATGTTGTTTGATGATTACTGGCCCGGGTCAACCGAAACATGTATCTGGAAGAACGTAATTGGTATGCTCACCGAGGCTGCAAGTGTTCGAGATGCATCACCTGTTTATATAGAACCAAATGAACTGCAGGCAGGCGGTAAAGGACTTTCGGAATATGAGAAAGGCATCAACTTTCCCCTTCCATGGCCCGGCGGCTGGTGGCGACTTGGTGATATAGTAAAACTTGA
>Ga0209606_1005171_pt1 | contig 11484 bp, 8 predicted proteins | sample AD_UKC057_MetaG_FD_184412 | JGI IMG/M metagenome (GOLD analysis project Ga0209606, IMG submission 184412) | Active sludge microbial communities of municipal wastewater-treating anaerobic digesters from USA - AD_UKC057_MetaG (SPAdes) (version 2) | ecosystem: Engineered > Bioreactor > Anaerobic >...
GACGTGGCGGAGGAGTCCACGCAGCTGGCCCGATGGAACATCCTGGTGCAATCGGGCACGGCCATGCTTTCGCAAGCCAATCAAAGCGCACAGACCGCCCTCAAGTTACTCCAAGGCTAAAACTGGAGGGCGGTAGAAAACGGAGCGTCTGGAGTGGCGCTCCTCTGATCTCAAGACCTCGTGCACGTGAAGGTGCACGGAGCTGACCAGAGTTCTTTCTGATTACCATAGGCAGTACGCAGGGCTAAACTTTTGAGTTACACGTTATCTCGAACGGCGTGACCGGTCGCTGAAACAAGCCGGTCCGTGGCGACGACGGAAGGTCGCACTCATCAAGGAAAGATAATACCATGGCAGTTGTAATTAACACAAACTACTCGGCGACGATTGCGTCCAACAATCTCGCTGCGTCGAACAGCTCGCTGCAGAAGAGCCTGAACCGGCTCTCAAGCGGCTCGAAGATCGTGACCCCCTCGGATGACGCGGGTGGTTTGGCGGTCTCGATGAAGTTGTCGGCAGCGGCGAAACGTCAGGGCGCAGTGGCGACGAATGTCGGCAACTCGGTGTCGTTCCTGCAAACGCAGGACGGTGCGTTGAAGGTGGCGGCGAAGGTCTTGGATCGCATGAGCGAGCTGAAGACCCTCTACGTCGATCCGACCAAGAACAGCTCTGATCTGGCGAACTACGACTCGGAGTTCACGGCGCTGCAAAAGCAGCTGACTGCGATCACCACGGAGAAGTTCAACGGTGTCACGTTATTCAGCACGAATAGCTTGAGTGTGGCAGTGACGGACGATCATAGCACCTCGTCGGCGGTGACGCTGGCTGGCCGCGACCTTAGCGACGCTACCGATGGTATCGGCACGCTCACTGCGACGACTGTGTCCTCGCTCAGCGGCATTGACCTTAGCGATATCACCGACGCCATTCAAAACGTGGCGACGATGCGTGCGGCCAATGGTGCGGAACAAAGTCGCCTCGGGTTCGCGACCGAACTGTTGACGGCCAATAAGGCTAACCTCGAAGCCGCCAATAGCCGCATCGTCGATGTGGATGTGGCTGAAGAGTCCACGCAGTTGGCTCGGTGGAATATCCTCGTGCAATCAGGCACGGCGATGCTCTCCCAGGCCAATCAAAGCGCTCAAACGGCGCTGAAGCTCATCAGCTAATAGATCCGGTTCATCGGAGCGCCCGTCTTCACGGCGTGGCGCTCCCCTGATCTTCCGAGGGGACTGTCTCTGTTCATCCTACTCTTTCCATTGTGATTATAGGCGAAATCAGCGCAGGGCATTGATTTGAGGCCCACTAGGCCTCCGACGGCGTGACTGGTCGCTGAAACAAACCGGTCCGTGGCGACGACGGAAGGTCGCATTCATCAAGGAAAGATAATACCATGGCAGTTGTAATTAACACAAACTACTCGGCGACGATTGCGTCCAACAATCTCGCTGCGTCGAACAGCTCGTTGCAGAAGAGCCTGAACCGGCTCTCAAGCGGCTCGAAGATCGTAACCCCCTCGGATGACGCGGGCGGTTTGGCGGTCTCGATGAAGTTGTCGGCTGCGGCGAAACGTCAGGGCGCAGTGGCGACGAATGTCGGCAACTCGGTGTCGTTCCTGCAAACGCAGGACGGCGCGTTGAAGGTGGCGGCGAAGGTCTTGGATCGCATGAGCGAGCTGAAGACCCTCTACGTCGATCCGACGAAGAACAGTTCTGACCTGGCGAACTACGACTCGGAGTTCACGGCGCTGCAAGACCAGCTGACCGCGATCACCTCGGAGAAGTTCAACGGCGTCGCGCTGTTTGGAACCGCCAGCTTGAGTGTGGCAGTGACGGATGACCACAGTACTTCGTCGGCGGTGACGCTGGCAGGCCGTGATCTCTCCAGCACGGCGACGGGCATTGGCAGTGTGACCGCGAGCGGAATCACCTCGCTTGGCAACACGACCCTGACACTCAGCACGATCACCAACGCCATTCAGAATGTGGCGACGATGCGTGCCGCTAATGGCGCCGAGCAAAGCCGCCTCGGGTTCGCGAGTGAACTGTTAACGGCTAACAAGGCTAACCTCGAAGCCGCCAATAGCCGCATCGTTGATGTCGATGTGGCGGAAGAGTCCACGCAGTTGGCCCGGTGGAACATCCTGGTGCAATCTGGCACCGCGATGCTCTCCCAGGCGAACGGTTCGGCTCAGACGGCTCTGAAGTTGATTAGCTAAGACAGGAGCCTCGTTCTTTCCAATTTCTGATGGGTTCTTTCTCGACCGGGCAGCTGCTTCCTACGGCTGATCGGTGTAGCGTGGTGTGTTGCGGGCCGGCTGTGTCGTTACCGATACAGGCGAAGGTTCGGTGATGTGCCGGCCGGCTGGCGATGCTTCCGACGGAGCCCGACAGGGATTGGAGAGCGTTCAGCGCGCCCGGCGCGACTGAACATGTGCTAGGCCGCCCCGGCTGCGCTTCCCGCGTGGCCGGGGCGGTTTGTTTATCCACCAAAACGCAGGTGCATTTTCGTGAGGGCCGTGCTCAATCCATGTCCATGGCACGTCCTCTCCCTCTCGATTTTCGCAACACAAACACCCTTTGGTGCAGCGTGCTCGCGGAGACATTGGTGCGCAGTGGCGTGACCGTTGCGGTGACCTCGCCCGGGTCGCGGTCCACTCCATTGACGATGGTGCTGGCCCGGCATCCGCGGATGGAGGCGATCCCCGTGCTCGACGAGCGCTCGGCGGCTTTCTTCGCGTTGGGAATCGCGAAGCGCACCCGCAAACCGGTTGTGTTGGTCTGCACGAGCGGCACGGCGGCGGCCAATTATCTTCCAGCAATCGTCGAAGCGTCAGAAAGCGGCGGTCCCTTGCTGATTCTGACGGCGGATCGTCCGCCTGAGATGCGCGAGTGCAGCTCTGGCCAGACCATCGATCAGCAAAAACTCTATGGAAACTACGTCGCCTTTTACCACGAACTTTGTGTGCCCGAGGCGACGCTGCTGCGTTTGCGGTACCTGCGACAGACGGTGGCACAGGCCGTCGCTCGGGCGTACGCGCCGCAGGCCGGCCCCGTGCATTTAAACTGTCCGTTCCGCGATCCGCTGGTTCCGGTGGCCGATTCGCAGGCCGAAGCACTCGCGTCGTCTCTAGATGAAACGTTTTTCGATCATTTCGAGGGCGCCAGCCCCCGGCTGGCCGGTTCGGCTCGTATCGATGCCGCGGGTTGGCCGGCCCGCGGACTCATCGTCGCCGGTGGTGATCAGGTGGTTGATCCCGACGCGTACGGGCGGAGCGTGGAGCAACTGGCCAACGCACTCGGCTGGCCGGTCCTCGCCGATGCGCTCTCACCTGCGCGCCGCGCCCATCCGTCCGGTGTGGTGACGGTCTCGACTTACGATGCCATTCTGCGCGACGCAGGGCAGGCGGAGCGGCTGCGACCGGATAAGATTCTCTGCCTGGGCGGCTGGCCGACGAGCAAGGTGCTGCGCGATTGGATCGGACGGTGCGATGTGGAAACGGTGTTGGTTGCAGCCACGTTTAAGAATCGCGACGCCCTTCACGGGCGGACGACGCATCTGCACACGTCGGTTGAGTCCCTCGAAGTGCGCGGATGCGGGGCTGGCGAACCTGCGTATCGCGACGCATGGCTGTCGGCGGAGGCACGCGCTCGCGGTCGGATCGATGCGGCGATGGAGGCGGATGCCACGCTCTTCGAACCCAAGGCTGCGTGGCTGCTCGCGCAGCACCTGCCCGAGCACACTGCCGTGCATGTGGCCAACAGCATGCCGGTGCGCGATCTGGAGTATTTCTGGCCGGCGACGGCGCGTCGCTTGGATGTCTATTTCAACCGTGGCGCCAATGGCATTGATGGCACGCTGTCGACGGCGTTTGGTGTCGCCCACGGAGGACGGCCGACGGTGTTGCTCACGGGCGATCTTTCATTCCTGCACGATACGAACGGGCTGCTGCTTCGCCCGGCGCTGCGCGGTTCGTTGACCATCGTACTGATCGACAATCGTGGTGGTGGCATTTTCGAACACTTGCCCGTGGCTCAGTACGATCCGCCGTTCGAGCGCTATTTTGCCACACCGCAGGACGTCGATTTCGCGGCTCTGTGTGCTGCCCATGGCGTCGAGTTCGTCGCCGTGGAGAGCTGGGCGCAGTTCACCGGGCTGATTGAGACGCTGCCCGAGCGAGGTGTGCGTGTGCTGGCGCTGCGCACCGACCGCAAGCGCGACGCAGCCCGCCGCAAGCAGCTTCTGGCTGAGGCCGGCCGGGGTGAGTGAGCGGCGCCCGACGCGCGAGGCTTAGACCTGGGGCGTCGTCTGGTTGACCCATGTCGCGAGATGGTGCGGCAAGGGCTGGCGCTCGCGTGTCTTGGCATCAATGCAGACGTGTTCGGTGCGCGCTTCTGCGATGAGCTTTTCGACCTTGCCCAGCTTCACGATCTCGTAGCGGACGGCGTAGGTGTTTTCCGAGATGAATTCAGGCTGGGCGTTGACGAGAATCTTGTCCCCGACCACGAGCGGGCGGAGGTACTTGGTTTCGCTGCGGGAGACTGGGATCATGACGCCGGTGGCGGAAAAAAAGTTTTTGATGTCGATGCCGGCTGCGGCGAGCGCCTCTTCGTACGCTTCGTGGCAGATGGACAGATAGCGCGCGAAATAGACTACGCCGGCGGCGTCGGTGTCTGCGAAGTGGATGGTGCGGGAGTAGGCGTAGGACATGCCTGCAATGAACAGGAAAACGCATGGATGGAAAGCCGCCGCTGCGGGTGTCGTGAGATTTGAAATCGCCGGTTCGCGATGGCCAAAGGCGGCCGTGTTTCTAGTCTTCCCGCATGACGAAAAACGAGATCGCGGATGTGCTCGGGCAGATCGCCACGTTGCTGGAGCTGAAGGGCGAGAATCCGTTCAAAATCCGAGCGTACGCCAGCGGGGCCCGGTTGATCGATGCGATGGATGAGGCGGAGCTGGTGCGGCGGATTGAGGCGGGCGAGCTCGAAGCGGTTCGCGGGATCGGCGAGGCGCTTTCAAAGAAGATCGACGAGCTTCACAAAACCGGGCGCCTGGAATTTTTCGAGAAACTGAAGGCCAGTGTGGCGCCCGGCCTGATTGAGATGCTGGAGATCCCCGGACTTGGTCCGAAGAAAATCAAAGCCCTTCACGAAAAACTGGGCGTCGATTCCATCGCAGGTCTTCAGGCGGCGTGCGAGGCGGGCCGGGTGGCGGAGCTCGCGGGATTCGGCGGGAAAAGCCAGGAGAAGCTCCTGGAGGGCATCAAGAATCGGATCGCGTATGGGAAACGGCACCTGCGGTGGAGTGTGTCTGGAATCGTGGAGTCGGTCGTCGCGGGGCTGCGCGCCTTGCCGCAAGTGCGCCGCGCGGAGGCCGCGGGGAGTTTCCGGCGCGGCATGGAGACGGTCGGCGATCTCGATTTTCTCGTGGCCGCGACCGATGGCGCGCCGGTGGTGGACTGGTTCGTCGCTCAGCCGGGTGTGCAGGAGATCACGGCGCGAGGGGAGACCAAGGCCAGTGTGCGCTTTGAGAGCGGGCTGCAGGCGGATCTGCGCATCGTGCCGGAGACCCAGTTCTTTTTTGCGCTGCACCATTTCACGGGCTCCAAGGACCACAATGTGCAGATGCGCCACCGTGCGCTGACGCGTGGCGTGAGCCTGAGCGAGTGGGGGATCGTGCCGGCGTTGGGCGAGGGCAACGCCAAGGAAAAGGCCGAGCGCGGTGCGAGCCTGCCGGCCGCCAGCGAGGCCGAGGTGTTCGAGGCACTCGGGCTGCCCTATATCCCGCCCGAGCTGCGTGAGGGGCTCGGTGAAATCGAGGCGGCGGAGCGTGGCGAGCTCCCGCGGCTCGTCGAGTGTGCCGATCTGCGCGGGGCATGGCACAACCACACGACGGCGTCCGACGGGCGCAGCAGTCTGGCCGAAATGGTCGCCGGCGCGGTCGCACGCGGCTGGGAATACCTCGGCATTGCCGACCATTCGAAATCGAGTTTCCAGACGAACGGACTGAGCGAGGAGCGCCTGCTCGCGCAGCTTGCGGAGATCCGTGCGGTCAACGCCTCCGGGCGTTTCCCGGTGCATGTGTTTTCCGGCACCGAGTGCGACATCCTCGCCGATGGCCGGCTCGACTTCGACGAGTCGGTGCGCCGTCAGCTCGATTACGTGGTCGTCTCAGTGCACAACGCCATGGGGCAGGACGAGGAGACGATGACGCAGCGCCTCATCCGCGCCATCGAACAGCCCTACGTGACGATGCTCGGGCATGTGACGGGGCGGTTGCTTCTCCGGCGTGAGCCATGTCACGTGAATATCGGGAAGGTGCTCGATGCGGCGTTGGCCAACGGTGTGCTCGTCGAGCTCAACGCCAACCCGATGCGCCTCGACATGGACTGGCGCCACTGGCGCAAGGCCGCCGAGCGCGGCATGCTCTGCGCGATCAACCCGGACGCGCACGACGTGGCCGGACTGGACTACCTGTCCGCCGGCGTGCAGGTGGCCCGCAAGGGCTGGTTGACGAAGGAAAACGTGCTCAACACGCGTCCGCTCGCCGAAGTGCAGGCGTTGTTCCGCCGCCGTATGGGCGCGTGAGGCGCGCCGGCGTCAGTCCTTCTTGCGGCGGATGAGGAGCGTTGCCGCACCGGCGAGGACGAGTGCGCCGCCGCCGGCGTAGTAGTAAACGTGCTGGCCGACGCGGAGTTTTCCGTCGAACGCGTTGGCGATTTCACGACCGGTCTGGCTAGCGACGCCGGAGATTGAGCGCGCCCGGCGGCAACCCGCGTAGATGAGGAAACCGCCGAGGGCGATGAGGAGCAGCGCGACGAGGTATTTCATGGGAGGAGTGAAGGGCGCCGTGAATCGCTCACCAGCCCCACTGGCGCTTGAGCTGGAGCGGCTGATAGAGGTCGGAGGAGACTTCGGCGAGGAAGCGGCTGGGCGAGAGCAGCGACGGCGGGCCGCCCTTGGTCATCACCTTCGGGTAGCAGAGGTAGAGCTCGTTGCGTGCGCGAGTGACGGCCACGTAGAAAAGCCGGCGCTCTTCCTCGACGTCGCCAGCTTCGATGGCGCGCCGTCCGGGGAACATGCCATCGGCAAGACCGATCAGGAAAACGACGTCGTACTCGAGGCCCTTGGCCTGGTGGATGGTCGTGAGGCGGATGGCTTCGGCATTGGCGTCGGCCTGTTTTTCGCCGGCTTCGCCGTTGAGCAACACGACCTGGGCGAGGAGATCCTGCATCGTGTCGAAACGCTGCGCGAAACCGACGAACGCCTTCAATTCGTCGAGGCGGTCGATGTAGTCGGCAAAGGCGCCGCGCAGGTAATCACCGTACCAGCCATCGACGGCCATCTCGACGGCCTTGAACGGGCGGTCGTTTTTCATGGCGTCGGCGACCTCGGCGAGCGAGGCGCAGAAGGAATCCCAGTCGGCCTTGGCGTCTTTGGGCACCTTGGATTTCACGTCATCAGAGGCGAGCGCGCCGACGATGTCGCCTTGCAACAGGTGTGAGTGCGTCTGGGCGGCGTCGTAGATTTTTGCCGCGCCCTTTTCGCCGATTTTCGGGAGGAGCGTGGCGATGCGCTGCCAGCCGACCTGGTTGGACGGATTGTAGACGAAGCTGATGAGGCCGATGACGTCGCGCACGTGCTGGCGCTCGAAGAATTTCACGCCGCTGGTGATCTGGTAGGGCAGGCCGGCTTTGGAGAGCGCGAGCTGCATTTCGAGGGCGACGAAGTGCGAGCGGTAGAGGATGGCGATTTCGTTGGGCGAGACGCCGTCGTCCTGGACGAGCGAGCGGATGCGTTTGATGACGAAGTCGGCCTGCTCGCGGTCGTCGAGGCACTGGACGACGAAGGGCTTTTCGGAGTGTCCACGGGAGGCGCGCAGCTCTTTGTCAAAGTGGCGGCCCTTGGGCTGGGCGAGGAGGACGCCGTTGGCCAGGTTGAGGATCTGCGGCGTGGAGCGGTAGTTTGTCTCGATGCGGCAGATGCGCGTGCCGGGGTGCCGCTCCGGAAACGACATGATGTTTTCGAAGTCGGCGCCGCGCCACGAGTAGATGCACTGGGCGTCGTCGCCGACGGCCATCACGCGGTGGTGCGTGGCGATCTTGTCGATGATCTGCGCCTGAATGGTGTTGGTGTCCTGGTACTCGTCGACCAGCAGGTGGCGGAATCGGTTGGAGAAGTACTCGGCGACGCTGGGAACTTCGGTGAGCATCTTGAGCCAGAGCTCGAGAAGGTCGTCGTAGTCGCACACGTTTTGCTCGCGCTTCTGCTTGGCGTAGGCAGCGGCAAAGGCCGGGAACTGCTGTTTGATGTCGCCGTATTGGGGGAAGTAGAGGGTGACGGTTTCGTCGAGCGAGAGCTGGGTGTTGCGCGCCATCGAGAGCACGCTGAAGAGCGGACCGGGGCGCGGGTTGATTTTGTCTTTGAAGAAGGCCTTGTTCTCGGACTCGACGGCGTGTTTGAGGAGCGTCTCGGACTCGTCGGCGTCGAGGATGGTGAAGTTGCGCTGGAGGCCGATGGACTCGCCGTGGATGCGCAGGATGCGGTTGCCGATGGAGTGGAAGGTGCCGCCCCAGAAGCGGCCTGGCTCGACGCCGGTCAGCTCGTGGACGCGGTGGAGCATTTCCTTGGCGGCTTTGTTGGTGAACGTGAGCAGCAGGATGTCGCCGGGTTTGACGCCTTTGGAGAGGAGGTAGGCGACGCGGTAGGTAAGGGTGCGCGTTTTACCGGAGCCTGCGCCGGCCAGCACGAGCAGCGGGCCCGGCTCGGCCGTGACGGCGGCGTGTTGCTCGTCGTTGAGCTCGGCGCGGAAGTCGATCGGCGGGACGGTGGAAGACTGGTCGGTGTCGTAGCTGAGAAAATCCATGAGAGGCGAAGGTGCCTTAATGCGGGCCGTGACCGGGCGGGGCTAGCAAAAACGGCGTCCCGCCAGTGGCGCGCCACTGGTTGGATGGCCGGGTGTGGAAAAACAAAAACCGCCCGCGTGAATGCGGGCGGTTTTGCAATGGAGACGATGGTCAGCGATGGCTCAGCTCAGCCACCATGTGAAGTAGAGGTAGCCACCGATGACCAGACCGAGCACGACGGCGGAGCCGGCGACATCGCGCCAATCCCAGCTGGCGCGGTTTTCGGCGAGCTGCTCGGGGGTGCGGGAGCCGTAGGTGAGACCGGCGACCTGCGCCTCGGACGGCGCGGGAGTCATCAGGGAGACGATGATGACGAGTGTCGCGATGGAGACGGTGAGTACGCCGGAGAAGTAGTATCCGTTGAACTCGCCGATGGCACCGAGCACGCCGGTCTTGGCGATCATGCCGCTCTTGGTGAGCGTCTGGATGGTGAGCTTGATCATGCCGGCGACGAAACCGACACAGAGGCCGGTGAAGGCGCCTTGGGCGTTGATGCGCTTCCAGAACAGACCGAGAAGGAAGACGGCGGTGATCGGCGGAGCGAGGAAGCCCTGGACGTTCTGGAGGTAGTCGTAGAGGCCGCTGTTGCCCTCGGAGATCTTCTTCATGATCGGAATCCAGATCAGACCGGCACCGACCACGACTGCCGTGGCGACACGACCGACATTGACGAGGTGCGTCTGGCTCTTGCCGGGGCAGAGCTTCTGGTAGATGTCGACGGTGAAGAGGGTGGCGCAGGAGTTGAAGAGCGAGGCCAGCGAGGACATGAGCGCCGAGAGCAGGCCGGCGACGACGAGGCCGCGCAAACCGACCGGGAGCAGCGACTGCACCATGGTGGCGAAGACGGCGTCGCCGAGGATCTCACCGGAACCGTCAGTCTTGAGCGGGATGTGGATGATGCCTTTGGCGTGGAGCGCGAAGCCGATCATGCCGGGGATGAGGAAGATCATCACGGGCCAGAGCTTCAGGAAGCCGCCCCAGATGGCGCCGCGGCGGGCGTGCTGGACGTTTTTGGCGGCCAAGCAGCGCTGCACGATGTACTGGTCGGTACACCAGTACCAGATGCCGATGACGGGCGAGGCGATCATCACGCCCAGCCAGGGGAAGGTGACGTCGGTGTTGGGACGCCAGAGGGCGAACTTCTCCGCGTGCGGTTTGCAGCTTTCGACCAGCTGGTCCCAGCCGCCGAGGTGGTTGAGGCCGAAGTAGGTGATGAGGCCGGAGCCGAGGAGGAGGACAAACGTCTGCGCCACCTCGGTGTACACGACAGCGCGCAGGCCGCCGAAGATCGTGTAGATACCGGTGAGGATGACGGTGACGATGGCGCCGACCCAGAATGCGTTGTCGGCCGAGCCGAAGGTATCAGGCAGGAGCGTCTGGAAGACGATGGCGCCGGCGTAGACCGTGACGGCGACCTTCGTGAAGACGTAGGCGATCAGCGAAACGATGGAGAGGACCCAGCGGGTCTTGGCGTTGAAGCGCCGCTCAAGGAACTCGGGCATCGTGTAGACGCCGGAGCGGTAGTAGAAGGGCACGAATACCCAGGCCAACACGATCATCAGCCATGCGTGGAACTCCCAGTGGGCCTGGGCCATGCCGTTATTGGCGCCGGAGCCGGCGAGGCCGACGATGTGCTCGGAGCCGATGTTCGAGGCAAACAGCGAGCAGCCGACTACGAACCAGCTCACATGGCGGCCGGCGAGGAAGTAGTCTTCCGTTGTTTTTTGAAATCTAGAGGACCACCACACGATGCCGACGAGCAGCACGAAGTAGAGTCCGATGACGATCCAGTCGAAGGGTTGCATAGGATACAGTTGAGTGTGATCGAGTCAGGAAACCGCGATGGTTACCGGGTCGAGAATTTATAGATGATGGTGTTGGTGTAGGTCTCGCCAGGCTTGAGAACGGTGCTGGGGAAATTCTCGTGATTGGGAGAGTCGGGGTAGTGCTGCGGTTCGAGGCAGAAGCCGGAGCGCTTTTGGTAAACTTGGCTGTATTTGCCGGTGATGGTGCCGTCGAGGAAGTTGCCGGCGTAGAATTGCACGGCGGGCTCGGTCGAGAGGACTTCCATCACGATGCCGGACTTGGGCGATTCGATGACGGCGTGCTGGCAGAGCTCGCCGGCTTTCTTCTGGTTGACGACCCAGTTGTGGTCGTAGCCGGGGCCGTATTGGAGGACGGTGTCGGGATCGTCGATGCGGGCGCCGATGGCGGTGGGCTTGCGGAAGTCGAACGGGGTGCCGTCGACGGAGACGATTTCGCCGGTGGGGATCAGCCCGCTGTCCACCGGAGTGGTCTTGTCGGAGTTGATCGTGAGGAGATGGTCGAGGATGGTGCCGCCGCCGCTCAGGTTGAAGTACGAGTGGTGCGTCAGGTTGACGACGGTGGGCTTGTCGGTCTTGGCCTTGAAGTCGAGGCGGAGCGCGTTGTCTTCGGTCAGCGTGTACGTGGCGACGACGTCGAGATTGCCGGGATAGCCCTGCTCGCCGTCCTTGCTGTGGTAGGTGAGCTCGAGGACTGCGCAGCAGTCGCTTTTCACGGCCTTGGCCTGCCAGACGACTTTGTCGTAGCCCTTGGTG
>Ga0209606_1005185_pt1 | contig 11461 bp, 7 predicted proteins | sample AD_UKC057_MetaG_FD_184412 | JGI IMG/M metagenome (GOLD analysis project Ga0209606, IMG submission 184412) | Active sludge microbial communities of municipal wastewater-treating anaerobic digesters from USA - AD_UKC057_MetaG (SPAdes) (version 2) | ecosystem: Engineered > Bioreactor > Anaerobic >...
TACAATTGTTCTGCATCATTTTGTCCCTCCTTTCGTTTAGGGTCTGTTGTTTGGAGACAATTGATTCTACTGCGAAAGGAGGTTTTTATTAAGGATTAAGTTCAGGTAAATGCATTTTTCGGGTTAACCCGGATAAGTCATTAGCACAGTGTCGGGCTTGTTGCTCGAAACTGATCTCGCAATGAAACCGTTCCTTTAGCAAACCGTCGTGAGGCGAGGAAGCTTGGTCTTTTGCGAAGCAAAAGTTCCAAAGCGGACACAGCGAGCGACCATATACCAGCACACAGTGGGCGAGAAGGGGGTGGCTCCGGCAGCTTTGCTGCTGGAGGGGGCGACGTGAGCCCCGAAAGAAAAGCAGCAGAGGGCTGAGAGTAGAATATAAGTCTTATATGACCTATCGGACCTATATTATTTTGTAGCGAATTCTTGAGCGCGAGGGGGTGGCTCCGGCAGCTTTGCTGCTGGAGGGGGCGACGTGAGCCCCGAAAGAAAAGCAGCAGAGGGCTGAGAGTAGAATATAAGTCTTATATGACCTATCGGACCTATATTATTTTGTAGCGAATTCTTGAGCGCGAGGGGGTGGCTCCGGCAGCTTTGCTGCTGGAGGGGGCGACGTGAGCCCCGAAAGAAAAGCAGCAGAGGGCTGAGAGTAGAATATAAGTCTTATATGACCTATCGGACCTATATTATTTTGTAGCGAATTCTTGAGCGCGAGGGGGTGGCTCCGGCAGCTTTGCTGCTGGAGGGGGCGACGTGAGCCCCGGTAATTGAAGATCCCGGTTGAAAGTTGCGTATTGCTTGGTTATAATTGTGCGATGGATCTTGATTCATTTGCCGCCGGCCTCCGGACATTCTTAAAAGACGATCAGATCATCCTCGACAAGGAAGGGCTTTCCCATTTCTCCTATGATGCGACGGAAAGACAGTCCATGCCGCAGGTAGTCCTTCTGCCTGAAACGACCGAAGAAGTCTCGAAGATCATGAAGCTCGCCTGGGAGTTCGACGTTCCCGTCACCCCCCAGGGCGGCAGGACAGGGCTCTCCGGGGGCGGGATCCCGCTTTTGGGCGGAGCGGTGCTTTCCCTGCTCCGGTTCAAAAGGATCGTCGAGATCGACGAGAAAAATATGCTGGCAGTGGTAGAGCCGGGCGTGATCTCCAGCGACTTCCAGCAGGAACTGCGCAGGCACAACCTCTTTTTTCCGCCTGATCCTTCAAGCACCGTCGAGAGCACCCTGGGCGGGAATGTGGCAGAGAACGCCGGATACACACGCGCCGTGAAGTACGGCGTAACGCGTGATTACGTCCTCGGCCTTGAGGCCGTACTTCCTGAAGGCGAAGTGATAGAGGTCGGCCGCAGGACCGTCAAGAACGTTACCGGATACGACATGACGGCCATACTCGTCGGCTCCGAGGGGACTCTCGCGATCATCACGAAGATCATCTTCAAACTCCTTCCCAGGCCAAAGGTAAGAAAGACCATCATCCTCTACCTCGACAACCTCGTCCACGCCGCGGACCTTGTTGTAGAAGTCTTCAGGGCCGGCATCATTCCCTGCGCCATGGAGCTTGTCGACAACATGACGATCAACGCCATCGCCGACTACATCAACACGCCCTTGAAGCGCGATGCCGACGCACTGGTCCTCATTGAGGTGGACGGCCACCACGAAGGCGCTGCGGGCGACGAGGCGCAGGAGATCCTCGGGTTGTGCGGCAGCTTCGAGGGCGTCACAGAGGCACGGCTCGCGGCAACCGAGGAGGAGGCTGAGCGGTTCTGGATCACGAGGCGTGAGGCGCTCCCTGCCCTGAAGGCAAAGAAGAAAGATCACCTCGAGGCAGATGTGGTGGTGCCCCGCTATAAGCTGCCTTTTCTCGTAAAGGCTATCGGGGAGATCGAACATGACCCTGCGATCAGCATCGCCACCTTCGGGCACGCGGGGGACGGGAACCTCCACGTAACGATAATGCACCGCCGCCGAAACTTCGCCGAACTGGACGAGGCGTACAATATTTTGGAGAAGGTCTATAAAAAGACCATAGAGATGGGCGGCAGCCTGACGGGCGAGCACGGCGTCGGCATCACCGTCAAGGACTACCTGGGCCTTCAGATGAGCAACGCAGAGATAGCGCTGATGAAAAGGATAAAAAAGGCCTTTGACCCAAAGGGCATCCTCAACCCCGGTAAGATATTCGCCGATAACGGGAACACCTCCTGCACAGCGGATCAAACCGGCATAGGAGAGGAAAAATACCGCTTCATCGTGGAGTCAACGGATGATGCCGTCTATATGGTCAATGCGGATTGTATGTATGTCTTTGTCAATGAAAAGGCCCTGGCAGGCCTCGGCCTGCCTCAGGACGCCATCATCGGGAAGCACTATGACAATTTCCATACCTTCGAGGGCTCCAGGGAGTTTCGCAATGTTGTGACAAGGGTCTTTGAAACAGGAGAATCTCACCAATATGAACATAGAAACAACAATTCAGACCGTTATTTTCTGAGGACGCTGAGCCCGGTGAAGGACCCGCTCACAGGAAAGACAAGGTACGTGACCGTCGTCTCGAAGGAGATAACGGAACTGAAAAAGACAGAGGAGAAACTAAAATATCTCAGCCTCCACGATGTGCTGACCGGTCTTTACAACCGCGCCTATTTCGAAGAGGAGATGCACCGCATCGATACCGGCCGTTTCGATCTCGTCGGCCTTATCCTCTGCGACATCGACGGATTGAAGCTTGTCAATGACACGCTGGGGCATGACAGGGGGGATGAGCTTATCAGGACCGCGGCAAGGATACTCAGGGGATCCTTTCGTGAAAGCGACGTTGTAGCGAGGGTTGGCGGCGACGAATTTGCCATACTCCTTCCAAACAGCCCCCGGTCAAAGGTGGAAAGCATCTGCGCAAGGATCAAGCATGCGATCGCCTCGTACAACTCGACAAACCCGAAGCTGCCTTTAAGCGTCTCCACAGGATACGCGGTGCGGGAAGGCTATACAAAGAGCGTCTCAGATCTTTACAGGGAAGCCGACAACAACATGTATAAAGAAAAGCTCTCCGGCAGCGTAAGCGCCAAGAACGTGATCATCCGGAACCTTATCGATACGGTTGAGGAAAAAGGCAGGATGACGAGGGAAGCGCGTGAACGCTTTCTGGAAATGGTCATTGCCCTCGCAACCGTCCTCGGTCTGCCGGAAGAACGGATCAAAGACCTTCGTCTCCTCGCACAGTTTCATGATATCGGCAATGCCGGCATCCACGAGCAGATTCTTTTAAAGCCTGAATGCCTCACCCAGGATGAGATCCTCGAGGTCCATAAACATACCGATATCGGCCACCGGATTGCCCAGGCGGTGCCGGAGCTTGCCCATATTGCCGACTTTATCCTCAAGCACCACGAGTGGTGGAACGGCAACGGCTACCCCCTTGAAGAGATTCCCCTGGAGAGCAGGATCATAGCGCTTGTTAGCGCCTATGACGCCATGACAAATCCCCGCCCGCACAGAGGGGCAATGATGCGAGAGGAGGCAATCGCAGAATTGCGGAAATGTTCAGGAACCCAGTTCGACCCTCTTCTTGTCGAGAAATTCATTGAAATAATAAAACGGTAGATAGCCGCCAGCAGTCAGCACACAGCCACCAGCGTCGATTATCGATAATCGACCATCGAGTATCGTGTAACCAGTATCCAGCATCAGGTATCTGTTTTTTTAACCTTGAACGTTGAACGGGTCTTGCTATGAGCCATGAGCTATTATATCAAAGTCTGTGAACGTAAACGTCTCGCCGTCGAAAAGACCCCTGTCGCTCAGCTTGAGCTTCGGTATGACAAGCAGGGCCATAAACGAAAGCGTCATGAACGGCGCGTGGAGAGATGACCCCAGTTGTTTCGCAAGACCGCTCAGCCTTGAATATTGTTCTGCGACCTTAAAGCCGTCGTCATCGGTCATGAGCCCCGCAACCGGCAGCGGCAGCGTCTTCGTGACGTCATCGTGCACAATCGACAGGCCTCCCTTGTTCCTGATGACCGCATTCACTGCGCTGCATATATCTTCGTCTGAAACCCCTACGGCAACGATATTGTGGGAATCGTGGGCAACAGACGCCGCGAGCGCCCCTCTTTTCAACCCGAAATTTCTGACAAAGGCAACGGCAGGAGACGCGTCGCTATAGCGGTTCACAACGGTCAGCTTGAGGATGTCCTGCCTGGCGTCCGATGTAATGAACCCGTTCTTAGGATTGAGCCTCGCCTCGGCCCTGCCGGTTACCACCTGGCCGTCGATCGCTTCTATGACATTGATCCTCCCCTCCCGGCTGCGAACCGCAAAGTCTCCGGTTCTTTTCACTACGGCGCTGAAGTTATTGACGTGAGAGGAGTCTGCCTGAGAGATAAGCGATACCCCATTTTCAGCAACAAGCTGTCCCCTGATATAGGTCTTCAGCACGTTCATATCGCTTAAGTTGTCGATTTCAATAAGATCTGCATCGTCCCCTTCTCTGAGAAGCCCCACATCCAGGTTATAATGCAGGACAGGGTTCAGGCAGGCGCACCGCAGGATCGTCATCGTATCGATGCCCATACCGCAAGCCCTTTTGACAAGCCGGTTGATATGCCCTCCGACAAGGTCATCAGGATGCAGGTCATCGGTGCAGAACATGCACTGCGAAGGGTATTGCGTAATAAGCGGGCTCAGGGCGTCAAAGTTCTTCGCCGCTGAGCCTTCCCGGATCAGGATGTTCATGCCGAGAGAGAGTTTCTCTTTTGCTTCATCATACATGAACGACTCGTGGTCGGTCGATATTCCGGCGCGGATATATTTCTCCAGCCCCGCGCCCCTGAGGCCGGGCGCATGACCATCAACAGGCTTTTTGTTTTTTTTGGCAAGCGCTATCTTTGCCATTACATCCGGGTCATCGTTGATGACGCCGGGGAAGTTCATCATTTCACTCAGATAACGGATCTCTTTTCTTTGCAGCAAGGCCTCTACGGCGCCCGGATCGAGCGTTGCGCCTGACGTCTCAAACTGCGTAGCGGGAACACAGGGGGGCGCCCCGAAAAAGAATTTGAAAGGGATAGACCTTCCATTTTCGATCATGTAGTGAACGCCTTCGATGCCAAGGACGTTTGCTATCTCATGGGGGTCGGAGACCGTCGCGACGGTGCCGTGCCGCACCGCGAGCCGTGCGAAGCCGGAGGGAACCAGCATTGAACTTTCAATGTGTACGTGCGCATCGATAAAGCCGGGCATGATATAACTATCGTATTTCCCGCCGTCTCTCACGATGCGCGAGATGATCCCATTTTTTGTCTCTACTGTTCCAGGAAATATAGTGCCGTTGAGAATATCAACTATGTTGGCGGAAATTTCCATGAAAGGCTGTGTGTAAAAGCTTAAAGAGGCGGGCCTTTACTTGCCTTGCTTTGCCTTTACTATCTTTGTCTCTTTGTACGCCCGCGTATAGGCGTTGATGTTCTTCTGGGCCACAATGCCAAAACGCGCGCGGACAGGCCCCTCAAGGGCATCCAGCGCCACAATGCCCGTCGCCTTGACAAGCGCACCGAGCATGGTCGTATTTGTGATCGGCACGCCGAGCTCTTCCTTTGCAATATGCGACGCATCAACAATGGCAATGTTGTAGCCGGGGAATATCTTTTTCAACTCATCGCCCGATTTGTTCGAGTTTATGACGACAAATCCATTCTGTTTCAGTCCCTCCGCGGGGTTCACAGAGCCCAGCAGCGTGGGGTCGAGGATTATAATGTTATCCGGTTTGTATATCTTTGACCGGAGCCTTATCGGCTTTTCCGAAATCCTCAGGAATGCCTGCACCGGAGCCCCTCTCCGTTCAGGACCGAAACTGGGAAATGCCTGGGCGTACTGTCCTATTCCTATCGCCGCCTGGGCAAGCAGTTCTGCAGAGGTTACTGCCCCCTGGCCCCCTCTTCCGTGCAATCTCACCTCTATCATCTATTTTTCTCCTTTCGTAATAGATATGTTCTTTACCCGCCAGTCCGTGCCTTTTTGCGAATCAAGCAGTATAATTCCCTTCTCCAGAAGCATCTTCCGGATCTCATCCGCCTTCTGATAGTCCTTATTCTTCCTCGCCTCTGTCCTTTCCCGTATGCTTTCTTCCAATAAAGACAATTGGAGTCCCTCACGGGTAAGATGCCGCATCTTTTCCTGCGATTCGAATGTATTCAGGTCATCGTTCAGCAGGCCGAGCAGGTTCGCAAGGGAAAGAAAAAGGTTATTCACATATGCGATGTGAGGGGCGCTGCTTTCATCACCTTCGTCGACCATTTTATTGATCATCTTGGAAAGCTCAAACACATGGGCAAGGGCAAGGGCTGTGTTGCAGTCATCGTCCATCGCCTCATAGAATGCCTTTTCAAGTACATCTGCATCGGAATGCGGCAGGGGGCTCACGTCCCTTGTTTTAATCCTCTCGAGGGCCCGCTCAACGGTGTAGTAGAGCCGATGAAGGGCGCTGTTCGTGTCCTCGATCGATTTCTCATTGTAATCGATAGGGCTTCGGTAATGGGTCGACAGGAAAAAGAGCCGCAGCACCTCGGGGTGATATTCACGGAGGAAATCCCTTATTTGCAATGTGTTTCCGATGGATTTGGACATCTTTTCCTTGTCTATGTTGACGAAGCCGTTATGCATCCAGTATTTTACGAACGTCGTGTCCGTTGCAGCCTCTGTCTGGGCCCGCTCGTTCTCGTGGTGGGGAAATATCAGGTCCTTCCCGCCGCCGTGGATGTCGAAAGGGTTGCCGAGGAATTTCATGCTCATGGCAGAGCATTCAATATGCCAGCCCGGCCTTCCCCTCCCGAAGGGCGCATCCCATGACGGCTCATCAGGCTTTGATGCCTTCCACAGCACAAAGTCAAGAGGGTTCTTCTTCTTGTCGTCAACCTCGACCCGCGCACCGGCTATCATTTCGTCAAGCGGCCTTTTCGATAACCGACCGTAGCCCTTGTAGCTCTCGATAGAGAAATAGACGTCGCCGCCCGCCTGGTATGCGTGGCCTTTCTTGAGGAGCATCTCCACAAGCTCGATCATATCGTCTATGTGTTCCGTCGCTCGAGGCTCATGGGTGGGCCTCAGGATGCGGAGGGCATCCATGTCTTCGTAGAAGGCGCTTATATATTTTTCCCCTACCTCTTTCCAGGGAATCTTCTCTTCCAGCGACCTTCGGATGATCTTATCGTCAATATCGGTAAAATTCCTCACGTAGGTGACGTCGTATCCCTTTGCCCTCAGATACCTGAAGAGTGTGTCGAAAACGACGGCGCTTCTCGCGTGGCCGATGTGACAATAGTCGTAGACTGTAACGCCGCATGCGTAGAATTTGACCTTTCCGTCCGTTACCGGCTGAAAATCCTCTTTTTTGCCCGAAATAGTGTTGTAAACCTGAAGACCCATAGACCGTATTTTTAACATAGGCCCGGTATATTGTCAAAATTTATCTTTCCCCCTGCCTCGCCTCACACTTCCCCTTATTTATTGACATTTCCGGCATAATAGTTCAATATCTTGTGCGAAATGAAAAAAGAACTGTTACGGCTTTCGAAAATAAGGAACATCGGGATCGCCGCACACATTGACGCCGGCAAGACCACGGTAACAGAGCGCATACTCTATTATACCGGAAAAACACACAAGATCGGCGAGGTTCACGAGGGCACGGCGATCATGGATTACATGCCCCAGGAGCAGGAAAGGGGGATCACGATCACCTCCGCGGTAACAACGCTCTACTGGAACGATAATGAGATCCAGCTCATCGATACTCCCGGCCATGTCGATTTTACCATTGAGGTAGAACGGTCCCTTCGTGTCCTTGACGGGATGGTAGCCGTCTTCTGCGGCGTAGGCGGGGTGGAGCCTCAGTCTGAGACCGTATGGCACCAGGCAGATAAGTACCATGTGCCCCGGATCGTCTTTATCAATAAACTCGACCGGATCGGGTCTGATTTTTTTCGTGCCGTCGATATGATCGTTGAAAAATTCGGCGCGAATCCCCTTCTCCTCCAGATCCCTCTCGGCAGGGAAGACGGCTTTTACGGGGTCGTAGACCTTATTACCATGCAAGGCATTGCCTGGAATGAGGACGACCTCGGCGCTACATACAGCTACATATCGATCCCCCAGGAATACCGGCAGGCTGCCCATGCCTGGAGGGAAAAGCTGCTCGAAAAATTATCCATGCTTGACGATCATATCATGGAGCTTTACCTTGAAGGCAAAGACATCGATGAGCAGATCGTCCGCAGCGTCATACGAAAGGCCACCATTTCGCTGAATTGCGTGCCCGTCCTGTGCGGCGCGGCGCTCAGGAACAAAGGCATACAGCCGCTCCTTGATGCAGTGGTAGCATATCTCCCTTCACCCCTTGATGTTCCGCCTGTGAAGGGTGCAAATCCCGAAACGGGCCAAATAGAGGAAAGGAGCGCCAGCGACAGCGAGGACCTCGCGGCCCTCGCGTTCAAGATCGTCATCGAGGAGGGGAGGAAGCTTACCTATATCAGGATATACTCCGGCGTGCTGAAGGTTGGCGAAGATGTCTATAACGTAAATATCCGCAAGAGGGAGAAGATCTCCAGGATATACAGGATCCACGCGAATCACAAGGACCGCATTGAAGAGGCAAGGGCCGGGGCAATCGTGGGGATCGTCGGCCTCAAAGAGACATCGACCGGCCAAACCCTGACGAAGACAAGGCCGATCCTTCTGGAGCCCATTGAGATATATCAGCCCGTTATCTCCGTTGCCGTGGAGCCGAAAAGGAATATCGACCAGGACAAGCTCCTCATAGCGCTGCAGAAGATATCAGACGAAGATCCGACCTTCGTCCTCAAAACAGATGAAGACGCTTATCAGACCGTTGTTTCCGGGATGGGAGAGCTTCACCTTGATGTCATCATCAGAAGGATCAAGGACGAATTCGGCATAGAGCTTCTCGTCGGCAAGCCGCAGGTTGTTTATAAAGAGAGCATCGAAAGGGCTCTCACGAAAGAGCATACCTTTGAAAAACTTATAAATAACATTCAGTGCAAAGGATGGGTATCCTTGCAGATCGGACCCAACGGGCGCGGCCAAGGCATCATCGTCACATCTCGCATCAATGAAGAACACCCGGCGTTCCCCCTTGCCGGCGCTATTGAGGAGGGCATTATGGAGGCCTCCAATATGGGGGTTCTCAAGGGCTACCCGTTAACGGACATCAAGGTTGCTATCAATGACGCGACCTTCAATAATCCGGAATTTGCCAGGCTGACGCTCAAGATAGCGGCCTACGACGCCTTTCGGGAGGCCTGCGGCGAGGCTTCGCCTATCCTCCTTGTTCCCGTCATGTCGCTTACGATAACGACACCGAACGAGTTCATGGGCGACATCATAAGCGATCTGAACAGCAGAAAATGCCAGATCACGAATGTTTCCTCGAAAGACAAGATAACGGTCATCGAGGCACATGCGCCGCTGACAAAGATGTTCGGATATTCAACGGACGTAAGATCCCTCTCACAGGGGAGAGCGTCCTTCACCATGTTTTTTTCGCATTACGACAAGATCGACAATGGATAAGATCGGAGAAGTACTAATACTCCTCAGAGAGAGCGGAGACTATGTGTCCGGAGATTTTATCGCGTCAAGGCTCCATGTATCGAGGACCGCTGTCTGGAAATATATCAACCACCTCGAGCGCCTCGGCTACCTGTTTCAGAAGTCGAAAGGAAAGGGGTACCGTATTACAGGAACACCCGATAAGCTCTATTCCTGGGAGATCCACAGGCATCTCATCACAGATGTGACGGGCAGGAGGGTGGTCCACAAGGAAACTGTTGACTCGACGAATGCCTTTGCCTTTAAGCTTGCCCTCTCAGGAGAACCGGAAGGCACCTGTGTTGTGGCAGAATCACAGGGCGCGGGGAAGGGAAGGCTTGGAAGAAAGTGGTTTTCGCCGGCTGGGAAAAACCTCTATATCTCTCTTCTCCTGAGGCCCCACATCCACCCTTCCTTGGTATACCCCATAACCTTCCTGTCGTCCCTCGCCGTGTATGATACGATCAAAGAGCTGTCAGGCATAACTCCTTCGCTGAAATGGCCTAACGATGTCCTCATAAACGGGAAAAAGGTTTGCGGCACCCTTATAGAGCTCTCCACTGAGGCGGATATGGTCAAGTTCGTTGTCGTGGGCATCGGGCTCAACATCAATATGCGGTCCGAAGAGGTGGATAAAGAGATAAAAAACAAGGCCACTTCCCTCTCAATAGAGACAAAAAAAATATATGAAAGGGCCCTCGTGTGTGGTATTCTACTGAACCACTTGGAAAAACATTATCGCTACTTCAGTCAGCACGGCGCCGGGGGAACATGCGGCGTCTGGGAAGAGAGGGCAGCGATAAAAGGAAAGGCCCTTGAGATCAACCAGATGGGGGAATCTTTCAGGGGGATCGTCGAGGGGATCGACCGTGACGGAGCAATGCTCCTCAATATAGATGGTGAAACAAAAAAGATCATTGCGGGAGATGTGAACTTCTAATGCTGCTTGTCATCGATATCGGGAATACCAATATTGTCTTCGGCGTGTATGATAACGGCACGCTCGTCAACCACTGGAGGTTAAGCACCGCCATCCAGAAGACCGTCGATGAGTATGCGATCCTCCTGAACAGCCTCCTCTATATCGAGAAGATAAAGCTGAGCCAGATAGACAGCGCCATCGTTTCCTGCGTCGTACCGCCCCTTTTGATCCCTTTTGAGATCGTCTGCAGAAAATATATCGGCATAAGGCCGATCATCGTCGAGCCGGGCATAAAGACAGGGATGCCCATTTCATACGAAAACCCCTCTGAGCTTGGCGCCGACAGGATCGTCAATGCAATCGCGGGATATGAGAAGTATAAAAAGGCGCTTATTATAGTAGATTTCGGCACTGCAACGACCTTCGACTATATAACGCCGAAGGGTGAGTATGCCGGCGGCTCTATAGCTCCGGGGATTATGATCTCACTTGAGGCGCTTTTCGAAAGGGCATCGAAACTCCCGAGGGTTGAGCTTGTACAGCCGAAGATGCTTGTGGGAAAGAACACCGTCCACGCAATGCAGGCGGGGATCACATACGGGTATATAAGCCTCGTTGACGGCATCGTAAGGCGGATAAAGGACGAAGTAAAGACCAACCCATACGTTATCGCTACCGGAGGGCTCGCCGGCCTTATCTACAGGGGGTCGGAAACGATCGATGAGGTGGACGAATTTCTTACGCTCAAGGGGTTGAAGATCCTCTATGAGAAGAACAAAGAACACCATAAGTTCAAATAACCCAGTTGCCTCATAATTAATTCTTACCAAAGACATGTCGAGGATAGGGAACATTGCCTCATATTACATCTTACCCGGAGTGCATAACGGAGAAGATCTTCTTCAGCTTTGCCTCCATGATTGTTCGT
>Ga0209606_1005186_pt1 | contig 11461 bp, 12 predicted proteins | sample AD_UKC057_MetaG_FD_184412 | JGI IMG/M metagenome (GOLD analysis project Ga0209606, IMG submission 184412) | Active sludge microbial communities of municipal wastewater-treating anaerobic digesters from USA - AD_UKC057_MetaG (SPAdes) (version 2) | ecosystem: Engineered > Bioreactor > Anaerobic >...
CAAGGGGCGCCTTCCCTGGCGGAAGTATTGGGGCAACTATTCGGCTCCCGCGGGGCGGCCCAGTCGGCTTAATTTTTCAAGGTACAAAAAGTGTCAACCAATTTCAGCCCCTAATTGAACCATCCCGAATTTCAAGCGGTTTTTGCGTTGGAGACGCCCTTTTTGATGACCTTGTGCCGTTCTTTGGGCGTTCTGGGCTTGCCTTTGGGCCAACCGGGCAATTTTCTGCGCAACTGGGGAGGCCGGGCAGGCGTGCCAATTTGCAAGAAAATCGCTCCCAGGCTCTGGCGCACTCGCTGTGGGGTCAGGCGAGTTTGTGCTTTTTGCCAGGGCCGCGGCTGGTCCTGCACAATCGGGCGCGCCAGGAAAAGCATCCAATGCACCAGGACAACCAGCAGCGTCCAGGTGTCGCCACTTTCGGCGGATTGAAAGCGCGGCAAGGTCCAGCCGAGGGTTTCTTTGTGGAAGCGCGTGCCAGGTTCAATTGGCCAGCGATTGACATAAGCTGCCCAGATGAGTCGGGCAGTGATCACGATGTGAGCGTGCAGGATGCCCGGTGTTGATCAGCGATCAGACGCCCTGGCAGGGATTGGAAGAGCAGAAGGCAGGGTGGGTTGTTCCATTATCACAACCCGAACGATTTCAGGCCATTCTCCAGGCCATGCTCGAAATGAACGATGTAGCATTCAAGGAGTGGTCGCATGGCGCTCGCGCCTATAGCGAGCAAGCGGCGAACGCTCCCACCGCTATCGAGGCTAACCGAACACTATTCTTGACTGCTGCAAGGCAGAATGGACAAAGGATACAGGCATGATGTTTAGCAATATGACGCTCCTTATCACCGGCGGCACCGGCACCTTCGGCAATGCCGTCCTGAACCGCTTCCTCGATACCGACATCCGCGAGATCCGCATCTTCTCCCGCGACGAGAAGAAGCAGCACGACATGCGGCTGGCTTACAACCACCCCAAGCTCAAGTTCTACATCGGCGATGTGCGCCGACCGGAGAGCCTGTTGGACGCGATGGCCGGTGTCGACTTCGTCTTCCACGCGGCAGCCCTAAAACAAGTGCCTTCTTGCGAGTTCTACCCCATGGAGGCGCTGCTCACTAACGCCATCGGCACCGAGAATGTGATGAACGCAGCCATGGCCGCCGGCGTCAGGCGCATGGTCGTTTTGAGCACCGATAAGGCCGCCTATCCCATCAACGCGATGGGTATCTCCAAGGCGATGATGGAAAAACTGGCCGTGGCCAAATCGCGGGTCGCAGTGGATCGCGGCTGTACCATTTGTATCACCCGTTATGGCAACGTCATGGCTTCGCGCGGCTCGGTAATTCCGCTGTTCATTGAGCAAATCAAGACCGGTCAACCCCTGACCGTCACCGATCCTACCATGACGCGCTTCATGATGAGCATTGCCGACGCGGTAGACCTGGTGCTGTATGCTTTTGAACATGGGGAGTCGGGAGATCTCTTTGTGCAAAAGGCGCCCGCGGCGACGATTGAGACGCTGGTCAATGCACTCAAGCGGATTTTCCGAGCCAATAACCCCGTCAAAATCATCGGCGTCCGGCATGGCGAGAAGAAATACGAGACTCTGCTGACCAGCGAGGAAATGCTGCGCGCTGAGGACCTGGGCGGCTATTATCGCGTGCCGGCGGACAATCGGGACTTGAATTATAACCTGTACTTTAGCGAAGGGCGCAAACCGTTGTTGGATGGCGACTATAATTCCCACAACACGCAACGCTTGAGCGAAGATGAGCTGGCGGAGATGCTGCTCGGCCTGCCTGAGGTGCGAGCGGCGTTGGGGTGAGAGCAGAAGGCAGAGGGCAGAAGTCAGAAGTCAGAAGTCAGAAGTCAGAAGTCAGAAGTCAGAGGTCAGAGGGCAGAGGGCAGAGAGTAGAGAGCAGAGGACAGAGAGCAGAGGGCAGAGAGCAGAGGATAGAGATGAAGACGGTTGTTACGGGGGCGCGGGGTTTTATCGGCAGAAATCTGATGGCACATCTGAAGCGGCAAGAAGAGGTGCAGGTTTTCGGTTTCGACCTGGGGCAGCCGCTTCAGGAATTGGCGGCGGCGCTGGCCGAGGCCGAGCTGGTCTTTCACCTCGCCGGCGTCAACCGTCCTGAATCCGTGGAGGAGTTTACCACCGGCAACGTGGATTTCACAGCACAAGTCTGCGAGATGCTCAAAAAGACGGGGCGTCCTGTTCCGGTGGTGCTTTCTTCTTCCAGTCAAGTGGAGCGGGACAACCCCTACGGGCGGAGCAAGCTCCAGGCTGAGGCGGTCATCAAACGGTATGCAGAGGAGACTGGATCGCCGGCGATTATCTATCGGCTGAAGAATGTCTTCGGCAAGTGGTGCCGCCCCAACTACAACTCGGTCGTGGCGACGTTTTGCTATAACATCGCCCACGATCTGCCGATCACTATTTCCGATCCGGCGCGCGAGCTGGAGCTGGTGCACGTAGACGATGTGGTGCAGGCATTGGGTTCAGAGATCAGAAGTCAGAAGTCAGAGGTCAGAGGTCAGAGATCAGAGGGCAGAAGTCAGAAGTCAGAGAGCAGAGACGGCGGGGTGGTTTATCGGGAGGTGGAGCCGGTCTACTGCGTGACGCTGGGGAAACTGGCGGAGCTGATTCGCTCGTTTCGGGACATGCGGGAGACCCTGGTGCTGCCTGATTTGGGGAATCCCTTCACGCGCAAGCTCTACGGTACCTACCTCTCATACCTTGAGACCGATGCCTTTGCTTATGACTTGACGCAGCGCTGTGACCCTCGGGGATGCCTCGCCGAATTCATTAAGTCGCCCTCCGCGGGTCAGATCTTCATCTCGACGACGAGGCCGGGAGTGACCCGTGGCGGACATTATCATCATACGAAGGCGGAGAAGTTCCTGGTTTTGCAGGGTGAGGCGGTGATTCGGTTTCGCAGCATTGAGGAAGAGGATAGAGGGCAGAGATCAGAGGGCAGAGATCAGAGGGCAGAGGTCAGAGGACAGAGGACAGAGGTGATTGAGTATCGGGTTTCGGGGCGGGATTTTCGGGTCGTGGATATTCCTCCGGGATATGCTCATACAATCACGAATATTGGCGAGGGCGAGTTGGTGACGTTGTTCTGGGCGAGTGAAATTTTTGATGCTGAGCGACCGGATACGGAAATAGAGAGCAGAGATCAGAAGTCAGAGATCAGAAGTCAGAGATCAGAGGGCAGAGGATAGAGAGCAGAGAGCAGAGAGCAGAGATCAGAGGGCAGAGGATAGAGAGCAGAGAGCAGAGGACAGAGGACAGAGGGCAGAGAGCAGAGGACAGAGAGCAGAGGACAGAGAGCAGAGGACAGAGAGCAGAGGACAGAGAGCAGAAGATAGAGGATAGAGGGAAGGAGGGGGGAGATGCAAATCAAGTCGGCAAAGGAGTTGATTGTCTATCAGAAAGCGTATCAGCTGGCAATGGCGGTCTTTGAGCTCACACGGACTTTCCCGCCGGAAGAACGTTACGCGCTCACCGGCCAGATTCGTCGTTCGTCTCGCTCTGTGTGCTTGAACTTGCGCGAGGCGTGGGCCAAGCGCCGCTATGCGGCTCACTTCATCAGCAAACTGACCGACTGCGACGGTGAGAACAGCGAGACAGACTCAAGCCTTGACTTTGCTCTCGCCTGTAGCTACATCACACCCGGTCAACATGCGGAACTCACGGGTCTCTGCCAGGAAATCGGCAAAATGCTCGGCAGCATGATCAAAAATCCTGGCCCCTTCCTGCTCACCGACACCTCTACCCCCTGACTTCCGACCTTTGACTTCTGATCTCTGATCTCTGATTTCTGATCTCTGGTCTCTGGCTTCTGATCTCTGACTTCTGATCTCTGACTTCTGGTCCCAGAAAGGATTTTCTATGAAAGTCGCAACCATCATTGGAACGCGCCCGGAAATCATCCGCCTTTCGCGGGTGATGGCCGCGCTGGATCAGTACGTCGAACACGTCATCATCCACACCGGTCAAAATTACGATTATGAGCTGAACCAGATCTTCTTTGACGACCTGGAACTCCGCAAGCCGGATTTCTTCCTGGAGGCGGCCGGCGCTACGGCAGCGGAGACCATTGGCCTGGTGATTGCCCGTGCCGATGCTGTTTTGCGCGACATCAACCCTGATGCCGTGCTTGTCTTGGGTGATACCAACAGTTGTCTGGCCGCTATTGCTGCCAAGCGCTTGAAGATCCCCGTCTTCCACATGGAAGCAGGGAATCGCTGCTTTGACGAGCGGGTGCCGGAAGAGATCAACCGCCGCATCATTGACCACATCAGCGACATTAACCTGCCTTATTCGGCCATCGCGCGCGAATACCTGCTGCGTGAGGGGTTGCCGCCGGATCGCATCATCAAGACGGGCAGTCCGATGTATGAGGTGTTACACTACTACATGCCCAAGATTCAGGCTTCTGATGTGAGGACGCGCCTCGGGCTTGAGCCGGAGGCCTATTACCTCGTCAGCGCGCACCGCGAGGAGAATGTGGATGCGCCCGCGCAATTTGCCGGCCTGGTTGAGGTGCTCACGCGCCTGGGCGAGAGCGGTTGCCGGGTCATCGTCTCCACCCATCCACGCACGCGCAAACGCCTGGAAGCGGAGGCCGTTGCGCTACCGGACACGGTGGAGCTGCTGAAACCGTTTGGTTTTTGCGATTATGTCGCGTTGCAGATCCATGCGCGTGCTGTATTATCCGATAGTGGCACCATCACCGAAGAATCGTCCATCCTCAACTTCCCGGCTCTGAACATCCGGCAGGCGCACGAGCGCCCGGAGGGGATGGAGGAAGGCGCGGTGATGCTGGTGGGCCTGAGTTGGGAACGGGTTCGAGAGGGGCTGGCGATTTTGGCGCAGCAGTCGCGCGGCGAGCAGCGGTTGCTGCGGCCGGTGCAGGACTATACCGCGCCCAACGTCTCAGAGAAAGTCGTGCGGATTATCCTGAGCTACACAGAGTATGTCAATCGTGTGGTGTGGCAAAAACACTTGTTTTGAAAAAATTTATGAAACTGCTGCTGCTTAGTCTGTGGTATACGCCAGAGCCAGTATTCAAGCCGCATGATTTCGCTCGGGAACTTGCCCGGCGCGGCCATGAGGTAACCGTTATTACTGGCTTTCCTAATTATCCTGTGGGGAAAATTTATGCAGGCTATCATCGTCATTTGAAGCAATCTGAGATGATAGACGGTGTTCATGTACTACGCATTCCGCATTTGATTGATCATAGCGCGTCTGTTTTTCATAGATTGCTTTCATATACATCTTTTACGCTCACGGCAATTTTTGCAGGGATAACGATGGCCTGCAAGCCTGATGCAATCTGGACTTATCAGATTGGGCTGCCTGGTGTTGTGCTCGCTCTAGTTAAAAAAGCCCCATTAGTACATGAAGTGCAGGATTTATGGCCTGAATGGGGACAGACTATTCCAGGCGGAATGAAGAGGGGGATGTATCAGCTGTTGAGTATGCAGGAGCGGTTGATCTATCGAAGCGCGAAAGCAATTGTGACAATTTCCAATGGTTTTCGTGAGGCTTTGATCACTAAAGGTGCTCCAGATAACAAGATCATTATACTTCCCAACTGGGCGAGTGAGGAAAATTTTTCACCCGCCGTCCCGGATCCGGCATTGGCAAAGCGTGAGGGATTGGGCCAGCATTTTTGCATTATGTATGTGGGAAATATTGGCACTGCTCAAGCGCTTGGCATCGTCGTGGAGGCAGCTTGTTTGCTTAAGGAGATCCCTGATATCGAATTTGTGGTCATTGGTGACGGTGTAGAGCGTGAGAGCCTCGAACGCCGCGTAACCGCGCAAGGCTTGACAAATATCCGGTTTCTTGGTAGCCGTCTACAAGCACAAGCCGCCGCTTATCTTGCCTGGGCTGATGTGGCGCTGATTCATTTGAAGCCGGATCCCGTTTATGAAATCACCATTCCCTCGAAGACCTATGCTTATTTGGCGGTCGGCAAGCCGATTCTTGCTGCTGCTGAGGGGGACACGGCTCACCTGATCGAAACAACAGGAGCCGGATTTACCTGTTCCCCGGGTGATCCACAGGCATTGGCGAAAACCGTGCTGCGGTTTTACGCCCTGTCTGAGTCGGAACGTCAGGCTATGGGGGAAGCAGGGCGACGGGCGTTTCTTGCAGGTTACACACGCCAGGTATTGGTAGACAGGTATGAATCTCTATTCAGCTGTGTCTCGCAGAGTTTATTTGATTTCGAGAAGTGAAAATGGCAGATAATTTGCATATTCGTCCCCTAAATTCGGATGATTTATCGAGCGTTGTGGAAGTCCATCTACACAGTTTCCCCAATTTCTTTTTGACTTTCCTTGGCCCAGGTTTCTTGCGGCTACTCTACCGCAATATTGCGGGTGACCCTGAAGGGATCTTGTTAGTGGCCGAGGCGGATAACACTCTCGCCGGTTTTGTCGCCGGTGTCACGCGCCAGAGTGGATTCTATCGCCGTCTTATCCAACGTCAGAAATGGGCTTTTGCCTGGGCGGCAGGGGGAGCCGTGGCCCGGCGTCCTTCCATCCTCCCCCGTTTGTGGCGTGCATTGCGCAGGCCTACTGAGGCTGCAGAATCGGCAGCCGAGGCCTGTTTGATGTCCATCGCGGTTCACCCTGAGTTTCAGGGCCGAGGGGTCGGCACCCAACTGGTAGAGGCTTTCTGTCAGGAGCTGGCACAGCGCGGCACGCCTGCAGTATGCCTCACCACCGATCGCGATAACAATGAGGCGACCAATCAGTTTTATCAACGGTTGAATTTCAAGCTTGCGCGTTCTTTCATTACCCCTGAAGGCCGTGCCATGAATGAATATGTCCGCAATTTATAGGAGGACAGGCTCCATGCGTAACACTTTCCTTCCCTTTTCCCCGCCCTTGATCGGCGATGAGGAAATCGCCGAGGTGTTGGATACCTTGCGCTCGGACTGGATCACCACCGGGCCCAAGGTCAAACGCTTTGAACAGGAATTCGCGGAGTTTGTCGGCGCGCCGGCGGCCCTCGCGGTCAGCTCCGCCACGGACGCGATGCAGGTAGCGCTGGCGGCCCTGGGCATTGGTCCAGGGGATGAGGTGGTCACCACGACGATGACCTTCTGCTCCACCATTCACGTCATCGAACACCTGGGCGCCAGGCCGGTGCTGGTGGACGTGTTGCCAGACACCCTCACCCTTGACCCGGCGCGGGTCGCGGAGGCGCTCACGCCGCGCACGCGCGCGTTCCTGCCGGTGCATCTCTACGGTCATCCCTGCGAGATGGATGCGTTGCTGGAACTTGCCCAACAGCATCACCTCGCCATCGTCGAGGACGCCGCTCACGCCCTCCCGGCCCGTTACAAAGGCCGCCTCATCGGCGCCTCCCTCAGCGACCAGCATCCAGCCGCCAACAACCAGCTTCCAGTAACCAGTAACCAGCAACCAGCCTCCAGCAACCAGCCTCCAGCAACCAGTAACCAGCATCCAGCAACCAGTAACCAGCTTCCAGCAACCAGCAACCAGCAACCAGCCGCCAGCAACCAGCAACCAGCCTCCAGCAACCAGCCTCCAGCCTCCAGCCTCCAGCAATCAGCAACCTGCTTCTCCTTCTACGCCACCAAAAACCTCACCACGGCGGAAGGGGGGATGGTCACAGGCGAGGCGGACTTGATAGATCGTGCGCGCATCTGGAGCCTTCACGGGATGAGCCGCGACGCCTGGAAACGCTACAGCGCCGCCGGTTCCTGGTATTACGAGGTCGTCCTCCCTGGCTTCAAGTGCAACATGACCGACATTCAGGCCGCCCTGGGGCTGCAGCAGCTGCACAAACTGCCCCAATTCCAGCAGCGGCGGCGCGAGATCGTCCGGCAATATCAGGCGGCTTTTGCGGTCATGCCCGAATTGCAAACTCCTACCGAACGGCCCGAGGCGGAGTCGGCCTGGCACATCTACGCCTTGCGGCTGAACCTGGAGCAGCTGCGCATTGACCGGGCCCAGTTCATCCAAGAACTCACCGCGCGCAACATCGGTACCAGCGTGCACTTCATCCCCAATCATTTGCAACCCTATTACCGCGACAAATACGGTTATCGCGCAGAGGATTTCCCGGTCGCCTATCGGGAGTACCAGCGGCTGATCTCGCTGCCCCTTAATTTACGGCTGAGCGATGCGGACGTCGAGGATGTCATTGAAGCAGTCAAAGACATTGTTGAAGTGTTTAAGAGGTAATTTGGAGAATAATATGAGAATTGGGTGGGTCGGCTTTCACAAAGAAGGCATTCCTGCATTACGTGCGATGCTAGAACGTGGCTATGAAGTTTCAGTCATTGTGACACTTACACCTGAAAGCGCTGCTAAGCGCAGTGCTGCGGCGGATGATTATCCAGCAATCGCTAAAGAATTCAATATTCTGCTACATGAGACAGAAAACATTAATCATCCTGCTACGGTCGAACTTCTTCGTGGTTTAGATCTGGACGTTATTTTTGTTATTGGGTGGAGTCAAATTGTGCATCCTGAAGTGCTGCAATTGCCACGGCTGGGTATGATAGGGGCGCATGCTTCTTTGTTACCTCATAATCGAGGTAGTGCACCGGTAAATTGGGCGTTGATTCGAGGGGAAGATCAAGGGGGGAACACACTTATCTGGCTCGCAGAGGATGTTGATGGAGGATATATTATTGATCAGATGCAATTTCCTATAACGCAATACGATACATGTGATACCCTCTATGATAAAGTAGCAAACAGTAACCGTGAGATGATTTTGAGAGTTCTGCCCAGGCTTATTGCTGGCGAGCGTCCTGGGTTTCCTCAGCCAGCGACGAATGAGCCTCTATTGCCTCGGCGTCGCCCCAAGCATGGCCTTATTGATTGGACTCAAAACTCCCAGGATGTCTACAATTTTGTGCGAGCACTTACTCGTCCTTATCCGGGGGCCTTTACCTGGCTTGAAGGGCGATGTTGGTGGGTTTGGCATAGCGCCTGTTTGCCTCTTGATGTGAGCTTGGGAAAACCCGGTGAGCTCATTGGTCCTGTTGTAAGCCCGATTGAATCAAGCTGCGGCCTGCTAGTTGCGTGTGGCGTGGGAGCGCTCGTGTTACTCGAGATGGAGAGTGAAGAAGGGCCATTATTGCGTGGGCCAGCCCTGAGCGATATGCCTTGGACGGGAAAGGTATTTGGCAATGAGTAAGCAAGTGCTTGTGATTGCAGCGCATCCTGATGATGAACTGTTGGGCTGTGGTGGCACCCTGGCGCTTCATGCACGGAATGGAGATTCAGTCACAACACTGATTGTGTGTGAGGGGGAATCTTTGCGCTATGGGAAAGAAGGAACTAACCAATTGGCAGCTACCAACCGTGCTGCGACGATGGTGGGAATTAAAGAGACACGTTTACTTGGTTTCCCTGATCAGAAACTGGATACTTTTACGCTAACTGAAATTATTCAACCTCTTGAATCTGCAATTTTGGAAATACGGCCGAGTATTGTTTACTGTCAATATGGTGGGGATATTAATCGTGATCATGAGCTTTTATTCAAGGCCTCTTTAGTTGCTATTCGCCCTGTAATAGAGTTTATTCAAGCTGTTTATACTTTTGATACCGCTAGCAGCACCGAATGGGCATACCCCAGAAGCTTTGTTCCTGACACCTGGGTTGATATTGCTGAAACGCTTGAGATCAAGTTGAACGCCATGGCCTGTTACGAAAGCGAGGTCCGCGAGTATCCTCATCCCAGATCCCTGAAATCTTTGGAGTATCGTGCAAGGGCGTGGGGCAATCACTGTTGCCTGGATGCTGCCGAGGTCTTCATGACAGTTAGAAGGGTGCTCCGTGGTGGTCAAGCGCCTTTTTGATATTTGTTTTGCAACTGTTGCGATTGTTTTGCTGTGGCCGATATTTATTCTTGCGGCTCTTGGCATTCGTATGACCAGCCCCGGGCCCATTTTTTATCGTGCAAAGCGAACTGGGCTTAATGGCATTGTGTTTACAATGTATAAGTTTCGTACGATGCATGTTGAACAAAGCGCCAGGTGCAGTGTGATAACTGCTCATGATGATCCGAGAGTGTTTGGATTCGGGAACATACTACGTAAATTGAAAATAGATGAATTGCCACAATTATTTAATGTATTAAGGGGTGATATGTCAATCGTTGGCCCACGTCCAGAAGATCCAAAAATTGTAGATCAATATTACACATCGTACCAGCGAAAGACGCTTACTGTCCGCCCAGGATTAGCCAGTCCTGGGAGTATTTATAACTATACTCATGGCAACCAATTATTGAAGACTGATACACCAGAGACCGCATATATCCAGAACTTGTTGCCGATAAAATTAGCGCTTGAATCTGTATATGTACAGCGCGTTTCGTTGTTGTATGATCTGAGAATTATATTGCGCACTATAGTGATCATATTGGCCACCACCTTAGGATTTCGACACTTCCCTGAGCCGCCTGAAATGGCCTTGGCCCGGCAAGTGCTAGAAAGCAATAAATCATAGGTGTTATGGCTTTGCGTATTCATGAAAATTTGTACATAGAGTGCGATTATGGCGGCCTTAGAATGGGCAAAAACATATCTTGATACATCTCAGGGCATTGTTTTAAGGCTGGGTTCCCTGGTCTGACACAAGCAGCCGCGCTCAGGCGTGGCGTTCGGGGAGCCCATTTCAGCGGGCTTGACGTATCAGACCCGGAATGATGAACTTTACAATTCGATTCGGTAATCACGTTGCGTTTGAAGGCGCTTACGATCTGTTTCTGTGCGTTGATAGTAAAAAACTCAGGGACGGCGATATATGAGTCAAGTGCAGATAGATGTATCCGCTTGTCGTGCTGCGTTGCAAGCGTCTTTCCGCGTTATCCAGCCATCCGGCGCGCGTATCTGTTGGTTTACCGCAAGGTGCAGGCGTTGCAGCGCGTCTATCAGGACGATATTGGCTGCTTTATGGCTTTCCTGGACGAGTTGTTGCGAGTCGCAACTGAGTGAGCACGGTCGCCTGTTTCTGTCCGGCAGGTTTTACCGGTGTTGCGGAAAACGCCTGCTGGATCTGACCCTTACCTTCCCGGCGTTGTTGTTCCTTTTGCCAGTAGGGGCGCTTGTGGCGTTGCTGGTCCGTCTCCGCCTCGGCGCGCCGGTGTTCTTCCGCCAGCTGCGCCCCGGTCTGCACGGTCGGCCCTTCACGCTCTACAAATTCCGCACCATGACGAGGCCATTTGCGTCCCCTGGTGCACGCAGTACGACGCCAGGTGTCGCATACTTGTGACCGTTGCTTGCAAACGGCCGATCGGGATAGCGTGAGATTGGTCGGCGCCCCACAAATGGCCTTCTTTTCAATTGCCCCCCGCCTTTGCTGTTTCTTCATTAGGCTGTATAATAAGGTCATCCTGACCTGTTGGGAGGGGGCAATGGATCGCTTTGTGAGCATGGTTGAGGCTAAGAGCAAGC
>Ga0209606_1005198_pt1 | contig 11446 bp, 10 predicted proteins | sample AD_UKC057_MetaG_FD_184412 | JGI IMG/M metagenome (GOLD analysis project Ga0209606, IMG submission 184412) | Active sludge microbial communities of municipal wastewater-treating anaerobic digesters from USA - AD_UKC057_MetaG (SPAdes) (version 2) | ecosystem: Engineered > Bioreactor > Anaerobic >...
CGCGGTAAAACAGCTTTCAGGATTGTCGTTAATTGCAGCGAAAAGCCGTGACGACGGCGGACGTTGTCACGGCTGAAAAATTATTTGCGCACCTAAACCGAGCAAACAGGCAATTTCCGCCTGCTCATATTTAACGGAAAAGCTAGAGGCGATTTAGTTCGGCCATTATTAGGGACGTGTGCCGGCTTTATACTGATCTTCAGTTATTTCAATTACTTCTGACTGCGGCAACGTTACCTTGGTTCTTGATGTTTCGTCTTTGAACTGGATTACGCCATTGCCTTTATTGTCGATGCTGTCCGTATAATAGACCTTGTTTGAAACCGGGTCCACAACCTTGTAATAGCTTGCACATCCAAAAATGACGAAGATGAAAACAAACGACAAACAATACAACAAAACCCTTTTTCTCATTTCTGTTTCTCCCTTCCTGATATTGTGGTTCACCTTTTGATCGTGAACAGCCGGTTTCCGTATGTATTGGAACCTTTCTCACGTCAACCGAGGCATACAGCGTGAGTAATTGCGTGTCAAGGCAAAAGTAAAACCGGGGTAGTTGGGGGCATCATTCAAAATATCAATTCATCTTCAAATGGAAAAACTGGCTTAATGATTTGTCCCCGCCGCCCGGTTGGCCGCGGCAATCGACTGATGTGTTAGATCAATGGACTGGCCGAGGGTGTTCAGGGTCTGGCTGGGATTATGAAAGCCCATGGAGTTTTCCGCCAACACAAAACGACAATCAGGACAACCAGGAAAACAGCCGCCAGAATTTTTAAAAGCATATTTTTACTTTTCAACTTGAATTCCTCCTTGGTCTTTTCCTCTGCCGTGAACCAGATAACGATGGCACTTCAGGCAATCAGCTTCTTCCTGCGCCATCGGCGTGGCGGCAATGGTCGATGCATGACGGCGGATACAATTGCCGTTGATGATTTTACGGGCATTGGTGGATAAGCCGATGCCAATCTGATAATCACCCATCGTTTCATGAATTAAATCATTGATGCCGGCCTTCGCTATGAAGAAGTCTTTGACTAAGCAGTCAATTGGAAGTACTTTTATTAGCGCCATACGCTGTTATGGTTTTCGTTGATCCTGAAGGAAAGGTAATTTTGGCAGGTGGTGTTCATAAATTAGTCAGTTAGGGAGCACAGCAAAGCTTTTGAGGGTTTTCCTACCGGTCTGTCTTTGTAAATACGTTGGAGACAATGGAAATGAAAGAAATAAGGGTGTTATGATCTCAATAGCTAGAAAAACGGTTATCCTCATTCTGCTGGTTTCGTTTTACACAGTCGGATATCTTGGCATCAACCGGCTGAATGCCTATCGGGATTCTTATTATGATGTTTCGTTTTGGTTTGAAAAGGACATTCCTTTTGTTCCCTCTTTCATCATCGCCTACTCCTTGGTTTTTGTTCTGGTGGCGATTTTATTTTTGATGCTTGAAAATATGGCGGATTTCCGGGAGATGGTCACGCGATTTTTCATTATGACCTTGATTTGTTTTGCTTTTTTTCTGATTTTGCCCGTACGGATGAACTTTCGGCCGGAAATGGTCATGACCGACGACTGGATAACGCAAGCTGTTTGTTTTTACTTCTGGATTGATCAGCCTTATAATCTCTTTCCTTCCATGCACTTGTCTGCGTCATTCTTTTCCGCTTTTTACTGTCTGAGCAAGAAAAGGATGGTTGGATATGTATCCATGATCATGGCAATTCTTGTCGGCATATCCGTGGTTCTGCTTAAACAACATTACATTTTGGACGTCGTGGCCGGTTTTCTGTTGGCCTTTTGCTGTTTCTTTTTTTCTTGCACGCGTTTTAAATCCCTTTTCCGGAGAGCGTAACCTGCAGATTAAATGATTATGGGCGCAAGTTACTGGTTTTCATTTCAAAACGTTAGGCTGTAGGTAAGCAGGCTTGACCAATCCATGCCTCGGCTGGACAGACCCTTCATGAACATGATTCCCAGAGATTGATGATCCGTAAGCGTCCGGGTGTAGGATGTGCCGACCAGAGAGCGGTGGCCTCCGTCAATTCTCTGATCCGGTCCGTATCCCGTAGAAAAAATACTGAAAGAATTCTTTGCATCCGGAGTGTAATCCACTTCGATGCCCATTTCGAGATCAAGATAATTCGGATCGCCTTGTTCGTCAGCCGCATAGGTTGATCCGACGGACAAGCTGATCTCCCAGGCGCCCAGCGTCCGGCTGACAAGCAATGTCAGCGTGGGCTCTATGCCCGGCTCGCGAAAGGCTTTATCTCCCGTGGGAAACAAAATGTATCCCGAAATCGCCAATGTCCAGTCGTTTTTGGCATAGAATTTCCATTTGGCCCCCGCGTAAATATCTGACAATCCAAAGTCAGGGTTCTGATAGGAAAGAAAATCGCTTCCAATGCCGATTTCCAGGGAGGGAGCGACATTTGCCTTAAAGAACAAACCCATATTCATCCAATCCTCGGAGTCTGTTTTGTATTTGTAATAGCAGGGAGTCATTTCCAAAAGAAATTGACCTTCTTTGAGATCCTGCGATTTCTCCTGGGTGATTTTGCGAAGCGTTGGCCGATCGTCCTGCGCGCTTGAAATCCATGGGGTGGTGGTTCCGGCAAAAAGCATCAGGATGGTCATGACCAGCAAAACTTTCTTTGTTTCCATTTGTTCTTTGCACCTCTTATGAAGAGGTACATCAAGCTGAAAATCAAATAAATGTCAATTCCATTGCTTCAGACCTATGAAAAATCCCCAATATGGGTTATATATGCCCATAATTTTTTGTGACTTTATTGTTGGTAAGGCATAATGCCCCATTTTGTCTGCTTTTCATTCATCTGGATAATGGTTCATTTTAAAATTATAATATAATATTACAATTACTTATGATATCTATCATGCTTTGGTTCCTAACTGGCTCACTTCCTGCTTGACAGTGAAAATTCAACACACGAGGATCATGAATGAAGGAGAATCTTATGACCATTGAAAACCTCAGCAGGCGGGATTTTATAAAAAAAACAGCGTTATTGACGGCTGCAGTTTCATTGCCATTCGTCAGCAGTATCAGCTGCACTTCAGCGGGGGATGCCTTACTGAAAAATACCGTAATTATTGATGTGAAAACCGGCAATTTGATTCGGGGTAAGATGATATTAATTAAAGAGGGCCGGATTCTGGATATCATCGACAGCACATTTGAGAGGAATATTACCGCCGAAAAAACCTATGATCTGCAAGGGCAGTATATCATACCCGGTCTGATCAATGCTCATACCCATATGTCCATGCCCTGCTCAATATCTTTCCTCGATTCCCATGTTTTGCCGGAACTCATACCGTTATTCTATGAACAGAGCGCTAAAAATGCCCTGGAATGCGTCAAGCACGGGGTGACCACCGTACGCGACCTGGGAGCCATGTTTAATGTCTGCGAGGTTCTGAAAAAGAAAATTTCAAGTAAATTAATACCGGGGCCACGTATCATCACAGGTTCCGTTTTAGATGTAACCGGAAGTTTCATGAATGCAGCTTTCGGCCTGCTGTCCGATCCGTTTTTAAATTATTTCCAATACGTAAATTCCGCAAGCCAGGCCGTCAAGTCCGTTGAAGACGTAAAAAAGGATGGGATGGGATGGATCAAATTATACCACCAGGTAGAAGGTATGGCTAAACCCCTGCCTCAATTTGCCATTATGAGCAATAGCCTGGCAAAAACCGTTTGCGACGAAGCTCGCCGCCAGGGCGTACCGGTTGCCCAGCATGTCACGGATTCCACGGGATTTATCAAGGGGCTGAACGCCGGAGTCACGACATTTGAGCATATGATCATTGACCGGGAAATCACCAGCGATGAAATGAAGCAGTTGATTGATAAGAATATCAGTTTCGTGCCCACGGCAACCGTGGGATACGCCTTATGCTACAAGACCAAAAACGATCCGGACTGGTCATCCGGAACCAAAAGATGGATAGCAGACGAACGCAATAGACTCCTTCCCGGCATGATTGATGAGTATTTAGTACCTGATTACGCGGCTGCACAAAAAAACGCTTTTGCCGACTACATGAATCCGGATTACTTTAATACTTTTGAACTCACCGACCCGATAAAATTGAATCCGGATGCCTTTATCGGCACTTTGACGAATGGTATGAACAATATATTGGCCATCAACGATGCAGGTGTAAAATGTGGATGCGGAAATGACGGAGGCATGCCCTTTCTTTTCCCCGGAGCAATGGGGCTGGAAATGCATTTACTCAAAGAAAACGGTTGTTCTCCTGTTGACGTCCTGAAAATGGCCACGATCAATAACGCAGAGATTCTCGGACTGGACAAGGACTTGGGCAGCATAGAAAAAGGAAAGATAGCCGACCTTGCGGTTTTCGCAGGTAATCCTCTGGAAAGCTTTGAAAACACGTTCAAAGCCAGTTACGTGTTCCAGAACGGCAAACTTGTTCATTCATAAAAACGGGATCGTCGCGGCATCCGTCATCAGAATGATCCTGCCTGGTGTGCCAAGGAATGGAATCAGGAGACGATTCTATATATTTGCATGCTCTTCTTCACGCGTTCCCGGAGGGCCGGATTTCTTTTTGAAAAATTCGTAATAAAGAAGCGGCACGCCGATCAAGGTCAGCAGGGTCGATGAAACGGCGCCGAACATCATGGCAATGGCCAGTCCCTGGAAGATGGGATCAAAGAGCATCACGAAAGAGCCGACCACAACCGCCGCTGCTGTCAGCATAATGGGGCGGAAGCGAACGGCGCCGGCCAGAATGACGGCACGTTTCAGATTGCCGGTTTCCCGCCACTCCATCTGGATAAAATCAACAAGTAAAATCGAGTTCCGAACGACGATTCCGGCCAGGGCAATGAATCCGATCATGGAAGTCGCAGTAAAAAAGGCGCCGAAAATCCAGTGTCCCGGCAAAATTCCCACCAGGGTAAGGGGAATGGGAGCCATGATCACAAGAGGCGTGATAAAGTTTCGAAACCACGCCACAACCAGAATATAAATAATGACCAGCACCGCAGCGAAAGCGATGCCGAGATCACGGAATACCTCATACGTGATGTGCCACTCGCCATCCCATTTCATGGCATAGACGTCTTCCAGCCACGGTTGGGTTGCCGAATACTGGGTAAGCTCGTAGCCTTCTGGAAGTTTTAAGGTCTTGATTTTATTTTTCATTTTTAAAATGGCATACACGGGGCTTTCTTCCGTGCCTGCCACATCTCCCGTGACATAGGTCACTTTTTTCAGATTTTTGTGATAAATCGTCTTTTCTTCGATGTTTTCCCGGACATTGGCCAGTTCCGCGAGAGAAACCAGCCTACCGGTGTTTGATGGAATGGAAAGTGATTGGAGAGTATTCAGATCCGCCCGTTGCTCAAGCGGCAGACGAAGGAAAATTTCCACCGGTTCCTTTTCTGCGTCCAGATGCACAATGCCGGCGCTCCCCCCGCCCACGGCTACCCGCAATGTCCGGGCAATGGCTTCCGTAGAAATGCCGATGGCCGATGCCTTGGCTTCATCCACCTCGAAAGTGATTTTGCGCTGATCATCCTCAACAAACCAGTCCACATCAACCACACCATCTGTGGTTTCAAAGATATTTTTCACCTGTCGGGCAATTTCAATCTGGCGTGATGTGTCCGGACCGTAAATCTCGGCAACCAGCGTGGCAAGAACCGGAGGGCCGGGCGGAAGTTCTGCAATCTTGATGGCGGCGTTGTAACGTTCGCCAATGCGTTTCAACTCCGGACGCAGTCTCTTGGCGATGTCGTGGCTCTGGTCGTTGCGTTCGTTTCTGGCGGCAAAATTGACCTGGATATCCGCTACATTGCTTCCGGAACGGAGAAAGTAATGACGGACCAGACCGTTGAAATTGAATGGAGAGGCTGTGCCCACATAAGCCTGGTAATGGGTTACTTCCGGAACGGTTTTCAGATAATCCGACATTTCCCGGACGAGCGCCGCGGTTTCTTCCAGGGTTTTCCCTTCCGGCATGTCGATTACGACCTGAAGCTCGCTTTTATTGTCAAAAGGAAGCATTTTCATGGTAACCGCCTTGAGCGGAATCAGGATCAATGCCAGAAGAAGCAGCGCAGCAATGACGCCGAAAGCCAGCAGGCGTTTTTTCCTTGCTTCGATTAAGGGAGTCAGAAGTTTTCCATAGATGCCTTCCTCGGCATGGTTTTCTCCCTCGGCGTTTTTGCCGTGACGGGCGTTTTTCAAAACGATATAGGAAAGCCAGGGACTGACGATAAAGGCAACCAGGAGCGAAAAGAGCATGGCGGCCGAGGCGCCCACCGGGATGGGGCGCATGTAGGGGCCCATCAGCCCCGAGACAAAAGCCATCGGGGCGAGCGCCGCGATTACCGTAAAGGTGGCCAGAATCGTGGGATTGCCCACCTCGTCCACCGCTTCGACAGCCGTATCCGGGCTGACTTTGTGCATACGGAAGTGGCGGGTAATGTTTTCCACAACGACAATGGCATCATCCACCAGAATGCCAATGGAAAAGATCAGTGCAAAAAGAGTGACCCGGTTCAGGGTATATCCATAAAGATAATTGATCAAAAGTGTCAAGGCCAGCGTTACCGGTACGGCGACGGCGACGACAAGCGATTCCCGCCAGCCTAAAACCAGCGCGACAAGAATAATGACCGAAATGGTGGCGATCAGCATGTGGTCAAGAAGCTCATCGGATTTGTCTTTGGCCGTTTCGCCATAGTTGCGCGTGACCGTCACCTGAACATCCGATGGAATCAGCTTGCCCTTCAGAGCTTCCACTTTTTTCAGCGCCGTATCGGCCACAATACTGGCGTTGGCGCCCTTCTGTTTGGCGACGGTGAGGGTCACGGCTTCATACTGGCCAGCTGCATCCCCCTGGAAATCATTTTTTTTAAGAGCTGATGGGCCCATTCCCATGAAAACATAGTTTGCCGGTTCTTCTGGGCCGTCGGTGATTTGCGCGACATCCCGGAGATAAACCGGCCGGCCCGTCGCTGTGGTGACGACCAGGTTTTCCACATCGCGGCTGTTCTTGAGAAAACGTCCCGTTTCGACAAGGGTTTCGCGGTTGCCACTGGAAAAACTGCCGGAGGGGATCACCACATTGGCCTGCTCCAGCGCTTTCATGATCTGGAATGCCGAAAGCGAGTAGGCTTTCAGACGCTGGGCGTCCAGCGTTACGCGGACTTGGCGTTTTTGGCCGCCGATGACGGAAAATTCGGCGACGTGAGCATCCTTTTTGATTTCACTGCAAAGCTCTGTCGCAATTCGCCTAAGCTCATAACCCGTATAGATGGGATTCGGGCTCCACAGGGTCAGAGACAGCACAGGAACGTCGTCGATAGATTTGGGTTTCACCAGGGGTTGGGAAACCCCCGGCGGAATTTTGTCGAAGTTGGACCAGAGCTTGTTGTAGAGCTTGATCAGACTGTCTTCCATATTTTCGCCCACGTAAAACCGGACGATGGTCATGTTGAAGCCGGGACGGACAATGGAATAAACGTATTCCACGCCTTTGATTTCCCACAAAAGCTTTTCCATGGGGATCGTGACCCGCTCTTCCACCTCTTTGGGCGTTGCCCCCGGATAAGAAACAAAGATATCAATCATCGGGACGACAATTTGGGGTTCTTCTTCGCGCGGCGTCACCAAGACGGCGAAAATCCCCAGAAGCAGGGCTGCCGCCACAAGCAAAGGCGTCAGCTTGGAGCGGATAAAGGCATGGGCGATTTTACCGGAAATCCCGATCCCCTTCATTTTGCCGCCCCCCCGGAAACGACGCCTCCGTCCATTGCCCGTTCAGTTCCCCGAACGATAATTCTTTCCCGCGGAGCTAATCCGGAAAGGATCTCCCTTCCGGAGGCATAAACGGCGCCTGTCCGGACAAGGCGGTAGGAGAGAATATTCCGATTGTTGACAACATACACGCCGGTTAACTGGCCTTTGCGCACAAGAGCGCTTTCCGGAACCAGAAGGACCTCCTTATTGCCGGTAGGAATACGAACCCGGGTGAAAATGCCGCTTGCGAGCGCCTGATCCTTGATTTCCACCTTGATTCTAAAGGTGCGGGAAAGAGGGTCAACCGCGGGGATGACCGCTGTCACCTGTCCTTCGTAAGTGCGCTTCAGGGCGTCCACCGCCACCTGGACGGACATTCCCTTCCTGACCATGCTTTGAAGGCTTTCATCAAGCGCCGCCTCGATATAGTATCGCCCGGCGGCTTCGATGACCAGAAGCGGCAGGCCGGGAGAAGCCATGCTTCCTGCGTCGATGCGCTTTTCGGTTATGCGACCGGAAAAGGGAGCAGTGACGCGGGTGTAGTTTTGATACGTTTTGGCTTCTTCGGCCAGGGTTTTGGCTCGCTCGTATTGGGCTTGGGCAATCTTCTTTTGCGTTTCGACCTGATCCATTTCCTGCTTGGTCAAGGCCTTGTCTTCATAGAGATTTTTATAGCGTTTCCACGTAGATTCCGCAAGATCCCGTTGCTGTCTTGCTTCTTCCACGGAAAGAGACGCGCCCCGAGCCCGTTCCACCGTGTCGCGGCTTTCAATCGTCAGGAGAAGCTGGCCGGCTTTCACCGGATCGCCTTCGCGGACAAAAACATCCGTGACGGTTCCCATGATTCGCGCGGCGACAACACTGGTCCGGTCTGATCGGACAATTCCCGTGGCCTCTACCGATTCTGTAACGGTTGAACCGTTGACGGAAGCGATGGTAACGCCCGATACCGCCGGTCGCTGAATTTCTTTACCCCCTTCTTTTCCCTGGCATCCCGTAGCGATCAGAAAGGCGATAATGACGGTGAGGGATGAAAGAATCCGTGTGGATATTTCAAGATGGGCCATGAGTATTCTCCTGTTTATTCGATGTTGAGGTCCTGAAGGATCGTTCCGCTTTCATGGCACAGAGTGGCCAGAGCGATTTTACTGGCGTTTTCTTGAGCCGCCATACCGGTGCGTGCCTGTTCCAGACTGGTCTGGGCATTGAGAAGTTCCGTCAAAGGAGAAAGACCGTTTTCGTAGCGCGCCTTAATCAGCCTGGTTCCTTCTCTGGCGGCCTGCAAGGACTCCCGTGCTAGGTCCACGTTCTTTACCGCTTCTTCAACATTCAGATAGGCTTCATAGATTCGGTAATCAATGCCTTTTTTTAGCGCAGCGACCTGTTCCCGGGCCTGGGAGGAAAGCTGCATGGATTTCGAGCGTTCATACTCCCGCCTGGTTCCATCAAACAAGTCCCATCGCAGAAAGGCGCCTACCTGCCAGTTGGAACCTTCCGAACCAAAAGGATGATTGTGGTCATGAAGCTGATACGTTCCGGCTGCGCCGATGTAGGGAAAATAGCCCGCTTCGGCCATGCGCACCGAATTCGAGGCATTTTTGACTCTCAATTCAGCCGCTTGCAGATCGCTACGGGCGACGGCTGCGTTTACATAGTAAGGCAATTCTTTTCGATGCAGGGGAAGAGTCGCGTCTTCCACATCAGCCGCGCCGGTCATTCCCAGAAGCAGTCCCAGTCCGCGCCTGGCCAGATGAAGATTTTTTTCCGCCACGTTTCTTTTCTGGCGGGCGTCGGTTAATGCCGTGGAGGTGCGGAGCGTGTCGGCATACTGGCCGACGCCATTGGAAAAGCGTGTCAGGGCCACACGATGGTGTTCGCGTGCATCCTCCACGCCCTGATCGGCTGCACGGAGGAATTCTCGGGCGCTGACAATCGTCAGACAGGCGCGAACAACCTGATAAGCCACATCTTCGCGCCTGCGGCCAAGTTCCGCATTTCTGGCTTGTGCTTCGGTTTTGGAGATATCCAGCCCCACCAGGGCTTTTTTCATAAACAAGGGCTGTTCCAGCGTGAGAGAGGATTGGAAATCGCTGATCGGATCGGGATGGTTCAAAGAGGAGGGATTGAAATCCTGTTGCACGATACGCGCCTGATTCAGCCGGGACATGAAAGCATAACCGGGATTGGTGGTTTGGAGGTAACGCTCCTCTATAAAAATTCGGGGAAGAAACAGGCTGCGGGCGATGCCGATATCCTTTTCTTGAGCCAGCGCGGCATTTTTCATGGCTTTCAGTTCGTGATTATCAGCAAGAGCAATCCGGATGGCCTCCATGATGGTCATTCTTGCCGACGCGTCTTCGCCTTCGGCATGGACAAGGCCGGCCGTCATGAAGATATACACCAAGATCATCGTTGCCGTGAAGACGGATTTCGGCAAGTATTGAAAACAAGAAGTTAATCCGGTCATGAAGTCCTCCTGGTTCTTCATCGGGGGAGAGATGTCGTTTTATTTTGACTTTGTTACAGAGGGGCGTTTTTCGGTTCTTTGCGCCACGCCCAGTTTTTCCAGAATGATTTCCATAAGACACCATTTTGTGAACGCCGACTGGAGAAGATTGGCTCCGACAAATGCCGTAAAGAGAAACCAGCCGGGATGATGAAACCATCCTAACGTGACGGATACAAGGACAAAGGAGCCGGCAATGGCGCGAATCCACCGTTCCATTTACAATCCTCCTTCTCCGGATAGGTTTTTTTGATTGACGGACATTTCGATTTTCCCGCTTTTCTCCGCTGCCATGTTATAGAAGTATCTAGCATAAAAAGGATAAAAGGGCAATCCTTGCGGGGAGAATCAACGTCTTCCGTTTAATCTCTCCCCTTCATTTTTTCTTTCCGGTGGATAACTGGTCTTTTTTCGAATATAAGTCATTGTATTTATATGAAAAAAATTGTAATATCTTGATATTATTTGATAATTCCTTATTGCCCAATCTTTGGGCAATAAGGAAAAAAGCGTCGCTAATTGAAAGGTTTGCATGATTGTCCACAGGGTTATGCACAGCCTTATCGACACTTCTGTTGATACTTTCCCCGCTTGCTGTCTTTTCTTCTCAAAAGATAATGTTTTCCGGTCAGTAGGGGGTGGAAAAAAAGCATTCTTGGACCGGAGTATTTCATGACCGCCTTAATTTCTTTTCATTGTTTCAGGATCTTCCCTTTCAGACTGAGCACAATTTCTTTCAGAGGAATGTTCTTTTTTGACGCTTCCATTCCTTTTTTGACGATGACCGGCATACCGGAGCAGCAGGGCACTTCCATGACGGCGGTTGTGACGCTTCTGATGTCTGCATTTTTAAAAATGTCTGCAAATTTAAGGACATACTCTTGAACATCATCAAATTTCGGACACCCCATCATGACGACCTTTCCTCGGAGCAAATTGCTATGCAGAGAAGGGAAGGCGACGGCCGTGCAATCCGCCAGAACCAGCAAGTCTGCGCCTTTGAGAAAAGGAGCGCCGGCCGGGATCAATTTAATCTGGATTGGCCAATGCGTGAGAAAGGATTCCTCCGGCTCTTGGTCCATCGGTTTCGTTTTCCCATCCGTCTGGCGGACGGGAGGCTGATGAAAAATCTGAATGTGCG
>Ga0209606_1005208_pt1 | contig 11440 bp, 8 predicted proteins | sample AD_UKC057_MetaG_FD_184412 | JGI IMG/M metagenome (GOLD analysis project Ga0209606, IMG submission 184412) | Active sludge microbial communities of municipal wastewater-treating anaerobic digesters from USA - AD_UKC057_MetaG (SPAdes) (version 2) | ecosystem: Engineered > Bioreactor > Anaerobic >...
CCTCGAACCGATCATCCTGGCCGGCGGGCTCGACGCCTCCTGCGTGGGCGGGGCCATCGACCTGGTCCAGCCCTGGGCGGTGGACGTGGCCAGCGGGGTGGAGAAGGCGCCCGGCGTGAAAGATCTGGGCAAGGTTGAGGCGTTCATCCGAGCCACCCGCGAAGGCAAGCCGCTCCGATCCGATTTCTGGCTGTGAGCCGGCAGGACCGCCGGGCCTGGTTCTCGCGGCCTTTCTTGCGCCCCGCCCGCCCCCGGCTGCGTTTGGGCTAGAAGTCCGGGGACAACTCGTCCAGCTCCACCCAGTACCGGCTCTTGAGCTTGCCTGTCTCGCGCGAGGGGACCCGGTTCTCGAGTTGCCCCCCGTTCCGCTCGATGACGCGAGCGGAGGCGGTGTTGTCGGCGTCGCAGGTGATGAGGACGCGCCGCAAGCCCAGCTCGCGCGCCTTGAGCAGGGTCAGGCGGCAGAGCATCGTGGCGTAGCCTTTGCCCCGCTGGCTGGGCCTGGTCCCGTAGCCGATGTGCCCTTCCTCGTAGAGTCCGCGCTCGTGCAGGTTCGGGCGAAAATGGCTGACCGCCACGATCTGCCTTCCGCTGCGGACCAGCCAATAGGTGTATTGGGGCACCCAGCCGGGGGGCAGGTTGACGCCGTCGGCAATCTCGTCCACGCGCCGCAGGTAGCGGGCAAAGTCCCGCTGAGCTTCCCCGAAAATGCCCCGCTCCCACGTGTTGCCCTGCCGAACGTACTCGATGCACATGGCCAAGAAGTCGTCCCTCAACTCGGGGCACGGGCGCATCAACTTCAGATCTTCCTGCACGGTCGTCATGCCACAATTATACGGATGGCCTGGCCGCAGAAAAGGCCATCGCCCGCAGCGCGTGGCCACCGCGGCCGCAACGATGTAACTTCCCAGACCGTTGGTCCCACTGGCAAATCGAGGGTAGAATACCAGCATGAACATGAACGCTCTGTCTGCGACGCGGGGAACGTTCCGAGTCCGACTGCTCGTGTTGACGTTCGCGGCCATCGGGGTGCTTCTGCCCGCGTGCGAGCGACAGGAGTCCCCACCCGCGGCGGCGCAGACCCAGCCGTCACCCGCGGAGCCGAGCACCGCTCCCGATCAGCCGGCCCAGCCGACGACGACTGCACCGGCACCCGCCACCGCGCCGGCGCCCCAGACCGAACCGGTCACTACCGCCCCGACCACCGCCCCGGCCGGCGGCGAACAGGAAGCCCAGGCCGTGGCCGCCCTGACCCAGATCAGCGCCCTCAACGCCGCGGGCGACTATCAGGCCGCCCGACAACTCGGGCAGCAGGCCATCCTCAGCTATGCCGACACGAACGTCGCCCTGGACCTGGCCGACCAGCTCGCCCAGGCCGAGGCCGAACTCGCCGCCCGCCAGCAGGCCGCCCAGCAGCAAGCCGCCGAGCAGGCCCAGAGAGACGAGCAGGCCGATGCACGCCAGCGCGAGGCCCGCTTCATCCGCTACCGCGACGCCGGAGTCGACGCCTTCGGGCGAAAGGACTGGACCACGGCAATCCTCCTGCTCCAGAACGCCCTGAAGGAACAGGACGACCGGGACGTCAGCCTCCTGCTCCAGCAGGCCCAGGAAAAGGTCAACCGCCCCCGCATCGCCGTCCTGGACTTCGCCGTCAAGGGCGACGTCCAGATCCCCGACGCCGGGCAGGCTGTCGCGGAGCTGCTCCTCCAGAAGTTCACCCCCGAGCGATTCCAACTGGTCGAGCGGACGCAGTTGCTGGCCCTGCTCAATGAGCATCAGCTCTCGATGGCCGGCGTGGTGGACGACCCGGGCAAGCTGTCGGGAGGCAAGATCCGAAGCGTGCGGTACCTGGTGCTGGGAACGGTCGTCCGCCTGGGCAACCTGACAGCCGCCGCCCGCCTGGTCGACGCCGCCAGCGGCGAGATCGTGCAGACGGGCGAGGTCTCCGCGGACGACCCCATGGGCCTCCAGGGCGCCCTGGACGAGCTGGCCCGCCTGCTCCAGATGACGGGCGACGAGAAGCAGGCCTATCTCGACCAGCGCCGCCAGCAGGAGGTGATCGACCAGGCCAGGCGCCTGGCCCAGCAGCAGGAATACGAGCAGGCGGTGGCCGCCTACCAGCGGGCACTGACCATCGAAAGGCGGCAGGAGATCGTCGTCGAGCTGCGACGGGCCGAGGACCAGTGGCGCGAGTGGGTGATCGCACACGAACAGGCGCGACACCGCGAGCGGGCCTTCAGCTACCTCATGGGTCAGGTGGAGTCGATCCTGGCCCTGACGCCGCGCCACCACCTTGACTCCTCCCAGCGGGCCCAGTTGGTGCGGGCCCTGGCGATCGTCGAGGACGCCCTGCGGATCATGCCCGGGCACCCCCACGCGATGGGGCGGCGGCGGGAAATCCAACAGCGCATCCGCCGCAGCGACCAGGAGACGGTGGCCGCCCTGCTCGACCAGGCCCGCGAGATGCTCCAGCCGCTGGATGAGCACCGCCTGACCCGCCAGCATCGCCCCCGCCTCGTACAGGCGCTGGGACTGGTCGAGGGAGCACTGAACCTCGACCCAGCCGACCGCGACGCCCTGAGCATGAAGGCCCGGATCCAGGTCTACATCGGGCGGGTCGACTCGCCCAGAGCCTATCCAAGACCTCCCGTCGTCCCGCCGCCCGAACCGCCGACGAAACAACCGCCGACCAAGCAACCGCCGACCAAGCAGCCGCCGACCAAGCAGCCGCCGACCAAGCAACCCCCCACCGCGCCGCCGGCCCAGCCCAGTCCCGCCGACCGGACTGTCCGCCAGTACGTCGACTTCGCCACGAAGATCCTCAACAACCTGCCCCCCAAGGACCTCACGCCCCAGCAGCGGGTCTATCTGACCAACGCCGACCGGGCTGTCGCTTACGCCTTGCGGATCAAGCCCGAGGACGCGGAAGCCCTCGCCTTGCGCGACCGGATCGCGAATTGGGGCAAGCAACAGCCCGTCACGCCGCCCGCCGGACCGGAGCGGCCCGTTCGCCCCCCGCCGATCGTCTCCCCGCCGACCAGGCCCGCCCTGCCGCCCGGACCGCCCTCTCCGCCCACCCCGACCAAGAAGCAAGAGCCGACCGAGCTGGACGCGGACTTCCAGCGTCTGCTCGAGCGGGCCCGCACGTCCGTCCGCAAGGTGCCCAACGACGGTCTGCTCTCCCGATCCAACCGCGAAGACCTCCAGGATGCCCTCAAGCAGGTCGAGCGGGCACTGACCCTCAAGCCCGATGACTCCCAGGCCCTGGCCCTGAAGAAGGCCATCGTCGACCGGATCAACAAGCCCGTCCAGCCGCCCGGGACCGTGCCGCAAACCCAGCCCAAGACCCCGCCTCGCCCGCAACCCCCCACGCCCCAGCCGGCGACCCAGCCTGCCCAGCCGAAGAAGCCCGACCCGCTCGACGAGAAGTTCGACCAGACCATGAGGGAGGCTGAGAAGTACTACCAGGCCGCCCTGCGAGGTGGAGTCGAACGCGACGACAATTTCCGCCAGGCGCTGCGAATGGTCAACCGCGCCCTGATCTACAAGCCGCGCAACCAGGCCGCCGAGGAACTCAAGGCCAAGATCGTCGAGGCCTACAGCCGCCCCTCGCAGCCGCCAAGACCGGCTCCGAAGACCGAGCCCAAGACCGAGCCGCCCAAGCCGGAACCGAAGACCCCGCCGAAGGTCGAACCCGCGCCGGCCCAGCCGCCCAAGTCGCCCGCGGAGATCCAGCGCGAGCAAGCCTTCGAGAAGTACATGAACGCGGCCAGGGACATTCTCAAGACCCTGCCGGAGAAGAACCTCTCGCCCGTCCAGAAGACGCAACTGGCCAACGCCTACCGGGCCGTCCTGCTGGCCCTGCAGGCCAAGCCCACCGACGCCGAGGCGCTGGCCCTGCGGCAGCGGATCCTGGACTGGAACAAGGAACCCGCGCCGGCGCCGAAGCCGCCCGTCTCGCCCAGACCCGGAACCGAACCGAAAGCCGAGCCGCCCAAGGAACCTAAGCGCGAGCCCAAGAGCGAACCCAAGAGCGAACCCAAGAGTGAGCCCAAGAGCGAGCCTAAGAGCGAGCCCAAGGTCAAACCGAAGTCCGACCCGAAGGTCGAGCCCAAGCCCGCCCAGCCGGCCAAGTCGCCTGCCGATATCCAGCGAGAGCAGGCCTTCGAGAAGTACATGACCGCCGCCAAGGCCATCCTCAAAGACCTGCCCGCGAAAGACCTCAACGCCGCTCAGCGGGTCCGACTAGGCCAGGCCTACCAGGCCGTCGTGTACGCCCTGCGCATCAACCCCAACGACAGCAAAGCCCTGGCCCTGCGAGAACAAATCCTCCAGTGGGGCAAGCAGCCCTCCTCGCCGCCCAAGAGCGACCCACCCAAAAGCACGCCCCCCAAGACCGAACCGCCCCAAAGCACCCCGCCCAAGACCGAACCGCCCAAAACCGAACCGCCGAAGAGCGAGCCACCCAAGTCTCCCCCACCGGCCCCTTCCGCCGCCGACCAGCGCAAGGAAGACCTGTATCAGTACTACATGAAGTTCGCCCGCGACACACTTCAGAACACGCCCGAGAAGAACCTCTCGCCCGCCCATCGCGTTCGCCTGACCCAGGCCTACCAGGCCGTCAGCAACGCCTTGCGGATCAAGCCCGACGACGCCGAGGCGACGGAGCTGAAGGCGAAGATTCTCGAGAGAACCAAGGCGAAGTAGTTCCGGGCCTTCAACTCTCGCTGAACCAGATGTCCAGCAGCCGGCCGATGATCTGGCACCCGCGGGCGTTGGCGTGCACCGCGTCGCCCATGAACCAGCCGTAGGTCTTGCCGCTGTTCTGGATGTACTCCCACCAGGGCCCGGTCATGTCGAAGAACGCACACTTTTCCTCGGCGGCCACCTTCTGCATGCCCCAGCGGAAGTTGGGCTTGGTCGTGTCGATCTCGCGGGTGAAGGTGCGGATGTGCGCGTCTCGCATCGCCCCGAACACCGGCGTCAGCAGGAGCACCTCGACCTCCGGCATGCGGGCGCGCACCTGGCGCACCACCGAGCGGACCGGCTCGGGGTCCTGCCCGTTGGAGATTCCGCCGATCACCAGCAGGTCCGGCTTGTGCTTCAGCACGTACGACTCGACGCGATTCTCGTGCTGATACCAGTTGCACCCGGTCGAACTGCGAAGCGCCGAAATCTTGATGACCTTGCACTTGGGATACCGCCGCATCATCAGCAGGTCGAACTGCGAGGCCGACGTGTTGCCCATGATGCTGTCGCCCAGCAGCACCATGCGAAGCTCCCCGCCCTCGCGGAGCCTGGCCGCCGTCTTGGGAATGTTCGCGAACCGACCAGCCGGCGGCTTGTACGTGATCGGGTCCATGCCCGCGTAGGTGGCGTCGATCCGCTGGAGCGTGTTGAGCCCCGCGTTGGCGTCCGCAATCGTGCCGTTGAGCAGGAACCCGCCGATCCGCACCGTCCCCGCCGAAGCCACCCGGACCGCCACCTCGTGCTCGCCCTCGCGGCCCAGCCCGCGACCCAGCGAGACCGGGCGAAGCATCGGGCCGGCCTGGTTCGCGGGGGCGGGCAACTTCTTCCAGCCCTGGCCGTCCACGCTGTACTCCAGCGCGGCCGAGTCCTTGTCCACCAGGTCCACCAGGCCGATCTCCGAACCCTTGAACCGCAGCCTCAGGGACGCACCCTTCTCGTCGCTGACCAGCAGGTGGCGGAACGGGCGGATGGGGCTCTCCTGGCCGTTCCTCCACTGGCCGCTGGTCCGCACGGCCGGATCCTCGTAGGCGACGATGCGCCCGCGGTCGTCGGTCTGCTCGAAGAGCGGCTTGGGCAGGACGCGCCTGGCGGGCTTGTCCGGGACGGGGTTGGCGGCCATCAGGGCATCCACGAACTTCGCGACCGCCTCGGCGTAGATCTTCGCCCCCGCGTCGGTGGGGTTGATCCCGTCTGCCGAGAACTTGTCGAAGTCGATCTCGCCGGCGAGGATCTTGTCGGCGGCGTACTTGGCCAGGTTCAGGCTGGGGAGCTTGTAGTGGTCGGCGATCTGCTCGCAGATCTGGATGTACGGCGGGGTCTTGCCCGCGCGGAAGTCCCGGAACATCTCGTCGGTGAGCGTGTAGACCAGGATCGTGCTGTGCGTGGCGCGGTAGAGCGTGATCTGGCGGACCAGGCCTTCCAGGGCGAGCTTGACCTGCTCCAGGTCCGTCCCCCGGTCGCCGCCGGCCATGTCCACGATCGCCAGATGCCCGCTGCAGATCACCTCGCCATATACCGCCTGCCCGCGGGCGCAGCGGAAGAGCGCATACCAACTCCCGCCCGGCTGCATGTGACGCGTCTCGATGATGCCCGACTCCGGGAAGTGCTTCTTGAAGGCCTTGACCATCTGGGCCGAGTACCGCAGGTTGGCGTCCTTGAGGCCCGTGCCGGCCAGCACCGAGTCGCCGAGGAAGAACAGGTATTGGTTGCCGACGATGTTGGCGTTGAAGAAGTACTGGCTGTTGGGGATGCCGTCGCGGACCTGGAAGAAGCCGGCGGGCTCAGCCGCCCCTGCCGCCGCAACGAGCGTCAGGGCGGCGACGATCGCGGCCAGAATGCCGCACCTCACGTTACGTGTCTCCATCGCATGGCCTTTCTTATTGGAACAGCCCTCCCGCCGCGGGCGGCGGGATGAATCCGTTGTCCAGGAAGAACTGCACCGCCTCGCTCACCGAGCGGAAGACGCGAGTGGCGGTCTCAGTGACGAACGGCGAGGGCGCCGCCCCCGGCCGCCAGATCACGAACACGTCCTTGGTGGCCTCGTGAGCGTGCTGCAACTCCCGCTCTACCCCGCTGGACAGCGCGGGCCTGCCGTCGGCCTGCGCGGGCACCAGCGAGACGATCATGTCGCTCTGATCGATGAGCTTGAAGTCGCGGGCGTAGATCTGCCCGTCGATGTCGGAGATGATGTCCAGCACCTGGTGCGTCTCCAATACGGCCCGCTCGCCGGGCGGGCCGACCTCGATGGTGCGGTGGGCGTCGCGGGCGGCCTCCAGGGCCATCGCGCACAGGAACTTCTCTTCCACGTCGCCCGGGTCGAAGCAGGTGAAGTGGCGCTTCATCTCCCGGCGGAAGGTCTCGATCTCGCCCAGCAGGGCGCCCGAGGAATCGCTGCTGACGTGCGACATGGGGAAGCTCAGGTAGGCCTTGCGCAGGTTCGGCCGGAGCAGCAGGTTGGCCAGCATGGCCGGGCAGTCGGACCGTTCGTCCTGCTCGCCGCGGCTGGCGATGTAGAAGCAGCCGTGCCCGCGGACGATCTGGGCCAGCAACTCGGTCGCCAGCACCTCCTCTTCGCGCCAGACCATGAGGTCCTTGAGGGTGTGGTCGGCGTGGCCGTCGCGGCGGAGGCGGTAGTGGACGCGGTCGATGTTGTCCACCAGCACGACGTAGAGGTCGGCGTTGAGGGCCTTCATCAGGTCGTAGTCGAAGGCGTAGAACAGGCCGTGGCGCCAGCGGAACGTGGCGTGGGTGTTGATGATGACGTTGGCCGACCGCTCGCACAAGGCGAGCACGTCCTTGAAGACGCTTCGTCGCAGACTGGTCAGGCGCGAGAGGGGCAGGTCCAGGATTCGCCCGGGCGCCACGTCCGGGGCCTCGGCGTACATACGCTGGCCGACGTGGCAGAGCGTCAGGTCGCGGTGCTGGTCACGCACGATTCGCGCCACGCGTTCCAGGAACGCCTGCTTGTCCAGTCCGACTTGTCCGGTCACGACGATACGCATGGGGCGCAGTCTACCGCCTGCCACGGCACGGAATCAACGCTCAAGGCCGCCCGAAGGTTTCGCGTGGACCGCCCACCAGAGCCCGCTTGCGGAGCCGGGGTGGCCTGGGGTAGAATCTACGCCCATGAACGAGGATCCCCACAAAGCGGGGCCCGCCGAAGCGGGCGATGAATCCGTCCTCGAGGCGTTCGCCGCCGGCGAGATCGAAGCGCTGGACGGCCAAGGCCATTTCGCCGCCTCGCCCGCCCCCGCGTCAGGCAAGTCGCCCCTGCCGCAGGATCCGCCGCCTCCGCAGCCCGCGCCCGCCGTCGCGCCCACGCCGCCGGAAGCCTCGTCCGCGCCGCCCGAGCAGCCCGCCCTGCCTATGGGCCAGTACCGCAGCGACCGCGTTCGGCGAGGGGCGGACTTCGCCTGGCCCAAAGATGTGCTGGACCTCATGCAGCCGCCCCACCGCCCGCACGAAGACCTGCCCGCGGGCGTGCTCGTCCCGCCGGACAGCGCCCTGCCCCACGACGATCCTTCCCTGCCCGCCGCCGACGCCGCGCTCACCGCCGGCGTGCCGGCCTCGCCGCGGCGGTGGCTCGCCACCCGTCGCGAACGCCTGCTGGTCCTGCAATGGCTGCTGGTGGCGGCCGGGGCGTGGGCGTCAGTTCTGCTGGCGTGGCTGCTGCTGTAAGCCAAGCCCCTCTCCGACCGGCCCGCGATCGTTGGATCACTTCGTCGGTGCCGTCGGCTTTCCGCCGCGCAGCGGCAGCGTCCCTCCCAGCCGCTTGACCTCCCCCTCCAGGCGAAGCACGTACGCGCTGAGCGTCTCGGCCCGGGCCTTGTACGTGTCTCGCTCCGCCGGAGCGGTCGCCAGCACCCGCACCTGCTCCTCCAGTTGGCGGTTCCGCGTCTGAAGCTGGCGGATGGCGTTGACCAACTTCTCATCGCGCCCGTGGGTTTCCTTAAGCTGCCCGTTGAGAGAGTCCAACTCGTTCTGGAGGAGTTCGATGCGGGCCTTGAGGCGGGCGATCTCCGCCTCTTTCAAATCCACCGCGGGAACGACCGGTTGCTGCGAGCGCCCGCAGCCGCCGGAGGCCAGGGCCGCCAGCATCGTCGCGAGGGCCCAGTTCCGCATCGGTCTGTGGAGCGGGTTCATTTCGTCTCGGCGTCCAGGGCCTTCTGTATCTCTTCTTCCAGATGCGCTCGGGCGTCGCTGGAGGTCACCTTGCCGTCGCGACCCACCACCCACAGGCTCGGGATGGAGCGGATGCCGTACCGCGAGGCGGTCGGATCCTCCCAACCCTGGCCGCTGAACGTCTGGGGCCAGGCCAGGTCAAGCCGCTTGACGAAGTCCTCGACGGCCGTCTTCTCGCGGTCCAGACTGATGCCGACAAACTGGACGCCCTTGTCCTTGACCTTCTGGTAGACCTGCCTGAGCTCGGGGGCCGAGACGGCGCACGGCGGGCACCAGGAGGCCCAGAAGTCGATCACGACCACCTTGCCCAACAGGTCCTTGGGCAGCGTCAGCTTCTTGCCGTCCAGGCCGGTCAACTCGGCCTGGAACGGTTTGCCCACGTCGACCTTCCTGCCCATGCGGCGCAGCAGCCCCGTGATCTCGGGGTTCGTGTCGGCGTACTTGGCTTCGAGCTCGCCGAGCAACTCGTCGCGGAGTTTGGTCTGGCGGTGCTGGACGGCCAGGATGGCCGCGTAGGCGACAGCCGCCCCCGCCGCCGGCGTGTCCTTGAACCGCTTGGCCAGGTCGCGAATCTCCTGCTGGAGCTTCTCGCCGCTGAGGGTCTTGAGCCGCTCGCCCGTCAGGACGCGGTCGGCCTCCACCTTCACTTCCGGGGGGGCGTCGCCTTTCAGAATCCGCTGGGCGACGCCGAGCAGCGAGCCCTGGGCCCCTTCCTCGTCTCGCCCGGCCAGGAACCCGGCGGCCTGCAACATGAGGACCCGCACCTCGTGGAGGTTCTTCGCCTGGGGGTGCTTGTCCTCGGCGGCAGAGCCCGCGCGCAGCACGCCCTTCATGCGGTCGGTGAGGATCTGGAGCTTCTCCTGGGGCGACATGATCGTCGCGGGCGGGACGAACTTGGCCTTGATGTCCTTGAGTACGTCCTCGGGCACCGCGTCGCCCGGTCGAGCGGGCGTGGCGGCCTGCCCCCAGGCGAGCGAAACAGCCAGAAGGCACAAGGCGGCGGAAAACCGAACGGCAACCATGGTGGTCTCCTTATGCGGCAGGTGCATTCTACGCTGACGCGCGGGCGGTGGCAACGCCGGAAGCGTCCTTCGCGCCCTCCGGCTGGAGGCTACGAAACCAGCATCGTGTACGGCCCGTCCGGAATGACCGCGATGCGGGCGCCGGGGCGGTCACGGACATAGTCGTCGATAAAGCGCTGGGCCCGCTCCCGCGCGTCGCCCCGGCCTTCCAGCGGGGCCACCGCAAGCCGCCGCTGCACGTCCACCGGCACGCCGTCGCTCGCGAAGTGAAGGGCGGACACGCCGATCCGCTCCAGCACCCGCGCCTGCATCTGGAACTGCCACTGGTCCAGTTCCGTCCGCTCGGGGCGCGAGGCAATGTCGGCCAGAAAGCCTCGCCAGTCGTTGTTCCATCGCAGCATCAGCTCGCTGTAGGCCCGCGAACCGATGCCCTCGCCGCAATGCGAGACCACCAGCATCGTCGAGCCCGACCCCAACGCAGGCCTGGCCGTACACATGCCCTTGACGCTCTGGTAGAAGGTCTGGTCCAGCGGCGAGCCGCCCCCGCAGGTCACGACCAGGTCGTACGGCGAGTCGACGCGGGCGGCCGTCCACGCCGCCACCTGTTCGCAGCCGGCCCGGTGGGCCTGCTCCAAGTCGCCGCAGTAGACGCCCGCGATCCGCCGCCGGCGCGTGACGGCTACGTTGAACAGGAAGTCCACCCCGACCGCCCGGGCGACCGAGAGGGCGATCCGGTGACAGGGGTTGCCCTCCAGCACGCCGTTGTCGGCCCGCGGATGGGCCAGGGTCTGGTAGCCGTGGAATCGCTGCACCGTGGCCAGGTCCACCAGCGCCGGGCACACGCCCTTGCGCCCGCCGGAGAAGCCGGCCATGAAGTGCGGCTCGATGAACCCGGTGACGATGCGAAAGTCGGCCTGGGCGAACGCGCGACAGACGCTGACCGGCGGATCGTCGCTGAGGCGGACCAGGGAGTCGGCCTGGTCGCTGCGGTGGTCGACAACGCGGACCCGCTTCAGGACGTCGGGGCCGACGATGTTCTCCCGCTCCAGCGGCGTGCTCGGGCGGTGCATTCCCGTGCCGATCAGGATGATGACGCAAGAGTCCCCGACGCCCGCGGCGTTGAGTTCGTCCAGCAGGGCGGGCAGGAACAGGCGGTTGGGCACGGGGCGCGTGATGTCACTGACGGTGATCGCCACGCTGGAAGGCCGGCGCCGCTCCAGCATCTCCCGCAGCGGCGGACAGCCGATCGGACCGGCAAGGGCCGCCCGGACGGCGGCTGGCTCGTCCTTCACCGGGACCACGTGCTGGCCTTCGAGCACGTCCGCCGCCGCCGGCAGGCGGAGTTGCATGCCCTCGCAGCCATACAACATGGTCACGGTCTTCATACGCTCTCCTTGTCGCCTGCGTCGAGCCTATCAGGGGGGAGGCCCGCATTCAAGACGACACAGAGCAAACCAGCGCGATTGCGGTCCTCACCTCGCAGACGC
>Ga0209606_1005212_pt1 | contig 11429 bp, 6 predicted proteins | sample AD_UKC057_MetaG_FD_184412 | JGI IMG/M metagenome (GOLD analysis project Ga0209606, IMG submission 184412) | Active sludge microbial communities of municipal wastewater-treating anaerobic digesters from USA - AD_UKC057_MetaG (SPAdes) (version 2) | ecosystem: Engineered > Bioreactor > Anaerobic >...
AAAAAAAGATGAAAATGCATTATTGAATTTCAGAAAGAATATACAGGTTAACCATATTAGTTGTCTTAAGCAGCATAAAGCCGTGCTGATCACTGATACATCTGAAATATTTATTGATCCGGACGGTAAAAGTAACGAAGTCAGAACTCTCCTGACTGATCTTCCCCAAAGCGGTCATACGGAAACATGGAGGTGGGATCTGGATCTCCGGAGAGCAGATTTCAACCGCAGGAGGTCAGTAATGGAGATCACGGGTGTAATCTTTTAATCAAAATGACAAAGGACGAACTTAAGCGGGATTATCTGGATCAGGCTGCATCACTGAGAATAATGGTCGAAAAGGAGAAGAAGATCCTTTTTTTAATAGCACTTTTTCGCCTCATAACCTTTGCAGGAGGATTTATTCTTACTTATCTATCTTTTGAACTGTCGAAATACACAGGTTTCGCAGCCCTTGTTTTCTTTATCTCACTCTTTCTGTTCCTGCTAAAGAGTGATTCTCTTCATTCTTCACGCAGGATATACCTAGAAAACCTTGTAAGTATAAATACTGATGAAGCAAAAGCCCTTGACGGTGATTTTTCAATGTTCAAAGACGGTAGCCCTTTTATCAGAAAAGACCATGATTTTTCATACGATACCGATATCTTCGGCCCTTCATCATTATTCCAGTTCCTGTGCAGAACATGTACAGGCTATGGGAGCCGGGTCCTGGCTGAATGGCTTTCAGATCCGTATTCTGTCTCCTCATTAATGGAGATGCGTCAGGAGGCAGTAAAGGAAATATCCGGCAAAGATCTTTGGAGAAAGAGCTTCCTGGCCACAGGAATGAATACGGAGCTTGATCAGCAGCAAATATCGGGTTTTACTGCCTGGCTCTCCGGGGAGGATCAAATGCTGACAACCTTATACCGGAAATGGATAATGTGGCTGTTACCTGCCCTTAACCTGATCTCACTTGTCTGTGTCATAATGGGTTTTATAAGCTATGGTGTCTTAATAATTTTTTTGCTGGCGAGCCTCCTTTTTGTACTGAAAGACTTGCAATGACTGGTGCTCCTGTCTGTGCTGAAGAGCTCAGATTTATACCCCTGAAGCTTTTTACAAGCATGCGGACCACCGATTCGCTTTCCACTAATGAGTCGTATTTTTATGCAGAATTGAAAAGGCTGGGATTACTGAAACTAAAGATCCAGGAAGAAGAACCTATGTTCTTCCTGCTGGATGAGATTCTTAAGGGCACAAATTCCGAAGACAAAAGCCTGGGATCAAAAATCTTCATTGACAGGCTGATAGAATTCGGAGGAACCGGATTGATCGCAACCCACGATCTCTCACTTGGGAAACTGGAAGAGAATTATCCCGGAAGAATAATCAATAAATGTATAGAGGTGGAGATTGACGGTGAAAAAATAAATTTCGATTATATTTTACGCGACGGAATAGCCAGGAACAGGAATGCAGTTCTTCTAATGAAACAAATGGGAATACTGGATTGACCGGTTACAGAAGAACCCTTAATTTATTGAACCGGTTTTTATCTTACATTGGAATTGATATCCAGCCGTTTATTTAAGAATCACAGGTTATATTTCCGGATTATTGTTGAAAAATTGACTGCAGAGGGCTTTTGTAAATAACTATATTTGCGCAAAATTTCCGGTCAATGACTGTAGTTGGTTATTCTGAAGAGCATATCAAAACACTTGAGTGGCGTGAACATATCAGGCTGAGGCCCGGTATGTACATTGGCAAGCTCGGCGACGGCTCTTCACAGGATGATGGTATTTATGTCCTGCTGAAAGAAGTGATGGATAATGCCATCGATGAATACATGATGGGTTATGGAAAGAAGATAGATGTTGCGATCAACGGAAGGGAAGTCAGGGTGCGTGATTATGGCAGGGGAATTCCTCTTGGGAAGGTAATAGATGCAGTTTCCAGGATGAACACAGGTGCGAAATATGATTCCAAGGCTTTCAAGAAATCAGTAGGTCTTAACGGCGTAGGTGTAAAAGCTGTAAATGCCCTCTCGTCAAAATTCATTATAAGGTCGATCCGCGACGGACAGCTGAAAATGATCGAGTTTGAACACGGATTAACAATAAAAGATCATCCTCAGAAGGCAACAGATGAAGAAAATGGTTGTGAAGTGATCTTCCAGCCTGATGAAAACATGTTCGGCAACTATTTCTATATATCGGAATATGTTGATACAATGCTCAGGAATTATGTATATCTCAATACCGGGCTTGTGATCAACTTCAATGGTAACAAATTCCTTTCCAGAAATGGTCTTGCCGATCTGCTGAGTGACAGCATGGAAAAGGAGGGTCTCTATCCTCTGATCCATCTTAAAGGTGAGGATATTGAACTGGCATTCACTCACGGGTTACAGTATGGCGAAGAGGTCCAAAGCTTTGTCAACGGGCAGAATACAACCCAGGGAGGTACACATCTTCATGCTTTCCGTGAAGCCATTGTCAAAACAATAAGGGAGTTTTACAAGAAGGATTATGATCCCTCGGATATCAGATCTTCAATTATTGCCGCAATAAGCATTAAGGTTGAAGAACCTATTTTCGAGTCGCAGACGAAAACAAAGCTGGGATCGAAAGATATGGGGCCCGGCGCGCCTTCAATAAGGAACTACATTAATGAATTTGTAAAGAAACAGCTTGATGATTACCTTCATAAGAATCCGGAAACCGCGAGGATCCTTCTGAAGAAGATCCAGGATTCCGAGAAGGAGAGGAAAGCCATATCCTCAATTCAGAAACTGGCAAGGGACAGGGCAAAGAAGGTCAGTCTTCATAACAGGAAACTGAGGGATTGCAGGATTCATTATAACTCGATTGATGCGAAGAAGCTTGATTCGACTATCTTCATCACCGAGGGTGATTCGGCAAGCGGATCAATAACAAAGTCGAGGAACGTTGAGACCCAGGCGGTCTTCAGCCTCCGTGGAAAACCCCTGAACTCCTTCGGGCTCACGAAGAAGATCGTATATGAGAATGAGGAATTCAACCTGCTCCAGGCTGCACTTAATATCGAAGAAGGTATTGAAAATCTCAGGTATAATAATGTGGTGATAGCAACCGATGCCGACGTTGACGGAATGCATATCAGGCTTCTGCTGCTGACATTCTTCCTCCAGTTCTTTCCCGATCTTGTAAGAAAGGGGCATGTATATATTCTGCAGACACCCTTATTCAGGGTAAGAAATAAAAAGGAAACACGTTATTGTTATACTCCTGAAGAAAAATTAAATGCGGTTGAGGCTCTTGGGCCCAATCCGGAGATAACGAGGTTTAAGGGCCTTGGTGAAATATCTCCCGATGAATTCGGAAATTTCATTGGTAAGGATATGCGCCTTGAGCCTGTCAGAATGAGGAAAGCAGATGCTGTAAACAGTTATCTTGAATTCTACATGGGAAAGAACACTCAGGAGAGGCAGGATTTCATTATTGAGAACCTGAGAATTGAAGAAGATCTTGTTGAGACTGAAATATAAAAGGATCGGAAGGGAAAAGAAGGTATGATTTATGGAAGAGCTTGAACTTGACGGCGATTTTCCGGAAGGTGTTGAACAGGGGCCGGCTGCCCTCCATTCGGTTACGGCATTGTCGGGGATGTACCAGGACTGGTTTCTCGATTATGCTTCGTATGTGATCCTCGAAAGGGCTGTACCTGACCTGAATGACGGGCTTAAACCTGTCCAGCGCAGGATACTTCATTCAATGAAGCGGATGGATGACGGCCGGTTCAATAAAGTAGCCAATATAATAGGACACACCATGCAGTTCCATCCTCATGGTGATGCATCGATAGGCGATGCACTGGTCCAGCTCGGACAAAAGGATCTCCTTGTTGATACTCAGGGAAACTGGGGTAATATCCTGACCGGAGACGGAGCCGCTGCTCCCAGGTATATTGAAGCGCGTCTTTCCAAATTTGCTCTCGATGTTGTTTTCAATCCCAAAACAACCGAATGGAAACTATCTTACGACGGACGTAATAAAGAACCGGTCACATTACCGGTGAAATTCCCGCTCCTCCTCGCCCTCGGAGTGGAGGGTATAGCAGTGGGTCTGGCATCAAAAATACTGCCCCATAACTTCAACGAACTTATCGATGCAACAATAAATCATCTCCAGGGAAAGGAGTTTGAAATTTATCCCGATTTCCCTACAGGAGGACTAATAGACATTTCAAAATACAATGACGGCCAGAGAGGCGGAGTTGTGAAAGTAAGGGCTAAAATCGAAAAAATCGATAAGAAGACACTCGTTATTACAGAGATCCCGTTCGGTAAAACGACTTCAACTCTTATCGAATCGATAATTAAAGCCAATGAGAAAGGTAAAATAAAGATCAGGAAGATAGATGATAACACTTCGGCAAACGTTGAAATTATGCTTCACCTTATGCCGGGTGTATCGCCCGACAAGACCATCGATGCACTTTATGCCCTTACCGATTGCGAATATTCGATTTCACCGAATTCCTGCGTCATCGTGGGAAACAAACCATCGTTCATGGGTGTCAGCGAAATACTCAGACACTCTGCCGCAAGAACTGTGGAACTCCTCAAAACCGAACTTGAAATAAGGAAAAATGAGCTTCAGGAAGAGTGGCACATGTCATCTCTCGAAAAAATATTCATTGAGGAGAAGATTTACCGCGACATCGAGGACTGCGAGACATGGGAAGGAGTTATAAAAGCTATTGATGACGGCCTTAAACCTTTCAGGAAAAAATTGCTGAGAGATATCACCCGGGAAGATATCATCCAGCTTACCGAGATCAAAATCAAGAGAATATCAAAATATGATGTAAAAAAAGCCGACGAACATATTAAAGGACTTGAAACTGAACTCGATGAGGTCAAAAATCACCTCAGAAATATAATCCCCTTTGCTATCAACTATTTCAGACAGATAAAGAAGAAATTCGGAAAAGGGAAGGAAAGAAAGACAGAGATCAGGAACTTTGATACGATCCAGGCTGCAAAAGTCGTTGCAAGTAATGCCCGGCTTTATATTAATTATAAGGAAGGATTCATCGGGACGGGATTGAAAAAAGATGAGTTTGTTTGTGAATGTTCAGATCTTGATGACATTCTCGTTGTAAGGAAAGACGGTGTGTATCTTATCACCAAAGTGTCCGATAAGGTTTTTGTAGGGAATGATATTCTGTATGCACAGGTCTTCCTGAAGAACGATGAAAGAACCATATATAATATTGTTTACCAGGATGGCAAAGATGGTCCGCTTCTTGTGAAAAGATGTGCCATTACCGGACTTACACGTGATAAGGAATACAATCTTACAAGGGGCACACCCGGATCGAAGATCGTGTATTTCAGTGCCAATCCAAATGGTGAGGCAGAGGTCATCAAAGTATATCATAAACCAAAAGCCAGGCTCAAGAAGCTGGTTTTCGAATTTGACTTTGGTCAGCTGGCTATCAAGGGTAAATCATCAATGGGAAATATCCTTACAAGGAATGCTGTTCATAAGGTTGCCCTGAAGGAGAAGGGATTATCGACACTGGGAGGAAGAAAGATATGGTTTGATGATGCTGTTTTCAGGCTGAATGTAGATGGCAGGGGAATCTTCCTCGGTGAATTCGGCGGAGATGACAAAATACTTGTAATTACAAAGAACGGATACTTCAGACATACGGGATTTGATCTTTCGGGTCATTTTGAAGAGAATATACTTGTGATTGAAAAATACAGACCGGGGAAAGTATATTCTGCAATTTACTATGATGCCGAACAGAAATTCCATTATGTCAAACGGTTTATTATTGAAGAATCCGAAAAGCCCCAATGCTTCATCAACGAACATCCCGATTCGAAGCTTGTAAGCATCTCAGAGCTTGAGTATCCGAGGTTTGAGATACAGTTTGGAGGAAAGCACAAAGGCCGTGACAATGAAATAATTGAAGTGGCTGAATTCATTGGTGTAAAGAGCTATAAGGCAAAGGGACGGAGGCTGACAAACTATATGGTCGACGATGTTCATGAGATCGAGCCGGTGGTAAAAAAGGAAAGCGGTTCAGATATAACGATGAAGGATGAAGAGGAAGGTCATGAAAATCCTCTCCCCCCGGTTCGTGATGATCCCGCCCAGATGAAGCTTGAATTATAATGTCTGAAAAGAATTTAATTTATATTATCGGGTTTATGGGCAGCGGTAAATCTACTACAGGAAGAAAGCTGGCAGCATCAATAGGATGCCCTTTCATGGACCTCGACCGGAAAATTGAAGAGGTTGCCTGTAAAACAATACCGCGGATATTTGCAGAAGACGGAGAGGAACACTTCAGAAAAATAGAATCGGAAGTCCTGAAAAGCCTTGACACCGGCAGCAGAATCATCGTTTCAACAGGTGGAGGAACACCATGCCATGGCGATAATATGGACTTCATGATCCGGACCGGGATGACAGTTTACCTTAAAATGACACCCGGACAACTTTCACAGAGATTGCTGAACTCTTCGGGTGAAAGGCCGCTGCTCAGAAATGTTCCCGACGAGTCTCTCCCCAGGTTTATTGAGGAAAAATTAGCACAGCGCGAAAAGTGGTATAATAAAGCTGAAATAATTGTTGAGGGCCAGAATCTGAATATAGAACTGTTAGGATCAATCATAAATTCAAAGTAGGTTAACCGGTACAACAGCATGAGACACAGCTTGCTCAGATTCAGCAATACCGGAGCGGGCATTAAACCGGCAGTTTATTTACTGTCAGGACAGGCTTTGCTTGCAGGGATCTTCTGTGGCATTTTCGATATTACAGCTCATTCAATGTTCCTGTCTCTGTTCGACGAAAAAATACTGGCACGGGCATATATTTTATCGGGGATCACCGGATTTATCTTTTCAACCCTCTTCATCCTCCTTCAGAAAAAGATTCCATTCGGGAAGCTTTCTGTTATAATTTTACTCTTAGTATCTTCCGTAACCCTTGTATTGTGGATACTCCTGCTTGTAATGCAAACCCCGCCTTTGATCTTTATTCTTTTTCTGATGATGGGACCACTCAATATTCTGATGATGCTCGTCATGGATGGCACAGTTTTTTGTCTGACTGAAAAAGAGAGAGAAGACAGACTCTACAGTTTCACAAATGCAGCCCTGCCAGCAGGCATAATTGCAGGTTGTTTTTCAATTCCCGTTCTTATTGGCGCCGGGATTGACCTTCGGCATTTTATTCTTTTTGGTTTTATTGCAGCTGCCGGTGCAGCTGTAATGCAGATTTACCTGCAAAGGATCATGACTAAGGATGGTGATAATCAACATATGCGATATCCCTCTTCAAAAAAGGCGTCCGGGGCACTGACCATTCCCCGAAACAGCTTACAAAGAAAACTGGCGGTGGTAACATTATTTTCGGTGGTAGCTGCATCCTTTATCCAGTATTCTTTTCTTGCAGTCTCAAGGGTACATTATCCCACAATGCAGGATCTGGCTCATTTCCTGGGGCTGTTTACCGGGATTGTAATGACATTTGCACTGATAGTCAAGTTCATTGTCTTCCCCTTCCTGATCAGGAATTTCAGATTACAGACGGCAATAGTATTTACTCCGTTCCTGATTGCTGTTCTGACCACCGGAGTGTTGCTGACAGGTCATTTTACAGGCTCCAATATTTCACTAACCGGCATAAGCGGCTTTTTTATACTCCTTGCACTAAGCAGGTTCTTCTCCAGGTCATTTAAAGAATCCATAGAATTATCTTCTGCGGAAATTCTTTTACAGTCGGTTGAGGGTTCAAGGAGATATACTACCCTTACGGGTCTGAAAGGTCCCGTGAATGAATCCGGGACCATCATTGCCGGGATAATCCTTACCCTGATGGGGATTATCGGACCGGTAAAGCTGATCCACTTTCCCATGGTGCTTCTGGTGCTGACTATACTGTGGATAATACTGGCATTCAGACTTTATTCTGTTTACCGTAGTTCATTAGTTACCAATGAAGCGAATCACGGGAAATACCTTCCGGATGATACTGTCAGTAAAACCAATCCGGTATGGGAGAACAGGATATCGGCACAGTTGGCTTTTAATGCTGATTTTTACAAGATCATTACCGGAGATCAGGCCATACCTGAAAATAGTCAGAATAAATGGTATCTGAATAAGATCCTTGAATATGCCGATATAAAAAAAGATATCAATTTTTTGCCGGCCCTGAAAAAAATCAGATCAGGCTCCGGCATTTCAAGGGAAATTAAGCAGAGGGCATCGGAAATCATTCAGGATCTTGAGTTGTCGGTTTCCGGTGTCAGGAATATGGATGAAAGGCTGAAAGCTATGATGCTTCTTGCACAGGATCAGCCTCCGCATATTCCGGAAGTGATCAGATTGCTCAGGGACCCGGATAATGACCTGAAGTTAATCGCGCTGAATATAATCAGGAAATTCAGGTTCAGTGATTTACTTCCTGAAGTATGCGCTTGTCTCGACAATAATTATATCGCCGTACAGGCTGAGAATGTCCTGAAAAGTTTTGGCAGTGAGGCGGATCAGCCGCTTCGCAGGTTCTATCTCCTGTCCCAGAGTGATAGCAGGATATCGGCAACAATACTGAAAATTCTTGGAAAGAATTGCAGCAGTGAAAATACTGAATTCCTCTTCTCTTTGCTCTGGACAGCCTCCAGACCAATCCGTGAGGCCGGACTGAAAAGCCTTGCCGGATGTAATTATAATCTCAATCCGGATGAAAAGGAAAAACTGCTCAGGGTGATAAATGATGTTATCGGAATAATTACATGGAATATGTCAGCCGGGATATGCCTTGGCAGAATGAAAAACAGGATCCCGTACAATGCCATGTTACAGGAAAACAGGAGATGGATGGAATACCTGTTCGACCTTCTTGCAGTTACATACGGCAGCCGGATTTCCGGAGAGATAAGAAATAACATTGAGGAAGGATCAGGCCGGAGTGTCAGTCATGCTCTGGAAATAATCAATATCATTACTGATGAGCATATAAAAAGCAGACTGACAGTACTTCTTGACAGAATACCTGACAACCGGAAACTCAGAACGCTCTTCAGGTATTATCCCGGCGAAATTCCTGCGTGGAATGATCTTGTCGGCTATATAATTAACCGCGATTATAACCTTCTGGGTGTATGGATCAGAGCCTGTATCATCAGGCAAATTCCTGAAATAACCGGGAACGATATGGGTGAATCCCTGATAGCACTTCTTTTCAGCCCTGAAAAAATACTAATAGAGGAAACCGCAAATCTGCTTTCACGTTCCGGGAAAGAGTATTTTACACAGGCTTCTGACAGGTTGCCCCAGGTTACCAGAGAAGCCATTGATACAATAATAACCGGGAAAGTAAAAGACTATGAACTGTTATATGATAAAGTAATTTTTTTAAAATCGCTTTTCAGCGCTCTTCCTGAGGAATCACTGCTTACCCTTGCCGCTAATATGGTATCGGCACGATTCCTGTCACCCGAATACCTCCCCCGTGAAAACGGTTATATCCTGTGGGAGTGCCACCCCGGGATTAATAATTGCACGGCGGGGATATTTTACGATAATATGTTGAGGAAAATATCCGTTCCCGGAGAAGATTCGTTCTGTTATATTCTTCCGCTTCTTGATCTTGAGAATTATCTTGGCCGGTATCCGGAACACACACCTGAAATATTCAAATACATAGATGAAATCGAAAGAAGAAATCAATGAGATCAATCCCTTTCCAGGGTTAAGACCCTTTACTCCGGAAGAAAGTGAGCTCTTCTTCGGACGTGAAAAGGAAAGTGATGAAGTATTCTCCAAGCTTCTGAGAAACCGTTTTGTAACGGTCACCGGAGCGTCCGGAAGCGGTAAATCGTCTTTGGTTTACTGTGGCATTTTGCCAAGGATAAAGGAAATGGGGCGAAAAGAATTCTCTCCGTGGAGAATTATAATCTTCAGGCCTGGAAATGATCCCTTCGAGAGTCTGGCTCATGCCATCCATGAAAATATTGCTGAGACCGGATTGAAAGAAGTCCCTGTTGAAACACTTCTTTCCGACCTTCACAGGGAGTCAGACGGCATATCCATAGCCCTGAAAAAACATATAATAAGGGGATATGAGAAAGTTTTACTGGTTGTCGATCAGTTCGAGGAGCTTTTCAGATACCGCACATCCGATACTGGTGGAACATACGGTACTGAAACCGGAGAATTTGTCGAGAATCTTGTCAATGCGGTAAGTCTTTCGGATTCAAGAGTCTATACAATTGTCACAATGAGGGCCGATTTCATGGGTGAGTGTGCATATTACCAGGGGCTTACACAATTGATAAATACAAGTAATTTCCTTATACCGCGTATGGAAAGGGAGAATTACAGGCAGGTTATTGAGGGGCCTGTGAAATATGCAGGAGCTTCAATCGATAAATCATTTGTTGAGACTCTTCTTGACGATATTGATGAACACTCTGATCAGTTGCCTGTATTGCAGCATGCTCTTATGAGGACATGGAATCACTGGCTCGAGCTCAAAGATCCTGAAAGGCCGCTTGGTTATGCCGATTATGATTCGGTGGGTACCATGAGGAATGCAATGGCACGGCATGCCGACGAAGCTTTCGGAGAACTCGATAACCGTGGCAGGGAGATATGCAGAAGGATGTTCAGGGCTCTGACTGAAAAAGGAAGCGACAACAGGGGGATCAGAAGACCAACAGTCTTTTCAACCCTGAAATCTATTATTGACTGTTCCTCCGCAGAACTGGCAGAGGTGATAGAAAAATTCAGACAACCATCAAGGTCATTCCTCACACCACGATACGGTCTTCCGCTGAATGAAGATTCCGTTATCGACCTTTCGCACGAGAGTCTCATCAGATTGTGGAGCAGGCTCACTGCATGGGTTGACGAGGAGGCTTCATCAATTCAGATGTACCTGAAGCTCGCTGAATCATCGTCATTATACCAGCACGGGAAGACCGGATTAATGAGAACTCCGGATCTTCAGCTGGCAATCAACTGGCGCGACAGGGAAAAACCCACACTGAAATGGGCCAGAAGATATGACCCTGCATTCGAAAGAGCAATGGTCTTCCTCAGGACCAGCGAAAAAGAATATCTTGATGAAGAAGAAAGAAAGCTGAAGATCCAGAGAAGTAAAATGAAGCGCACCAGGATAATGACAATATTCTTTGGAGGTGCCACAATTATTGCTCTGGGATTAATGATATCGGCATTTATTCAAAAAGTCTCGGCCGACAGGCAAAAAGCGCTCGAAGAAACAAAACGGATACTTGCCGAAAAGGAAAAAATTAAGGCAGATTCAACAGCTTCAGTTGCTTTCATGAAGTTACAGGAATCCGATTCCGGAGCTGTTATCGCACGGAGAAATGCCGAAGAGGCACTTAAGCAAAAAGCATTCATTCAGTCA
>Ga0209606_1005221_pt1 | contig 11411 bp, 7 predicted proteins | sample AD_UKC057_MetaG_FD_184412 | JGI IMG/M metagenome (GOLD analysis project Ga0209606, IMG submission 184412) | Active sludge microbial communities of municipal wastewater-treating anaerobic digesters from USA - AD_UKC057_MetaG (SPAdes) (version 2) | ecosystem: Engineered > Bioreactor > Anaerobic >...
AAAAGGAACAATTTCTTTGTATGTTGTTTTTGATTTGAAAACATTTTTAAAACCTCCTGACAGTTTGATGTTGCGTACAAATAACCAAATACAGAAGAAGAATAAATAAAGCAAGTAGGTTTCGTAAAATAACAATGAAATAAAGAAAATAATTGCCGAAAAAATTAGGAATTTGTACTTATTTGTTTCTGTATATTTGATAAACAGCAAGACTGCTGAAATTAACAAAGCAAAGCTAAAAGTAAAATAAAATGGATAGGCAATAAAAGGAATATGATAATTTGTCGAAATAGGAGTAGCCATTACCAAAACTAGGAAAAAAAGAAGTGCTATCTCGCGAGAATTGAAAAATTTTTTAATCAAAATTGCTGCCATAGCGTAAGAGAGTAGCAAGAACAAATTTTGAATTATTTTAGTAAAAATAAAACTATCGCCCACATATGGTAGCGAATAAATTGGTATTGTAATAATAAAATAAAATCTGCCTGCATCTCTTGCAAATATCCATGAACTTGAAAAAACTGTGCCATCAAGATATCTTGTGTAGTTGCTTAAATCATCAGCAGTTGTAATCCCTACCTTAAAAAAAGGAGCTAATGTAATAACAATTGTAATTGCAAATAGAAACCAAATAAGTTTATTGAATTGATTATGTTTATCTTTAAGCATTTTAAAATACCTTATAAATTATGTTGCAAATATAACAGTTTAATTTTCAAAACAAGTATTTGTAAACTTATTTTACATGAAAGCATTTTGTAGTGAGGAAAAATATTTTACAAAGTAAACTTAAAGTTTTTTTAATGTTTCTATATTACTTCCCAAGTCCATATTTATCAATTTCGGGAAATCCCCAAATATTGTCTTTACATCTGTAAATAGTTTCGCAGTCTGTTAGTTTTGTGCATATTACGTCAAATTGTTCCCAAGCGTAATTGCAAGTTCCAATTTGTTTTCCGTTTTTATCGTGAATAACAACATTTGCGTCATAAACGTTTAATGTTGCACGATAAACAGTCTGGTCATTGTATTTACATTCGTCGATTGAACCATTTTTGTATGTCTTATATAGCTTTTTGAGTGTGCTTGCATTCTCGAAGTCTTCTTCACAACTTGTTAAACAAACTATTAGCATTGTTGTCAAGAATAAAATCAATAAATGTTTGATACTTAAATTTTTCATTGCAGTTCTTAAATAAAATTATACGAATTTTATCGAAATAAGTTTCGTTTTTGCTTACAATGTGGTGAGGATTTTAAAACTTGAACTAATTTATGCTGAAATTCTTACGTTTCATATCACCTACACTTATATCATTGTTCTACGAATAAATTGTTAATAAATTTAAAGTACTGCATTGGTATTTTAAGTGTTTGTAATGTGTGTGTGAAATATCATATCTTTTTTATCAACTTTAAAATGTTAATATTTTAATTTGCAAAATTTGAAAAAATAAATATATTAAAGCTATTTTTGTGCACTTATGGAAAGGACTGTTAAATGGTAGCGAATTATTCAGAAGATAGTATCAAAACTTTAGATTGGGAAGAACATATCCGAAAACGCCCAGGAATGTATATAGGCAAATTAGGAGATGGGAAGTCCAAAGATGATGGAATTTATATTTTGCTTAAAGAAGTTATAGACAACTCTATTGACGAGTATGCTATGGGCTTTGGGAAAAATATAGATATTAAGCTAGAAGATCACACTCTTTCTGTGAGAGACTATGGACGTGGTATTCCGCAAGGAAAATTAGTAGATGTGGTTTCTAAAATGAACACAGGAGCAAAATACGATTCTAGCGTTTTTCAAAAATCTGTTGGACTGAATGGAGTAGGAGTTAAAGCTGTAAATGCTCTGTCTTCTTCTTTTAAAGTTACTTCATACCGCGAAGGAAAAAAGAAATCTGCTGAATTTTCTAGAGGAATAAAAATTTCTGAAACAGAACTAATTGATACAAATGAGCCAAATGGTACTTTAGTCGTTTTTACACCTGATGCAGAGATTTTTGAGAAATATAATTTCATTCAAGAATTTATAGAAACTATGTTGAGAAATTATACTTATCTTAACACAGGTTTAACTATAAACTTTAATGGTGAACGTTTCTATTCAAAAAATGGCTTACTAGATTTGCTAAACGAAAATCTTAATCAAGAACCTCTGTATCCTATCGTGCATTTAAAAAATGGCGATATAGAAATAGCTTTTACTCACGGCACACAATATAGCGAAGAGTATTATTCTTTTGTAAATGGACAAAATACAACTCAAGGTGGTACTCACTTGGCTGCTTTTAGAGAAGCTTTTGTGAAAACTATTCGCGACTTTTATAAAAAAGATTTTGATGCTAATGATATTAGACAAAGTATAGTAGCTGCAATAAGTATAAGAGTTATAGAACCTATTTTTGAGTCACAAACAAAAACAAAATTAGGCTCAAAAGATATGGGTCCCGAAGGTCCTACTGTGAGAAATTATATTTTTGACTTTATGAAAAAAGTTGATGACTTTCTTCATAAAAACCTTGATATTGCTGAAGAAATTCAAAAGAAAATTCTTGCTTCGGAAAAAGATAGAAAAGCAATTGCAGGAGTTCAAAAATTAGCTAGAGAAAGAGCGAAAAAAGTAAGTCTTCATAATAAAAAACTAAGAGATTGTAGAATTCATTACAATTCAGACGATGAAAGACGTTACGAAACAACAATTTTCTTAACCGAGGGCGATTCTGCAAGCGGTTCTATTACAAAGTCAAGAGATGTAAATACTCAAGCTGTTTTTAGTTTGAGAGGAAAACCTAAGAATTCTTATGGAGAAACTAAAAAAATAGTTTACCAAAACGAAGAATTTAATCTTTTGCAAGCTGCTTTGAATATAGAAGAAGGAATTGAAAACATAAGATATAGAAATGTAGTGATAGCAACCGATGCCGATGTTGACGGTTTGCATATTCGTCTTTTGCTAATTACTTTTTTCTTGCAAATTTTTCCAGATTTATTAAAACACGGACATTTGTTTATTTTGCAAACACCGCTTTTTAGAGTTAGGAATAAACAAGAAACAATTTATTGCTATGACGAAAAAGAAAAAAACGAAGCTATTCAAAAACTTAAAAATCCTGAAATAACTCGTTTTAAAGGGCTAGGTGAAATTTCACCTGACGAATTTAAAAATTTTATAGGTAAAGACATTAGACTTGAGCCAGTAACTTTGTCGAAAGCCGACCAAATTCAGCCTTTACTTGAGTTTTATATGGGGAAAAACACCCCTGAACGTCAGGAATTTATTATTAACAATCTAAGAGTTGAAGAAGATATATAAAAAGGAAGATTTTTATAAAACATGAGTGAAGAAAATAACAATATATCTAACAATAGTTCAGAAAATAACGAAGATTTTGTTCCAATTGAAGTTGTAGAGCAAGAAGACCAAAAAGTTACTCGTCTGCAAAAGATGTTTAAAGATAACTATTTGGATTATGCTTCTTACGTAATTTTGGAGCGTGCAGTACCTCATATAAATGACGGTTTTAAGCCAGTTCAAAGGCGTTTGATGCATGCCATGAAACAACTCGATGATGGACGATATAATAAAGTTGCAAATATTGTAGGTCATACAATGCAATATCACCCACATGGAGACGCTTCTATAGGCGATGCTCTTGTGCAACTTGGACAAAAAGAACTTTTAATTGATTGTCAAGGAAACTGGGGGAATATTTTAACCGGCGACTCAGCTGCAGCACCACGATATATAGAAGCTAGATTAACAAAATTTGCTCTTGAAGTTGTTTTTAATCCTAAAACTACAGTTTGGAAATCATCATACGATGGAAGAAATAAAGAACCCATAACTTTACCAGTAAAATTCCCTTTGCTTTTAGCTCAAGGAGTAGAAGGTATAGCTGTGGGCTTAGTTTCAAAAATTTTACCACATAACTTTGTAGAACTTATTGATGCTAGCATTGCACATTTAGAAAATAAGGATTTTGAATTATATCCCGATTTCCCAACAGGTGGATATGGAGATTTTAGCAAATATAATGATGGATTAAGAGGCGGACGTGCTAGAGTGCGTGCGAAAATCGAAAAAATAGATAGACGTACATTAGTTATTCGCGAAATTCCGTTTGGGACAACAACAGGTTCGTTAATTGACTCTATTATTGCTGCCAACGACAGTAAGAAAATTCAAATTAGGAAAATTGAAGATAATACAGCAGAATTTGTTGAAATTTTAATTCACTTGCCATCAGGAGTTTCTAGCGATAAAACTATTGATGCTTTATATGCATTTACACAGTGCGAAATGTCGCTACCCACATATGCCTGTGTTATAAAAGATGATGCACCGCAATTTATAGGTGTTTCCGAAATTTTAAAGCATTCAGTTGAAGATACAAGAAATCTTCTTCAGCAGGAATTATTAATTCATAAAGCTGAACTAGAGGAAGAATGGCACTCGCTTTCTTTGGAAAAATGGTTTATCGAAAAACGTATTTATAAAGAAAAAGAATACGAAAATGCAAAGTCAACAGATCAAGCAATTGATTTTATTCATTCAAAAGCAATAGAACATAAATTAAACTTAATACGCGAAATTACGCGAGACGATTTATTACAGTTGCTAGAAATAAAAATGAAGAGAATTTTGCGTTTTAATAGCGACAAAGCCGAAGAAGATTTGTTGAATATTTTGGAAGAAATTAAAAAAATCCAATATAATCTTGAGCATCTTACTCAATACACCATTGATTATTATAAACGTATTAAAGAAAAATACGGTAAGGGTCGCGAACGCAAAACTGAAATGCGAAATTTCGATACTATAGATACTGCACAGGTTGCAATATCTAATGAAAAGCTTTACGTGAACTATAAAGAAGGCTTTGTAGGTTATGGTTTGAAAAAAGATGAATATGTTTGCGATTGTTCTGATATTGATGACATTATAGTTGTTAGAAGAGACGGAAAGTATATAATCTCAAAAGTTTCTGAAAAAGCATATTTTGGGAAAGATATTTTGTATGTAAATGTTTTTGTTAGAAACGATAAGCGAACAATTTATAATGTAGCTTATAGAGATGGTAAAACTTCCACTTCTTATATAAAACGTTTTGCTGTAACAGGAGTTACTCGCGATAGAGAGTATGATTTAACAAAGGGAGCCGAAGGTTCGAGAATTCTTTATTTTTCTGCAAATCCAAATGGAGAAGCCGAAGTGGTAAAAGTATTTTTAAAGCCGAAACCAAAAATTAGAAAGCTTTCCTTTGAAGTTGATTTTAAAGATATTGCAATAAAAGGACGTACTGCACAAGGAAATATACTTTCTAAACATGATATTCATAAAATTACTTTGAAAGAAGAAGGTGTTTCTACACTTGGTGGCAGGAAAATTTGGTTTGATGAAGAAATTTTTAGACTTAATGATAGCGAGCGAGGGTTGTATTTAGGTGAGTTTGAGGGCGAAGACAAAATTATTGTCTTTACAAAATCTGGAAAATGTAGATTAACAAATTTTGATTTATCTAATCATTACGAAGAAAATATTTTAAAAATTGCAAAATACGATCCAGACATAGTTTATACTGCTATTCATTACGATTCTGAACAGAATTTCTTCTATCTAAAACGTTTCCAAGTTCAAGAAGATTTACGTGATCAATTGATAATTTCGGAAACTGAAGGTTCTTATCTTGTTGCTCTTTCTTATGATGAATTTCCATTGGTAAAAATAGTTTTTGCAGGTAAGCACGAATCACGTGAACCAGAACTTATTGATGCTAAAGAATTTATTGCTGTTAAAGGAATTGGTGCTAGAGGAAAGCGATTAACAACTTTTGAAACTTCTGAAATTATTTTCGACCAGCCTTTGGAAAAAGAAAAGCCTGAAGATGAAGATGAAGAAGAAAATTTTGAAGATGATGAAGGCGAATTTGTACAAGGCGAAGAAATTGAACTTGAAATAATTGACACTAGAGATAAAGACGAAGATGCCGTTGAAGAAAAACCAAAGAAAAAAGAAGATAAAGATAAAAAAGACCCACCAGAAGGCGGTGTGCAAATGACTTTGGATTTTTAAAATCTAAATTATGAAAATTTTCTTAATGGGTTTTATGGGTGCAGGCAAAACAGTTTTTGGGAAAAAGCTTGCCCATGCTTTAAATCTCGAGTTTTATGATTTAGACAGACTTATTGAGCAAAAATATAAAATAAGTATTCCAAGTATTTTTTCAAAATTTGATGAGGGAGTTTTTAGAAAATTAGAGACAGAAACTTTAAAAGAATTTGAAAATAAAGAAAGTTTCGTCTTAGCACTTGGCGGTGGTACACCATGTTTTAATAATAATTTAGAAATAATAAAAAAACTTGGCACTAGCATTTATTTAAAATTAGATGCAAAATCTTTAACAAATCGCTTAGTAAATTCAAAAACCAAAAGACCATTAATAAAAAATCTAAATCAGGAAGAACTTTTGCAAAAAGTTGAAAGCATGCTCAGCGAAAGAGAAAAATATTATTTGCAGGCTGATGTTGTTGTGAATGGATTAAATCTTAAGGTTGAGGAAATAATTAATGAATTAAGAATTGAGAATTAATGAATTAAGAATTGAGTTAAAAGTTTATAAAGTTAGTAAAGTTTTTAAAGAAAGCCAATCCCGCAAGCCCCTTTCAACTTTCAACACTTCAACTACGTTCAGTGCATCGCTTTCGGCTTTCAACTTTACCTTCGGTGAGCTCGCAAGCTCGGTTCAACACTTCAACTACGTTCAGTGCATCGCTTTTAACTTTTAACTGCCTTGCCATATTACTTGTCTAATTTTTTTATTTTCAAAAATGCTTAGCAGATATTTGTTGTTTTCTAAGGGATAGACTGCGGTTTTGTTTTCTAAAATTTGTTTTGAAAGTTTATTTTTTTCTAAGAAATTGGCATCTAAAGAAATTGTATTTAAAACTTTTTTCTTTTCTTTTTTATCCATAATTTCACACCAAAATCCTGAAGGACGAGCAGAAAAATTTGAGTAGTAATCGTCTCGTAATGTGGGTTTTGCATCAATGCTTTTTGTCTCTAAAAAAGAATTGAGGAAATTAAACAAATCTTCGAGTTGATAAGCAAAATGTGGCAAATTATTTTTATTATAAAATTCAGCAATTTCGTCGAAAAGTTCAAAATATCTATTTTTATATTCTTGACTTATTAGTCTTTGCATAGTGTTTGGAAATCTGCCACTATTCCAAAATTTTTCTAAAGCATGTTCAGCATCATGGATTCTTTCAAGCTCAGCTTTTGAAATAAATTTATTGCTAATTATTTGATAAGGTGGATTTTCATCATATACATAATCAAATTTGGGTGCATTATTTCTTAAAGCAGTTCCACGCAACATTTTTAAAAATCCAAGCTGTACTTCTTTTGCACCTAACTCAAAGACTTCGTTAAAAGATTTTACAAAAAGTTCGAAAGTTTCGTATGGCAAGCCAACAATCAAATCTAAATGTAAGTCAATTTTTCCGCCTTTAATTAAATTTTTGCAGTTTTTTGCAAGTAGTTGAAAATCTTGTTTGCGTTTAATTTCAATATTTGTAGGTTCGTGTGTGGATTGAATACCAATTTCAAATCTAAAATATTTCTCGGGAGTACTTTCGTTTAAAAATTTTATTATTTCATCGTTTAATAAATCGGCATAAATTTCAAATTGAAAACTTAAATTTGGTCTATAATTCTGCAAAAGTAAATCGAAAACAAAATTTGTGTGTTTTACATTCAAATTAAAAGTACGGTCTAAAAATTTTACTTGTTTAGCCTCACTTTTTATAATGTATTTTAAGTTTTCAGAAATATATGTTTGTGGGAAATATCTAATACCAGTTTCCAAAGACGACAAACAATATTGGCAGTGATAAGGACAGCCTCGCGAAGTTTCAAAATAAACTATACGATTTTTTACATCTTTTTTGTCTATCTCCAATTGATAGGGCGAAGGATATTTTATAAGCTCGTCAATATTTGCTTTAGCAATTGTTTTACTAATTTTTTGTTTTGAAGAAACTGATGGGATTTCTGCCGTTTTATTATTTTGGAGAGAATCAAGCAATTCGCCTAAGACAAACTCGCCTTCGCCACTTACAACATAATCAATTTTCCAATTTTCAATAAAAAATTCGGGTTCGTAACTAACTTCGGGTCCGCCAAGTATTATAATTAAATTCGGATTTTTATTTTTTAAAATTGAACACAAATCTTTACTTTGGTCAACATTCCAGATTGAAACGCTTATTCCAACAATATCGCAATTAGTTTCTATAACTTCGTTTGCAATGCTTTGAATATCTTCTTTTATTGAATGTTCTTTAAAAGAAATGTCAAATTTATCTTTATTTACAACATAAAGCCAGCGCAAAGCCAAAGATGTGTGGATATATTTTGCGTTTAATGTTATAAGTAAAGTTTTCATTTTACAAAGATATGCAAATTCAAATATACAAAATTCGTTACAACAATATTTGCAATATTATTTTTTTATATAAATTTGCGTGCATATGAAAAGAGGACAAGTAATACAAAGTACTGGGGCTAATTATTTAGTCGAAGTTGACGATAAAATCTATAATTGCACTATCAGGGGGCGACTTAGGCTTGCAGATTCGCGAGAAACAAATCCTGTTGCAGTTGGCGATTTTGTTGAAATTGAAATAATTTCAGAAGAAGAAGGAGTGATTACTGAAATTGAAGAGCGTAAAAATTGTATTATTAGAAAATCAACAAATCTATCTAAAGAATCTCATGTAATTGCAGCAAATATTGACCAAGCAGTATTTATTCACACTTTAAAAAATCCAGAGACAACAACAGTTTTTATGGATAGATTTCTTGCAGCTGCTGAATCTTACAGTATTCCACCATTGATTATTTTTAATAAAATAGATATTTACACAAGAGAGGAAATTGAAGAAGTAGCTATGTTAATGGCTGTTTATGAGGATATTGGATATAAAGTAATTCCTACCTCTATAGTAAAAAATCAAAATTTGGAGCTTGTTAAAAAAGCATTGAAAGATAAAGTAAATGTGATAGCAGGGCATAGTGGAACAGGAAAATCTTCGTTAATAAATGCAATTTCGCCGGGTTTAAATTTAAAAACTGCTTCAATTTCAAAAACTCACCTTACAGGAAGACATACAACCACTTTTGCAACAATGCACAAACTTTCTTTTGGTGGAGCTGTAATCGACACTCCAGGAATTAGAGCTTTTGGTTTAGTGTATTTAAACAAAGAAGAAACAGGACATTATTTTCCTGAAATTTTTAAAATGTCACATAACTGTCATTTTGGCAACTGTTTGCATATAAACGAACCTAATTGTGCTGTAAAACCCGCTGTAGAAAGTGGAGAAATTGCGTATTCAAGGTATTTGTCATATTTGAATATTGTTTTGAGCGAGGAGGATAAGCATAGGACAAAACTCAGTTAAAAGCGATGCACTGAACGTAGTTGAAGTGTTAAAGGTTAAAAGCGATGCACTGAACGTAGTTGAAGTGTTAAAAGTTTGATTCTGAATGAATTATGCAGTATAGTGTAGAGACGGTGCATGCGCCGTCTCTACACTATACAAATTTTAATTTATTATACCACAAAAAATTAGTTGAAAGTTCATAAAGTAAACCGAGTTTACGAGCTCGCTGAAAGCAAAAGTTTTAAAAGAAAAGCCAAACACGTAGGCTACTTTTAACTTTTAGTTCAAATTTAGTTGTAATAGGCGATGTGGGGTGGTGTTGGTAATAAAACAAAAGTTTGGCACAGATTATGCAAGTATAGAAGTTAGACTTATAAAAAGTTAAAAATTAATAATTAACTAACATAAGCAAGTTCTTTGAAACTACATTATTAACATTCCTTAAAATAACAGAAAACAAGGTCAAAAGGCTTCATTTGTTGATTTTTTGAATAACAAATTTTGTTTTTAATAAAATTTTTAGTATTTTGTGTTGTTATTATAAAATAATGTGTAAATTTGCATAGAATTTAAATTTTAAATTAGATAGATAATAAAAATTAAAAAGAAGTTTAACTAAAATTAATAAAATAAATTATGAGAACAGTAAAAATTTTATTGGCATTATTTGCCGCAGTGGTAGTTTTTAATAGTTGTAATAAAGAGTATGAAGCTCCAACAATTACTTGGGAACCAGATAAAATGTCACAATTGGTTGAAATGTCTGATGAATCTTCATTAAATCAAGCTTTAACTGTTACTTTTACAGCAGAAGCAGGTATTAAAGACATTAAAATTTGGAGAAATACTTGGTTAAATGGTGCAGCATCTCCTACAGCTGCTATAGTAGATGGCCCAGCAATTTCAGCTTATGAAGGTTTAACAAGTTATGAATACGCTTTTGCAACAAATCACACTCTTGAAGATTTTCAAGGTGGAGTAATGAAAATTGTTTATGAATTTGAAGTTACAGACCAAAGCGAAGAAGCTCAAACCACAACTAAAGAATATACTTTCTTTGCATGGGAAACTCAAAAAGTTACTTTTGTTATAAAAGATGCTGCTGACACTGAAATTACAGATGCTAAAGTTACTTTAGGAACAGAATCAAAAACAGCCGCTCCTTATGTATTCTATGTAGAAGATGGTACTTATGACTATACAGTAGAAAAAGAAGGTTATGCTACTGTAACAGGACAAGTTGTTGTAAACGACGCAGCTGTAGAAGAAACAGTTACTTTACAAGCTAACCTAGCAGATTGGTCAGAAAAAATTCTTATTGCACATCCAAGCCAACTAGGTTATGCTACTTATGCTGATACTAGAGTTGAAACTGCTAGCAATGATGTAATTGGAGTTGAATATAAACAAAATAATACTGCTGGTACAGCAGCTATTATTGTTCCAACAGCTAATTGCACAGGCTTTGTAGTAATAGCTAACGATGCAGCATATACAACAAGTGACGATTTAGAAGCTGCTTATACAGCAGGTACCGCAGTAACTCAATTAGAGCTAGGTTTTACATATCATGCTCCAAAAGCTTATGCTGAAAAGAACTTTATCGCAAAAGTTGGTAATGAATATGTATGGGTAAAATATGTTGATGGACATGTCGCTCCTAGCGCTACTTCAGATGGATACAGAGGTAACACACTTGCATTCCAATACAAAAAATAATTATGGTAATATATAATTAAAGAATAAAAAAAGCCACTCAAAAGTGGCTTTTTTTATGGCGCTGTCTCATAAGTGTCAAACTGCTTTACTTCAACTTCGTTCAGCAACCACGTTGCTTTCAATATTCGGACTCAGTCACGTACACTTCGGCTTTGCTCAGTGCAACGCTTCATGTACGCTCCTTCGTCCTCAATTTCAGCGCCTTGCATTTTAACACTTCTGAAACACCTTGA
>Ga0209606_1005226_pt1 | contig 11399 bp, 8 predicted proteins | sample AD_UKC057_MetaG_FD_184412 | JGI IMG/M metagenome (GOLD analysis project Ga0209606, IMG submission 184412) | Active sludge microbial communities of municipal wastewater-treating anaerobic digesters from USA - AD_UKC057_MetaG (SPAdes) (version 2) | ecosystem: Engineered > Bioreactor > Anaerobic >...
CCATTTTTTCCAGATTGCACCCTGCTTACCAAGGGCATCCTGATGCTCTTTCATTGCTTCGAGTTTTTTTGCGATGTTCTCCTCTATCTCTTTGAGGGCTTTTTCAGCCTTTTTTCTTTCCCGGAATTGTTTAAGGTCAACCTTTTTTTCTTCCTTCTCCCTCAGGACAAGCCCTCTGGAGTCGATTAAGACATCATCGTTAATAAAAATCCCCTCTTCCCCATCCTCTATTCTCTTTAGACCTTCGTTAATGTCACGGATCCATTTTACATCGAGCTCTACCTCATCAGAGCTTTGCCTGAATATTCCCTTCTTTGGGAAAAAGATGAAGTTACCTTCGTATTTTTGAACCAAATCAGCTATAGCTCTGGCATCACTGCCCCTGAGCACATGGTACTCGAGTTCTTTAAAGAAAAATCTCTCCAAAGCCTTTTCCCGGGTCTCTTCAGCCCTTACAAGGTCAATAAGCCGCTTCGTATCAGGGATTGGTTTTCCGCCCACTCCCTTGATACTTGCCATCTGTTTCAGGAACTCCTCCTTGGCCAGCTTTTCGCTTTTCAATAAATCTATGGCTCTTCTTTCTGTATCGATAAGGCGGGTAATCTCTTCACGCTCGGCAAAAGCTGCAACTTCCTCGCCGGCAACCCGGTCTCTCTCGGCCTTTGATATATCCATACGGTCCTGAAGAGTCGAACGCGATAACTCGAGTTGTGCGAGGCGCCTGTTGAGCCGCCCGAGCTCCTCAGCTCGTTTTGCTTCCCGCTTCTTTCTCTCCTGCGCCTGCCGCTCAATTTCTAAAATACGGTTCTTTGTTTCCGTAAGCTTGCTCATAGCAACAAAAAGATCGCCTCTTTCAGCCTCTATCTTCGCCTCATGATCTGCCACCTTTTTTTTCTGAGTTTCGAGACTCTCCTGAAGTCCTCTCTCTTCATTTTCTATATCAAGCAGGAGTGTTTCACTATCAGTGCGGGAAGCCGTCAGAGACTCAATGTCCTTCTGGTAGATGGCAGAAGTTTTTTCCAGGTCTTCCCTGGCCTTTGCAAGTCCGTTCTGCTCTTCTTGAAGTCGCACAAGTTCGCCTTTGAGGTATTCGATTTCAAGAAGACGGTTTTCCATGTCTTTTTCTTTTCCTTTGATATCCACTTCAAGTTTTCTGCTTGTGGTATCAACAAGAGAGAACTCATCCTCTTTGGCCTCAAGCTCTTCTCTGAGTTTTATCTTCTCTGCTTCTTTCTGGGCAAATTCCCTGTCTATCTCTTCATGTCGCTCCATTATTTTGCCCATCCTCTTCTTGACTTTCATAAAACCATCAAGGAGGATCCACTTGTCTATCTCATTCTGCTTATGGGCAAGTTCTTTGTATATCTTCCATCTGTTCCACTCCACCTCTGCTTTTTCAAAAGATGCCTTCACCTCTGTGTAGATATCCTCTACGCGCTCCAAATTAGAACTCACCTCGGTAAGACGGGCAATGGCATCCCTTTTCTTCTCCTCAAACCTGGTTATACCGCTTGTTTCCTCTACGACAATCCGTCTCTCCTGAGGCTTCATCTGGATGATATACTCTATCCTGCCCTGTTCAACAATGGCGTAGCTGTTGACCCCGATGCCAGTGCCAAGAAAGAAATCCTGCACATCTTTGAGACGTACCGCCTCACCATTCAGGAAGAATTCACTGGTGCCATCCCTGTAAACCCTTCTCTTGACTGAAATGTCTTTGCCGTCATCGGTGAGATCAATGGTAACTTCTGCAATATTGACCGGCTTTTTTCCGTTGCTGCCGTGGAAGATCACGTCTCCCATGTCCTTGACCCTGAGAGTCTTGGTTCCCCTCTCACCCAATGCCCAGACCATGGCATCAACGACATTGCTCTTGCCGCAACCATTGGGGCCGACAATGGATGTAATCCCCTCATCAAACTGAAAGACTGTCCTGTTGTAGAATGATTTGAAACCAAAAAGTTCGAGCCTGTGGAGTCTCATGCTATTGATGCAATCGCTTTTTTAATCCTCTTTACCACACTATCACGACCGAGAATACTGACGACCTCAAATATTCCAGGGCTTACTGTTCTGCCGCATAGAGCTACCCTGACGGGCTGGATAACCTCCACAAGTTTCTTGCCTCCATCCTGGGCCATTGTTTCGAAAAGCTTTCGCTGTTCGTTCTCGTCGAAGGAGGAGACGCTGGTGAACTCATTGAGAAAACGCTCCAGGATCGGTTTTGTGGAAACAGTGAGGAACTTGTTTTTTGCATTTTCATCATACGGGAAATCATCGGTAAAAAAGAAGGCAGCCATTTCAGCCATTTCCCTGAGCGTCTTTGCTCTATCCCGAAGGTTAATTACTACAGGAATCAGCTTGTTCTTGTCAGTGACTTTTATCCCACGATTTTCAATGAAAGGCTCGAGCCTTGCTGCAATATCTCCTTCAGGCATTTCCTTGAGCGTCTTTGCTCTATCCCGAAGGTTAATTACTACAGGAATCAGCTTGTTCTTGTCAGTGACTTTTATCCCACGATTTTCAATGAAAGGCTCGAGCCTTGCTGCAATATCTCCTTCAGGCATTGTTTTCAGATAATGGCCATTGAGCCACAACAGTTTATCCATATCAAAGATGGAAGGTGATTTACCCACCTTCCCGAGATCAAACTTCTCAATCAAGTCTTCTCTTGAAAAAACCTCCTGATCTCCGTGGGCCCAACCAAGACGGGCAAGATAGTTCATCAATGCCTCTGGCAGAAAACCATCATTCCTGTATTCCAGCAAGGATGTGGCACCGTGTCTCTTGCTCAGGCGGCTTTTGTCTTTGCCGTGTATGAGGGGAACATGGGCAAACTCAGGGGTTTCGTAGTTCAGGGCCTCATAGATCAGTATCTGTCTTGGGGTATTGTTGATGTGGTCATCCCCCCGAATGATACTTGTTATGCCCATGAGGGCATCATCGACGACAACGGTAAAGTTGTAAGTAGGTGTATTGTCGGTTCTGAGGATCACAAGATCGTCAAGCTCTTCACATTTGAAGGTAATCCTTCCCCTGATGCGGTCCTCAAAAGAAACCTCTCCGTTAACAGGAGATTTAAATCGTATGACAAAAGGCTGGTCCTTTCTGTCTTCTGTAAGATCTCTGCAGGTACGATCATAGTTTGGCTTTCTCCCTTCCCTGAGGGCTGCTTTCCGTTTCTCTTCAAGGGTTTCAGTGGAGCAGTAGCATTTGTACGCTTTTCCCTCATTGAGGAGTCTGTGAGCGTGTTGCCTGTATATATCCATCCTCTCCTTTTGAAAGTGGGGGCCTTCATCCCAATACATACCAAGCCAATTCAAGCCTTCAAGGATATCCTTTGTGTATTCTTCTTTTGATCGTTCAATATCTGTGTCTTCAATACGGAGCACAAAAACACCGCCCGTATGCTTTGCGTAAAGGTAGTTAAACAACGCTGTCCGAGCACCGCCAATGTGGAGATTCCCTGTTGGGCTTGGTGCAAATCTTGTTTTGATCATTAGAGATTTCCTCCGATATACGTGTACTGATTATAATAGAAAATCCCCCTTGCTTCAACGAAATTTTACCAGAAGCAGCTTTAAGCTCATAGCTGTAAGCTGTAAGCACTGAAAAATCATAGACTCGTTCTTGCTGCATCGTTCTTTTTTTGCTGATCGGTAGAAGCTGCGGGCTATGAGCATGCTGCGAAGCAGCAAAAATACATCATCCTTGAATTTTGTTCCACAAAATGGTACAATAACAATCGATAAAAACCACAAAAAACAATCAGTTAATGATTGGAGGGAGAATGTTTGAAGTAGGAGAAGTTGCAGTATATCCAGGACACGGTGTTGGAAAGATTGAGTCTATAGAGGAAAAAGAGTTCTCTGGGACCAAGCAGTCCTTCTATATCATCAGGATCATGGATACGGATATGACCATCATGATACCTGTTGATGGGGCAAAAAATGCAGGCCTCCGTGGCGTCATAGACTCCCGAGATGTTACTAAAGTTCTCAATATCCTGAAGGAAAAGAATTCAATTCATGATAACGCTCCCTGGAACAGACGTTACAAGGAGTATATGGAAAGGATTAAAAGCGGCTCAATTTTTGAAGTAGCCATGGTGTTGAAAGAACTTTACAGCTTGAGGGTTTGGAAAGAACTCTCCTTTGGAGAGAAGAAGATGTTCGAAATAGCCAGGAACCTTATAAAAAAAGAGCTTTCAATTTCATTAGATAAGGAAGAAGAGGAGATTGAACAGGAGATTGAGCGGATCTTCCTGAAAAATTATAAGGAATAAACTCCTTGGACATTATCGTTCAGATTATTCTGGTAATCGTAACAACCACAACAAGTTATTTCATTTTGAAAGAGATAGCCGGTGGCACCCTCTGGGGTGCTATCGGGGCCATCTGTGGACTTGCACTCGGTTATGTGATTATCAAGCTCGAAAGCAAGCTAAAGGACATCTCTCTGAAGACTATTGTATGCAGTCTGACCGGTGTCATGATCAGCCTCTTGGTTGCCCATCTCTTCATATCACAGCTCCTGCTCACCCTCGTAAAAGATATACCTATCACCCTGCCTATCTACATTCTCTTTTATTTTATCATGGGTTACCTCGGTTTCAAGATAGGGAAGGAAAAGAGCAAAACCCTTGATCTTTCCAAGGTGCCCCTGCTCGACAAGATGGAGTCTGCTGAAGATGTCAAAATCCTCGACACAAGCACCATCATCGACGGGAGAATTGCAGACATATGCGATACTGGTTTTCTTGAGGGGACGTTCATTATCCCCCAGTTTGTGCTTTATGAGATTCAACACATAGCAGACCACCAGGACCCCGTGAAGAGGACAAGGGGCAGGCGGGGCCTCGATGTGCTCCACAGGCTTCAGAAACAGATGTTTGTAAAAGTTAAAATTGTTGACTACGATTTTCCAAAACTCCAGGATGTAGACTCCAAGCTTGTTGCCCTTGCAAAGAAACTCACCGGCAAGTTGGTGACCAATGACTTTAACCTCAACAAGGTTGCCGAGCTGCAGGGTGTTGAAGTACTCAATATCAACCAACTCGCAACATCGCTTAAGCCCGCCATACTGCCCGGAGAACAGATGAACATCAAAATCCTCAAAGAGGGTAAGGAATATGGTCAGGGAATAGGCTATCTTGATGATGGAACTATGGTTGTTGTTGATGAAGCACGCAAGCTCCTCGGAAGGCAGGTTGATGTGGTGGTTACAAGCGTTCTCCAGACAACATCAGGAAGGATGATTTTTGGGAAACTGAAGGAACTGGCAGACAGGGAGTACCGTTACCCTGAGGAGATCAAGGTAGAAGAGCAGGTTAGGTAAATGAGGGCTCTTGCAATCATACTGGCAGCCGGAGTAGGCAAAAGAATGGGTGCTGCCACGAATAAACAACTTCTCTTTTTAGACAACAAACCAATTGTTGTTCATACGTTGCAGGTTTTTGAGGATTGTAAGGCTATAGATGGTGTGTACCTTGTGGTAAACCAGAAAGACCTTCCTGTTGTGCAGGAAGAGATACTTGAAACATACCGGTTCAACAAGGTTATGAAACTTGTTATCGGGGGACGGCTCCGGCAGGACTCTGTAAAGAATGGCCTTGAGGCAATCGAGCATCCCTGTGATATAGTCGTGATCCATGATGGCGCCCGTCCTTTTATTACTCCCTCTTTCATAGAAAAAGGGATATTTCTCATGGAGATGTTCGATGCAATCATTCCTGCAATTCCCGTAAAAGATACCATAAAGGTTGTATCGAAAGAAGGCTTTGTGATAAAGACCCTTGAGCGTGACTCGCTGTGGCACGTCCAGACACCGCAAACATTTAAATTTGATCTCATATCAAAAGCATACAAAGATGGAATCTCGAAGAAGCTCTGCGGGTATGACGATGCTGCCTTTCTGGAATTCACAGGGAAAAAGGTGAAGGTGATCGAGGGTTCTTCGTACAATATTAAGATCACAACGCCTGAAGATCTGGTGACAGCCAGGGGTATCCTCGCCCAGTTAAAAGGCGATTCATGAGGGTCGGTGTAGGTTATGATGCTCATCGGCTTGTTGAGGGTCGGAAGCTCTTCCTCGGCGGGATAGAAATCCCCTTTCACAAGGGTCTTTTAGGCCACTCCGACGGCGATGTGCTTATCCACGCGATCTGTGATGCTATTCTTGGCGCAATCAGCGAAGGCGATATTGGCACCCACTTTCCTGACACTGACAGTTCCACAAAAGGCATCGAGAGTGTTAAAATCCTCAGGCACGTAATTGGTCTCGCCAGCAAAAAGGGCTTCACTGTCGTCAATGTTGATGCTGTTGTAGCTGCCCAGGAACCCAAAATAGCCCCGGTGCGGGATGCCATGCGCAAGAGTATGGCAGCAATTCTTGGTACTGGTGAAGACCGAATCAGTATCAAGGGCAAGACTACTGAGGATCTTGGGTTTGTGGGAAGAGGGGAAGGCATAGAAGTGTATGCTGTGGTCCTGCTGGAGAAATCAGGGGAAAAATGATAAGGAAGATACTGAACGCCAGGTGCTATACGCTTAACACCCGGCACCAGCCTGGAGGCAATGCCCGTGGTTAAAGTACGATTTGCCCCAAGCCCCACTGGCAATCTCCACGTTGGTAACCTCAGGACAGCGGTTCTCAACTATCTTTATGCTAGAAATCAGGGTGGTACATTTATTCTCCGCATTGAAGACACTGATATGGAACGGTCGGAAGCCCGGTATGAGACCTCCATTATGGATGATTTGAAATGGCTCTCCATCAACTGGGATGACGGTCCGTACAGGCAGTCTGAAAGAACTGACCTTTATCGGGACTTTGCAAACACACTTCTTGAAAAGGGTCTGGCGTACAAGTGTTTCTGCCCGAAGGAAAAACTGGAAAATGCACGGCACGCATCCCTGGACAAGGGCGAACCCCCGCGGTATGATGGCAGGTGCAGGGCTTTGTCACCGGAAGAACTGAAATCTTTCGAAGAAGAGGGCAAGCCTTATGTGGTAAGGTTCAGGGCGCCAAGAAAGGCTATATTCTTCAGGGATGGAATCAGGGGACAAATCGAGTTCCCACCTGATCATGTGGATGATTTCATCCTTTTAAAACAGGAACTCACACCATCATATAACTTCGCAGCGGCAATTGACGATATGACCATGGGGATCACCCATGTTATCAGGGGTGGCGATCATATATCGAACACACCAAAACAGATCATGCTTTTCGAGGCCTTCAGGAAAAAACCTCCCAAATACGCCCACCACTCTCTTCTTGTAGGAAACGATAAAAAACCCTTGAGCAAGAGACACGGGGCAACACGGATTACTGAATTTCGCGACATGGGCATCCTGAATGTTGCCCTGTTAAATTATATGGGCATCCTCGGCAGGGGTGTCATGAAAGAGGTGATGAATGAAGATGAGCTTGCACGCACTTTTACCTTAAAATCTCTCTCGGGCTCTGATTCAGTATTCGATATGGAAAAGCTTTTCTGGTTCAACAAGGAACATATACGCAGAATGCCTGTTGAGAGACTCCTTGAAGTAACCGGATTGGATCAAACATATTCAGAGAAAGTATTTCTTTTACGGGAGAATGCACGAACCGTCGTGGAAATAAGAGAGCTCCTCTCTATTTTTGAAGGCACAGAAATTGCCGACAGTGGTCTAAGTTATCTTGCAAGCTCTTCGTGTTTCCAGGCAGTTGTGGCGGTGGTGAGAAACGCTCTCAACGATAGCCGTGATATTACCCTTGAAGATATTTTGGAAAAAGTGGTTCACACGGTGGATGCTCCCAAGAAAGAACTTTTTTTAGTTCTCAGGATTTTGATTACGGGAAGGACTGACGGCCCTCCTCTGAAAGATATTTTTCACTTTATCCCCAGTGTCCACATCCTTGAGAGAATACGATGGCTAGATCAGAGACTGTCATCTCAGTAAAAAAGGTTTTTAGGAGCTTTCCCCTCAAAACACAGCTCCTTCTCATCCTGCTTTTTCTCCTCCTTATATCCATAAGTTCTCTCACGATAATTTATTCAAGATCTGAAGAGATGCTCCTGGACAAAGTGAGCGACAATATCGAAGACATTACAAAAGCAATCCAGATCAGCGTTGAAGAACTCACGTATCGCGGAGACAGTGGCGCAAGATTAAAGGGCTATGTGGACATGCTCAACAAAAAGGGGATTAAGGAAATCTCCATCATGAGTGACACCGCAGAGGTTATTGCCAGTTCTAACCCAAAGAAAATAGGAACCAGAGAAAAGCTTGGGGAGAAAAAGAACAAAAAAAAGGATCTAATGATCACAGCCCGTCTCGGTGAGGAAAACAAAAAGGAGAGCCAGCGACTCTACAACATTATAATGCCTGTCCAGATTAAGGGGCAGAACATCGGGTACATCCTCATCAGCATGGTCCTTGATGATTACAAGGCCTTGTCAAAGAAAAACCATTTAAAAAGAGTCCTGAGCACCCTCTTTGTTTTCAGTATTGGCATCATATTCAGCCTCCTTATTGCGGAAAAATACACAGAACCCATCAAGAGAATTGCTGATGCAAGCAAGAAAATTGCAGCAGGTCAGCTTGTTAAGATTAAAGGGAGCAGCCGTAAAGATGAGATTGGCGTACTTATCAGAAGCTATAATGACATGGTGGAAAAACTGGCAGAGCGAATGGAGCTTGAGGAAAAGCTGAAGAAATCCGAGCAACTCTCCATCATTGGGCAGCTTTCTTCAGGTATAGCCCACGAAATACGGAATCCGCTCAATTTCCTCTCATTGTCTATCGGGCATATAAAAGAGAGCATCCTCGCAGAAAAGATTCATGACAAGGATGGTCTTTCAAAGCTGCTTGATGATCTCATAAAGGAGATCCACAAGGTCAATGACCTGATACATAACTTCCTTTTTCTCGGTAAACCTATAACTCTGAGAAAGGATTGGGTTATGCCCGGCACCATGATCGATGAGGTTCTTTATATTGTAAAGGATAAAATCAGGAAGGGCATTGATGTGAAAGTGCAATGCGATAATGGATTGCCAATGTATTGTGACAGTGAATACATAAGGTTATGTATCATGAACCTTCTCATGAATGCTGTTCAGGCTATAGAAGGGAAGGGAGAAATAACCATTGGTTGTGGCAGGGAGAATGGGTTCTCCCTTATCTTTGTGAGTGATACTGGGGCAGGTATAAGTCATGAAGACAAAGCCAAAGTCTTTGAACCATACTTTTCCACCAAAAAATTCGGGATTGGCCTTGGTCTTGCAATCAGCAAACGTTTTGTGGAAGAGCACGGGGGTGCCATAGTCATAGAGAGTGAGGTTGGAAAAGGAACAACAATAAAATTAAGGATCCCGGATAATGAGGCATGACAAAGGAAGCGTCCTGGTGGTGGAGGATGACAGGTATCAAAGGGAGATTATAAAGACCATTCTCGCCAAAGAAGGCTTTTATGTGGAGACAACAGACACAGGGAAAAAAGCGATCGATTCTTTAAAGAGCGGAACATTCGATGTAATCCTTACTGACCTTCGCCTCCCTGACATTGATGGCACTGAGGTACTGAAAGAGGCCAAGTCATTCAATCGCCCCAATCACGTTATCATCATAACTGCCTATGGTTCAATCCCGTCAGCGATAGAGGCAACAAAACTCGGGGCTTTCTATTATCTTGAAAAACCTTTTGAAAAAGATCAGTTACTCCTTGTTATCAACAATGCAGTGAATCAGGTAAAGCTTCTCAACGATAACATCATGCTGAAAGATCAGCTTGCTGGGAGGTTTCACCTGGACAACATTATAGGCGTTCATGGCCGTATGGAAGAGCTTTTTAAGGTTGTTGGAAAAGTTGCCCCAACTAACTCAACGGTCCTTATTTATGGGGAGAGCGGTACAGGAAAAGAGCTCTTTGCCAAAAGCATTCACTACAACAGCCCAAGAAAGAACAAGCTTTTTTTTGCCATCAACTGTGCGGCAATACCCGAAACACTTCTGGAAAGCGAGCTCTTTGGGTACGAAAAAGGGGCTTTCACCGGTGCCCTTGCGAGGCATACAGGACTTTTTGAACAGGCAAACGGGAGTACTCTCTTCCTCGATGAAATCGGAGATCTTACCCTTGGGACCCAGGCAAAGCTTCTCCGCGTGATCCAGGAGAGGGAACTGAGAAGAATTGGGGGCAAAGAAAATATCAAGCTTGATGTTAGGATAATTACAGCTACAAACAAAAACCTTGAGCAGGAGATGGCAGCCGGAAAATTCCGTCAGGACCTTTATTACCGGCTGAATGTCATAGCCTTTACCATACCCCCTCTCAGGGAGAGATTAACTGACGTCCCCATTCTGGCTGAACACTTCCTCAAACGCTTGAACGCTTCACATGAAGACAAAAAACATATATCACAGGATGTTTTGAATGCACTCTTAGTGTATACCTGGCCGGGAAATGTCCGCCAGCTTGAGTCTGTAATTGAGCGGGCCTATGTGATGTGCGATGGCGAGACTATTAACCTGGAACATATCCCTGAGGAAGTAAAACAATCCTCCCTTGCAGGACCACTATTGAGAGAATTACAAACCAATTTCGATTCTCTCATCGATGCAAAGCTAACCGGAGCAGAGTATCGACTCTATCTCTATCTATCAAGGCTCAATCCTTTCGATGAGAACTTCCAACAGAGGATGGAACCTAAATCCATCATCGAAAGGCTTGGAATCAATAGAGACACATTCTTTGTGGGTATTGCAAAACTGAAAGAACTCGGCCTCTATGATTTTAAAGCAAAAGCAAGTCAGGCCAAGACCATTTCCCCAAACAAATCCCAGAAAAGAAATCTGCAGGAAATCCCCGATTAATCTTGCGAATATAGTCGGAATTGTCCTGCAGCAAATCAGTCGGGGCCTATTGCTATGTTTACCATGTAGATTTTATAAGTTATTTTTATTCGTCTGGCATGGCAAATACAAAATAGTTTTCCATGATACTAAATTAAATCTTTACAGGAGATAACAGGATTATGAAAAAAGCATTATTAATTGTTCTCGCAGCGCTGATCAGTGCATTCGTCCCCACGGTATTTGCACAGGCAAAATCTGAGGCAAAACAGGCTGATAGGTCGGTGACAGCTTCCCATGAGAAGACCCAGGTCTTTGAGAAAAAATCAGATAAGCCTGTTGAAAAGACTGCACCGAAGGCAAAGACCATCAAGGGTGAGTTCGTCAGTATGGACGCGGCAGCCAGAACAATGGTGGTAAGGGACGCAAAGGGGGAAATGACGTTTGATGTAACAGGCATAAAGAGATTGGTAGAATTCAAAGGTGGCGACAAGATTATGGTTGCTTATACTGAGAAAGAAGGCAAGATGATAGCACAGTTTGTATTGAAAAAGGCTGTGA
>Ga0209606_1005230_pt1 | contig 11391 bp, 8 predicted proteins | sample AD_UKC057_MetaG_FD_184412 | JGI IMG/M metagenome (GOLD analysis project Ga0209606, IMG submission 184412) | Active sludge microbial communities of municipal wastewater-treating anaerobic digesters from USA - AD_UKC057_MetaG (SPAdes) (version 2) | ecosystem: Engineered > Bioreactor > Anaerobic >...
CATTGCCATCATCGCTTACCTTTATTTAGGCTTTGCCTACGGCGGCTATCCATACCTGATCAGGCTTCTGGTGCCCAAAAAGCTTCTGGGGATCAAGCCCGCGCCGGCGAAAAAGAAGCGCAGCATCACCTCCGGCGAGAAAATGCTTTTTGCCGTTGTCGCCTGCGTCTTTCTGTCCTTCCTGCTGCCGGTGGCGGCCCCGTTGATCTTCTCCCTGTTTTTCGGCGTCGTCATTCGGGAGTCCGGCATCAAGGAATTCATCGATCTTTTGCAGGGTCCCATCCTTTACGGGTCCACGATGTTTCTGGGCCTGATGCTGGGCGTTTTGTGCGACGCCAACACGATCATGGACCCGAAGGTATTGCCCCTGCTGCTTCTGGGGATACTGGCCCTCTTAATATCCGGAATCGGCGGGATTCTGGCCGGCTACGTCCTGTATTTCATGACGCGGGGAAAATTCAATCCCGCCATCGGCATCGCCGGCGTGAGCTGCGTGCCGACGACGGCCAAAGTGGCGCAGAAGGTGGTTTCCAAAGTCAACCGCGGGGCCATTATTCTGCCGGACGCGCTGGGCGCCAATGTCAGCGGCGTGATCACCACGGCGATTATCGCCGGCATTTTCTGCAGCCTGCTGGCGAAGTAAAGGAGAAGCATTATGAGCGGATGGCCTGAAGCTTTACTCACCTATGGACTGACGATCGTCATTGCCTTCGGCATCGCCGGCATGATTCACCTGATGGTCGTTCTGATGGAAAAATTTCCCCCCAAAAAAGACAACTAACGGCGTGCAAACGCCGTCTTCCCATCGGATATTCCTTCCTTGAAATTCATCCGGTATTCTGGTTTATTGCCGTAAGCAGAGGTGGTTCGGTCTATGACAACAAAGTCCCCATCCATGGAGAAAAGCGATTCCTGGGTTTCATCGGCGCTGAAAGTCAATCTGGAGCGCACGGCGGCGGAGGTTCAGATTCCGCTGCAGTACGCGCCGCTGCTTGAGATTGTCAAAGACCACTACGGCCTCAGGAAAAAGACCAGCGAGCTTTTGACGGAGCTCAATCATCCCTATGTCAACTGGGACTTTGTCCTTCGGGAGCTCAAGTCCATCTCCATCGGCAATTTTCACCTCTACAGCCGCCATGCGGACGGGCTTGCCGGTTTATGGATCCTGCTGACCATTTATTTCGATATTCTGAAATCCGCGGCCGGCGAAGACGTGAAGGACAGCGCGCTGCACTACCTGTTCGACTATGCGGACACGGTGCTTCTGCACAGCGAGGAATTTCTGGAGAGGAACCTGCCGCTGTTTCCGGAGATGATCGAGTCCCTGGCAGCGATGGCAAAGGGCGATCCGGCGCTGTTCAGGAAATGCTCTTCCTACCTGAAAAGAATCATCCGGACGGCGGCGGAGAAGAACGTGGACCTGGCCACGCCGGCGTTTGACGCGCTTTTGTACAAAATGTTCCGTGCGACCTACGCCTTCTGGCTGAGTCAGCCGGACCCCGCGCTGTGGCTGATTGCCGAACGCCGGGGGGATGCCCCGCCCAACGAAACCCCCTATCTGGAGCTGATCCGTCCGCTCAGCCATCACCGGTTCCGCAGGCTGATGCTGGAGCTCGAAGCGCTTCGTCCGCGTGAAGGGGAGATAAACGGCGCGCGCATTCGGGACTTTCTGGCCCTGCCGGATTATTTTCAGATTCTCGACACCTACCTGCGGGTGGCCTCCGCGCTGGAAAAAACCGAAGCCTACGCGGGCCGCCACCTCGTAAAGCTCGATTTCCTTTTCGGCATCATGACGGCGCCGGGCCTCAGGGACATTCATGCCGGCGCCATGCGGGAAATCAACGCGTCGCTCAGGCTGGTTTTTCAGGAGGAAAAAAAAGAGAATCTGGATATTTTCGTGAGGAAGATCTTCGGCTTCCTGAAAAGAAATACGTCGCGCGGCGAATTCCGCAGCGCGGGGATCGACTGCATTCTCACGGCGGCCCGGGAAGTCTTTGCGCAAAACGACCACCCCCTGGTGGAAGCGTTCATGGACGAACTGATTGCCTACGGTTTTGAATATCCGGAGATTCAGGGAGCAACGGCCGAATGGCAGGTGCGGGTCAACCCCGAGCATGTCCGAATGATCCGCGCCTGGCTGGAAATGATCGCCCTGAAGCCGCGCTGGACGAAAAGGCTCATTTCCGCCCTGATCATTCACCTGAAAACCGGCGGGATTTTCATTCGGGATACGGACCTGATTCAGCGCGACATTTCCCGCCTGCTCAACACGGACATTGCGCCGGCCTACAGCCTGATCAAGCAGCTGTTGCGCCTGTTTCCCGTGTACTTCAGCGAAATCGGCGCGGAGGGAGAACTGAGGGACCTCACCACCCGTGTGGACGAACTGTCCTGCCGCAACGACCGGCTGGTCGATTTTTTCCGCAAGCAGTCCCACGTGGAGAGCAACAGCCTGCTGGTTGAATTTATCGAGGATATGTTCCGCTTCTGGGTTTCCGGGGACAAAAAATCCATCCGCAAGCATGTTCCCGATGAAATTTTCGATCAGGTGGCCGGCGAGGGTCCTTATTTTGACGGAATGCACCGTGTGCTGCTTTACCTCTTTCCCCTTGTCGGAAATCAGCCGCAGAACTTTCTGGAGTGGGACCCGGAGAGAATTGCCGCGGAGATTTCCCGGATTCAGAATGTTTCCGAAACGGACCGGGAGCGCGCGTCGCTGATGGTCCGCATTTACCAGTTGATCTACAAGAAATATCATCCCCGCTATCATGATCTGCTCACGGACCTGGAGACCGCCGGCGTTTTTGCCGCGCCGGACCTTTCGTCGCTGAAGCGATCGCTGGCCGAAAAACACCATTACCGAAGCCTGACGCTCATTCTGAAATGCCTCGGTTCGCTCAAGGCCCGCATTCTCTCCGGGAAAAAAACCCGGTCGTTTGAAAACATTTACTACAAAAGGCACATTGCCGCGGGCATTCCGTCCATGTACGGAACCTACCACGAGGAGAAATTCGACGCGCTGGGGCTTTCCCTGCGCCTGGAAAGCCTCGCGGGCATGCTGTTTGAAGAGCTGATCCAGTCCCTGAATCTGCAGTTCATCACCAAGCGCACCATCATCAGGATTCACACCTATCTGTGGACCTATCTGACCGCGCTGGATCTGGAGGGAATCTCCACCGAAGGACTGGTGGCCAAGGTGCGGTTCATCACCAGCGCGCTGCCCATCAAGCAGTTTTCCATGGAGCAGTACCTGGATATTTTCCGGTTCATCTCCAGGGGCATTCAGGACGTCATTCGCGACTACTACATCGACGCGCACAGCGTCAATCTGCCGGTGATTCTCCGTCAGCTTCAGGCGCGGGCGGATCAGACGGGCGCCGCCGCCGGCGGGGCCCTTCCGGATCAATTCATCTATCAGCAGTCGGAGAATTTTCTGCGCGGCGTGATCTCTTCCGCCTTTGGACTGCAGGTGCTGGATAATTTTGTCCACACCGTCATCAAAACGCTCAACGCGGAGCTGGAAAAATTCAAGGACAACAAAAGAATCGTCAACCTTCTGATGGATTACAATCCGGACCTTGCCGTCTCGCCCCTCTACGGCAGGAATCCGAAAATGGACAACCAGATTCTGCTGGGCAACAAGGGCTATTTCCTCAAGAAGCTCGTTTCCTTCGGGTTTCAGGTGCCGCCGGGCTTCATCATCACCACGGAAGTGTTTCGGGGATTTGACGCGGTCTACGGGTACAAGTACATTTTCCGGGACCTCGCCCGGCGGGTCAACAGGGAAATCGCCGCGCTGGAGCGGAAAACCGGCCGGCGTTTCGGCGACCCCGTTCATCCGCTTTTGTTGTCGGTGCGAAGCGGAGCGACGGTTTCCCTGCCCGGCATGATGCGCTCTTTTTTAAACGTCGGCATCAACGCCGCGATTGCCGAAAACCTCAGCGCCAGAAAGGATTTCCAGTGGGCGGCCTGGGATTCCTACCGCCGCTTTCTTCAGACCTGGGGAATGTTCCAGGGGCTGAGCCGGGATTTCTTCGACGCCATCATGGACGGATTCAAGCAGAAGCACGGCGTGCAGAGAAAAATTCAGTTTCCGCCCGAGCGGATGAGGCAGATCGCCCTGGCCTACCGGGAGGGCATTCTGGACAGCGGCATTCCGCTGTCGGATAATCCGCTTCGCCAGCTCCGCCACGCGGTTTTGCAGGTTTTTGATTCCTGGTATGCCGAGCAGGCGCGCATCTACCGCCACCAGATGCATTTGTCCGACGCGTGGGGAACCGCCGTGATCGTGCAGGCGATGGTCTTCGGCAACCTCCACGAACGGTCCGGCTCCGGCGTGATCTTCACCCGCGATCCGAAAAGCGCTTCATCCGACGTAGCCCTTTACGGGGATTTCATCTTCGGCGTTCAGGGGGACGACATCGTCTCCGGCCTGGTCGAAACGTATCCCATCTCCGAGCGGCAGCGGATCGCCGAACAGCGCGCCACGGGAATTTCCCTGGAAGCCGACTTTCCGGCCATCTATGCCGAACTGGTCAAAACCGCGGAAACGCTGATCTACGAAAAGGGCCTGAACCACCAGGAAATTGAATTCACTTTTGAAGGCCCGGAAAAAGAACAGCTTTTTCTGCTGCAGACGCGGGACATGGACCAGACCAAGGCCAAAAGCCTGCGGCGCTTTCGGGAGACGGACCTTCTGCACGCCTCCATGCTGGGAACGGGAATCGGCGTGAGCGGCGGCGCCCTTTGCGGCCGGGCCGTTTATTCCGAAAAGGACATTCAGCAGTTTCGCGCCCGGGAGCCCAAAACCCCGCTCATTCTGATCCGCCCCGATACGGTTCCCGACGATGTCGGCGTCCTTCTGCAGGTGGAGGGACTGCTCACCGCCAAGGGCGGAGCGACCTCCCATGCCGCCGTGACCATTCCGCAACTGGGCAAAGTCGGAGTGGTGGGGCTGAGCAAGCTGAAGGTCTATGAAATGGAAGGCTATGCGACGCTGGAGGGCCGCACCATTCAAAGCGGGGATTTTATCGGCATCGACGGCTGGAGCGGCGTTCTGTATCTCGGAAAGCACGACCTGGAATCGACCCCCAGCGCAACCCTCACGCTGTAGGGCTCTGCGCGTCAAAAAAGCAGAACTTTTCTTCCCCCCGGGCTTTTTTCACCTGATACATGGCCAGATCGGCATGGTGGATCAGAACGTCCGCGCTTTCGCCGTGCTCGGGATAGAGCGCGACGCCGACGCTGAAACCGACTTGAACTTCCAGGGGAGGCGAACCGACCTGAAGGCATGGTCTGAATTTTTCAAAAAGAAGGCGGATGAAGTTTTCGATGTCGGTTCTTTGTGAGACATCCGTCAGCAGAATCAAAAACTCGTCGCCGCCGATTCGGGCAAGCGTGTCGTTTTCTCGGCGGACGGCGCTTCGCAGGCGGTCGGCGACCTGCGCCAGCAGTTGATCTCCGGTTTTGTGGCCGTAAGCATCGTTGATGTCCTTGAATTTATCCAGATCGACAAACAGAAGGGCCAGTCGGCAGGACCTTCGCTTGGCGGAAACCATGGCCTGCTCCAGCCGGTCCCACATGAGCTTCCGGTTCGGCAGTCCGGTCAGGGGATCGCTGTAGGCGAGCTGCATGACCCGGCCTTCCGTGAGGTCCACGAAATTTCCCAGGAACGCCCGCTTCCCGTTCATGTGAATGACGTTGACCGATCCCAGAATCCACTTGATGGCGTCCTTTCGGGTCAGTACGCGAAAAATGAAAAAAGAGTCCACCTGCTCCTCCAGCGAGGACCGGACGCTGTTTTGCACATGGTCCCGGTCTTCCGGAAAGACCATCGGCAAAGGATCGATTCCCCGCAATTCGCTCGAAGAACAGCCGCAAATGTCGCAGAAGGTCTTGTTGGAAAAAATCAGCCGGCCGCCCTGGACAATGCAGATTCCGAAAGGGGACATATTCAGCAGAAGGCGGATGAAGGAATTCAGCTCGTGGACCTGCCGGACGGTCGCGTCGAACTGGAGTTTCAGGTTGCGGTTTTCCGCGAGAGCTTTTTCCAGCGAACACTGAATTTCGAATGAACCATTCCGGGGCATGTTCCCTCCGAGTGCGCGGCTGAATTTGTTTTCGGATCGCTTTTCAAGCGACTGACGCGCGCGTTTTTGCGCAAACCCCGAACAAAAGTGAATCGCCGAGGAGGAGCATTCGCATGGAGGACCCTCGTTTTCCCTTTCCGGGAAAACGAGGGTGTCCGGGTTTGAATCAGCCGGGAGCGGGCCCAAACCCGCTCCGATTCATAACGGCTTATTGAAGATTTTTGTGGATATAGACGGTCAGGTCTCCCATCCGGTTGGTGTAGCTGCCGTATTCATTGTCGTACCAGCCGAAAATCTTGGCATGGACCACCGGAACCTGCAGCAATTTTTCGCCGAGGCTTTTAACGAGATCCGCCGGCAGATTCGGAATATGAGACAAATCAACCGGTATGAAAGCCGTCCGGGTGTGATTGAATTGTCCTTCGATGATGACCGCCGCGTCTTCGCCGATCAGATCGGTGGAGACGTTCTGCTGCATGGTGAAACGGACAAGCGGGTTGTTCCCGGCGGCCTTCGCGTAAATCTCATTGAGCTTTTTGGTGTCGAGGCCCGCCGCCGCGGCTTTGTCGTTGTTCCGGGCCTGGAACGTCGCGTTGAGCACGATGAGCGAAAGGGTGTTGGTCGGAACCCGGATCGAATCGCCCATGAAGCCGATGTTTTTGACTTCCGGAATAACTTCGGCCAGGGCCTTGGCGGCGCCGGTCGAAGTCAAAATGATATTGTTCAGAATGCTGCGAGTTTTGCGGATGTCTTTTTCGCCCGCTTTGGGCAGCTTGTCCAGGACGCTCTGCGTGTTGGTCACGGCGTGAATCGTGGACATGGACGCCGTCAGAATGGTGCTGGTTTCCTCGTTGTCCAGAAGCGGTTTGACCATGTGCGCAAGCCCCGTCGTGGTGCAGGACGCGGCGGAAACCAGCAGGTGCTTCTTGGGATTAAACGCCGTATGGTTGATGCCGTAGATCAGTGTGGTGGTGTCTTCCGGCGTTGCAAGGGCCTTGTTTTTGATCTTGAAGGGCGCGGAATGAATGACCACTTTCGCGCCGCCGTTTAAGTGACCCCGGATCGAGCCTTTCTTGTCGTCCACGGGAACCGTCGGATCCTTGAAGCTGCCGCTGCAGTCCACGACGATGTCCGCCCCGTACTGACGCCAGGGAATGTTCAGGGGGTTGCGCTGTTCCCGCAGAATCGTCACCGGAATGCCGTCGATGAGCATCTTGCCGTTTTTATCGTCCGTAATCTGAATGCAGGGCTGCGCTTTGATGCCGTACAGGAAACGGTGCAGCAGGCCGTAGGTCGCGTCCGCCTCGATCAGGCGCGCAATGGTTTCCATCCCCATGCCGATGTCCCGGCCCTGGTTGACGATAATTTCCTTGAAGTACTTTCTGCTGATGTGGTGCCACAGGGTCAGTTTACCGATTCGCCCCAGACTGTTGATGCCGAGCACCGGCACCCTGCTTTCATTTGCACTGCTGTTGGTCATGATATATTTCCTCCTTTACCCCTCAAGACGGCGGGTATGATTTTGCTGTTTGGCGGAGTTGTTCAGGAGCATAGAACCCCGATGATGGCGATGGAAGACAGGCTCTAAATGACAAGACGCAAATTCGGAGTCCATAATTTTAAAGAGGTCGTTTCGGGAAGACCGGAACTCTCTTATAGGAAAGGGCGGCCAAAGTCAAGTTCTTATAAAAACGCTAATAATATTGGGATGATATAATTTGGAGCCGATGCGCAATGAAACAGGATTCACGAGCAGCAGCCGCCGCTTTTTTGGGCTCCCGTTTCATCCGTCCGCGGTCCGCAGCAGCATTCGCCGCCGTTTCGTCCCAGCAGGCTTCCGATGACGGCGGCCGCGCAGCCGACTCCCGATTGAACGCTGATTGCGCCCGACGGGCAGTTTTGACGGCACGCGCCGCATTCCATGCACGCGTCGAAATTTATAATCATCGCGTTTTTGCCATTCATTTCAAATACATGGTGTGGGCAGACCTCGATGCACATGCCGCAGCCGGTGCATTTTTTTTCGTCCATTTGAAGGGTTGCGACACCTTTCAGATACGTGAGATTTCCCATTTTTCCTCCCGCGATGCTGCGTTGCGATCCCTTTTGCACGCTGCAGAACAGGGGCTTGCAGCCCCTTGTTCTGATGAGCCGGCACAGGACGCCTACAAAACAACCAGCGATGCAATCCAGCCGGCCAGTCCGAAAACGCCCGCCGATATTTCCAGCGGCAAGGCCAGCCGCATTTCTTTTTTTACGCCGGAGAGCGATGTATAAGTCGAACAGCCGGTAAAATTCATGGCCAGATAAGCCGATACGGCCGGAATGATCAGCAGCCAGGACAAAGCCTCCAGTTTTCCGGCGCCTGATTGCAGATCCATGCCGCGCAAAAAAATCAGTCCGAGGGCGATGACCAGTCCGATGATGAAGCCCTTGACGGAAAAAGCGCGTCCGGGAATGCAGGGCAGCAGAAGCGGATTAAGCACCGCCCCGCCCAGGACGGCGCAAAAGAGCGCCGCGACGGCAAACCCTCCAATCTCCTGAATGTTGATCAGAAATCCATTGGGCCCCAGCAAGCCGGACAGCAAAAGCAGAACCGAAGACACCAGCAGAAAAGATTTGGCCGTGGACAAAAGTTCGATGGGAATCAATACTGTCCGCTCTTTCATGGAGAATGTTATTTCCCTCATTTGATCCGTCTTTTTCATTTTGCCGTCGAGATAAGCGGGCAGGTCGGATGCGCGGACGGGGCCGTAATAAACCTGAAAGCCCGTTGATTGCCTGACCCGATGCGCGGACACGCCGGGGGCTCCCAATTGAGGCAAAATGAGCTTTCTGTGGCTGACCAATTTTTTAAGACCGCTTGTTTCTATTCTCCGGAGAAGTTCCTGCGTGCCGAAAGTGCCTTTTCCCGCGGCACACCATACATTGATTCCTTTAGTGTCCAGGACCAGAATCCAGGCATTCCTATTCGGCAGGGCTTCTCTGAGGCAGTCAAAGCTCATTTTGTAATTGGCGGTGACCAGCACCGGCGACTGGTCATCCGGATTTCCCAATGCGTAAAGGCCGGGATCGATGGCGTAATTCATGCGTCCGGCGCCCAGGCGGGCTTTGATTGTACCCCATCGGTCCTGCCGTGTTAACAGGGATGATACTTTCGGCAAATCACCCGCGGGCGTGGAAAACGATCCTGAGACAAAGGACTGATCCAGCCGCGCAATGGGATCGTCCGCGGCCGGCACGGCGGGGCCGCCACAGCCGCAACCGGCCGGCTCCTGAAGCACCGGAAATTCAAATCCATTTTTTATGTCCATCGCTTCTCTCAACAAATTATTGACAACCATTACAGACGCCGGCCGCGTTTTTGATCGCATTGATCCATATCTGCACGGCCTGCAATATATTTTCCTCTTTTCCGGCAGGCAGATTGGCGGCCACCTTATTGAAAAATTCCTCAAGACAGAGCTGAACCTGCCGGTGGGTTTCCTCGCCGCTCTTCGTGAGCGTCAGCCCGAAGATTCTGGAATCGGAGGCTGATTTTTCCCTGGTTAAAAGTCCCTTCTCGAGAAGAGGATTGAGCAGCCTTGTTGTCGTGCTTTTTTCCACGGCCAGAAGGGAGTGCAAATCGGAAATCCTGAGATCTTTGTTTTTGGCGGCTGCATTCAGGATGATAAACTGATGAAAAGTCACCCCGCCGCAGAAGGCGGTGTCCTGCCGGAAGCATCTTGTCGCCTGCGCCAGACCGACAAACACGTCTATTAATTTGGCTGGATGACCCTCTTTCTTTTTCATAATGGTTGTAATATACAACTATGTCCGGCTTTGTCAAGGGGGGAATTGAAAAGTGAAGAGCAATGAGCAATGAGTGACGAGGAAAATGGGAAATGGGAGAAGGGCTCGAAGCTCATGGCTGATAGAAGCAAAAAGTGAATGGTTTATAGTGGATTGTGGATGGTAAAAAAAACAGGTGATGGGTAATAGGGGTTTGAATAGGAAATAAAAAATGTTATTTTCATGCACGCCGGGTCAATGCCCTGCGATCAACGGTTCAAAAATGAAAAATGATGGGAAAGGGATTGAATATGAAAACTTATTCTGATGCGGCCGAGGAAAAATTCATCGAAGGGTATAATTGCGCCCAGTCGGTCCTGTTTTCCTTTTGCGAGGAGCTGGGGCTGGATGCGGACACCGCTTTGAAGATTTCCTGCGGATTCGGCGGCGGCATGGGCCGAAGGGGAGAGGTGTGCGGGGCTGTGACCGGCGGCGTGATGGTTCTCGGGTTGAAATACGGCAGGGGGATAAAAGAGCAGCGGGAGCAAACGTATGCCTCGTATGTCAAAATACGAGAGTTGTTCGACCGTTTTTCCGCCAGGCACTCCACCTGTTTGTGCCGCGAACTGCTTGGCGGCTGCAATCTGGCCACGCCGGAAGGACAGGCGTATTTCAAGGAAAATGATTGTCTCCGGCTTGTCTGCCGGCCCTGCGTTCGCGATGCCGCCGAACTGGTTTGCGACCTGCTCGCCGAGGGGTAATGTTCTGCAAAACAGCCGCCGCGGGCGCGATTCCGGGCGTGACCGGGGCCGCCTCAACCGGATCATTCAAGACCGGATTATTGAGTTGACACGGGAGGTTCCTTTCCCTATACTCCCGGCCAGTTAAAATGAAGGAGCAGGAAAACATATGACGATCAACATCAAAGCCGAAGAACATATTATGCTCATTGAGATCGACCGGCCGAAGAAATACAACGCCATGACCCGGGAAATGTACTCCCAAATGGCGCAGGCGTATTATCAACTGGATCAGGACGACCATTACCGGGTAGGCGTGGTTTATGCCAATGGTCCTCATTTCACATCGGGGCTTGAACTGACCGACTGGTCGGATGTTTTTACCGGAGGAGCGGGATTTCCGCTGGCCGAAAAAAATGAAATTGACCCTTTTTACATGATGAGCGACGCCCGATGCCGCAAACCGATCATATTTGCCGTGCAGGGATATTGCTTCACATGGGGCGTTGAGACGATGCTCAACGCGGACATCCGTGTGGCGGCATCCGATACGCGGTTTGGCATGCTGGAAGTGCGCCGGGGCTTTTTCCCGTGCGGCGGGGCGACACTGAGGCTGCCCAAAGAAATGGGCCGGGCCAATGCGATGCGCTACCTGCTGACCGGTGATGAATGGACTGCCGAGGAGGCTTACCGGACGGGGCTGGTGCAGCATGTGACCGCGCCGGGCAAGCAGCTGGAAAAGGCGCTGGAATTGGCCCGTCGTGTGGCGACAGCCGCGCCGCTGGGAGTCC
>Ga0209606_1005232_pt1 | contig 11386 bp, 3 predicted proteins | sample AD_UKC057_MetaG_FD_184412 | JGI IMG/M metagenome (GOLD analysis project Ga0209606, IMG submission 184412) | Active sludge microbial communities of municipal wastewater-treating anaerobic digesters from USA - AD_UKC057_MetaG (SPAdes) (version 2) | ecosystem: Engineered > Bioreactor > Anaerobic >...
GTCAAAAACGCGGCAACGATCTCCGGTTCCCTTCAACATGGCGTGCGATATTGTGTACACTACCCTGACTGATGGATATTCTGCCTATACCAATGGAGATGGACGAAATGCAGCAACTATTTCTAAGATGTATTCCCGTAGTGCTTGTGTTTTCATTGTTTACAATCGCTTACACAGAAGATTTGCCCGTGTCTGACGGGCAACGCGTACCGCTATTGATGCGCGCCCCGGCAGGCGACCGGTATGTGGAAATTAATCCGCAAGGGGAAACCATCCTTCCCAACGGGCGCAAAATAACCCCGAAAGGGCACCTGTTCCGCGTTCAGCCCCATCCCTACGGGCTCGCATTAAGTCCCGATGGCCGCTGGCTGGTTACGGCATCCAGTGGCGGTCCCCAATTATCCATTCTGGACCTTGCCGATTCCGGCGCGCCTGTTCATTCTACTGTGGGCGGCGAAAACGTGGCGGGTATTCTTGATGCCGTGTTCATGGGGCTGGGGTTTTCTCCCGATTCCGGTGTGGTCTATGTCGCGGGGGGGAGTGACTGGAGCATCATGGGTTTCGATATGGCCACCAGGGAAAGGATATGCCGTATTGCCTGCGACCATGAAAGCGGCGGCGAGCGCTATCTGCATGGATATGTGGGCGACCTTCGCGTATCACCGGACGGTTCCCTGATCTATGCCGTGGACCAGTCGAATTTCCGTTTACTCGTCGTGGATATAGCGGCACAGAAGGTGCTGGCTTCCATTCCGGTGGGCCGCTATCCCTTTGGAATCACCCTGTCGCCGGACGGGAAGCGCGCTTATGTGGCCAATGTGGGCATGTATGAATATTCCTTTTTACGGGATGTATCCGGCAGGATGGCCAGGCTCCATTTTCCGCCGTACGGCGTACCGTCAAAGGACGCTGAAGAAGGTGTTGTCATAAATTCAGAGGAAAGTGACGGAAAAGAGGTGCATGTTCCCGGCCTGGGCGACCCCAACGATATTCGCGCCATGTCGGTTTGGACCGTGGATGTTTCCGTGCACGGCCGTGCGCGGGTGGTTGGTAAGACCAAGACCGGCCATCTTGTGGGCGAAAAACTCGAGGAATTCCCCGCAGTGGGCGGGAGCAGCCCCAATTCCCTGGTTGCCACGGAAGATTATGTCTATGTATCCAACGGCAGCAATGACAGTATTACGGTGATTGATGCGCGAACAGTCAAACGCATACGCGATATCGATCTTGAATTCCATCCTGAAGCCGCCAGGCTGCGCGGCATGATCCCCTTTGGCCTGGCGCTGTCATCGGACCGGAAAATGCTTTATGTGGCCGAGGCGGGCATCAACGCGGTCGGTGTGATCAGCGTGGAGGAGGGACGGGTCCTGGGACATATCCCGACGGCCTGGTTCCCCAGCAAGCTGGCGGTTTCCCCGGACGGGAAACGGCTCTATGTCACCTGCGCGAAAGGGCTCGGTTCGGGCCCCAACGACGGGCCCAACCACAATCCGGAAGATCCAACCGGCATCGGCGACCTGATGCGCGGTTATGTGGTTCTTACGGACATCCCCGAAACACAGGAGGCCCTGGACGCGCTGACCGCCCAAACCATCGCGAACAATGTTTCGCTATACCCCGTTGAAGAGGACACACGGGATACAGGAAATCCCGTCCCCCCCGCGACGAAGGCCTGGGAAAGCCCCATCAAACATGTTATTTATATCACCAAGGAAAACCGCACCTACGATGAGGTTTTCGGGGCCTGGCCCAAAGGGCGCGGCGACGCCGCAGTGTGCCGCCTGGGCAAGCCCATAGAGGTGTCCAACAAGGACAACACCAAAACGGTAAAGGACGTGGTCCTGATGCCCAATCACCTGGCATTGGCGAAACGTTTTTCCATGAGTGACAACTATTATTGCGATTCGGACCATTCCGTGGACGGCCACCGCTGGCTGGTGGGCGTGTATCCCAACGAATTCATGGAATGCCGCATCGGTGAGAGCGCCAAGGGAATGGGGCCGGGCAACCACGCTTTCGTCGGGTCTTCAGGCGCGGTTTATCCCGAGGATTACAATGAGGGCGGCGCCATATGGGAACACTTTGACCGTAACGGCATTCATTTCCGCAACTTCGGCCTGGGCTTTGAGTTCAAGCCCCAGGATGAAGAGCAGGCCTATCACGACACCGGTATCCGCCTCAATATCAACTACCCCATGCCCAAGGCGCTTTTTGAAAACACCTCCCGGCAATACGCCACCTACAACACCGATATACCCGACCAGTTCCGATTCGAGCAGTTCGAGCGCGAGTACCGGGAGCGCTGGCTTTCAGGAAAAGAGCCTTTCCCGGATGTCATTACCCTGATGTTGCCCAATGACCATGGGGCGGGTGAACGCCCGGAGGACGGGTATCCTTTCTGGGGGTCGTACATGTGTGATAATGACCTTGCTCTCGGGCGACTGGTGGAACTCATCAGCCACGGTCCATACTGGAAAGACTGCGCCATATTCGTCACCGAGGACGATGCCCAGGGCTACCGGGACTCCGTGGATGCGCACCGCTCCATCTGCATGGTGATCAGCCCCTACGCGCAACGCGATTATGTGTCCAGTCGCCACACCAGCATGTCCAGCATCCTGAAAACAATGTTTCTCATACTCGGCCTGCCCGCGCTGAACCAGTACGACGGCTTTGCCAGCGACCTATCTGACATGTTCACCACGGAACCGGAGAACGCGGAACCCTATAACGCGCTTCCGGTAAACGCCGAAGTGTTCGATCCGCAGCAAGCCCTGGACCCCTTCGATGCGGAATTTAACTGGCGCGCCCTGGAAGTTCGGGAACCCATAGACAACCATCACTATCTCGACACCGACCCCTACGGGCAAAACGGCCCTGCGGGGCATACGCCGAGATAAGACGCTTAGGGCCATTTCGCTGACAATTAATTATGAGTTCTGTTTGTTACCAAGAGGAGCGTTATGCTCTGGTTTAGTTCAAGAATCCACAAACAACGCGTCATTCCGGTTTTTCGCGGTGGAAAAAGAACGTGTAGCGGAGCGGGTGCCAGGCCGCGAAAAGACCGGAATCCAGTTCCTGAGGCCGTGAATGCGGGATTGGCCGCATTTGTTGTGTTTTTCGAGAAGGGAACTGGGTATTCATTGCAGCGGACCCAATCTGGATTCCGGTATTTTTCGCGTTGTCCAGTACCGTTCTTCGACCCGAGTCGGCGATCGCGAAAAAACCGGAATGACCATGTTTACGGCTGTTTATAAGGAAAGGCGGAATAGGTTGATACAGGCGTTTTTACTTTCGTTTTAACATGGGCTTTAAAATCAAATAGTTATACCCTCTGTTTTATTCAAGACCAGTAAGAAAGCGTAAGCATGGCTTACGCATTCCAAAAGATTTAAAGCCCTGGGTCGTGGGCTATGTCCACATTGGGAAAACTGGATGATCCATACAAATAAAAAAAACCAAACGCATTGGAAACACCGAGGCTTCACCCTAATCGAACTGCTGGTGGTGATTGCCATTATCGGTATCCTGGCAGCTATCCTGCTGCCGGCCCTTGCCCGGGCCCGCGAAGCCGCCCGGCGTAAGAGTTGCCAGAGTAATCTCAAGCAACTTAATATTTCCTTGAAACTGTACGCGGACGAGACGCGGGGTAACTATTATCCTCCCCGTCAGATCAGAAATATTTATGGCAATCTAAGTCCGGAAATGATGTTCAATGGCCGTGCGATGATTCCGGAATACGTTACGGATATCAATGTCATCTGGTGCCCTTCCTGGACGGCGACCAAGGATATTTCGGAACGCTATGACGGCATGAAAGGGAACGGTGACGGTATTATACAGCCCGAGGAAATCGGACAGGAACCCTATCATTACACCGGGTGGGTTATTACGGAAGATGTGAACATTCTCGGTCCGCTGGTCGGCACGGTGGGCACGGACAGTTATGGCCGTCACAGCGAGGCCGAGTTCCATAATACGCCCTGGGGAGAGCTTGCCCAGGCGAACATAGACACACAGGGCGCAGCCAGCGATGAGGATTTTGAGGTTTCCGATACCTACGCGGGCACCCAAGCCGGCGGTGGCAATACAATCTATCGCCTGCGGGAAGGGATAGAACGCTTCCTTATTTCCGATGTCCACAGTGCCGCCGCGTCAACCCTGACCTATTCGGCCATTCCGCTCATGTGGGACCATGTTTCCGCAAATCCCAAGGACTTTTCCCATATCCCGGGCGGCGGTAATGTGCTTTACCTGGACGGGCACAGCGAATTTCTGGTCTATCCCGGTAAGCGATTTCCCATGACCGAGGACAGTGCCTATACGCTGGGTCGCTACGGCAAGCCCTTTGATGGATTTTAGGACAGAGTTTATTTTGTCACCAGTTCCCAGCACAGGGGTTCTGATTCCTCGGAATTGTACCTGTAGTGTTCCCCGTTCTGCCACAAGTAGGCCGCGCGGATGGCATACGCAATGGGAGTGCCGCCCTGTTGCCAGCCGGCAAGATACGCGATGGCTTCGCTTATGGTCATGCGAAAGTCCTGGGTCGTGTCCGCAGGATGAAGTTCGGGAGATTCGCCTTCATCCTCGTCTTCCCCTTCATTTTCCCCTTCTTCAGGTTCCCCTTCCACGGGCTCGCCTTCTGTGGGTTCGCCTTCAGCAGGTTCTCCCTCTTCCCCGATGATGCAGGTATTGCCGCTTAATACGCCGCAAAAGGTCGTCTTAAAATATAAACATTCCGTTCGGGGCAAGGCATGAATAAAATTATTTACGGCCTCCAGGGAAATGCAATGCGAATACCCGAAGACACCTGTTGAAGTGGCGTAAACCGCATGGGAACCATTAGTGGTGATGCTGTTTTCCGTCAGGTACACGCCCTTCTGCTTTCTCCAGTTGGCCGCATAAATACCATGGACGCCATTATTCGAAACACTATTGTTTTCGATGTGAATGTTTCTTTCAGAAGACCAAAGGTTTGACGGCACCTCAATGCCGTTACCTGCGTTATCACGTACTTCATTACGCCTGATGACGATAGGGGATGTGTTGGAAGTGTAACAATAGATACCCGTACCGTTATGGTGGATGAAGCAGTTCTCGATCAGGCCTTGTCCGTTTCCGTAGATATATAGGCCGCGAGATGAACACCCATAGACTTCACAGTTTCGAATCGTATTCTCCATACCGGTTACATAAATGCCGTCCGTGGCCCCGGTGATCCGCAGGGGTCGGTTCGTATCTCCCAGGTGCACATAACTGCCTGAGATGGCGAAAACGCGGGTTGACGCTACTCCCGGTGCGTTACGATCCAGCAGGGTGCCGTTCGGTGAACCCAGGAACCGCAGCGGCAAGTCCGTATCCCCCTGGTCCACTTCGGAAATGGTAATCGTGTCCTCCAGCAAATAATGGCCTGTATCTATCCAAATCCTGCTTCCGGGCAGGAGGGGATAGGTATCAATGAGGTACTGCACGCTGCTGTTCGGTGTCGCGCGGGAAGCGCCGTCGCCCTCGGGCGAGCCGGGTGCCGTGCAATACACGTCTCCCTCCGTGGAGGCGTCATTCACATAAAAGTCAACTTGCGACCCTATTTGGAAAATACCGCCGGTATCCGTCGCCGCGGCATCTTCGTTGCACGTGATGCGCACCTGGTATAAGGGACTTGGCGGAAGCGCGGATACATCCCAGGCATAGGCCCCTGCCGAGGCGGACACGGTAGAGGTACATACACTCCACGTTTCGCCGTGCGTGGTTGTGTATTCAATGATCAACGATTCCGTTCCGGTCCAGGCCTGTCCGGTACACTGCCAACGGACGGTCTGCCCTTCGATGGAGGACCATCCTTTGCCGCCGACCGGTTCCAGAAGCGTTAAGACCCGGTCTGAGGGGGTGCGCGATGCTTCCGGGGTACTTCCATAGGCGCCCTGATTGACGCGGCCGCCTTCGGGTTCCGTTTCCGCGTCCGTCGGATCCGCCGGGTCGCCGGCGTCAATGGCGGGGCTTGATTCGGCATCCGGCAGCCACGCACCGCCGTGGTAGCTGCCCCCGGTGCTCCTCAGGTGATACTCACCATTGAGCGGGTCCACAAACCGGGGGTCCGCAACGAGAGAATGGAAGTCCTGAAGGGTGCGCGCCCGCCATTCGCCCAAGGTCCTGTAGCAACCGTTGCTGTTGCAGCCCACGCCCGCGCCTTCGGCGGTATGATAGGTGTTGTAATCGAGATCTCCCGGCTTGGAGAGATACACGCATACCTTTTCCGCTCCCGTGGCGCAGAGGATGTTGTTTCTTAAAATGAACTGGCCTGTATCAGAACGGTATACGGCATGGGAGCCGTTCCCCGCCACCGTATTATTCACGAGGGCTACCGTGCCGCCCTTGACGTTCGCCCAGATCCCTTGCTGTCCATTGTTGACGCTGAGATTATTCCTTGCCTCCGTAATGCCGCCGTAATTGTCTATGTACAGGCCGCTTCCCGCATTGTTCTGCAGCCTGTTGCCCACGAAGGTTGCCGGAAGAGACCTGGCGACGGGGTCATACAGGATGCCGTGTCCTGCATTATCCCGGACCAGACACTGTTGAACCGCACACGGTGAACCCGTGATGGAAATACCGTGACTGCCGCAACCATACAGTTCACAATGATGTGCTTTAACGCCCGATCCGGTTACACTAATCGCATGCCAGGCGCCGGTGATTTGGAACGGCCCTGACGCGGCGCCCACTTGGATGTAGTCGCCTGTAATGTCAATACCCCGGCTGTCTGACGCGCCCGGTGCACCCCGGTCCAGCAAGGCGCCGTTCGGTGATCCCAGAAACAGTACGGGCCGGTCCGCTTCTCCACGGTCCGCCGAGCTCAGGATGATGTTGGCGTCCAAGGCGTACACGCCCGTATCTACCCAGACGGTATCCCCCGGGTAGAGCCTGTAGGTATTGACGATATCCTGAATGCTGTCACTGGGAGTGCCGGGCGTGGCGCCGTCGGCGCCGGACATTCCCGGCGCCCCGCAATACACGTCCCCTTCGGTAGCAGCGTCATTCACGTAATAGTTCGCCCCGGCGCCGACACGGAACCCTTCGCTGGTTGCAGCGGCCGCGCCGTCTTCGTTGCAGGTGAGGCGTATGCGATACAGCGGTCCTGCGGGTAATCCGGTTACGTCCCAGTCATACAGACGGTTGCCCGCCGGCACATCTTCCGCAAGCGTGTTCCAGGTGGTCCCATTATCATCGGACCAGGCGATGGTCAGGGAGTCCCCTTCTTCCCAGGACTGGCCCGTACTATTCCAGCGGATAACCTGTACCCCGGTTTCCCAGCACGTGTTGCCCGCCGGGTCCAGAAACGACAACACCCGGTCTGCCGGTGTACGGGAGGCTTCAATGGAACTTCCGAAACAACCCTGGTTTATTCGGCTCCCGTTGGGGGCTTCTTCATAACCCACTTCATCCGCAGGGTCGCCCGCATCAATGGCGGTGCTGGACTCGGCGTCATACACCCACAGGCCGGCGTCGAATCTTCCTCCCGTGCTCATCAGGTGGTAGTTGCTGTTGTCAGGGTCGGCAAAAAGGGGATCCGCTTCCAGGGTCTGCAGGTCCTGTCCCGTTGCCGCGCGCCACTCACCGAGCCGCGCGCGGATTGCCTGCGCATAAAAGCCTGCGGACGCACCGCCCGTTGTGTAATACGTGTTGTAGTCCAGCGCACCCGCGAGATTCCGTTCAAGATAAACGCAGATACGGCCGGTGCCGTCCGTGCAAAAAATGTTGTTCCGGGCGTTTAGAAAGGCGGGAACGGTGCTTGACGTGCTTGTGGCAAAAAAGGCGTGCGATTCATTATTCGCCACCGTATTGTTTATCAGGGTTACGCCCCCGTCTTGATCATTGCCCGTGTAAATACCGCAGCCGCCGTTGTTGGTAATCAGGTTGTACCTTAACACCACGTTTGCGCCGTAGCTGCTACCCCACACAACGCCTTCGACCCAGACGTATATCCCCTGTGCGGCGTTACGCTGCACACGATTTCGCCGGATAAGCGCTCCGGCGTCCTCGGCATAGCAGTAAATACCGGTCCCCAGGTTGTCCTCAACCACGCAGTCGGCAACGGTACACTCCTCGCCTGTCAGGGAAACGCCCCGGTCGCCGCATCCCTGGATATTACAATTACGCGCTTCGTCGCCCGTTCCCTCCAGGCTGATACCATAATACCCGCCTGACAGCTGAATCGGATTAACGTAGTCTCCCAGCTGCACATAATCTCCCGTGACGGTCAGAACACGGCTGGTCTCCGTGTCTGGCGCATTGCGTTCCAGGAAAGTGCCGTTCAGCGAACCCAGAATGCGCAGCGGATTGTCCGCGGCGCCCTCGTCCTCGGGACCAATGATAACGTTGCTGGTAAGGTTGTAGGTCCCGGTATCCAGCCAGACGGTGTCTCCGGGCTGCAAGACATAGGTGTCCAGAATGTACTGAAGGCTGGTATTGGGCATGGCCGGTGAAAGGCCGTCCCCGGCGGCAGATCCGGCGGCCGTACAATATACATCTTTATTCGTTGAAGCATCGTTCACATAGAAGGCCGCGCCCTGACCGACCCGGAACAGATTGCTGGTGTCCTCGGCGGAGGCATCTTCGTTACAAACGAGGTGTATTCTGTAAAGCGGGCTTGCCGGCAGGCCGGTGACATCCCAGGCATACATCCCTTCTGAAGCCGGCGCGGCTTCCGTAATAGTGCTCCACGTGGCTTCATTGTCTCCCGTATAGACAATGGTAAAGGTCTCGGTTCCGTTCCACCCCTGGCCGGTGAGGCGCCACAGGATGCTTCGGGAGCCCGTATCCCAGCAGGTGTTGCCCACGGGGTCCAACAGCGCAACCACGCGTCCCGACGATGTGCGGGAGGCCTCGTCGGTGCCGCCATAGGCTCCCTGGTTGACGCGCCCGCCGTTGGGCGAGGTTTCCGTACCGATATCTTGTTCAGGATTACCGGCATCAATAGCGGGACTGGATAGAGGGTCCGGAAGCCAGATCCCATCGTGAAGGCTGCCGCCTGTGCTCATGAGATGATAATTATCGTTGGCCGGATCCACGAAACGGGGATCCGTTTCCAGTGAATTCAGGTCTTGTCCTGTGGTGGTCCGCCACTCGCCCAGACGCGTCTTTATCTTCTGCGCGTAGAAACCCATACCGGCGCCATTGACCGCATAATAGGTATTATAATCCCAGACCCCCGACAAGAATCCATCCACATAAACACACTTCTTGTCGGGACCGTCGGCATGAAAGATATTATTCCTGGCAATCAGGAAAATCGAATATAAGCCTGATTCACTGAGCGGAGGAACATACACCGCATAGGTCCCATTCTCGACGACGGTATTGTTTTTCATTTCAATTCGGGAAGAAATCAGGGTCGTGCCAACCCGTACGCCGTAACCATTGTTGCCGGAAATCAGGTTGAAGGCAATCGTGATGTCCGCATCCGAATAAGAACCGAAAGCATACAGACCGCCTTCTCCGTTGTTGCGGATAACGTTTCTTATAATAGCCGAGGTGGTGGAATTGGCACGGCTGACAACCCCAATTCCCGGGTTGTCCTCTGCCAGGCAGTTGGTGACTGTGATGTCTTCTCCAAAAGTGGAAATGCCCCGTTTACCGCATCCCCGGACGATACATCCGTTTGCCTCATTTCCCGTTCCTTCCAGGCTGATGCCATAGTAGGCGTTCGTTGCCTGCAGGGGATGGGATGCATCTCCCAGCTGCACATAATCTCCCGTGACGGTAAGGACACGGCAGGTTTCCGTGTTCGGCGCATTGCGGTCCAATACGGTACCGTTCGGCGAACCCAGAACACGCAGGGGAGTATCTGCGGTCCCCGAATCTTCAGGCCCCATCGTAATGTTGGAAGTAAGGGTGTAATAACCGGTATCCAGCCAGACGGTGTCCCCCGGTTGCAGGGCGCAGGTGTCCAGAATGAACTGCAGGCTGGAGTTCGGCGTTCCGGGTGAAGCGCCGTCTCCGTCCGGCGCGCCGGGCGCCGTGCAATAGACATCGTTATCCACAGCGGCATCATTTACGTAATAATTTACAGAAGCGCCGATGCGGAATATATCGCTGAGGTCCCCGGCGGTGGCGTCTTCGTTGCACTCGATGTGCAGGCGATAACTGGCGCTGGCCGGAAGGCTGGATACGTCCCATAAAAAACTGCCCGCCGCGGCCGGAGCGTCAATCGTCCAGATGGACCACGTCTCCCCGTAATCCCGCGTACATTCGATGGTAAGGGTTTCGGTGCCGTTCCAACCATCCCCTCCGAGTTCCCAGCGGATGGTCTGTTCCCCGGCAACCCAACTTTCGCCGCCAACAGGCCCCAGCAAGGTCAGCACTCGTTCGCTTTGGGCGAATAAGGAGAAACAAGACACGGTAAAAATGACAAGTGCAATCACTTTGCTAGGCATAAGAAGACTCCCTTTACCTGCCGTGTAAATCTATAGAATGAGCTCAACAAAGTCAAAGACAGGCCCGTTTTCTATACGCAAGGAATTTTCCTTTCATTATCGTGACCCGGTTATGAAACGTTTCATTACCCATGGTTTCGTTCCACCCGGCCTGCAATATTAATATCGTGATACACGGCTATAGACAGGGAATGCCTGCAGGGCCTGCAAGTATTCCACTCACTATGACTCTCCTTATTATTTGCGATATTCACATGCCTATTCCACCAGTTCCCAGCACAGGGGTTCCGATAACTCGGACTTGTACCGGTAATTTTCCCCGTTCTGCCACAGGTAGGCGGCGCGGATGGCATGACCGATGGGGTTGCCACCTTGCTGCCAGCCGGCCAGATAGCCGATGGCTTCGCTTAATACCAGTTTAAAATCCTCGTTCAGGTCCGCCGGATGCGGAACGACGGGTTCTTCTTCCTTTTCAGGCGTGATGCACAAGGTAAATTCCGACAGAACCGCCCGATACCCGTTTACGTTTTCAATATACAGTTCCCATTCACCCCGGGCGTTTTCCCCGTCCATATAGAATAAGGGAGTGTCAGGCCTATGGTTCCCTGTAAAAGGATCGGTACCGGCGTGAATGCTTTGAATGGCCTCATCATTGAAGATGGTGCCGGTAAAGTAACTGCCAGATTTACGAACGTTCTCCACCAGCATGGCTTCATTTCCCTCGGGTGAATACAAGTAAAGGGAGATGCCGTCAATGTAGTCGGTATCCAGGCTGATCTCCACATTAAGGTCTTTTATCACCACGGACTCCTCAACGTCCAATGTAACGCTTGCGGAGCTGGTGGGCGGTATTGTCACCGGCAGGCCTTCCATGCTGAACCGTTTTGTGCATTCCGGCTCGCTGGTGTATCCCGGGTAGTAGGTGCCGTAGGTGATATCCAGCCGGGGCCACAGAT
>Ga0209606_1005235_pt1 | contig 11383 bp, 8 predicted proteins | sample AD_UKC057_MetaG_FD_184412 | JGI IMG/M metagenome (GOLD analysis project Ga0209606, IMG submission 184412) | Active sludge microbial communities of municipal wastewater-treating anaerobic digesters from USA - AD_UKC057_MetaG (SPAdes) (version 2) | ecosystem: Engineered > Bioreactor > Anaerobic >...
TCATTTTCGTCGAGATTTTACTATTATTAGTATTTTATATGGTTTGCTTTGGTTTTTGTAGCTTGCGAAAAATATTTGTTCTTTGGGACTGATAATTGCAGTTGACGAAAAACATTCAAATGAAGAACAAAGATATTTCTGTATAGGAAAAACAAATAATCGTGTATTAACGGTAAGATTTGTTTATAGAAATAAATTAATCCGTATTTTCGGTGGCGGATATTGGCGGAAAGGCAGGTTATTATATGAAAAGCAAAATGGATGATAATTTACCAATAGGAAAATTAACTATTATTGATAATTTTTTGCCGTTTATAATATAGGTCAAAGCGGTTAGAGGTTGAATTTAACGCTGTTTACAGCGTTGCAGGATTACAAGTTTTCGTTAGTGAAATTCGAGTTTATACGCCTTTAGGCGTGAGTATATATTTTTTTTCGCGGCCGGATTATGAGGTTATTGCTTGGGGAAGTGATAATTTTCATAATTCGGCTTTTTTATTTTTAGTATTAAAATATAATTGAATTAAAAATATGAAAAGTATTAAAATAAAAATATTGACAACGGCGTATAAATAATATATCATTCGATAAATCGAAAGTATTTTCTATAAATCGAAAGATATGCAGTATAATAATTTATTTGATAAAATTTTTGAAAGTAAGACAAAATTAAGGATATTGCGATTATTGTCGGGTTGTAACGGAACTTTGAAATATAGCGGTTATGAGATAGCCAAACAGCTGAAAATCAGCACATCAACGGCAACTATTCTATTAAATGATCTCGTAAATGAAAATATTTTAAAAAAAGAGATTGCTGGAAACGCGCATTTCTTTTTTTATAACTTAAACAATTATATTGTTGAAAATGTATTAACGCCGATGTTTTCAGAAGAAGCCAAAATTGTAAAAATATCAGCGGAATATGTTATAACAAATATTAAAATTCCAATAATTTCTTTAATGGTTTTCGGAAGCGTTATACGCGGTGAAGATAAAACGGAAAGCGATTTTGATATTTGCGTTATAGCAGGAAATGAAAAATTAAAACATAAAATTGAAAAAGAGCTGCTTGATTTAGCGGATAATTTTTATAATAAATTCGGGAAAAGTTTAGCGCCGTATATATTAACAATTCAAGAATTGCGTCAAAAATACGAGGAAAAAACCGGAGTAATTAAAGAAATCATTAAAGACGGAAAACTTATAAAAGGCGATAGTTTAATTAAATTGCTTGCGAAGGAAATAAAAAATGGTTCCAAAAAAAATAAATTTTAAAGCAATTGAGAAAAACAGCAGCGGAATATTTTTAGACCGCGCTGAAAGTTTTTATAAAGCAATGCGGACAGAATATGAACTTGAAAACTGGCATGCTGCCGGATTAAGCGCTGTTCATTGCGTTATTTCAGCAAATGACGCGCTGCTTGTAAAAACAAACGGAATATATTGTACAGCAAAAGATCATCTTTTAGCTGTTGAAGCGTTAACGCAACATTTTACAAAAGCCGGAGTAAAAGAAGCTTCAAATCATTTACGAAAAGTGATCGCTTTAAAAAATGTAATTGAATATGAAGCGAAAGTATTTACACAAAAACAAGCTGAAACCGTAGTATTTCATGCGGAAAAATTTTATAAGTGGATACTTGAACAATTGAAAAATCAATAATCTCGCGAATTAAAAACACTTCCCCGCCCGTGTGTCAGAAAAAAATAAAACGCCGATACCGGACGGCTGATAGCGCGGCACGACGGCTGCATCATCTATGACCGTCATAGATGACACAGCACGCCGCGCCGCACTGCCGTCCGCAGAGGTCGTATATCCGGTTGGATATACGCTCGTCCATCCCGCAGCCAGCCGGACAGGATTTATTTTTTATGAATTGTTATAAATGACATCCTGCCCGTCTGACTTGCGCGCTGGACGGCCGCCGCAAGCGGCGGACATATCGGCGTTTTAATTTTGACACACGGGCGGGGAAGTGTCGCGGGCGTCAGCGTCGGGCGTAAGAAGCAATGCGGGCGAAAGCTCGCAATGTTCAACCCCTGCCCTGCCGGAAGCAAAGCAAGTTTGCAAATCTCCCGTCTGTCCCCAATCTTGGGGACGCCCAAAATTCAAATACCTTCAAACATAGTATTTTACAAGGGTTCCAGATTATTGGTTTGTTGTAATGCTTTATTTTTTTTGTTTTCTGAAATTTAGTTTTTGCGGGTTAACATATAAATTTGTTGGCTGAAAAATAATGTTGCAATTTTTTTTCTAAAGGGTGCGCGGCAAACTTGCTATGCTCCGGTGGGAGGGCTTGTTTTTTTGCAAAGCCTGCGGCGTGTGATGTAAATCGTGAAGACAAAGCAGGCGACAATGGCGCAAACGCCGGAATTTGCGGGCTTTCGCCTGCTTTTTTCCGCGCGTCCAGAGCTGCGAGCGTTCAGCTTATCGCCGCGAGTGTTCGCACAAAATCGTGCGAGTGCGCAGAAAATCCCTCCCCGAATGAGTGAAAGGCGAAGCTGTCCGCGCCAGCGGCCGCCCTGTGGCGCATATCGGCGCTGATATGCGGCGCAGGGCGAAAAGCCGCAAACAAACGCAGCCGACCTGAGCCGAAACGAATGAGGGGAGGGATTTTGTAAATATTGCTTGACAAGTTCGGTAATTGTAGTAAAATGAATAATACAAAAAATAAATTGCGGTTGTGGAATTGAAATAAAATAGAAAAAAGTAGCATATATATGTTACTTTATAAATAAAGGCGATGAAATACAATGGCAAAACAAAAAGTATCAGAAATCAGAACTACGATTTACCTATCAGAAGAACAGCACGAAATTTTAATGAAAATAGCGCAGGAAAATAAATTAAAAAACCGGAAGCGCGGAAGCAGTAAGAAAAAACCTGAAACAATTGCGCAGTTGATCAGAGCGGCTGTAAACCGTTGGTATATACATCCGTATTTGGATTATTATGTTAAAAAAAAGAAATATACGCCTGTTGGCGAAAAGGAGGAGGACGAAGAATAGTGTTTAGTTGATAGTGTTTTGTGTTTAGTGAAAAAATAATTTAATTAAATAGCGGAAAAATAAAAAGGGTCCAGAGAGACGAACGATTTAAACGCCTGGTAGCAATTAATCGTAAAAAGCATTCATTACTGAACGCCCTTTTTTTTATCTCCTGAACCCATTGTCATTATAGCAAAATACCCGCTAAAGTCAACCTTTTTTTAGTGTTTTATTAATAGCGTTTTGTATTTTGTAAAATAAACAAGATACAAAATGCTTTTCTCAACTAAACATTAAACACAATACGCTAAACACAACCAAATAATTCTGTGATTAAAATTTTAAAAGCGGGGTGTTTTGTATGTTTCCTGTAAATAAAATCCGTGATATTGTAGAAGTAATGGGCGAATTGGGCGTTGAATTGAAGAAACGCGGAAATAATTATATCGGGCTTTGTCCGTTTCACGAGGATAAAAAACCAAGTTTGAGCGTAAACCAAGAAAAAGGAATGTGGCATTGTTTCGGGTGCGGCGCAAAAGGCGGAGTAATCGGATTTGTTGCCAAAAAGCTGGAAATATCGAGGTTTAAGGCTGGAATGTGGCTTGCTGGAAAAAATATTGAAACTGAAACAATTGAAAAAAAAATAATGGCAACAAAACAAGTTGAACAGCCGATAAACAGAATTGATTTATTAAATAATGTTGCGCGGTTTTATCACGAGAATTTGAAGAAAAATGAGGCGGCTAAAAAATATTTGAATAGCCGAGGTTTGTTTGACGAGGGATTATTTGAAAAATTTAAAATCGGTTTTGCCGATGGTTCAATATTCAAAAAAATACCGGTTGATAATAATGTCAAAGCAACATTAAAAGAAATTGGAATTATAAACCAGTATGACAAAGAATTTTTTAATAATTATGTTGTGTTTCCGATTTTTGATACTGACGGAAATTGCGTTAAGATGTATGGGCGGTTAATAGAATTGCAGATGATAGATGATAGAACGGAAACTGCGTTTCCTATAGATGACAGTCATAATTCCAAAACTAAACACCAGCAAAACGTGAGACCGCCTCACTTGTATTTACCGGGAAAACATCGCGGCGTATGGAATTATGAAGCGTTTACGCGGCATAAAGAAATTATCCTGACCGAAAGTATAATTGACGCTTTAACACTGTATCAAATGAATTATACGGAAGTTGTTCCGATTTACGGGACAAACGGTTTAACAGATGAACACTTGAAATTTTTTGAAACATATCAACCGGAAAAAGTAATACTTGCATTAGATACTGACGAATCGGGAAACAGGGCGAGCGCTGAAATCGCCGAAAAATTAGGGAAATTTAATATACAGTGTTTTCGATTGCTTCTTCCAGACAGCAAAGATATTAACGAATATATCAACGAAAAAAAACATACAAAAGATGAGTTTGATAAATTGTTAGAGGAAATAAAACCGATTGCGATTAAATTAAGCGGTTCGGGAAATGTTTTTGTAACCAATGATTTAATAGAATTTATTTTTGATAATAGAAGATATCAAGTCAGGGAAATAGCAGAGAACGAATATAAATTGAAAGTGAATATCAGGGCTATGCAGATGATAGATGATAGGACGAAACCTGCGGTTTCTATAGATGACAGTAAGGATTCAGATACTAAACACAATGCACAAAACGCTAAATTCCACGTTGATGTAATTGATTTGTATGTGCATAAAACGCGGCAGACTTATATAAACGCCTGCGCTAAAATATTCGGTATTACTGCGGAAATAATTGAAAAAGATATTTGTTCGGTAATTGAATATTTAGAAAAAATAAAAGTGAAAAAAGAAATTAAATCAACAGAGGAAAGCGAAAAGGTTTACGAGATGACGCAAGACGAGGAAGAAAAAGCGGTTGAGTTTTTAAAATCGCCGGATTTATTCGAGAAAATAATTGAACATTTGACGGTTTGCGGATATGTCGGCGAGGCGATTAATAAAAAAATAGGATATTTAATAACAATATCGCGGAAGCTGGAAAATCCGCTGTCCGGCGTGATAATATCAAATTCGGGCGCGGGAAAATCAATGTTGATGGATCAGCTTGCGGCATTTGTTCCTGAAGAGGATATAATTGTTTATACGCGGATAACGCCGCAGGCATTATATTATAAAGAAGAACGGAGTTTGAAAAATAAATTATTGATTACATCTGAACAGGAAGGATTATTCGGCGCGAATTATTCAATAAGGGAATTAATCTCATCAAAAATTTTGCGGATGGCGGCTCCGGTAAAAGACCCGTTTACCGGAAAAATGAAAACTGTTGAATATGAAGTTGAGGGGCCGATTTCATTGTTATTTTCAACAACAAGCGTAGAAATGAATTTTGAAAATTCGACGCGGTGCTTTACTTTATCGCTTGATGAATCGCGGGAACAGACAAAAAAAATACACCAAACGCAGAGAGAACGAAAAACATTAGACGGCATAAAATTAAAACAGGATTCCGAACAGATAAAACAATTACATAAAAATTGTCAGCGGTTATTACAGCAGTTAGTAATTGTAAATCCTTACGCAAATGATCTGAGTTTCCCTGATTTTATTTTACATACGCGGCGCGAACAGGATAAATATTTGTCGTTAATTGAAGCGATTGCGTTTTTACATCAGTATCAGCGGGAAATAAAGACAATGGAATATCAGGGGCAAAAAATAAAATATATTGAAATTGCAATCGATGACATTGAAAAAGCAAATGATTTAATGATTGAAATTTTAGGACAGAGTTTGAGCGAACTGAAAAAGCCGAGCCGTGAATTATTATTGTTAATAAAAAAAATGGTTGACGAGTATTGCGAAAAAAAGAATATCCGGCAGATTGATTTTAAATTTAACCGGCGCGACATCCGCGAATATACGGACTGGAGCGATTATCAGATTAAAGTCCATATCAAGCAGTTAGAGGAATTGCAGTATTTATTAGTTGCTCACGGCAAACGCGGGAAAATGTTTCAATATGAACTTGCTTACGACAATGCAGAAAATAATAAAAAAATCGTAATTGGTTTGACGGATACAAAAAAACTGAGGGAAAAATATAACAAGTAGGGGACTTGTAGGGTAGTAGTAGGGCGCAAGTTGGGATTGATAAAATTCGTTAAAAAGCCGTATTTTATTGGGTTTGAAGCATTTTTAGCGTAACAAGTAGGGAAGTTGGCAAAAAATAATTAATAGTGTGTTGTATATAGAAATAGACTTGAGACGTGAGAACTGAGACGTGAGGCGCTGAATGGCGGAAAGTAATTTTAAATATTGAAACAAAAAAAACTCAAGTCTCAAGCGAACGCAGAGAGCGTCCTCAAGTCTCAAAACTCAAGTCTAAACCGGAGGTTTTTACAATGACTGCATTCGAAGATTTACGTGATAATTTTATACGGGTTTTAATGCTGGAAAACAGAAGTCCGCATTCGATAAAAAGTACTCGGTCGCCGCTAAATATTTTTTTTAGATTTTTGCGGTCGCAGGGAATAAACGAAATAAAACAGGTTACTGCCGAAGTAATAGAAAAATATCATAAATGGTTGAGCGCAGGAAAAACAAAGGAAGGAAAATTATTTGCGCCTGTGACAATCGTCGGCAGATTATGCGTGTTAAATAACTTTTTTGAATACTTAAAAAAACGGGGATATATTTTGATTGATCCGATGTTCGGTTATGAGTTGCCGAAATTAGGCGATCCGATACCGCGCGATATAATGACACAATCTGAAATAAAATTAATATCGGAGCAGCCGGATATAAAAACATTAATCGGTTACAGAGACCGAACAATATTTGAAATACTTTATTCAACCGGAATCAGAAACAGCGAATTAAGAAATTTGCGTTTATGCGATATAAATCTGATGAATAAAGAAATAAAAGTGATAAAAGGCAAAGGCGGAAAAAGCCGCGTAGTTCCGCTGAATGCGTTTGCAATACGATTTTTAAACGGATATTTAACGCGAATCCGTCCGCAGATTGTAGTTGATGAGCGAATAGATTTTTTATTTTTAAATCAAGCCGGACAGAAAATGGATAATACGACTTTACAGGAAATGATTAAAAAATGCCGCGAAACTGCGGGACTGAAAAAGAAAATTACAGCGCATTCGTTCAGGCATACGGTAGCGACAGATTTATTAAATGCGGGAATGGATGTGCGGTATATTCAGGCGTTTTTAGGGCATACATCGCTGAAATCAACGCAGATTTATACAAGAGTTGCGACAAAATCGCTTGGCGCGAAACATAAGGAATTTCATCCGCGAGAGAAAATGACAGATAATAGATGTCAGATGATAGATGATAGAAAAAAGAAAATGAGATTATTCAGTTATAAAAAAAATATGCGGTGGAATCCGTGAATGAGTGTTTAGTCGGCAGTGTTTAGTGTTTAGTTTTTTAAAAAAACTTTGTGGGCATAAAATGCTTCTATTGAATAATTTTAATTTACTAAACATTATCCACCAAACACTATTGACTAAACATTATTATCGCTGACGCTTTTAATAAGACCAATGAGCATTTTACCAAGTTCGGTACAATTTTGATAGAGACGTTTATGAATAACATCGTTAATAAAATTTTGTCTTTTGCAAATTTCAATTATAGGAATACATTCATGAACAGAAGTTCTGGAAATTTGATAAAATTGTTTGCGTTCTTTATTATATGTTCTGCCGGAACCTTCTGCAATATTCAAAGATATAGAAAGAGCGGCGCGTCTAAATTGACTGGTAATTCCAAATATTTCAGATTTTGGAAAAGTCTTAGTAATATTGTAAATTTCATCAGCAAAATCAAGCGATTTTTTATAAACTTCCAATTTTTCAAAATCAAACATTTTGATCACCCCGATAAATTGTGTTTAGTATGCAGTGTTTTATATTTTAAAAAAATAAATGATTTGCTCGAACAACTTAATACTAAACACTATGCGCTAAACACTCAAAACACTATTATGAAGGAGAATAAAAAATATGTCAAACGAAAAAAAATTACTAAACACTAAACACCAAACACTAAACACTGAATTTGAAGGAATTCTAAACGAATATTTAAGCGATTTACAAATTAAAAATTATTCAGAGAAGACAATTGAGCGGCATAGAGTGATTTTAGGAATGATGTTTAGATTTTTTGAAGAGCGGAAAATTGAGAGCATTGGAAAAGTGAGCGAGGAAAATTTAATACATTTTCAAACGGAATTATTTTATAAAAAAAATAAAATTAATCGGCAGTATTGCGCAGAAACAAAATCAAGCTATTTGTGCGTGTTAAAAAAGTTTTTTAATTATTGTTTGATGAAAGGTCATTTACTGCATAATCCGGCTGAAAGTATTGTAATGCCGAAATATAAAAAAGGATTGCCGAAAGCAGTTTTGACAATACCGGAAGTAAATAAATTGCTTGCTGTGCCTGATGTCAATACAATATTGGGATACAGAAACAGAACAATAGTTGAGGTTTTGTATTCTACCGGTATTCGCAATATGGAATTAAGAAATCTTACAATTGAAGATATAAATTTTGAAAATGAAACTGTGCGGATATTGCGCGGGAAAAATGATGTTGACAGAATTGTGCCGTGCGGGAAAATCGCGCTGGGATATATAAAAAATTATATTGAAAATATACGCGGAAATATTGTTGAATATTCGGCGAATAGCGATTATGGAAAATTTTGCGGAAATAAAAAAAATAATGACCGGCTTTTATTTATATCTAAATTCGGCGGAATTATAACAAATTATGCGTTGTGGAAATTGGTTTACATCTGCGGATTGAAAAGCGGAATAAATAAAACAATTACGCCTCATATTCTGCGGCATTCGATGGCAACGCATTTATTGGAAGCGGGAATGGACATCAGATATATTCAGGAAATATTAGGGCATAAGTCGCTTGATACAACGCAGGTTTATACAAGGGTTGCAATCGGCAACCTGAAAAAATTATATAGAAAATATCATCCGAAAGAACGGCGGCAGAGGTATGGGAAGAAATAAAATTTTTGAAAAAAATTTTATAATAAAACAAAAAAAGATTTGACAAAATAAAGGAAATGTATATAATGAAAAACATCACTTCCCCAAGCGATAATCCACGGTATAGGAAAATTGTATCAAAATTCAGAGCAAAAGCGCTTTTGTCTTTCGCTCGAATTTTGCCTAAAATCCGGCTAAAATCGGCGTTTTGCCGATTGTCTGCGTTGTGCTTTTGCGCGGCAGTTTTTAATAGTGTTTCGGGTTGGAATAATCGGGATTCGGGAAGACCGTCCCTCAAGATCCCTCAAGACAAGAATTTTTTTGAGTAAAATTTATTTTAGGAGATGATGAAATTATGAAGAAAATTTTTATTTCAATTTTTGCAATTTGTTTGGTTTTATTTTTTTATAAGTTTGGAAATTCAGAGAATAATAATTCTGAAAATTCTTTAGATAATCAAGAAGTTATCGAAAGAGAAATAAATCAAGATAATAATATAGATACAGAAACTGTAATTAAAAAAATACGAATTTTTGAACGCATACAAAAATTAAAAGATAAAAAAGATATTAAAGATAAAATTATTAAGTTTTATGATGAAAAAAATAAATTAAGGAAAGAAAAAATTTTACAAAAAAATGAATTTTCAAAATTGTCATCCAATAGAAAAAAATTAGGAATTTTAAAATGTTATAATAGATTTGTTGATAAGAAAAACAAAGATGAATTACAGCTTTATAATGATAATGGTGAATTATTAAGAAAATATGAAGTTGAACAGTTATCGGAATGTATAATAAATAATAATGGTTCATTTACTGTGTTTGGTTCTTATCCAACAAATGAATATACTACATCTACATTTTTTTGTTTTTATGACCAAGAAGGGAAATTGATAAAAAAAGAAGAATTTGATGTCCGTTTTTATATCGCTTATTCATCGGATAGAAAATATTTTTATTTATTAACAGAAAAAGCTTTTATGAATAAAAATATAGTGAGAGATACAGTTTATCTAATTTGTTTTGATGATAATGGGAATGAGGTATGGAGAAAATCAATTAAGGCAATAATAGATGGAGGAATGTTCCCTTGTATTTTTTTTGATAAAGAACTTCACATAATCAAAATTCACGTTAATGAAAAAAGTAATTATAAGGATAAAAATGAAATAGGCGTTCCTACTATCAGAATATTTGATTTGAATGGAAATGAAATATCAAAAAATGAGGAGAAATGACAATGAAAACTAAAATAAAATTTATATTTATTATTTTATGTTTTTTTAAAATCGGGCAAAACATATTATTTGGCTGGCCGACTAATGCTCCACAAAAAGTTTGTGGTAGCTTTGGGACATATGAAGATATGGGAGGTAAATATTTTCATAATGGAATTGACATTTATGGAACAGGAGATAGCACTCAATGCATTGCAATAGAACAAATGACATTTCGATATTGTTGGAGGCAGGGAAGGACAAATTCTTACAATTTAGCTGCAACATTTGATTCATCTCATATTGATGTAATTTATGCACATATAAATCCATTATCATCTGGCATAAATATTTTAACTCTTACCAATGGAAATACAATTCCTGCTGGCGCAGCTTTTGCAGTTATTGCATCAAAGGCAGATGCCGGAACAACCTTTGACCATTTACATTTCACATTATGTAGTGATTGGAATAATAGTATTCCAACATCAATTGATCCTCTTTTAGAGAACCTAACAGGGAATAATAATCCCGGAGGAAATAAACCTGAAATTGGACCAATTTATTTTAAAAGACCATGGTTTGGAGCTTATTTTAAAAAGTCTGTTGATAAAGCTTTGTTTAATAAAACTGATATAATCGCACAAATAACAGATGATATGGGGCATAAAGAAAGCTCAAGTAGTGTTTCTGATAATGATGTATGGCCTTCGGCAGAAAATCGATTTACAGGTATAACTTCTTCACCACATAAAATTGAATGGAAAATAAAAGATAATAATAATAATGCTGTTATTACAGAAGATTTTACAATGCCGACTAATCCTGACAATGGTCTTATTGTCAATTGGTATACCTCATCAGAGCATTCAAAGCACGCATATGATAATCCGGAATACTTTTTTTTACATAATTTAACTAAATTTCAAGCTGATCGGTCATGGAATACAAAATTAAAAAAGTCAGCAACAAATTGGTGGGAATCTACGGACTCAACAAATCCTGATCCATCAAACAGTGACGGACCAAAATATCCAGACGGTAATTATAGTTTAGAAGTAACAGGCGAAGATGCCGGAGGAAACAAGACAGATCCTCCAAAGAAAGTAGATTTTGTCATCGACAACTTTCTGCCGTCGCCCG
>Ga0209606_1005236_pt1 | contig 11383 bp, 9 predicted proteins | sample AD_UKC057_MetaG_FD_184412 | JGI IMG/M metagenome (GOLD analysis project Ga0209606, IMG submission 184412) | Active sludge microbial communities of municipal wastewater-treating anaerobic digesters from USA - AD_UKC057_MetaG (SPAdes) (version 2) | ecosystem: Engineered > Bioreactor > Anaerobic >...
TTACAACTAAATCGTCTGCTACTATCATATATTTTTTTGAATTTCTTTTGAAAAACTTAGTCCAACCAAATTCATCTCTTTCAAACATCGGGTCTTCTAAATAAATAATTTTGTAGTCGGAAAATAGTTTTTCATAGTAATCTATAACCTCATCCGAGCTTAAACTTAAGTTTTCCTCGCTAATGAGATATTTTCCATTTTTGTAAAAAGACCCTGCCGCAATATCTAATCCAAAAAAAACATCGTTCCCGGGATCGTATTGCACAGAAGCCGCCTTTTCAAGAAAATCCAAAGCCGTTCGGGCTGATAACTCACGTGGTTCAAAACCGCCTTCATCGCCAACCCCTGTTTCAAAATCTTCATCCAGTAAAAGGTTCTTTAAATCTTTATATATTACTGATCCCATTTGAAGAGCTTTGTTATAGGGAATATTTAAAGCCGGTATTACCATGAATTCCTGAAAAGACAGTCTGTTCTTAGCATGTTCACCGCCATTTATAATATTAAAAATAGGTGTAGGGAATTTTAACTCCCCGCTAAGTTTTTGTTTTCCTGAAAAAATAAAGCTTAAATATTGGTATAACTCAACACCCGAAGATTGGGCGGCCGCCCGGGCACAGGCTAATGAAACCGAAACTATACTATTGGCTCCTATTCTTCCCTTATTAGAAGTTCCATCAATTTTTATCAATGTTTCGTCTATTAATTTCTGATCTGCAGGATTTTTTCCTACAAGAACATCATTTATTGTGGTAGAAACAAAATCCGATGCCTTGTCTACATCTATGTATACAGCTTCATTTTCTCCAACCGAAGCGCCTGAAGGAACGGGCTGCACACCAACAGAACCATCATCAAGAATTACTTTTGTTTCTATTGTCCAGTTTCCTCTGGAATCCAAAATTTTTTGACATCTGATATTATCTATTTTTGCCATATAAACTTCAGAAATTATTTTTTCTTTCCTCCGCTCAAAACTTTCTTCTCCGCTTCATATACTATCCCTCTGGTTTTTTCTATTACATCGGGGCTAACAGAAACGGAAGTAACACCCCAATCAACCATCATTTCTACAAGTTCCGGAAAGACGGAAGGTGCTTGTCCGCAAACAGAACACGTAACACCTCTTTTCTTGCAGGTTTTTATTATTTTTTCCAGAGATTTCAAAACAGCAGGATTCATTTCATCATAAATATCAGCAACTTTCTCGTTGTCTCTATCAACTCCTAAAATAAGCATAGTAAGATCATTAGTACCAATGGAAACACCATCTATGCCCTCATCAATAAAATCATCTAGTAGTACCACATTTGAGGGTATTTCTGCCATCATCCAAAACTTGAATGTCCCGCTTCTCCTTAAACCGGAAGCAGAAACAATCTTTTTTACCTCTCTTAATTCTTGTACAGTTCTGACAAAAGGCATCATTACCCAAAGGTTTTTCAATCCTTTTTTATTCCTTACTATTTTTATAGCTTCCAACTCCATTTCAAAAACATCAATGTCTTTGATATACCTGGAAACACCTCTATAACCGAGCATAGGGTTAGGCTCGTCAGTTTCAAACTCTTTTCCTCCCTTTAAATTAGCGTACTCATTACTTTTAAAATCCGTAAATCTATAAACAACCGGTCGGGGATTAAAGGCATCTGCAAACTTCTCAAGTCCATCGGCAAGAGCAGCAATAAATTCTTTTTTCTTACCCTCTTTAATAAATTTTTTTGGATGAGTGCCTATATTAGCAATTATAAACTCAGCTCTCAAAAGGCCTACTCCGTCTATATTTCTGGAAGCCATTTCTTTTGCAAGTTCGGGCTCTGCCAAATTAACATAAACTCTAGTTGCGGTTTTTATCTTATTTAAATTAACATCAGATTTTTCAACTGAGCTTACAACTTTTGTTATATCTCCTTCATAAACTTTTCCCAAATTCCCGTCCACAGTTATGACCTCACCGTTTGAAAGCATCTTTGTGGCATCCAATGTTCCGACAACCGCCGGAACACCGAGCTCTCTACTTACAATAGCAGCATGACTAGTTCTACCGCCAAGATCAGTAACTATGGCCCCCGCTCTCTTCATAGCAGGAACATAATCAGGATTAGTCATTTCCGCAACTAAAACATCACCTTCCTTTACTTTTCCTATTTCTTTTGGATTTTTAATTATCTGCACTTTTCCTGAAAAAACACCGGGAGAAGCGGCTAAGCCTTCCAATAAAAACCTAGCCTTCACGTCTTTATCAATAACTACATTGTTGGATTTTTGAATCAGAGTTGTAACCGGCCTGGACTGAACTATTAAAATCTTTCCTTTCTCTACCCCATATTCTATATCCTGAGGAGTTCCATAATGTTCTTCTATTTTTGCTCCTATTTCAGCCAATTCAACAATTTGTTTATTAGTCAATTTTTGTTTCTTCTTGTATTTTGCAGATACAGGAGTTTTACCATCAATAGTAAGCTGCCAATCCTGAGGAACTACGATTCTGGAAACTATTTTTCCTGTTTTTTTGCTGACTACATACTGATCCGGAGTTATTTCCCCGGAGACAATCGGCTGACCAAGTCCATATGCCGCCTCTATCGAAATCTCATCTCTATTATTCGTAACAGGATTTACAGTAAACATTATCCCGGAAACTTCGGACTGACACATTAATTGAACAGGAACAGCTATACCAACCTTCAAATGAGAAAATTTATTTTCCGTCCTATAAAATATCGCACGGGCGGTAAAAAGAGAAGCCCAGCATTTTTGCACATGACTAACAACACTTTTCCAACCTTTAATTTCTAAAAAAGATTCTTGTTGACCGGCAAAAGAAGCCTCAATCAAGTCCTCTGCTGTAGCAGAAGAACGAACTGCAACATACTTGTCACTTTCACCGCACAATTCCATATAAAAACTTTTTATTTCCTCTACTATATCTTTGGGAATATCAGCCTGCATTATTGCCAGCTTTATCCTTTCGGACGCCTCCATCAACTTATCTGAATCCTCAACATCCAGACCATCTAATTCGGTCATTATTTTTCTTTTGATAGAAGTGGAATTAATAAAATCAAAATAGGCTTTTGCAGTAACAACAAATCCGTCCGGAACGGGTATTCCTGCTTTTACCAGTTCACCGAGATTAGCTCCTTTTCCACCGACCAAAGGAATGTCGTTTTTATCAATATCTTTAAACCAAAGGGCGTGGGCAGTTTTTCTGTTCATAACAAAAATGTTAGCATTGATAAACCCCGGGAGCAATAACTTACTCCTCAAAATTCAAAAAACGTTCGGATTTTTTAATTTATAAAAAGGAGAAAGCAGAAAACTGCCAAGGCTAATTCATAGGGATTGTAAAAATAAATTTGGAACCTTTAGGTACATTATTTTCTACCCATATTTTTCCGCCATGAGCTTCAACAATACCTCTTGAAATATAAAGACCCAATCCAGTGCCTTTTTTTATTCCATCCTGATTTGAAGCCTGATAAAACTTTTGAAATAACAATGGCTTTTCGCTATCTTTTATACCAACACCCGTATCACAAACCGAAATCTGGCAATCAGACCCGACTTTTTTTGAGCTCACAATGATATTCCCACCCTCAGGACTAAACTTAATTGCATTGGAAATGAGATTTCCAACTACCTGTTTTATTCTCTCCGCATCAAAACTAAAATTCATAATAGTTTTATCAATTTGGCATTCGATAGTTAAACCCTTCATTTTAGCTAATGGTTCAAAATAAGAACATACCTCTTTTAAAACTGCTTCTATGTTATTGAAAGACTTATTAACTTCGAACTTACCACTTTCCATTTTTGAAACATCAAGGATACTTCCTACCATATCCAACAAACTATTAGAAGAAGATTTTATTTGATTTAAAAGTGTGTGAATTTGATCGGCGGAAAGACCGTTTACTTCTTTCATCAAAAGATCGGCGGCACCTTTAATCACCGAAAGGGGGGACCTTAATTCATGGACGAGAATGGGTAAAAAATCTCCCATTTTAGCCTCATTTTTAGCTTTCATTTTTATAATCTCTTCTTCATACTTCTTTAATTTAGTAAGATTTCTGGTCTTGGAAAAAAGAATAAAAGATATAACCAAAAGAAGAATAGACTCTAAAATCACTAAAATATTCAATACTGTTGTTTGTTCCATAAGGGCAGTTAAAGTTCTGTTACTTTAATATTAAAATTCGGGTCTTCCCCCAAAAAAGAAGCTATCTTATCGGGAAGTTCGGATGGCACTATGTTGTATTTCATCAAATAATCATTAGCGCCGTATTCCATAGCCTTTGATATGTTTTCATCATTTCCGAAGTTAGTTAACATTACAACAAATACCGATTTGGTTTCCTCTCTTTCTCTAAGTTCTTTTAAGACATCCAAACCGCTGGTACCGGGTAAGACAATGTCCAAAAGGACTAAATCGGGTTTTTCAACAATAACTTTATCAACTGCAGAACTTCCATCGCTGACTCTTAATACATCATATCCCTTCATTTTTAAGGGAACAGAAAATATGTTGTAAAAACCTTCGTCGTCTTCAACGAACAAAATCTTCTTAGGCATATAAATAATATTACAAGAAATAAATAAGTAAGTAAATCGTAGAACAAAAAAAGCAAATTCTCAAATACTCTCCAAAACATCTGAATAGTGAGAAATGACAATTCCTTTTTTCTTATTGGGATTCCTGCTTACACAAATAAGATCAACCTGATAATCCGGCATCGGCAAATCCGGAGGATAGGTTTTTAATAGAAAGTTGTTGATAGCTCTGATTAGATTCTTTTTCTTTCTAAAGTTAAACTGTTCGCAGGGGCTACAAAATCCGCTGAAAGCGGATTTAACCTCTATAAACGTGATCCTTTCCTTGTAAGCTACTATGTCTATTTCGCCGGCATAACAAGTCCAGTTGGTACACAAAATTTTGTAGCCCCTGCTTTTGAGATATTTAACAGCGCGTCGTTCCGCTCCCCAACCTATATCTCTCGTATTCACAAATAAAAGATATTACAAAAGAGATAGAAAACAAGATATTAATATCTACTCAAAATAGAAATTAGTGATTTTTTCCAATTTTTAGCCAAAAATATAATTAACAGATCCGGTTTCTACTAAAATTATTGTGTAAATTTATTCTTTAGATGTGGCTTTAATTAAATTATCAGGAGTTATTTCATAAAACTTCATTAATTCGGATGCAATATCCATCCATAAAGGGACAGCAGTTTCGGAAGCATATATAGATTCCTTTGGCTCTTCCAGACGTACTATCATTGAAAAAGATTTTGAAACAGTAGGGAAACCTGCAAAAGTGGCTATTGTTCTATCTTCGGAATATTTCCCTTCCTCAGGAATCTGTGCAGTCCCCGTTTTACCTGAAATTCTATAATCCTTTAAGATGAAAAATTTAGCTTCCCCTCCTTCTGCCGCCTCTTCAAGAAGATTTACCATAGTATCAGAAGTTTCTTTTGAAATCACCTTTCTAACACTTTTAGCAGGAATTTCAATTTCTCTTTCCCCGTCAACTATTTTTGAAATAATTTTCGGTTTCACAAGATAACCTCCGTTAGCAATAGCATTAAAAGCATTAAGAACTTGCAATGGAGTGGCAGAGACTCCCTGACCAAAGGAAATATTTGCAAGGTCTATATCAGTCCACTTTTCTTTATCTCTTAACATTCCTGTATCTTCCCCTTGTAAATCAATCCCGGTTTTTGAACCTATGCCAAAATCCGATAAATATTTATACAGATTATCTTTTCCAACCTGATGGCCCACCCATGCCGCCCCAATATTATTTGATTTCTGAAGAAGCTGAACTATATTTTGAACTCCGTAGTGTTCATGATTCCAGTTATCAATATAATAACCTGAATAATTAACAGGACCATTATCAACAAAGGTGGTTTCAGGAGTTACAATTCCTAAATCTATTGCGGTAGAGATTGTTAAAGGTTTCATAACTGAACCGGGTTCATAAGTATCAGCGATAGCTAAGTTCTTTTTTTCTATATTTTTCCTGCCCGTTTTCTCATCAATTTTCTCTTCCTCATTAAAATTTTCGGGGTTATACGTAGGATAGTTTGCCAAAGCAATTACATCACCTGTTGATGGGTTCATTACTATAACTGTACCCGTAAGAGCATTATATTTTTCAACACCCTCTTTTAACTTCTTTTCCACCATGTACTGAATTGCTCTGTTTATTGTAAGTACAACATCTCTTCCCTGGACGGGATCTACTCTTTTATATTTCCCCATCAAAATCGGTCTCCCCAAGGCATCTGTTTCTTCCATTAATTTACCCGGTTTTCCCTTTAAATCTTCATTCAACTCTCCCTCAACTCCGGAATAACCGACTTTCTCACCACTTTCCTCGCTCCCAACAAACCCAAGAACATGGCTTGCTAAATTTCCTTCGGGATAAAATCTAACCGGATATTCTTCAAAACCCAAACCTTCTAAATTACTATTTTCAATCAATATCTTTTCTTCGGGGGTTACATCTCTGACAAGAGGAACCCAAAACAAATCTGACGATAAAGCACTATTAAAATCTTCAAAATATTTTTTAAACATCTCCTCCTTACTCATCTCTAAATGCCCATCGCCGTTATCTTCTTTTTCTAAACTAACTTCCAAAGCGCTTTCCTCTGATAAATTTTCCAAATTCTCAGAACTCTTAAATCTCACGGAAGTAAATAACTCAGCAAGTTCATTGGCGATTTTTTCAGGCTCCTCAATTTTTTTCGGTTCTCCAAACAGCAAATAATTACTCCTAGCCCCCGCTAAAATATATCCATCCGAACTTAATATATCCCCCCTTTTTGCCGGTATATCCGATTGGTATGAATACTGATTTTCGGCAAGGGTTTTATAATTTCCATGTTGAAGAATCTGAATTTGGAAAAGTCTTAAAACTACCAAAACAAAACAAAACAAGAAAAACAAAAAAGAAATTTCAATACGCCAATTTTCCGATTTTTTCCCTTTTTTTCTCTTAGGACTCATATCTTCAATATTTTACATTATTTAAAGGAAACATTTTAAAAAAGAAAAATTCAAGAGCAAACCCTGTATCATTCAAACAAAATTTAAAAAACCGGAAAGAATTATTGCAAAATTGCAACCTGATCGGAAGTTGATAATTCTAAGGAAGCCAACATTTCGCTCATTTCAACAAAACCCAATTCCTTTGCTCTTTTTTCGATAGAACCAATACTGGATAAATAAGCGCTTTGAGATCTCAATTTATTTATATCTTCTTCAAGTTCTTTTTTTCTCAAAAAGGCCTGTTCAAACTCACTATTTTTTATAGTAACAACACTACACAGGTAAAATTTAAAACCGACGCTTGAAATGAAAATAAATATGGAAAAAAGAAATATCAATTTAAATTTTTTTTCTAACTTTTTTCTAGGCATTTTTTCTAAAAACTCTCAATTTTGCGCTTCTACTGCGAGGATTTCTTTCGATCTCCTCCTCAGAAGGTCTGAGAGGCTTTTCATAAACCTCTTTTATACTAGGCCGCGCGCGGCGGCTAAATTCCTTAGCCACTTTATCTTCCAAAGAATGGAAGGTGATCAGTACGATCACACTACCAGGCAGCAATAGGCGCGCGGCCTGAGGCAGTGATTTTTTCAGGTTCTCTATTTCGTCATTAACGACAATCCTGAGAGCCTGAAAGGTTCTTGTGGCAGGATTTATCCTACCTCGTTCGTAGCCTGGATAAGAAACAGGATTTATTATTTCCACAAGATCTTTTGTGGTCTGTATCTTCTTCAGACTACGAGTTTTTACTATCTCCCGGGCAATTTTTCTCGACATCTTCTCGTCAGAGTACTCATATATTAACTTTGCAATGTCCTTCTCATTAAGGGAATTGAGCAAATCCGCAGCTGTTACGCCTAAAGAATTGCTTAATCTCATGTCCAAAGTCTCATCGGTTTGAAAACTCAATCCCAAACCCAACTCTTCTAATTCATACGAGCTGTAGCCAAGGTCGTAAACAATTCCGTTTACTTTTTCAAAACCGTTTTCCTTCCCTATTTTTTCTATATTTTTAAAGTTCCCTAAAACACCCTTAAATCTTTCATCAAGGCTTTCCTTTTTTATTCTAAGTTGAGCCCTCTTTAAAGATTTTTCGTTAACATCTAATCCAAGTACATATCCGCCTCTTTTAAGTATTTCTAACGAATGTCCTCCATCTCCTAAAGTGGCATCAATGTATTTTCCCCCCTCCTTAACATTTAGGTTTTCTATCGTTTCTTTTAAAAGTACGGGCTCGTGGTACTTCATTACCTTTTAGGCAGATAAAATTTGCGAAATCCTTTGCGAATAATCTTCCCAAGTATCAAAATCCCATATTTCTATATGATCCCCCGCTCCTATTACCACCGCTTTTTTATCTATTTTCGCGTAATCTTTTAGATTTCCGGGTATAACTATTCTTCCCTGAGAGTCTATATTTGTTTCAGAGGCGCCCGAAAACATGTATCTTTTCAGTTCTCTTGTTTTGTAGTCAGTTATAGGGTTTTCAACTTGCTTTTGAGCTTCTAATAGCCAATCTTCTTTATCGTAAACAAAGATGCATCTCTCAAACCCTTTGGAAAGAATTACTTCGTCCCCTTCTATTTGCTCGCGAAGTTTCTTGGGCAGAGATATTCTTGATCCATCAGTTATATTGGGTTGATATTCCCCAAGAAACATTTTCATTTTGTTCTCCTTTTTCAAGTCTTTACTCACATGGCTTCACCATGTTTCACCATGTTATGTCCAATATCCACCATTTATTATCCGTTGTCAATACAAATAAAACCCGAAATGGAGATAAATAATTAAAAAATAACAAGGAAAAATTAGGATAGGACAACGAAAAAGGCGATATTAGAAATTAAAAAACAAAAAGAAAAAATTAAAAATCAACAGTCAAAACTAAACAATTGCTGATTCGCTATATTTTGTAAGGGATTTCCTGTATTTTTACTCTTTCCTGTTTCATAGTATCTCTATCTCTGATAGTTACAGAGTCGTTTTCCAAAGTTTCATAATCTACAGTCACGCAATAGGGAGTCCCTATCTCATCCTGAGCAAAATATCTTTTACCTATATTTCCTCTGTCATCCCAATCGACAGAAAAACCTTTTTTCATAAGATTTTCATAAATCTCTTTCGCTTTTTTTACCAATTCTTCTTTATTTTTTACAAGAGGAAAAACAGCTACTCTATACGGAGCAACTTTTTTGTCCAATTTTAAAACCACCCTTTCCTTTTCTTCGGAGTATCCTTCAGTTAAAAGCGCTAAGAATATTCTTGAAGAGCCGAAAGTCGGTTCCACAACGTGCGGAATAAACTTTTCTCCCGTTTCCGAATCAAAATATCTCAAATCAGCTCCGGATTTTTCCATATGATTTTTTAAATCAAAATCCGTTCTGTAAGCAATACCGAACATTTCTTTGAATCCTACCGCAAATTCAAAATCCAAATCTTCTGTCTTTTTAGAATAATGGGCCCTTTCCTCATCAGTATGGGTTCTCCATCGTAATCTATTTTCTGAAATTCCCAGAGAAACGATCCAATCTTTCATTTCTTTCTTCCAATAATCAAACAGCTCTTCCCACTTTTGAGCGTTCGGGTTGAAAAAATACTCAAACTCCATAAGGGTAAATTCTAAGGTCCTGAAAATGAAATTTCCTTTGGTAATCTCATTTCTAAAAACTTTCCCCACTTGCGCAAGCCCAAATGGAAGTTTTGGCCGCTGAGAATCTAATACATTCTTAAAATTTACGAACATACCTTGAGCCAACTCCCCTCTCAAATAAACAAGAGATTGATTTTCAGGAACGATTCCAATATGAGTTTCAAAAAGATTGTTAAATTTTCTTGGTTTTGTCCAGTTTATACTTCCGCATTCAGGACAAGGGATTTTATTTTCTAAAATTATTTTTTCTAATTCCTCGGGTGTTTTTCCCTCAACGATAACGGTTTTCCCTGATTCCTCAAAAAAAGCTTGAATTAACTTTTCTGCTCCTGTTCTCTGCTTGCAATTCTTGCAATCCACCAAAACTTCATTGAAATTCGCCGTATGCCCGGAAGCAACCCAAACCTCCGGAGCCATGAGAATTGCAGTGTCTAAACCATACATATCAGATCTTTTTGTAATAAAATTTTCCCACCAAAGATTTTGTATATTCCTCATCATCAAAGACCCCAAAGGACCATAGTCATAAGTATTGGCCAAACCCCCATAAATCTCCGATCCGGGATAAACAAATCCTCTTCTTTTACACAAAGAGATTATTTTTTGCTGTAAATCTTCAACGTCTTTCATATTAAAAGTATATCATCATATTAATCTTCCATTTCCAAACTTTTAAATTTTCTCTCTAATTTTCTTCCAATATACATTTTCATTAGTTTATCAACTGCTTCTGTTGATTTTTTCATTTTTTTATCTAATTTCCCGTCAAATATGGGTTGCATATATAAGGCTGTTTCCATGGATATTTCAACTCCATTTTTAGAACAATTCTCACACTCCAAACCTCCGTTCTCAATATCAAAGCAATATTTTTTCCACGAATCATCTAAAACTCTCCGACATTTTTCGCATTTATCAGTAGTCATCTGGTAACCTATTAATTTCATTAAATTCATTTCAAAATAGCTGACAAAAAGATCTCCTGAATAACCGTTTTTTTCAAGAGCTCTTAAACACTTCAATAATAAATCAAAAACTTCGGGGGATTGCTCTCCCTCTTCCATGGATTTATGAACTAATTCAATAATGTAATAAGCTTTTGTGGATTTTCCTAAATTTCGCTTCAAATTCCTAAAAGATTCTATTACTTTTACTTCTTCAATATTTTTAAACTCAAGATTATTTTCGTAAATACCTACCGACACATAGTTTAGAGTATCAAGATTACCGCTTCTCCTTGAGTTTATTTTTCTGACTCCTCTTCCAATAGCAGATATTTTTCCGTATTCCCTGGTAAAAAGAGTGAAGATTTTATCAGCATCTTTGTACTTAACACTTTTCAAAACTATCGCCTTGGTATTATATTTTTTCATACCTCCTAATGTTACTGTTTTTTTATCTCAACAACAGTGTCCTTGCTTAACTCTATTTCTTTTGTCTCATTTCCATAAGTAACTGTGTGCTTCTCTTTGTCTATCCCAGATTGTTTCTGAATGTTCAATTTATAAACATCTCCCACAACCTCGTTGGGAATATAGTATTTGAATGTAATTTCTTTCGATTCTCCGGGACCCAATTCAAGATAACCGCTAAACCACACCTTATTCCTTTCCTGATCACTCAGGTTGTATGCAACAGCCTCGGATCCCTCTACTGAAACAGGCTCCGAAC
>Ga0209606_1005239_pt1 | contig 11373 bp, 6 predicted proteins | sample AD_UKC057_MetaG_FD_184412 | JGI IMG/M metagenome (GOLD analysis project Ga0209606, IMG submission 184412) | Active sludge microbial communities of municipal wastewater-treating anaerobic digesters from USA - AD_UKC057_MetaG (SPAdes) (version 2) | ecosystem: Engineered > Bioreactor > Anaerobic >...
CCATGGGATTCGTCGCAAAAAAGCTATGGCTGCACCCGAACGCCCAAAAGATACGCTTCCGAAACGGGCGTTCCGCCGGCTCCGGAGTCGTGGCGGTTCGACAAGAAGCACAGGCCGATTTCGCACAGCGTGGAGGGCGTTCAGAGCGGTTCGGATCGAAACCAGACTGAGACGGTCGCTACCGTGTTCAGTTATGTGGGCGACGACGGAAAACTGCCCATTGAGGAGACCAAGACAATAAAGGTCGGAATCTCATCCCGCCAGGAGGTCGCCAGGTACGTATGGGACGGCCGCGGCGACCTCGTCGCGACAATCGACCCAGCCGGAAGGAAGACCGAGAGCTGGTACGACGGCAAGTACGCCCTGCTGACCATGCGCGCGGAGGAGACGACCGCCCCTGATGGGTTGAAGGTTGCGAGAGTCCTGGAAAACAAGCTCAATCCCGACAAGAAGGCGGTCAAGGAGCAATGGACCTACATGGCGCAGCCTTCGACGGGCGGTACGGCTACGTATACTGCCGACATTGTGCGGTCGGATATCCCGGAGGGCAGTTTCTGGGTTTGGTCGCCGGCGGGGGCCGTAACGAACGTGACCCTCAGAATCGGTTGGTCGGTCAAGTTCCTTTTCGATGTGGCGAAGTACAAGATATACTACAGGGAGCTGGGCGCAAGCGCCTGGACCTACTACGGAGGCGATTGGCATTGGGGTCTGCCGCAGGTAAGCTCGGATACATGGAACATGAGCCTGTCGTCGACTCCAAAGCGATACGACGTCAAGGTAGTAGTGGTCCATTCGCCCATCTGGATGGTGTCGGCTTCCGCGGTGGGCCCCGGCCCGGCGTGGGCGCCTAAGAATCCAGGCGAGATATCCAAGCAGACTCTTGAGTACCACGCAAGCTTCGCGTGGCTGCCAACAAAGTCGTCGGTTCTCGGCTTCGGATCCTCAGGCGCGGAGTCGTCCACTACGTACAACTACGACGACAACAGGTTCCTATACCCTACTTCAATGGAAACCGCGGTGCGCAACGCCGATTCGGGCCTGAGCACAGTACGAACAGAGGCCCAGTACGACGGATTCGGCAGGGTGAAGAGTTACAACAAGTACACTGTTGGAGACCCGACGGCCGGCGTATCGCACAGCACGTTCACCTACGATGCGATCGGTCGGCTTCTCACCGCGGAAAGGCCTGCCCAGAGCCAGGCCGGCGGCTACACGAGATCCGCGTACAGACGCGCCTACGACGATCAGAACTTCGTGGTAACGATCAGCGATGAGCTCGCCCGCAAGACGAGGGAGACCTATGACGGCCTGGGGCGGTTCGTCCTTGCCGAGCAGGAGGAAACTTCCGGAGTATGGAGGCAGGCCGCGCACGTTCAGTACGACTCATTGGGACGCGCGGCGCGCGAGTACGACGCTTTCGGCACAGCTCACGAGAGCAAATACGAGTACGACGCGTTTGGGCGAAGGATCAGAACCTACTACCCCAAGGAAGCAGGCGAAAGCGACTACGACCAGGTGCTTGCCGAGTCGTGGAGCGTGAGCGCAGGGTTTTCTGCGGCTTCGTTGGGCCTGCCCGCGCCGCCGCAGGAACCGGGAGTCCCATGTTATACCAGCGCCGTCAGATGGGAGAAGGATAGCGCCGCGAGAAAGGCATCGGAGACAGCGCAGCGCCTGACGTATCGAGGATACGACATAGCAGGCAGGTTGATCTGGAGCGCCTCTCAGACCGGGCCGGGGCCGAGCGATTGGAGCGCGTCGTGTTACAAGTACGACGCACTGGATAGAATGGAAGCCAGCTGGGTATGGAGAACGGTCGACACGGGCGGCTGGGACAAGACTTCGTACGAGTACAGGCTGCATTTTGACTCGCCCACCGCGATGGCCTTGCCCGGGAACGGAAGCCCTGAGCCCAGACATGAATACAGGTACAACAGCCGAGGGCTGAAAACGGCGGAGGATCCGGGCAAGCCCTATGCGATCTCGTATGCCTACGACGAGCTCGACCGCGTCAAAGGCGTGACCTACAGCGATCCCGCGACCTCTATGAGCTCGAAGCTCTTCTACGACGCGGGCGGTCGCGTGACGCGGGCCAACCTCTACAGGAGAGGGACGCTCCTGAACAAGACAACCGCTGCCTATAACCTGCGCGGTTGGCTCACGAGCGAGACCTGGACCGTCGACGGCGCGTCGTACTCCCTTGGCTACGCCTATAACGACGCCGGCGACCGCATCGAGATGACCTATCCGGGCGGCACGGCTTTCAGCTTCGAGTACGATAGCCAAGGCCGGCTGGTCAGGATCCCCGGCTACTTCGAGCAAGAGGGACAGCCGGCGCAGAAGGGGTTCGCGTACGACGCCAACGGGTTCCTGACCAATGCGACGGCGGCAAGCGGGGTGAGCAGCGCTTACGCGGCCGACGCCCATGGCAGGCTCAAGACCATCAGCGTCGCAAGGCAGCAACCCGCGGAGAGCATACTCCGCCTTGACTACTCCTACACGCCCCAGGGCAACGTATCCTGCATATCCGGAGCGAGCGGAGGCCCTCCGTTTGAGCTTCGCTACGGATACGACTGGGCAAACAGACTGACCTCGGCCCAGGTTCTGAAACCCTCGGGGATATCGACCGTTGGTTACCAGTACGACGGAGCGGGCAATAGAACATCGGAAACCTGGTCAGGCTCCGGAGCCGTACAGTACAGGTATGACCCCGGCAACTACCTGAAGACCCGCGGCGCCGCGAATTACGCCTGGGGTCCATACGGTCAGTTGATCTCCAAGACCGAAGGCGCCGTGACGACCCAGTACGGATACAACGCCCAGCGCCTGATGAACGCGGTGAAGGTGGACGGGGCGGCGACGGCGAACTACGAGTACGACGCGTTGGGCCGAAGGGTAAAGGCGGTCGAGGGTGGAACGACCATCGTGACTTTGCACTCTGGAAACGACATAGTGTACGAGGCGCGGAAGACCCTCAAGCAGACGCAACAAGGCAGCATTGGGGCTATGGCCATAGGTGACCCCGGGATCCCTCCGGGAGAGAGGATAGAGCCGGTCCCCGATCCAGGCGATCCGCCTCCTCCTCCGCCATGGCTTCCGCCACCGCCGCCCCCGCCGCCTCCCCCGGCGCCGGAGTATGACGTGACTGTCACGTGCTATCTCGCGCTGAACGGGAAGTACTTGGCCAAGATAGTGCGGGAGAACTCCGATCCCGCGCAGACGTATTTCCTGCACGCCGACATGGTCGGCTCGATCAGAGCGATAACCGACTCCGCAGGCGAGGTAGTCGCAAGGTTCGAGTATGAACCCTTCGGCCTGCTTGCCATGTCGACCGGCTCGATGGCTGCCGGAGCGCACAGATTCACCGGAAAGCCCGAGGACGAAGCTACCGAGCTCTATTACTTCGGCGCGAGGTACTATGACCCCGAGGTCGGGAGGTTCATAAGCAGAGACCCGGCGAAGGACGGGCTGAACTGGTACGTGTATTGTCTCAACAGCCCACTCAGATACATCGACCCCGATGGTCGATGGACACTTGCCGCTGGCGGAAATGCCGTGGCGGCGTTTCTTCTGAAGGTGGGGTTGACAGGCCAAGTAGTGATAGACGGGCACGGAAATGTGGGAATTCTGGTTGCTGCTGACGCAGGAGGAGGAACGCCCAATATCGGGGCGGCTGGCGCGTTCACATGTACTGGAGCAGATACGATATTCGACCTGCGCGGAATCGGATGTGCGGCAGGGGGCAGTGCAGGACCATTGGGACTTGAGGTAACGCGTTCGGACCAATGCATCGGAGTTACGGTCACTTGGGGCGTTTCAGCGCTTCCAGCGGAAGGGCATGGGACCATTGGCGGCTGTCTGGTCCTCGGAGTAACCGGATGGGTAGGGCGGTTTATCGAAGATCGCATCGTTCCGTGGATGTTTCGGCAGATGCAACGTCTGCCTGATCCTGTAAAGAGGATCATCGTGGACGAACTGGGTATTCCCGCGGACGCCTGCGGCGGGATGAGCAGTGGTACACCGGACTACCGAAAACCAGCCGGCAATGCTCCGAGCAGAGTCACGTACTGTGTCGTGTAGCTTCGCAGCCGGATTCTGCTCTGGCTATAGATAATGCAGCGCTGGATGGAAGGTCGCATACCTGGCTCTGGCGCCTAGAGAACCGGCCTTTGTACAGGAGGGAATGCTCTTGCGAGTAGTATTGCAGGAGTTGGCGTCTCAATTCCGTCGCATGTGGGAAGTGGGGAGAAAGAACATAGCGTATGCCGCCAGGTGGGGGACGCTCCTCTGGGTCGGCACTGCCTTGTGCGTAAACATGGGAATATCGGACATATGGGGTGTATCGGTAATTGCATTCGGCGTATGTCAATTGTACCATGCTCGTTACGTGCGAAGCTTGTTTCACGAGTATCGGGATGCACTACTGCCGTATTTTCACATGGATGCCAGGCAAGTTGATCGCTATATGGTATGGTGGCGGTACGCTGTAGGCGTAGCGAGGCTCATGGGACTCGTGGCGATCATTGGAGGCGCTCTGTCGACGATAGCCGTCCGAAGAGGGCTGTTATCCTCGCTGCGCGCAATCACTGGGGGCCAGCTTGTCGCTCATATAGCCATCATGATCGGCGTGCTCGCAATTCTCTACTCCGCTGTCATAGTCCAGCTCATGCCCGAAGGAAGTGTCTGGAGACAGAGATACATGCTGTTCTGGTTCCGAGCGTCGGGAGTCATGGTGATTCTCGTGGGCCTGCTCATGTCCTATCTCGTGCCTTGAGCCGGCAGAAGCGGTGGCCCGAAGGGGCTTCACAAGGTCGGTTGCTATCGTGCCCGAGAGGGTAGTCAGGGAAGGAGACTCTGTGAAGCTGGCGAAACGGAGGACATCGAGACGACCGCTTGACCTGATGATGGAGTCGATACGTATCGAGTTCGAATTCTCAGAGGAGATGCGTGAGTTCTTTGAGGCGGTAATCGACGGCAGGTTCTGCGTGGCCCCCGGAATAGCTGACAAGATGACTGAGGAAGACGTCTGGAGTTGCCTCATGAAGGTCTGCGCGCACGGTCCGGATCTCAGAGTCTATTCGTTCTGGGTCGCAAGGCTCGTGGCTCAGGAAAAGGCCGCGTACCACTTCTGGGCCGCAGCCCAGTTCGTGCAGCTTCTTCCCGGTTTCGACGGAGGGTTCTAGCTCAGCCTGTTCCATGCACGCAGGGCTCTCGAGCTGGATCGCGGAAACGACGAGTATCGGCAATTGGTTCTTGATCTGTCTGGCAAGGCGCCTGAGGAGGTCTTTCTCGAGGGGGAGACTGGCAAACGGGGTCCCGGAGCAGGACTGGATGCTTTGCGCCCGGGCGGAGTGGAGCCTGGATAGGGGGCGGGCATCTAGCCGAGTGCCCTGTTGACGGGCGACATGGCAGTAGACATCTCGCTCGGTGACTCGCTATTGCCCTCGCCCGTCCTGGCTACCGGTCAAGCGGCCTTACGTAGGGCCGTGATAGGAAAACCTGTGTCTAGCAGTGATAATGAACGAGGTCGGCCCGAAGTCGCAGTTCCATGGGAGCGGCACGCTTCTAAACAGGACGACCGCCGCCTTAACCTGCGCGGTTGGCTCACGAGCGAGGCCTGGACCGTCGACGGCGCGTCGTACTCCCTTGGCTACGCCTATAACGACGCCGGCGACCGCATCGGGATGGCTTATCCCAATGGCACAGCCGTCAGCTTCGAGTACGATAGCCAAGGCCGGCTGGTCAGAATCCCCGGCTACTTCGAGCAAGGGGGGCAACTGGCGCAGAAGGGGTTCGCATACGACGCCAACGGGTTTCTCACTGGCGCGACGGCGGCAAGCGGGGTGAGCAGCGCTTACGCGGTCGACGCCCAGGGCAGGCTCAAAACCATCAGCATCACGAAGCAGCAACCTGCGGAGAGCATACTCCATCTCGCCTACTCCTACACGCCCCAGGGCAACGTATCCTGCATATCTGGAACTAACGGAGGCTCTCCGTTTGAGCTTGGCTACGGGTACGACTGGGCGAGCAGGCTGACCTCGGCCCAGGTTCCGAGACCCGCGGGGATATCGACCGTCAAGTACCAATACGACGGAGCGGGCAACAGAACATCGGAAACCTGGTTTGGCTCCGGGACCGTGCAGTACCAGTACTCAGCCGGCAATTACCTATCATCCCGCGGCGCCGCGGCCTACTCCTGGGGGCCGTACGGCCAGCTGATCTCCAAGACCGAAGGCGCCCTGACGACCGAGTACGGATACGACGCCCAGCGCCTAATGAACGCGGTGAAGGTGGGCCGGGCCGCGACGGCGAACTACGAGTACGACGCGCTGGGCCGAAGGGTGAAGGCGGTCGAGGGCGATGCCACCGTCATAACCTTGCACTCCGAACATGACATAGTGTACGAGGTTCGAGAGGTTCGCGGCCTCAGCATTCCTCCTGGAGAGATAGAGATTCCTCTCCCTGAACCAGGCGAACCGCTTCCTCCACGTCCGCCGCGTCCTCCGCCTACGCCGGCGCCGGAATATGACGCGACTGTAACCTGCTATCTCGCACTGAACGGGAAGTACCTGGCCAAGATAGTTCGCGAGAACTCCTATCCCGCGCAGACGTATTTCCTGCACGCCGACATGGTCTGTTCGATCAGAGCGATCACCGACTCCGCGGGCGAGGTAGTCGCAAGGTTCGAGCACGAGCCGTTCGGCTTGCTTACCATGTCCACCGGCCCGATGGCCGCCGGGGCGCACAGGTTGACCGGAAAGCCCGAGGACGGCGCTACCGAGCTCTACTACTTCGGAGCGAGGTACTATGACCCAGAGGTCGGGAGGTTCATCTCCAGGGATCCGTCATGCTATGGGTTGAACTGGTACTCGTACTGCAGCTTGAGCCCTGCAGTAGCGGGGGCCTCTGTGCATTGCTTATCGGATTTCTGATATAATATGTACACCTGAAACGTGGAGGTGTAGACCATGCCAATGATTATACCCAGCTCAGACCTTAGGAACCGGTACAACGAGATTTCGGAGTTCTGCCGCGAGCACGCTGAGCCGGTGTATCTCACAAAGAACGGCAGGGGCGATCTGGTCGTGATGAGCATGGAGGTCTATGAGCGGCTTGCTGGAAGGTCAGAGCTCTATAGGTTGCTGGATGATGGATCTGAAGATATGAGAACCGGGAGAACCAAGCCGTTTTCGGAGGTGTTCAGCGACGTGCGGAAGGATCTGCCCTGATCGGCGAGTACGCCGTCTACGTGACCGGCGCCGCTCATCACGACGTTGCCGAAATCATGCAATACGTCGCGGAGGGACTAGCAGAGCGGATCTTCCGCATACGCAAGACGCGGGTTTTTTCCGGCGATGCAGGCAACGCGTGGCCGCTACGCGACGGGAAATCGGGCGGTTGACAGCTTCGGCGGTCTGCGTTATAGTCTACTCATAAGTAGACTACCCAAAAGTATACTACTTATGAGTAGATATCTGTAGAACACTGTGCATGGAGGAACAACGGCATGTTTCTGGGGCGGATCAATGAGCTCAACGAGCTTAACTCGATGTACGCCGAGAGTGGGTTCAGATTCGTGGCCATTTACGGTAGGCGACGCGTGGGCAAGACCGCGCTGATCTCTGAGTTCTGCAAGGGTAAGGACTGCATCTTTCATGTCGCTATTGAGCAGAACGACAGGGCGGCGCTGGAATCTTTTTCTAGGGACGTACTCCGAATATTGCCCGCAGCGCGGTCGATGCTTGACGTCTTCCCGTCCTGGGAGAAGGGGTTTGAGTACATTGCCGACCAGGCTGGGCATAGACGCATGGTGGTTGCCATAGATGAGTATCCGTATCTGGCGTCGGCGAACAGGTCCATCTCGTCCGTGTTGCAGAAGGCTATTGACACCCGACTCATGAACACAAACCTGTTTCTCATTCTGTGCGGGTCTTCAATGAGTTTCATGGAGAACCAAGTGCTTGGCTACGCGAGCCCGCTCTACGGTCGCCGCACGGGTCAGCTTAAGGTAGAGCCGTTTGACTACGCCGATAGCAGCCTGTTCTTTCCCCGCTACACGCTCGAGAACCGCCTGACTGCATACGGTGCCGTTGGCGGAATTCCCCAGTATCTTCAGTACCTGTCGCAAGAAGACGACCTTCTGGCGGGATTGGGCCGCAGCTACTTCAGACCCACTGGGCACCTGTTCGAGGAGCCCTCAAGCCTCCTCAAACAGGAGCTCCGGGAGCCGGCGACGTACAATAGCATCATCGCGGCGATTGCATCGGGCGCCAGCCGTTTGAATGAGATAGCCACCAGGACAGGAGAGGACAGCAAGAAGTGCGCTAAGTACCTCAAAACCATGCTCGACCTTCGCATACTGAAGAAGGAGATTCCCATCGGCGCGAAAGCAGAGCGCAACAGCCTGTACTCAGTATCTGACAACATGTTCCGTTTCTGGTACAGGTTCGTGCCCGAGAACATCTCCAACATCCAAGCGGGCATGGGCGACATCGTTATGACAAGGCGGGTGCTCCCTGCGATTCCCGACTACATGGGCAGAGTGTTCGAGGATGTCTGCATCCAGTATATGATGCGCCGGAACAAGAGTCTTTCGCTTCCGATTATGTTTGACGAGATTGGTAGATGGTGGGGGAATCATCCCGCGCTTAAGCGGCAAGAGGAGATCGATTTCATTGCGCGGACAGGCGATTACGCCATATTCGGAGAGTGCAAGTGGCGAACAGACCCGATGGGCCCAGGCGCACTGGACAGCCTGATCGCTGCGTCTTGGGCGCTTCCGGGATATCGGGATCGGCACTACATGCTGTTCTCAAAGTCCGGCTTCACGCAGAGCCTCATCGATGAGGCCGGGCGTCTGGGCAATGTAGAGCTCGTGACGCTTGATCAGCTGTTCGATGTGTGAGGTGCTCGATATGTGAGTTGACCGGGACCTCGGGTAGTTATCCCTCCGGGGAACACAGGATTAATGGCGCTGGCGACGAAGTAAACACAGTATGCTGCGGCGCACGGCGGAGGCGGTGCGCCGAAAACTACAGACCCGCGCTGTGCGGCGCGGTTATCGGAGGGTTAGTGATGAGAAATCGGCTGGCAGTCGTGTTCGTGGCGCTCGCGATCATCGCGGCGCTGGCGGTGGGCGCATCATCAGCGGCGCCCAAGAAGGTCGCGTATATCATCAACGGCGCCTTGGGCGATCTATCTTTCTACGATTCCGGGCAGGCGGGCATCGACAGGATAGCGAAGGACTTCAAGGTCCAGACCCGCACGATCGAGTGCAACTTCGACCCCGCCAAGTATCCACAGGCGCTTCAGGCTGCGATACAGTGGAACGCGGACGCCATTTTCGTGATCTCCTACGGCTATGAGGATCTCCTCATGCAGTATGCGGACCAGTACCCTGCCAAGTACTGGGTGAATGTCGACACTGTGGTCGAGAACAAGAAAAAGACCATCACCAGTGTAGACTTTGTCGAAGAGGAAGGGGCTTTCATGGCCGGCGTCGTTGCAGGCCTGGTGACCACGGATACTTCCATCCGCGGCGTCAACGCCGACAAGGTGATCGGCGCGGTGGGCGGCGAGGACGACCCTGTGATACGCTCTTTCATCTACGGCTATGAGCAGGGCGCGAAGTACATCGACAAGGATATCGAGGTCAAGACGGTGTTTGCCGGAACGTGGGACGACCCGGTTCGCGGCAAGCAGGCCGCCAAGCAGCTCTATTCGCAGAGGGCGGATATCGTCTTCCAGATAGCCGCGCTCACCGGTTCAGGCGTGCTCGAGGCGGCTCGGGAGGAAGGCAAGTACGCCATCGGCGTCGACTCCAACCAGAACCCGCTGCAACCGGGGCACGTGGTCACCTCTGACCTGAAGAATGTGGGAGACGCCATCTACGGCGTGTTCAAGACCATCGTCGACGGCACGTACAAGCCCGGTGTGGTGCTGGAATACGGCCTCAAGGAGAACGGAGTCGGGCTCGCCATCGACGAGCATACAGAGAAGATCCTGCCGGCCAAATCCCTCCAGCGTGTCCTGGAGATCCAGGAGAAGGTCAAGTCAGGGCAGATCAAGGTGAACAGGTATCAATAGCCGATAGCTTAGGGCGCGCGGGCAAGCTTAGGCGCTTGGATTAGCCGAAGCGCCCGGGCCCCGACAGCGCATACTCGGCGCGGGGCAGGGCCGGTCAATAGCAGCACGCAGTAGGCCCTGCTCTGCGCCTTGTCTGATATCCTGGAGGTGCCAAGTCACTTGGACGATCACTTCATCGACATGCGTTCTCTCATCAAGGTGTATCCTCCCGATACCCTCGCCCTCGACCAGGTCGACCTGACAATCAAGGAAGGCGAGATCCACTCGCTCATCGGCGAAAACGGGGCGGGCAAATCGACCTTGATGAAGGTGTTGTACGGTATGATCCCCGCAAGCAGCGGTGAGATCAGTGTCCGGGGTCGCCGCGTGCGGTACGCCAGCCCGCGCGAAGCGGTAGCCGCCGGAATCGGAATGGTCCATCAGGAGTTCATGCTGGTGCCTTCCTACACTGTCTACGAAAACGTGATACTCGGGGCCGAGCCCGTGGGGCGACTGGGCGCGCTGCGCAACGCCGAGGCGCGTCGCCATGTGCAGTCGCTTGTCGACCGATACGGCCTGAACCTCTCCATCGATGACAGAGTACGCGACACATCCGTGGGCGCACAGCAGAAGGTTGAGATCCTCAAGCTGCTATACCGCGATGTCGGTGTACTGATCATGGACGAGCCCACCGCCGTGCTTACTCCTCAGGAGACGACAGAGCTGTTCCGGCGTCTGCGCGACCTGAACGCCGCGGGCAAAACGATCATCTTCATCAGCCACAAGCTCGATGAGGTGCTTGAGCTGTCGGACACCATCACTGTGATGCGCCGAGGACGTCGCGTCGCTACTTGGGACAATCGTGGCCTCAGCAAGGCGGATCTTGCCCGGGCCATGGTGGGCAGGGACGTAGTCTTCTCAGTAGACAAACCTGTTGCGTACTGCGGTGGTGTGGTGTTCGAGGCCCACGATTTGAGCTACGCGGACGCAGGCGGTAGACGTAGGCTGGACGGGGTGTCGTTTACGGTGCGGCGGGGCGAGATTGTGGGGATAGCCGGGGTGGAAGGCAACGGCCAGTTCGAGCTGGTGCAATTGGTCACGGGCCTGACGCCGGTCCAGTCGGGTCAGGTCAAGATCTGCGGTCGGGAGGTCGCTCACGTGCCCGTCATAGAGCGCCGCAAGCTCATGTGCTATGTGCCGCAGGACCGCAAGGCGTCGGGCAGCGCGCAGAAGATGAGCCTTGCGGATAACGCCATGATGACTCACCATCGCCTCAATCCGCGGCTCGAATCGAGGTGGAGGGCGCTTCTG
>Ga0209606_1005240_pt1 | contig 11373 bp, 15 predicted proteins | sample AD_UKC057_MetaG_FD_184412 | JGI IMG/M metagenome (GOLD analysis project Ga0209606, IMG submission 184412) | Active sludge microbial communities of municipal wastewater-treating anaerobic digesters from USA - AD_UKC057_MetaG (SPAdes) (version 2) | ecosystem: Engineered > Bioreactor > Anaerobic >...
ATGGGGCGAAGGTGTTTTACTCCGCTGGATCGACCGGGACAAAGACGTTTATTTTTGACGCTGACGCGACAGACAGCATCAACAACACGGACAACGGCGATTCGACATACAACCTGCCGACGGTGGGGGCACATTCATTCAAGGTCCAAGAGTACGAGCAGGACGGCTCCGCCGGCATGGAGATCGACCAGATCGTCGTAACCTACAAGGAGCAGGACGTCACCGTTGTTCTGGGCGACGAGGAGTACCGGGGGGTAATGCTCCGGGCGACCATTCAGGCGGCCGATACCCGGATCGTTCAACTCTTCGCCAAGATCTCCGGCTACCTGGCCCATCTCGGACTGCACCTGCCGGTCGAATACTCCGGGCGCGTCACCTCGGCCCCGAGGCTGCCGACCGAACATTCGATCACATTCGAGACCGGCAAATATCTCCCGGTCGAATCGGGCGTTAGTGTGGTAGCTTGGGAACGGTCCCCGGTGGAATATCTGCAGGGCATGGCGGTCGGTAACCGATTGCCGGTTGATTATCTGGCGGCGGTCCTCTCGGCCGCAAAGCTGCGCATTGACTACGCCGGTCTGGCGAGTTTCGGGTTCAGTTTGCCCGTTGATTACGGAATCGGTCTGGCGGCTGGACGGTTTGTCCCGGTAGAATATCTGGTCAGCCTGGCGGCCGGGGAGAGGGTTCCATTGGGGTACGGAATCGGTCTGGCGGCGGGCAATCGTCTGCCGGTCGAATATGCCGTTGCCCTGCTGGCCGGTCGGGTGTTACCGGTTGAGTATGGCGGATCGGTGGTCTCGGGCCACCGGCTGCCCGTTGAGAGTGCGATCATCTTGACGGCGGAACAACGACTGCGAACGGCGTACCGATCCTACCTGACGGCCCTATCGAAGCTCCCGACCGAAACGCTCAAGGCTATGGCCGCCGAACTGCGGACCCAAATTGAATTTGGAACCGGCCTGATCAGCTCCCACCGTTCGCCCGTTGAACACCTGGCCGTTGTTTTGGCGACGGCCCGGCTTCGGATGGACTACGCCGGCCTTGCCGCGTGGGAGTTCCATCTGCCGTTTGAGTACGGCGTGGACTTGACCGCCCGCGGGGCTTTCCCGACCGAATGGCTCTCCGGGATGAGTGCTCAGAGCCGTCTACCGATAGCGACCCTGTCGGATATCCTGCTTCCGATTCGGTTGCCCTTGGAGTACGGCGTATCGGCGATCGGCAGGGGATATATCCCGGTTGACTACGGGGCGGGAATGGCGGCCGGTTCGCGGACGCCGGTCGAATATCTGGCCGGATTGGCCGATCTTATCCGTCTGCGAATAGACTATGCCGGCTTGGCGGCCTGGGGGTTCCGGTTGCCGATCGAATATGGCGTCTCTCTTGTTGCCAGGGGCAATCTTCCGACCGATTATGGGGCGACCGTTCTTTCCGGGCGTCGCATACCCGTAGAATCCCTTGGAAGCATTACCGTTCCGGTCCGGTTGCGGATGGATTTTACCGGCCTGACAGCGTGGGGATTTACCCTGCCGCTGGAAATACTGGTCAGCCTGGATACCACACTCGCCCTGCCTACTGAGTACGGGGCTTGTCTGACGGCCGTAGGGCGTGCGCCAATCGACGTTCTCGCGGGTATGCGTACCGGGAGCCGCCTCCCGACCGATTTCGGCACTACGGTGGCCTTCCCGGGCCGGCTGCCGGCCGAATATCTCGCGTCCGTGACTACAGGAGCGAAAACGCCGATTGAGTACCTGTTAGGGACCACCCTAACGGCTAAATTGCCTATCGAGTACAGTACCGGGATCAAGGTCACCGCGCTGTCACATTTGCCGGTTGAGTGGTTGACCACGATTGCACCGAGGTTCCGGCTCCCGATCGATTACCGGGGGCAGACGGCCTATGGATTCAAACTCCCGATCGATTACCGCGCCTGGTTAACCGGGTCGTACAGTCTGCCGGTAGAGTTCGGGACGGGACTTTCGGGGCGGTTTGAGATTCCCGTTGAATACCTGTGTAGCATTGCCGTGGCGTACAATATCCCCGTTGAGGTCGTTGCGGCGTTGGCCCTAGCTGCTCTTCGGGCGATCATCATCGGGGCTGAGGATCGGTATATCGACGTACCGGAGGACATTCGGACAGCAACGGTCGGGAGTGAAAGTCGACTTATCGATGTCCCCGCTTCGACCAGAACAATCACCATACCCCTTGAAAACAGGGAGGTTATAGATAATGGCTGAGAAGTCGCGCACATTCCGCAAGGACCCCGACGCGGTATTGGACTATGGGTTCGACTGGTCGGATTGGCTCCAGACGGGAGAAGTCATTTCCGCCAGTACCTGGACGGTCGATACCGGGATAACCGAGGACTCCGATGAGATGTCGACCAGTATCACAAAAATCTGGCTATCCGGTGGAACGGTCGGTGAGACCTACACGATCTCGAACAAGATCGTGACGGACCAAAACAGGACCGATGAGCGGTCGTTTGAGATTATTGTTGAGGAGAGGTAGTTTTTGTTAGTGGTAGTAACGTAAATACGATATACTTGTTTCAGGAGGATTATCATGTCAGTAGCGAAGAAGGACATTTGGGTGTTCGGCGCCGCTAATCATCCGGAGAATGATGCGGATACCGTCGGCGGAGCCATCAGTAAGACCGTCAAGTTGACGTTCACGGATCCGAGTGAGGCCAGCACGTTCAAAATCTACTCGACGAGTGGCTCGGATACCGCGCAGACGGTGACGATCACCGGCCGCGATTCAGCCGGAACGATTGTGGCCGAGGGGGAAACGTGTAACGGGACGACAGGTTCATCTGCAACCACGGCGGAGTTTGCCCGGATTCTCAAGGTCGCCATCGATGGGGCCCATACCGGGGTGGTGGCGGCCATCAGTCAGGAAACGCCCGAGTCCGGGACCGCTCAGGCTGCCGGTGCTGATTACCTGACCCTTGCGTCCGGTGGAGTTGATACCGATGGTGATTTCGTCGGTCAGGTGCTGCGGATTACGTCGGCGTCAACCGGGGCCGGGGAGCTGGCGGAGATCATCGATTCAACAGCTGCGGATGACAAGGTGTACATTCGTCAGTGGGCGGGCGGTGACGCGCCGACCGGGACGATTGAGTATGCGATTGCCCCCGGTGCGGTCCTGGAGAAATACTCCACGCCGGCGATCGACGTTCGCACGGTCCGGCGCCTCCACTACGACGCGGCCGCTCCCTCATCGGGCACTCGCGACTATTACGAGAAGGGGTTCATCTCAAATGAACATGCAACCCTGTCTCTCACCAATGCGCAGTTCGATGAACAGGCCGTCGGGGATGTCTACTCCAACATCAGCTACTACATCGAAGCCTCGACCGGTGGGAACAATTCTTCAACGAACCGGCTGACGGAACCGTCCGGATCACCGGTGTGGGAGGATACCGACGCGGTCGATCTCGGTGACACCGGTGATGGCGTGTTGGGTGCCGGAGAGAACCAGGGGTTCTGGAGCAAGCTCTCTCTCACGTCAACGACCACTGCAGCCAATTCGTACTGGGCATTCAATGTGACCGGGCAGAGCGTTTAACAAGGAGGTTGTATGCGCTTTGTCATGCTGCTATTTGCAGCGGCCATGCCGGCAACAGCCGGCGCCGTCGACGTCTGTCTGCGATGGACCGCACCGGGCGACGACGGCAATATCGGCCAGGCGAGCCACTACGAGGTCCGGTATCATACTGTACCGATCACCGAGGCAAACTGGGTCGAGACCTACTACGCGCAGACGACCCCGGAGACACCATCTCCCGTCGGCCAACTCGATTCGTGCGTGGTCACCGGCCTCGCCCCGGATACCGACTATTGGTTCGCGCTCAAGGCGGCAGACGAGAACTACAACTGGTCTGCTCTGTCTAATGTAGTCTACTACCATACGGGAGACACGACCGCACCGGCAGCGGTGGTCGATCTCCAGGTTGACTCACTATGCGTTCCCTCGCGCTGATTGCTGTGGCGCTAGCCGGATTCGCGGTCGGGGCTACGGTCAACGCCCCGACCGCATCCGATTGCTTGCCTGCGCCAGCTGATATCAATATCAGATTGGTGGATATGCCGGGGGAAATATACTACCGCGCAGAGGTCACGATTGGCGATACGACGATCTACTGCACTGGACCTATGCGCGGGGACTGCAACTTGAGCGGAGACGTGACGATCCTCGACGCCACCTGGCTGGTTCACTATCTCTGGATGGGGGGCCGGTAATGGCGTTCAGTCGTCCGCATTTCCGGTCGCTGATCGAGCGTACTCTGTCGGAAATGGCCCTCGCCCTGAGCGACTTGCGATTGAACTCACCAGCCGCGGTGGAATTATTAGAGGCAACGTGCGCTCAGGAATCACACTACGGCACATATCTCCGGCAGATCAATCGCGGTCCCGGACGGGGAATTTTCCAGATCGAACACCGGGAGCATTTCGATTATCTCCGCCGCACCTACGGCGACCGTATCCCCATCCTACGGACCGCCACGTTCGACCAGTTGGAATGGGATCTCAAGTTGTCGATCGTGATCGCCCGGTTATGGTACTGGGAGGCGCCGGACCCATTGCCGCCGGCCGGTGACCGCGAGGGGCAGTGGCTCTACTATAAGCGGCATTTCAATTCCCTCATGGGGAAAGCGACGCGGGAGCAGTTCATGGATAACTTCCGCCGCTATATCACAATGGAATAGGAGGACAGATGGAACAGTTGATCGGTTTATCGATGGCGCTCTCCGCGCTGGTCGGGTTCGCCACGCAGTGGATCAAGAAAGCCCTTGAAAACAAGGGGTATCTCTTTGATCCCCGCTGGGTGGCGATTGGAATCTCGGCGCTGGTGGTGGTAGCGCTCGTATTGATCTTGCGGGTCGATATCTCGCCGGACAACCTCAAGGCGATTATCGATCTGGTCATTGGGCTCGGCGGGTCCGCTCTCACTGCGCTTGGCGGCGCCACCGTCGGACACACGGTGGTCAAGGGCGGGCCGACGTTCCGCAAGACCTTTCGCAATACAGACAACCAATAACCAACCCCGGGGCGGATTAACTTTGCCCCGGGATAACGTAGCAACGATACACGGAGGTATCGAGATGGCAGACGAACAGAAGGCAATGATTGAGGCTGACTGTTCAGCCAGTGCAATCTTCAACACGCCGGTTCCATTTTACGGCGTCAGAATCGTTGAGGGCGGCTATGAGATTTATGATCTCAAGACCGGAATTGCAGTGACTCGCGTATTCGGTGGCATGGCATTCGTCCGCAATACAATGCTTGCGTTTGAAATCGCCCGCCGCTCAAAGATCGTCCTGCAGACCGATTCCGAAATCGCCGTCCTTGTCACCAACTTCCAAGGTTAGAAAGGATCAAACCGTGAAACGATTCATCATCGTTCTCATTTTGGGTACGTTTGTTCCAATTTTGGGTACAACCGCCGAACTGCCGGCTACCGTCGGCGCTGGATTTTTGGTATCCGAGACCAGTCACCCACTCCCGGTGTTCGCTACCGGGGCCATCCAGAACCTCAAGGAGTTCGCCGGAAGCTCCGGAGTTACTAAGATTCAACTGTACGTACGTGGGACCGCGCTCTACATCGACGATTACTATGCCGATCAGGTCACCCCTGAAGTGTTGGCGGTCGACCCCATTCTCATGACCAAACTATTCGCTGGGCCGATGACTGTAGGTCTGGGGATTGGCGGTCAATGGGAGGTCGTCTCAGGTGCTGATAATTTCCTGCCGATTCTCGGTGGGGAATTGGGCTGGAATTGCATCCCCGAATACCTGACGATCAACGTCGGTGCCTGGTACCTGCCGGTCGGAGAGCACAAGGCCGATTTGGTCTTGGCTACCGCTGGCCTCGGCCTCGATGCACCGAAGCTGGTCGAAGCGTTCACGGGATGGTTGGCGAAGTAGTATGGAGGCGCCTATTGCGCTTGTGGTTATATGCGCTGTGTTCGCGGTAGCTGGATTTACCTCCGGTGTCGTTGTCGGACACAACATGGGTTTAAACCGACGCTTCCGCCCATCAACTGGTAACAGTACCGATTTGTGCACAGATGGACACTTGCACGAGCCAAGCGCATACTCCCTGTTGACTTGCCCGGAAACTCACATCTGTAAACGATGTGGGAAGCGATACCGCAAGTAGACAACAAGCCACCGGGGCGGGTGACACCGCTCCGGTAGGAAAATCACAACTTGAGGTCACAATCTGTGATCTCTGTGAGAACGAGAGGATAGGGTGATGGAATCCCACTGGAAATATCTTAAATACGTCCTCCGACACAAATGGTACGTATTCCTTGAGTGCTTTCGGTTCGGCTTGTACTGGCGCGGGATAGTCCACGACCTGAGCAAGTTTCGACCCGGCGAGTGGGGGCCGTATGTAGAATACTTCTACACCGACAAGCAATCACGCGAGGGGATGGAGGGGCAACGCCAATTCGGGCTTGCCGAGCTTGCGCCGTGGGGGTTCTACGTAGAGGATCGGTTCGACGTGGCTTGGCTGAAACACATTCACCGCAACCCCCACCATTGGCAATACTGGATTCTCCGCAAGGACGACGGCAACACGATCCCCCTGCCGATGCCGTTTGAATATGTTCTCGAAATGGTCTGTGACTGGCGCGGCGCGGGCCGGGCGATTCACGGCAAAGACGAAACGGTGAAATGGTACACAAAGAACCGCGACAAGATGGTACTTCACCCGCAGACACGCAAGGAAGTGGAGACATTATTGTGCCTCTCCGCATAATCACAGGCCGCGAAGCCCTCGCGTTCGCGCAGGCGCATCAGACCCCGGTCGTGCAAGAACTCACCGGCAACGACCAGCGTGACAACATCGAGCGGTTCTATTCGTGTCCGTTTGATGGGACGCGGGAACCCGCCGAATATTTCGCCGTCAAACGTGACGAGGTGCGTGGGTACACCTTTCTCTGGCGGCATCATTTCCACCGGCTGGATTGGGGCGGCGTCGTGGATCATCCCATCGACAAGCACGAGGGGGATTTCGAGGGGGCATGCTGGTGCTATCCCGACGACCAGAAGAGCAATCATTATATCATAGCTCGCGCCCATACGAATCTCATGCTTCATACATTTGATCATAATGGTATCGGCGGTCTATGGCAGGGTTACGAGATGAAGGGTCATGGATGCCGTACTATGGACGATATGCCCGTGGAGGAAGATTTCCGCATTTATCGTGACCTCCCCCTAATCCCCCTCTACGACGAGACAGGTGACTACACCAGCGAGGCGAAAATCATGCAACGGCAATTCGAGGCATGGGGGCACGTCGATTGGATGGACGAATACGAGGACCGCGAATTGAAACTACGGCGGATCGAACACAAGGGCGACTACTGGAACGACCCATTGGCACTCGTTGAGAAGATGAGGAGGCAATATCCATGATTCTAGTATACGTTGCCGGGGCCTATGCGTCTCCGGAAGTGATAACGGTACTAAACAATATGGGGAAGGGCATCAGTGCGGCCGCACAACTATTACAAGCCGGGTTCGCCCCCTTCTGCCCGTGGTTGGACGGTCTGTTTATTATCCAGCAGGGAGGAACGAACACTTTAACGGCAGATGATATGAAGCGGTACAGCATGGCGTGGCTGGAGCGGTCTGATTGTGTGCTCGTCCTGTCGGGATGGGAGAACAGCGAGGGGACAAAGGCCGAGATCGCACGGGCGCAGGAACTCGAAATCCCCGTGTACTATAACATGGCCGATCTCATGAGGGTATATGCGAACCATTGAAGATGAGCTGGCTGCCAAGCGGGCCGAGAACAAGCCGCGGCTTGACCTCGTGCCATATAGGATTATCGAGGCGATTGCCCGACAAATGGAATATGGGGCGGTGAAGCATGGGCTCCATGATTGGCGCAAGGGGTTTCCGTGGACAGAACGGTATGCCTCGATTCTGAGACATATGTTTGCATGGGGGCGTGGTGAAAACATCGACCCGGAAAGCAAGCGACCGCATCTTGAAGCAGCCGCGACGCAATTGGCGATGCTGATGGAGTACGTGGCAACATGCCCGGAGCTTGACGACCGCTGGAAACCACAACAATACGAGGGCATACATGGCGGGCAAACGGTGGACACGGGAAGAATCGACCTGGTTGAAAAAGCAGGTGACGAGCGGTCGTCATCCGGCTGACGTTCTCGACGAACTCAATGACCGATTCGGCAAGGAGCGGACCAAAGAGGCTGCCGAGAATATGCTCAGTAAGCTCGGCGTAAGGTGGGGGAACGTCATCCGGAAACAGATCGACGATGAGGCATCGGAAGAATCGTCGCCAAAGAACATCATGGCGGCGGTCGCGCCCATCATTCATGAGGCGTACAAAAAAGCCAAACCGCTCGATTTGGACAAGGTATTCGACACATTGATCGACGTGCAGGAGCTTGAGCAGTCTCAGGATATCGTACAGCTTGACGTCGTCCGGGCGCGGATCGATACAGATAAGCCTATCGGTCTCTGCTTTCTCTCCGACCTTCACCTTGGCAACGTCAAAACCGATTACCGGTCTATGCGGCGGGACCTAAGTCTTGTTCGGGACCACCCGCAGCTGTACGTCATGAAGGGTGGGGATTGGCCCAACAAGACACTGGGGAGCTTCCGGGACCAGACGGCAATGGCCGAACAGATATCTCCGCCACAGAGCCAGGTAGTTATTACTGAGGCGATCATCAACGCCCTTGACGGCAAGGTCGTCGCGGCGATCGGGGGTAATCATGACAACCGGGATGAGCGGGTAACCGGATTATCAACGGAGTATTTCATCCACCGCGACAAACCGTTTCCCTATTTGAAATACGGCGGGGTAGTCAAACTCACTGTCGGTTCACAGGAGTATGCTATCCTATGGAAACACCATTACAAAGGCAGCTCGATCTATAATGAACTCCACGCGAATATCCGTGCCAGACGGGAATTGTATCCGCTGGCCGATATCGTGGTCATGGAGCACACCCACTCGCCGGCGGTCAAGACCAGTAGACAGTACGATTATGACTTGGGCCGCATGGTGGTCGATATTCGGACCGGAACGTATCTTCTCGACGATTCGTACTCGCGGGACAAATTCAAATCTGGCCGGCCTGGGCCGATGGTGGTGGTTCTTTATCCGGACCAGCGCAAGATGGTCATACCCGAATCTGACTGCGGGGAGATGCTTGAGGACGCGATTATATATTTGCGGGGTTTGAACCATGCCGAGAAGGCCAAAGCTCGTCCTCGTAAAATGGGTTGACATTTCCTCCGACCCGGCGTGGCAGCAGCGGCAGGACGTACTGGCTGCCGCCGATGAGCCGCTGTTTCAGTCGGTCGGATGGTTGATCCAGCGGCCGACGAAAGCAAGGCCCTGGTTGATTATGGTCGGAACCCTGAGCCTCTCGCGTGATGATTTGGTGGGGGAGACGATTCGCATACCGAAGGGGGTCATTCGAGAGATTGTCGAGATCCCGTATCGGTCGAAATGTCGGAACAAGGGGGACGCCTGAGAGCCGGATGCTCTCCACAACAGCCCTGCGCCCGGATTCGCCATCGTCCGGGCCGGGGTTAAAATGCGGTGGTCGTGGGGATCGCCGTAGAAAGCGGCCCGGGGAATGTCGCTCGCCCCGGGCCGTATTATTTCCCGAGATCACGATTTGTGATCTGCGTCTTCTTTCTTCTCATTGAGTTTGTGCCGCACGCGGACATCGTAGTTGATGAGTTCCCGCACGCGGTTCGCATACTCGTCGATGGCCGCAATCAGTTATAACTATAATAGTTAGCCCTGTCAAGCAAAATCGGACGTTTGGCGAAAAAAGTTGGCCTAAAATCGGCGTTTTCTGTCCGTCTAAATTATTATGGTTCAACAAGGGGCAACCGGACTGAAAATCCGTGTGTCCGCGGTTCGATTCCGCGGGGCGCCATTTCTTCGGAAGTGCTGAAATCCCCATAAGATACAACGGTTTAGCGCTTTACCCCAAGGGGTTATGGCGGTCTGGCGGGTTGCGGTCGTCAGCCGTAGATGTGTCGAAATGTGGCTGAATATGCCGAATTTGGCCCACCGAGGCCCAAAAATTGGCCCTACTGTCACCACCCCACCTTGTTGACGGCGCCGCGCAGGTGGTCCGGCGCGAAATGTACGTAGATCATCGTGGTCTGGATCGACGAGTGGCCGAGCAGTTCTTTGATCGCCGGAAGGGGCACGCCGGCCCGGGCGAGATTCGCCGCAAACGTATGCCGGCAATCGTGCGGTCGGCCGGGCGGCAATTCGGCAAAGGCCTCCAGATCGCAATGCAGCGCCTTGGCAAGGGCAACCAGCGTGTCGATAGTAGGCAACCGGCCCCGCTCAGACTGCTGCAGATACCCCCTGATCATAACGTGGTGAACGCCGGATTTTCGGGCGAGTTCGTTAATCGTCAACCCGGCGCGGGTCATTTCCCTCTCCAGATTCATAGCAAACTTACCTGTTGCCACATAGATACTTAACTGTAATCGTAAGGACTTCGCAAGATAAATCGATTTTTCGCTTGACATTTGTAGCGGGCTCGTTACATTGAGGCAAAGAAAACGGGCTGACGGCCCTTTTATTAGCGCCAAAAAGCAAGGAGTTCGCTACAGTGGTAGATCGAGTGACAGTTGACCGGAACAAGTTGAAGATGATGGGGGGCAGCTGGTATGTGCTGATCCCGTCACGGATCGCGGATGCGGTCGAGATCGATGCGGATGATATCGCCGCTTTCGACCGCGACGTGCTCAGCGACGGCGAGCTGGGACGCCTGACAATCCGCATCGAGAAATTCTCCGAGCTAAAGCAACAGCCGCCAAGGGACGCTAACTGATTTCCATGTTAGGGAAGGTCGATCCGTGACCCGCAGAGAAGATAACATAAGTCCACGAATTGTCAAGGCCGAACTGGCCGGTGTAAAGACCACTTCGTTCGTTGTTGACGATTCGGGCCGGGGGGATGCATGGCGACAGGGATGTCGGCAGCAGGGAGGCTGACCTCCGGCCCGGAAAAAATTATCGGTTCCTCCACGGAACACGCACCCGAGACGCCGGCGGTTATTTGTGTTGCCGCCGGCGAAAATCACCCCTCCCCGAAGGCGGCGGCTGGTTTATTGGTGGTTCTCCCAGCCGTCGCCGAGAGTTCTGGTCACCTTCCCTTCCTGACGATGGCGGCTGGAGCGCGTGTCATAACCAGTAGCCTATCCCCACACGCGCTCCGGTTCGCCGCAACAAATATCGAGTCCCCATTCTGCGTTTGTGTCTGCAGGGCCGTTACCGCCGCGCAGCAGGGCGTAAGTCGCGGCCAGGACCGGGCGGCGGCCCGGAACGACTGGTCGGCCGCCGCCGG
>Ga0209606_1005243_pt1 | contig 11370 bp, 11 predicted proteins | sample AD_UKC057_MetaG_FD_184412 | JGI IMG/M metagenome (GOLD analysis project Ga0209606, IMG submission 184412) | Active sludge microbial communities of municipal wastewater-treating anaerobic digesters from USA - AD_UKC057_MetaG (SPAdes) (version 2) | ecosystem: Engineered > Bioreactor > Anaerobic >...
TTGCGCTTCTGCCAGGCGGCGGTCCTGGCAGACTAAGCTGCCGCCAGACCGCTAATCGCTCCCGCGCTGTTTGCGGCGCCCACGGAGTCCGCGTGCTCTGCGTGGCCGCGAGCGATGCACCAGTCCACGATCTTGCGGCTGATCTCGTGATCCTGGTTCTTCATCCAGCGGGCTTCCTTGTTCTCCATGCGGAGGATAGCGCCTAGAGCTTTGGCCTTGCCCATGCGGCGGCGCAACGCGTTGAACCTGCGGCGGACGAAGGCGGTTCGGTCTCCACTGCAGAACAACGTTTCGCCTTCGCAATTGACTACCGCCAAATTCATCAGGCCCAGATCCACTCCTGCCACCTTCGTCCCGACGCACGGCGTCACCTGGACGGAGACGGAGAGCCAGGTACCAGCGCCCACGCTTCTCATGCAGCTTAGCTGCGCCTTGCTTGACGGTTGCACCGAGTCCAGCGAGCAGCTGTGCCTGCCGGTCAGTCGCCTGCAGGGGTACACGAACACAGCCAACGTGAGTCGGAAGGCCTGACAGTCGGCGGCGACGCAACAGGCAGATGCACATGGTCAGGCATGACCTCCAGCGCGACCACATCCCACTCTCGCTCAACTACCTGCCCGACGAGAGTTCGCCGTCGATACTTCGGGATCCAGACTATGCGGCACATGAGCGAATATTCGGAATGCCTGCCAAACTTGATTTCCCCTATATTCCTGTTTTCCCATACGCGCCATCAGAAGGCAACACGCAAGCAAGGGGTCGACGACTAGGTCGGAGACTGGAACGCTTCATCCCCGGGATGAATCCCGGGACCATCGCTCGAAGATCTCTGTAACGCAAGTCTGGCACTTGATATCACCTGATAGTATATGATACTCTGCGATATAGCAACAGCCGGTCGGAGGTGGGTTTGGGTGGCTGACGAAAGGAATGATCGGCTTATGACAGTGCCCGAGGTGGCCGAGTATCTCAGGGTCTCAGTGCCGACAATCTGGCGCTGGCTGCGGGAGGGGACTATCCCCGGCATCAAGATAGGCAAGAGCCGGAGGATTCGCTGGAGCGAGGTGATTCGGTTCGAAACAGGCGGTCGGCGCGAGATCCGCGAGGTTCAGCCAACGTATGGTTCGCAAGAAAGCGACTCCTTTCGCCTCGCTGTGGCGGAGGATCTCCGTAGGCGCTTGCAGGTCGCTTCCAACCCGGATTATCCCGCAAGCTCCGCGCTTCTCGAGATCAGGCGCGAACGAGCCGACAAGCTAGGGAAGAAGCAATGCTGAACAGAACACGATATGAAGACTGCGTGTGTGTGGATGCAAGCCTGGTCGTCAAGTGGCTTGTGAGTGAGCCTGATTCGATGCGGGCCCTCGATGTACTGGAAGAATGGATTGGCAGGGGCGTAAGGATGATTGCCCCTCCCCTCCTCGACTATGAAGTGGGGTCGGTGCTTAGGAAGCTCGCAGCCAGGGGCGTTCTAGAGGTTGACGACGCCCGTCAGCGCCTGCACATGTTCGAGAGACTGGGCATCCAGCACATGCATCCTCCGTTTCTACTCAGGCGTGCATGGGAGATAGCCAACAGCCACAGCCTGTACACCATCTACGACGCATCGTACGCAGCTCTGTCTGAACTCACAGGCACGAGGTTGTACACCTGTGATCGGGCGCTGATAGAAGCGCTGAATTGGTCGTCCGATTTGGTCATCAACCCGCTTGCCACGGCATAGCCATGGCAGCCCAATGCTGCACCCTCAATCAGCGCCAACCTAAGGGCCCAACCTCAAGCCCAAACCCAGGCCCGAATCCAGGGCCGAATCCAGGGCCCGGTGCCAGGCCCAGAGCAACGGCCGGTCCCCATTGCTACTCCACGGACTTTGGCTGCTCCGCCTCGCCTAGCTCGGCATCGACCGAATCGTCTGCTGGTTCGGCAGCCCCTGTGGTCGTCTGAAACACCATCTTTGGATCGAGCGCATCACGAAGACCGTCTCCCATGAAGTTCACACTCAACACGGCCAGGAGCACGAAAAGCCCTGGGAACACCGTGAGCCACCACGGCCGGCCATAGTCGCCGCCTGCGCCGAGGATGTAGTCCATGGCACGCTGCAGCATGTTCCCCCACGAAGGGGTTGGCGGCTGGATACCCAGCCCTAGGTAGCTGAGCGCAGACTCCGAGAGAATGGCCGAGCTGACTCCCAGCGTGGCAGCGACGATAACGATGGGGAACAAGTTGGGAAGCATGTGCTTCCACAGGATCTTCCACGTCTTCGTTCCCGATGCCCGCGCAGCCTCAACGAATGGCTGCTCCCTCAGGGAAAGCGTCATGCCCCGGACTAGGCGAGCCGTGGACATCCAACCGAATATGGTGAGTATGACAATTATGTTGGTCAAGCCGCCGCCGAGAAACATCGCGCCAATCAACAGAACCGGTACAGTGGGGACTGAGAGCATGAGGTCGGTGAAACGCATCAGGATGCCGTCCACGATTCCTCCGCTAAAACCCGACACCACGCCCACCAGTGTTCCCAGGAAGGCCGACGACGCGGCCGCTGCGATCCCTACGAAGAGGGATATCCGGCCTCCATACATGATGCGCACAAGCACGTCATGGCCGAGCTCGTCTGTGCCGAACGGATGGGCTTTCGACGGCGGAGCGAACAGATTCCATAAGTCCATGTCGTCGATTTCGTACGGGCTGATCCACGGCACGATGATCGCGGCGACCAAGAGGGCCAGGAATACGCCCATCCCGATTGCCGCCAGCTTATGACGTTTGAGCCTCTTCCATACGTTCCTCCAGCCGGTCATGAGTACACCACCCGCGGGTCTACCACGGCATATAGCACATCTGCTATAAGGTTCGATACGACTGTGAGCACCGCCAGCAGCATTAAGCAGCACAGGGCCAAGTTATAGTCACCGCCTATGACAGCCTGGTACATGAGACGCCCCATTCCGGGCCATGCGAATATGGTCTCAACCACTACTGCGCCTCCGAAGAAGTAGGGAATGTCAAGAGCTGCGATGGTCAACACCGGTATCATCGCATTCCTCATGGCATGTTTGGTGAGCACCGTTCGCCCGTCTAGCCCTTTGGCTCTTGCAGTACGGATGTAGTCCATTCCCAGCACTTCGAGGAGAGACGTTCTTACGTACCTGACCCAGTATGCGACCTGTACGAGCCCGAGCACGATCATAGGAAGGATCAGATGCGCCAGCCTGTCGACGAAAACAGCCCAGGATGACCCGGTAATCATGCTCGACACTCCCCCGATGGGAAGCCACCTGAGTTTCACCGAGAACAGCATTATTGCCATGAATCCGAACCAAACAGGCGGCATCGACAGGCCAAGAAATGCGAGAAACGTGACAATGTAATCGAACGCACTGTACTGCCGGGAGGCGGAGACCATCCCGATGGGCAACGCTATAAGAAGCCCCAGAAGCCACGCGCTCATGGTAAGGATCAGCGTGTTCGGCACTCTCGAGTGCACCAGCTCCATCACAGGCGTCTTGTATACGCTGGAATAGCCCCAATCGCCCGCCAGCACGCTCCTGAGCCAGTGGAAGTACCTCACGTATATGGGGTCGTCAAGGTGATAGTACTCGCGCAGTCTGGCTATGGATTCAGCAGACACAGCGCGCGGATTCTCGAGGCGAATCGCAAGAAGCGGATCGCCGGGGGCCAGCGCGAGCAAGCTGAATGCGATGATCGAGATAAGCAGGAGCAAAGGCACTGCTCCCAGTGTTCTTTTCAAGATATACGATCCCACCGCTACTGCGCCCCCGGGGCGCGGGCGCGAGTCCGCCCGCACCCCGAAGGCCTCCTCCTCTCCCGTACCTCAACCTGAGTGAGATCAGCTGTCGAGCAGATGCTTCGCCAGAAGCATTCCACTGCCCAGTTGTATGCGGACCAGGTCCGCGATGGGTACAACCTTGTAGTTAAGGTCCTTTTCCAGCTGTGAGCATCCGCGGGCGACCGCCTCATCCAGCTCGGTCTCTGCCTTCTCCAGCACCACACTTCTGGCCGAGCCGGCTGCTCCTGCAGCCTCCAGCTCGCCTCGAACCAGACGCAGCAACATTCCGATGGAAAGCATGTTGTAGAACTGCGCTATCACCATGTTGTCGAAGTCCTCTGCGCCTGTGGCCGGCCTGGCCATCTCCTCCGCCGCAAGAGCCCAGTTTCTCTCAGCCTGAATCGACGGGGGTATGTGTTTGAGGTTGTCGGATATGGCGTCATAGAACGGCGAATCCTTCCTCGACAGCTCCGGCTCTATCCTGGCCAGCATCTCGCCTACATACTTCCAGTGCTTCTCCGACGCGTCAAGGCGCGCAAGGAACGAGTCCCTTCGGCTCTTGTCGATAGGCTTCATGTCCTCAATGCGCGGATCGTAGTAGTAGGGTAACTCACACACAAGCGAGAAGGTGCCCGCCACGGTCAGCGCGTACTCGTCACTACCCGAACCGCCCGATATCATGGCAGCCGGGTCCTCCATGCCTGAGTGCTCCTTGTAGTAGTCGTAGGTGTCCTTTACGCCAAACAGGCCGAACACGGCATCCGCAAACTTCTCGCAGTATGGAACCTCCGGTTCTCCGAGCGCGAGCGGGATGCCGTGCCTGCCGGCCAGTTCATGAAAGCGACCGTGCAGCTTGGGCACTGCGCCGGTGATGTACCAGTACGCTCCGCCGAATCCGGCATTGTGGAGCGAGTACATGAACCGCGGTCTCTCATTGTCGATTATTTTCATAAGGCACTGCGTTTCCGGCAGCGGACGGTTGAAATCGAGCGTCTTGTACCGAATCGGAAAGGTCCACTCGACCTGCTGGTATCCAGGGGGCCTGTAGAAGTTCCTCACGTACGTCTCGATATTGAATGGCCCGGCAAACCATCCTTCGTTCAGCTGAGTCCCATCAGGATCGATGCACTTGATAATGTACCAAGTGTAGTCCAACTCGCGCCTGAGGTCCGCATCGGCCGCAAGCCTTTCCGAAACGTAGTCGAGCATCATGGCGCCGATGGGCTCGTTCGGGTGAGGGCAGCCGAACATGAGGGCAACCTTCTCCCCTGACCCGATCTTGAGGCTCCGGATGGGCGTCCCGTTACGGGACGCCCCAAGGTCTATGAGTTCCACTGCATCTGGGTACTTGGCTGCAAGCGCCTCGGACCTCCGGTCGAGCTCATTCACGGTGTAGAAGCGCGTGTAGTCTGGTACCCCTTTTAGCAGATCGTCGAGCATGTCGTTGAAAGCCAATCTGTTCACCTCTAGTGTCAACTCAGTTGCGATGGGTTCAGTTCTGGATATACCAGTTCTGGATGGCCCACCCCAGACCGTTGTCGTATCCAGACGCGAAGCTCTTGATCGTCTTCTTCGCAAAGTGGTTGGCAGGAGCGGCAACCAACGGTATGGCGGGCAGCTCCTTCGTCCACAGCGCCAGGTGCTTCACGTACAGCTCGGTCTTGACAGCAGGGTCCAGAGTCTCGACAGCCTTTCGGACCAGCCTATCGTTTTCGGCGTTTATCCATCCGACCTGGTTGACTCCGCCCCACGAGTTCTCGTCGCACGGTATCAGCTCGGAATCCCAGTAGTTCGCCGCTTCGTCCGACACGCCATATCCCCATCCGGTCATGCCCATGTCGAATTGCCTGTGCGGCTCGAGTTCTCCGATGACTACGTGAGCTGGCTTGTTATCGATCTCGACTGCGATCCCGACGTCCTTCAGCATCTTCTGTATCAGCTGCTCAGTCATCTCAGTCTCCTTGGAACCGGCGGGGCCAAGCAGGGTGTATTTGAACTTGAGCCCGTCCTTTTCAAGAACGCCGTCCTTGCCGAGCTTCCAGCCAGCCTCCGCCAGGAGGGCCTTGGCCTTAGCGGGGTTGTATGAGTACTTAGTCACCCTTGGATCCGCCAGAGCGTCGCGCATCATGTGCAGCGGCGTGATCCAGGCATCGGTCACATCTCCCTTGCCGGCGTAGACCACGTTGTTGATTGCCTTTCGGTCTATGGCGTACATGATGGCCTGCCGCACTCTGATATCAGAGAGCGCGGGGTGCGGCTTCGACAGATCTTTGGGATCCCAGAAGTTCAGAAGCAAGTAGTCAGGCGCTACGGTGGGCGTGAAGGTAACGTCGAACTTATCACTGTGCTCTGTGGAGAGCTTGATTGCATCGCGCAGCGTGAGGGTGTAGCGACCGAAGTCGATGTCGCCTCTTATCACCGAGGCATTGACCACGCTGGTGTCCGGGATGATCTTGATGAGTATCTGGTCGATGTTCGGCCTGCCCATGTAGTAGCCGTCGAAAGCCTCGAGAATCACGTATTCGCCCGGCTTGGACTCCTTCAGCTTGAACGGGCCGGACATGACGGGGTTCTTGGTCACTTCCTGGACAAACTTGTTCCAATCGCCGCTCTTCTTGGCGGCCTTGTACAGCGGCTCAAACAGATGCTTCGGCAGTTGGAACCAGCCGTAGTAGTACGCATAGACTGACGAACCAAACAGAGCGCTGGCATCAGGCCTGTCAAGATAGATCTTGAACGTGTACTTGTCAATGATCTCCGCTTTCTTGACGTTCATCTCGAAGTAGTTCGCCGAGACGGGCACGTCGGAATCCTGCATGACCGTGAGCTGGAAAATGGCGTCGTCTGCAGTTATCTCTTTGCCGTCATGCCACTTCATGCCGCGGCGCATCTCGAACGTGACTTCCATCTTCCCGTCTTTAGCTATCTTGACAAGCCCGTTTTCGACGGATGGAAGCCTCTTAATCATTCTGGGGAAGTAGAACCCATCCTGATCGCTGCCGGTGTTCCCGTCTCCGATTATGTTGTCAATCGTCCAGGTTGCCCCCGACGACGTGACCAGGGTGTTGAATCCCGGCGGTTCAGCAGTGAAGGCCGTAACGATAGTGCCGCCGCGCTTGGGAGGGTTCATCATCATGTATATGGCCTTGGCGATCTCGCGCCTGGTAGCGCCCTCCATAGGCGCCGCAAGACGCCCGCGACGGTATCCGAGAAGCTGTCGATCTGACCTGTAGGCCAACGTCATGGCGCCAATCGCGTGCTGAGGGACCTTGTCCTCGTCATTCGCCATCAATACTGGTTCTTTGATCGAAGCGGCTTCCTTGGCAAGGCCCAAAGCATTGATGATCCACACGGCCATGTCGGCACGCTTCACCGGGGCCTCGGGCTCAAACTTCTTGCTCGATGCGACAGGTATCACTCCTGCCTTCACCAGAGCTTCAACATATGGATAGCTAGAATCAGACGCCTTCAGATCGGAGAAGGTCGGGGCGCTCGGCTTCACGGCTTGAATCCCGCGCGCCTTTGCGAGCACAGTAGCGAACTCCGAACGAGTCACGGCATTGTCCGGCCCAAAGACATTCCCTGATCCTGGAACAAGCAGGCTCTTGCCGATTACGAACTGAATCGCCTCGGCGTCTGCATCGCCCGCGACCACATCCTTGGGTAAAGCCGGTGGGGCTGCGTTGATTGCCAACGGGCAGAGAAACAGCGCAATTAGGGCCAGCGAGACGAGTACGAATCGATACACGCGCATTGGCTAGTTCATCTCCTTATCCTTGAATTGGTGTCCGCTATCCGAATCGCCGCGCGAGGAAAGAGGGAAATGGCATGCCACGCGGCGCCCATCGCCCACATCCCTCGAAGCAGGATCACGGTCAGAGCAAATATCCCGGGCGTACCTGCATCTCGTGTGGAACCTGCAGCCGCTAGGGGGCTTTACGGGGCTGGGTACATCGCCCTCGAGGATGATCCTCTGTCGTCTCCTCTCCGGGTCTGGAATCGGCGCCGCCGACAAGAGCGCTTCGGTGTACGGATGCTTTGGATCGTCATACAGGCTATCCTTGGGCGCGATCTCGACTATCTTGCCGAGATACATGACCGCCACTCGGTCGCTGATGTGCTTAACCACGCTGAGATCATGAGCAATGAAGAGATACGTGAGGCCCAGCCGGTCCTGGAGATCCTGCAGCAAGTTTATGACCTGCGCCTGAATGGACACGTCGAGAGCAGATACCGGCTCATCACACACCACTAGCACGGGGTCGACTGCTAGTGCCCTGGCTATCCCAATCCTCTGCCTTTGACCTCCGGAGAACTCGTGTGGGTATCTCTTCATATGATAAGACGCCAGCCCCACCATTTCGAGCAACTCCTCCACACGTCGGCTCAATGCCTTCCCCCGCGCCAGACCATGAGCCTCAAGAGGCTCTGCAATGATGTCTCCAACGCTCATCCTGGGGTTTAGGGACGCATACGGGTCTTGGAAGACGATCTGCATCTTCTGGCGCAGCTCACGCATTTGATGCGCGTCAAGCGAGAGTATCTGCCGACCCTCGAAAGAAACAGACCCGGATGTAGGCTCGATCAACCTCAGTATCAGCCTGCCTGTGGTAGACTTGCCGCAACCGCTCTCCCCCACCAGCCCGAGAGTCTCGCCTCGGTACACATCGAGGCTGATCCCATCGACCGCCCGCACTACTTCCGCCTGCCTCGAAGGGATGAACCCCTTCTTGATCGGGAAGTGCTTTACAAGGTCCTTCACTTCGAGCAATGGTTCACTCATCACAGATCCTCCCAACATCCCAGCATCTGACCTGGTGGCCCTGGCCGACAGCCACAAGGGGCGGTTCCTTCTCTCGACACACCTTCTGAACCCGGTTGCACCTTGGGTAGAATCGGCAGCCTCGAGGCATGTTGGCAGGATTGGGGACAACTCCACGGATCACCTGAAGCCTACTCGATGTCGCATGGAGCTTGGGGATCGATCCAAGCAGACCAATGGTATACGGATGGGCCGGGTTCTTAAACACCGTAACGACATCCGCTTTCTCGATCACTTTCCCCGCATACATGACCACAACCTCATCGGCAATCTCCGCAACAACGCCAAGGTCGTGGGTTATCAGCATTATGGAAGTTCCGAGCCTCTCTCGCAGCTCAATCATGAGGTCAAGTATCTGTGCCTGGATGGTGACATCCAATGCTGTGGTGGGTTCGTCGGCTATCAGGAGAGTCGGATTGCACGACAGGGCCATGGCAATCATTATCCTCTGCCTCATGCCGCCGCTCATCTGGTGGGGGTAATCGTCAACGCGTCTTTCGGGAGACGGAATGCCCACAAGCTTCAGCAGTTCGACGGTTCGGTCGCGGGCCTCCCTCAGAGAAACCTTCTGGTGAAGCGTAATGACTTCGGATATCTGGTCGCCTACAGTGAACACCGGGTTGAGGCTGGTCATGGGTTCCTGAAATATCATGGATATCTCATTGCCCCTGATCCGCCTCATCTCAGCCTCGGTTTTCTCCAGAATGTTCTGCCCTTTGAACAGTATCTCACCGCCTACGATCTTTCCGGGCGGAGTCGGAATGAGCCGCATCACCGATAGTGACATGACGCTCTTTCCGCACCCACTCTCGCCGACGACGCCTAGCGTCTGGCCGCTTTCAATTGATAGGCTGACACCGTCGACAGCAGGCACTACGCCATCTTCTGAGTAGAAGTAGGTCTTGAGATCCCTTACTTCGAGCAGCGGCATACCAGCAGGTTCTCGCTGTTGCCGGCAGCATTCGGGCATCACCGACGACACTTATGATCTCCTCCTCAGACATCCGCCGCGCTTGCGCCGTTCGTCGTTACTCATTCACGTAGACTTCGATGAAATTCGAATAAAATCCTTCAAATGCGTATTGTGCCTATTATAGGCTCCATGCGCGAATGATGCAAGCTTATTCATCTGTCCTATCTATCTGTCTTTGGATTATCTGGCGCACTCTCCGCCTTCGCCGACCAGTATCGCGATAGCATGAGGCAGTGCGGGCATCAGTACCTCCAGGCACTCCTGAACGGCCCGGGGGCTGCCCGGCAGGTTCACAATGAGCGTGCGGCCGCGTATGCCTGCAATGGCTCTGCTGAGCATGGCATGGGGGGTCTTGGCCAGGCTAGCTGCTCTCATGGCTTCCGGAATGCCAGGGGCCAGCTTGTCGAGGACGGAAAGAGTCGCCTCAGGGGTCACATCGCGAGGGGCAAACCCGGTGCCGCCTGTGGTGAGAATCAGGTTGACGTTGAGCTTGTCGGCCATGCGGCGGAGCTCTTCGGCTATTGCGTCGAATTCGTCGGGAACGGTCGTTCGCTCAGCCACAATGCCCATGTTCGACACGGCTTTCTGTATCTCGGCCCCGCTCAGGTCCTCCCGCTCTCCCCGGGAACCTTTGTCGCTGATAGTCACCACTCCGACATTGATAGCGGGCAGAATGCGAATGCGGTCGCCGGCCGCGACGGCTCCGCCATGCAGCACTTTTGCAAATATGCCCTCAGTGGGCATCACGCACTCGCCGACTTGCTGAAAGATGGCGCACTTGGCGTGACACTCCTTGCCGATCTGGGTCACCTCCAGCAAGGCCTCGGAGCCGACTCCCAGGCGAGTTCCAATGGGGAGGCTCGGAAGATCGAGCCCGCGTGTGGTGATGTTCTCAGCGAAAGCGCCGGGGCCCACGTCGAGGCCTTTGGCGCGCATCTTGGCTATGCTCTCCTCAGCCAACAGGCTGACCTGCCTGTGCCACCGGCCGGCGTGGGCGTCGCCGTCAAGGCCGTGGTTCTCCACAAGCACTGCGCTGCCCACGGCCTGCTTGGGCACTCCTTTTGTCTTGCTTGTGCATACTGCTATGACTTGGCCTTCCATTACTGCTCCTCCTCACGGCGCCGCCTATCCTCACGGCTAAGCCTATCCTCAGAGCTCAGCCCATCCTCACGGCTAAGCCCATCGCCAGGCGGGCCGTCGTTGTCGCGGCAAAATACGCCGCTCTTGCCCCCTGACTTGAACACCAGCCTGAGGTCGCCTATGGTCATCGACCTGTCGACCGCCTTGCACATGTCGTACACGGTGAGCGCGGCCACTGCCGCACCGTTCAGTGCTTCCATCTCAGCCCCTGTTCGGCCCAGCGTTCGCACCGCGACCCGGACGTCCACAGCGCCTGCCTGTTCATCGGCGGAGAAATCCACATCTATGCCTGTGAGGGCTATCGGGTGGCACATGGGGATCATCGAGGATGTGTTCTTAGCGGCCATGATCGCCGCCACTCGCGCTACCCCGAATACTTCTCCCTTCGGGCCCTCACCGCGTTGGATCAGTGCCAGCGTACCGGGGTCCATCGTGATTCTGCACTCGGCCACGGCCTTTCGGTAGGTCTCGGGTTTGTCGGATATGTCGACCATGCGCGCCTTGCCTGCCTCGTCCAGATGGGTGAGCCCGGGAGCCTTGCCCGGCTCCGCGATGTCGATGTGTTCACCTGACACCATAGTGTTGTCTCTCCAATCTTCTCTCTCAAGTAGCGGCTCCATCTAGCCGCCTATCTGCGACAGCGGACGG
>Ga0209606_1005249_pt1 | contig 11361 bp, 9 predicted proteins | sample AD_UKC057_MetaG_FD_184412 | JGI IMG/M metagenome (GOLD analysis project Ga0209606, IMG submission 184412) | Active sludge microbial communities of municipal wastewater-treating anaerobic digesters from USA - AD_UKC057_MetaG (SPAdes) (version 2) | ecosystem: Engineered > Bioreactor > Anaerobic >...
GTGAGCGAATTGTTTTTGTGTTATTGCTTGACAAACAATCCCTCTTCAGGATAGTGGCAAATGCAATAAGACATAGGAGTTTTGCTAATGGAAACACTCTTTTCCGGCTTGCTTGGCTTCCAACTGAAACAGGTTATAATGATTATTATTGGACTGATATTGATTTGGCTGGCAATAAAACATAAATATGAACCAACCTTGTTGTTACCTATTGGTTTTGGAACTATTTTAGCCAATATACCGTTTTCTGCTGCTGTGGGAGAGCATTCGCCTTTAGGTATTCTCTTTAAAGCCGGAATTGATACAGAGTTATTTCCCCTACTTATTTTTATTGCCATCGGAGCAATGATTGATTTTACTCCTTTACTGAAAAATCCTTTTATGCTGCTTTTTGGGGCAGCAGCTCAATTGGGTATTTTTGTAACTATCGTTTTAGCTGCCGGTTTAGGTTTTGAAATTAAGGAAGCAGCCAGTATTGGAATTATTGGAGCAGCGGATGGACCTACTTCCATTTATGTAGCCAATCGTTTTGCTCCCAATCTTTTAGGTGCAATTTCTGTTGCTGCCTATTCTTATATGGCTTTAGTGCCGATTATTCAACCCCCTGTAATTCGTTTACTTACAACCAAAAAGGAACGCCTAATTCGGATGGATTATCACAGTGGTGATGTTCCGCAAATTGTTAAAATCATCTTTCCTATTGCTGTTACCATTATTGCCGGAATATTTGTTCCTGCTGCTTTAGCGCTAATTGGTTTTTTAATGTTCGGCAATTTAATTCGGGAATCCGGTGTTTTAGAAGGGCTTAGCAAAACCGCTCAAAATGAACTGGGGAATTTAGTAACCATTCTTTTGGGTTTAACTATTGCTTCCAAGATGCAAGGTGAACTTTTTCTGGTTCCGCAGACCTTGTTAATATTAGCTTTAGGGCTCGTTGCCTTTATTTTTGATACTGCCGGAGGAGTGCTTTTTGCCAAATTACTTAATGTATTCAAAAAGGAAAAGATAAACCCGATGATTGGTGCTTGCGGAATTTCCGCTTTTCCTATGAGTGCCAGAGTTATTCATCAAATGGGGCTAAAGGAAGACCCTTTCAACTTTTTATTGATGCCTGCAGTGAGTGTAAATGTAGGTGGTCAAATCGGTTCTGTTATTGCCGGTGGCTTAATTTTAGCGCTATTGGCTTAAAAAGAGGATAGAGATGGTAGAATTAAATCTCAGTGAAAAAGAATTATTAGAGGCAGCCAAAAAGGCAGCAGAAAACTCCTATTCTCCCTATTCTCATTACAAAGTCGGTTGTGCCGTAAAAACTAAAGACGGACATATTTTCACCGGTTGCAATGTAGAAAATGCCTCTTATTCTTTAACTATCTGTGCAGAACGCAATGCCATTTTTAAAGCAATCAGTGAAGGACATAGAACTTTTTCGGAAATGGCTGTTTATGTGGATAGCGAAGAAAGTTTTCCTCCCTGTGGTGCTTGCAGACAAGTAATTTATGAATTTGCACCGGAGATTGAAATAATATATGCTAACCGGAAGGCAATTCACAAAGCTTTAATAACAGAATTATTTCCCTCCGCTTTTACTTTGAAGAAGGATTAAATGTCCTATTCCCAAATGTTTTCCTGTAATATTTGCCCACGCAATTGTGGAATTGAGAGAGCAAAAAACAAAGGTTATTGTGGTGTTACGGATAAACTTAGAATAAATTTGGCTACACTTCATTTCGGAGAAGAGCCCTGTTTTAGCGGAACACGCGGAAGTGGCACTATTTTCTTTGCGGGATGCAATTTACGCTGTGTATACTGTCAAAATTATGAGATTTCTACTTTATGTTGGGGAAAAGATATATCAGTTGAAGAGCTTATCCGTCTGATGTTAAAGTTGCAGGAAGAAGGAGCTCATAACATAAATCTGGTAACTCCTACACATTTTACTCTTCAGCTTAGGGAAGCCATTATTCAAGCCAAAGAAAAGGGCTTAACTATTCCTGTCCTGTGGAATTCTTCTGCTTATGAAAAGGTAGAAACACTGCAACTTTTAACCGGACTGGTAGATATTTATCTGCCTGATTTCAAGTATGCGCATAAGGTTTATGCCCAAAAATATTCTTCTGCTCCAGATTATCCTGCCGTAGCCATTTCTGCCATCAAAGAAATGTTTTCTCAAGTAGGGCTCTTAGAACTTGACGAGAAGGGAATTGCCCAAAAGGGATTGCTGCTCAGAATGCTTGTTTTACCCAATAAATTAGCCGGTTGCAAAGAAAATTTATACACCCTAACAGAAGAATTGGGAACGGAGCTAACTCTTTCTCTTATGGGACAATATTATCCTGCCGGAAAAGCAAAAAACTATAAAGAACTAACACGAGGAATTACTTTATCCGAATACTTTGAGGTAGTTGATACAGCTGTAGAACTTGGTTTTACCAAATTATACACTCAAGAAATTTCCAGTTCGGATACTTGGACTCCCAATTTTTCTCCTGCACCGGAGGAAATAAATCCCGTTTCGGAATTTAATCCCCAATTGGAGCTTACACTATGAAAAAGAAATTCTTTGTCTTTTTTGCCCTGCTTACCTGTTTAGGAATGCTTTTGGGTAATATCACTATCCAAATTAAGGGCGAAGCAAAACCTGTTAATTTGCAAGAAACAACGCTTTCTTCTGTTTCTTATGTAGCTTTAAAGGATTTCAGCGCTATTTTTAAAGCCATCAGTAAAGAGGATAGAAGTGACAATAGATTGTATTTGAACCTCTATGATGAACAGTTTATCTTCCTGGAAAATTCACCTTATTATACTCTGAAAACTGTTTCTTACAATATGCATTATCCTCTTTTACGGAAAGGAGAGAGTTTATATCTGCCTTCTGTTTTTGTAACTGAACAACTTAAGACACATTTTCCCTCTCTCATTCAACGCAAAGGAAGCACTTTACAAATCGCCAAACCAATTGATAATAGCGTAAAGACCATTGTTCTTGATCCAGGGCATGGCGGTAAAGACCCTGGAGCCATAGGGAAAAAACTGAAAGCCAATGAGAAAGATATTAATCTTGCTGTTGCTTTGAAACTTAAGAACTTGCTGGAAAAAGAACTGGGGGTTAATGTTTTACTTACCAGGGAAGATGATCGTTTCGTTTCTTTATATGATAGAACCCGTTTTGCCAATGAAAAAAGAGCTGACCTCTTTATCAGTTTGCATTCCAATTCCAGTAAGTCAACAACTTCCCGGGGAATTGAAACATATTATTTATCCACTGCTCAAACCTCCGATGCCAGAGCCGTGGAAGCTATGGAAAATGCTGTTGTAGAACGCTTTGAAGGAGGAAGCGAAGCAAAAAAGAAATACGATGACCTTTCCTTTATCCTCAGCGACCTTGCTCAGACAGAACATTTGGAAAACAGTAACAATATGGCATTCAATGTGCAACAAAATCTGATTGCCGGCACGCAAAGTATTGATAGAGGTGTAAAACAGGCAAATTTTTATGTGTTGCGAGGTGCTTTTATGCCTTCTATTTTAGTGGAAATGGGCTTTATCAGCCATCCTGAAGAAGAACAATTACTGGTGAATGAAGAATATCAGGATCGTCTGGCACGCACTATTTTTGAAGGCATCAAGCGTTTTAAGTTCCATTACGACAGGATAAGAAACACCTAAAAAAGAAAACAGAGAAAAACAATGGCTATTCTAATTCAAAATGTTCTGCCCCGAAGTTTGGCAGCCAAAAATGACATTAAAAGCGGAGAAAAACTGCTTTCCGTAAATGGACAGCCAGTAAATGACTTTCTGGATTTGGAATTTTATACTTCGGACTATGAATTTGAGCTGGAAATTATGTCTGCAGAAGGTATCTCTCGTAAAGTTAAAATTCAAAGAGAAGAAAAAAGTTTTTTGGGAATTGAACCCGAGCCATACAAAATTCGCTATTGTGAAAACGCCTGTATTTTTTGTTTTATTGACCAAATGCCGCCTGAATTAAGACCCACCTTATACATAAAAGATGACGACTATTTATATTCTTATGTTTTCGGCAATTACATAACTCTAACCAACCTTGATGAAACCGATTATGCAAGAATTATCAATCAGAGAATTACCCCGTTGTATGTGTCTTTACATACAACAGATAATGCATTGCGACAAAAGATAATGCGTCCCTCAAAACAGGTAGATGCCTTATCTGTGTTAAAAAAATTGAGTCGGCACGGAATAGGTTTCCATATTCAAATTGTTTGCATCCCAGGTATTAATGATGGAGAGGCATTAAAACAGACCTTGAAAGACCTTCACGATTCAGAAATTAATTGTCTTTCCATTGGAATCGTTCCTGTGGGCTTAACCAAATACCGTAAAAACCTTGATGCAATTATACCTTATAATCGGCAAACCGCTACAGAAATTTTAGCTTTGATTGATGAAGCAAGAAAGGAATATAACAGCACAATTATTTATCCTGCAGATGAATTTTATATTTTAGCGGAAAGAGATATTCCCGATGAGGATTTTTATGCCGATTATCCCCAGTTGGAAAACGGAATCGGGATGTTGCGTTTAACTATTCAAACCTATAAACAAAAAAAACGCGGTCTGTTGAAAGAGCTGAGAAAAAAACCGGTTAACTATTTAATGATCAGTTCCGTCTGTGCTCAAAATGTTATCACTCGCATAGCAGAAGACCTGAATAAGCGATTGGAAAACCAGTTTATTCGCGTTCAGGTTATTCACAACGATTTTTTCGGTCCCGATATAAGTGTTTGCGGATTGATAACTTATTCGGATTTATGGCAACAGCTTGCTCCACAAGCAGGGGAAACAATTATCCTGCCTGCCAGCATTTTTAACAATGAAGGCGAGACCTTGGATGGAAAAGACCATCTTACTTTTCAGGAAACATGGAAAAATCCTATTTTGCTGATTGACCAATTTTTTGAGGACTGGGATTATCTGTAGTTTTTTCTTGACCGAGTTTGGCTCTATAGGAAAAGAAGATAAAAATTATTCATTGAGGAGTTTATGCCAATGTGCAAAAAGTATATCTGGCTTGCCTTCGTGGCACTTTTAATATTTGGTTGCGGAACCGAAGAAAGCCGATTGGAAAAAGCCAATAAAAAACTTGGTTCTAAACAGAATCCGATTAAAATGTATTTTGTTCCTTCTCTGGAAGCAGGAAAAGTTGTTTCCAGCGGAGAAGCAATAGCCAATTATCTGGAAAAAGAAACCAAATTACATTTTAAAGTAGCTGTTCCCACAAGTTATGCCGCCGTAATTGAAGCACTGGGAACTTACCAGGCGGATGTTGCCTGGTTGCCAACTTATGCTTATATTTTAGCTAAACAAAAATATGATGCGCAAGTGCGATTGATGACTGTCCGCAATGGCTTAACCAAATACAGGGGACAGTTTGTAGCCCGTAGTGATAGTAAAATTAATTCTCTGCAGGATATTGAAGGAAAAATTATTGCCTACACGGATGCCGCTTCCACTTCCGGCTATATTTATCCTTCCGCTATCTTAAAACAAAGGGGTATTACGCCCAAGGATTATTTCTTTGCGGGAGGTCATCCGCAAGCTATTTTAGCAGTTTATAGTGGAAGAGCGGATGTGGGTTGCAGTTATTGGTCGCCACCTGATGCCAAAGGAAAACCAATGGATGCTAGAGAAAAACTGCTGGAGACCTATCCCGATGTGTTTGAAAAAGTTAAAATAGTTGATTATACTGATTGGATTCCCAATGATACGGTAACTTTTCGGAAAAATCTTCCTCCCGAACTGGAAGGTATTATTGTGCAGGCATTATATCGCTATGCCCAAAGTGCGGAAGGGAAAAAGGTTCTGAAAGCTCTTTATGATATTGATGGCTTGGAATATGCCTCCGATAAGGATTACGAAATTGTGCGCACAACCCTTAAGACAATGAATATGGACCCAGCTGAATTGCTTAAATGAATCCAAACAGTAATTTGCTTCAAGTTAATAACTTAAGCAAAAGTTATGACGGTAAAAAATGGGCATTGGAAGATTTATCTCTAAAAGTGCAAGAAGGGGATTTTGTAATTTTATTAGGACTTTCCGGCAGCGGAAAATCTACTTTTCTGCGTTGTATCAATCGTCTTATTGAACCAACCAGGGGACAAATCCTTTTTCGCAATGAAGATATTTTGCAACTTAAAGGAATAGAGCTGAAACATTATCGCCGCCAAATCGGAATGGTTTTTCAGCAATTCAACCTAGTGAAAAACCTCACCGTCCTCACCAATGTTTTAACCGGACGCTTAGGATATCATTCCTCTCTTTCACCTTTCAGCAAAGAGGATTATGAACTGGCAAAACAAAATCTGGAAAAAGTGGGCTTACAGGATTTTGCCGATAAACAGGTAAAATTCCTTTCCGGAGGACAACAACAAAGAGTTGGCATTGCACGTGCCTTAATGCAAAAACCTTCTTTAATTTTAGCCGACGAACCGGTAGCCAGTTTAGACCCTGCCACAGCCGATTCCATTATGCAATATTTAGGAGAAATAAACAGAGAAGGAATATCTATTATCTGTTCATTACACTTTTTAACTCTGGCACGCAGGTATGGAAATAAGGTTTTAGCTCTGAAAGAAGGACATAAGGTCTTTGAAGGAATTCCTAACCAAATTGATAATATCCGCTTTAAAGAAATTTACGGTCAGGATGCAGAAGAAATCTAAAGATGTTTTTAATTCATAATTTCGGTGCTAACTCCCCCTATAAACAATAACAATTCCCGCCTGTTACAAAGATTACGAGCTCTTTCTTTTTGCTCGCTAAAATGCTTAATGACCAAGTAACAATTCCGTAACAACTCCGTAACGAAATTACGGAAGTGTTACGGAAGTGTTACGGAGTCGTTACTTAATCTTGTGGGTTTCAATAAATTACGCATTTGAACTTAAGTTCGGGAAAAGATGAACAATTTGGACTGTTAACTTTATATGATGCAACTAATTAGCTTTTTTTTATCACGAAAATAAAGAAATATTTTTTACCTTAAACCCAAATAATGCAGTTGAGGGAAAATGGGTTGGCAAATATTTTCTTTAACAAAGAAACTGGAGGTTTCCAAAGAAATTTATGCCCTTTAGCATTTGCCGAATCGGAATTCGGCAACCCGATTGCTAAATATATCTTTTTATTATTTCTCCTGCACTATTGGAATTAAATTATATCATTTTTAGATGGAATATTGCTTTGTCATTCCGCACTTGTTGCGGAATTCATTTTCAAAAAGGAAGGGATTCCTTTTTTCTCAGGAATGACAGATGATTTGTCATTTATAAAATTATATATAAGAAGCCCCGAAGAAATTCGGGGCTTCATTATTTTTCCTTATTAACTCGTTAACCTGTTAACCTAATAAATCTTTTACCTACTTGGCTAACAGCATTTTACGGGTAATAGTTTTACCGGCATTATTTACGCGATAGAAATATATACCGCTGGCTACTGACTTTTGATTATCATCAGTGCCATTCCAGACAACTTTCTGATAACCAGCATTCATCGTTTCATTAACGAGGGTTCGGACTAATTGACCTTTCAGGTTATAGATTTTCACGCTGGTTTGACCGCTGGCAGGAATACTGAAACTGATAGTTGTTTCGGGATTGAAAGGATTAGGATAATTCCTGGCATCCAGAACCACCGGAGGAAGAGTAAGATCTTCTCCTGCATTTCCGCCCTGAATTATTGCCCGCACCATAATTTCACCAGTTGTAACCGGTACCCAGGAACCGCTTGTATTTTGATAACTGAAGCCGTTTGAACTTGTATCCAAACCAATTAGAGAAGCGCCAGATGTCTCAAATAAAGCGACATAGAATGCTTGGTTGTTCAAATGAACCGGTGTGGGCAAAGTAATAAAGTTCCAGCCGGCAACAACTGAAGCTGCAGGATATTGATACTGGGTAACAAGTTGAGCTCCAGGCATTCCATTCGGTCCATTAGCATCATAAACGCGAATAACAAGACCGGCAGAACCCAAGGTGTGAACATACACTTTTACATATTTAAGGTCATATTCATCGTTGCATTCAAATTTAACTGCCATCTGTTTAGTAGCACCCACACTAAATCCCTGTTCTGCTGTCCCGTCATCGTGATTGATTTCATAATGCTCAGCGGGCAGAATGAAAACACTTACCGTGTTGGAAGCACCGGATTCAACAGTTCCATACATAGCAGTTACATAATAAGAATGAGGACCACCAGGGACTTCAGTATCGGTGTAAGTTAATACATTACCATCAACAGTAGCCACATAACCGGCATCACGATAAACCTTATAACCGGTAACATCACGTCCTCTCACAGGTTCGGTATAATGAACACCAAATTTACCTTCCGCAAAGGAATTGTTCATTGGCAATTCACCCAACACATATTCTTTCCCTGTGGCATCGGCTACATAAACCTGAATAGTCCAGTTATATGTAAGCGAAGCACTTTCAGCAGTAAGAGTATGCCAATTATTGTTCATATAAATCATATTGCCATAACCCTCAACTTGAGGTCCGTTATCACAACCTGCAGGAAAGCCGCCTGTTGTATTGCAACGGTATCCCACCATAATTGTGGTCGCTGTGGGAATAGTATATGGTGTAGTCAGGGTCACTTCATTCCATACATCTTCAGTAATAGTAGGAACTGCCTGATCATAAACTAATACACCTGCTGCTCCTGTCCAAATGCGAACTGCATAAGAACATAGAGTTGTGGGCTCTGCAGGAACGAATTTAATCTTGGTAATATTCATTCCCACATAAGGATAGATACTATTCGTTTCCCCAATGGCATCCCATTTGGCAGCTACACTAAAATCGGCAACTCCATTGGTGCCAATAGAATTTCCGGCTGGTTCACCACAGTAATAAATCCAGCCCTCTTCGCCACCTCCGCCTCCACTACCAGGTTCATTCCAGGTAAGGGTAACTGAGTTTCCGGAAACAGCAGCTGCCAGATTTTCGGGAGCAGCAATAAATACATCATTATAGACCCTGAAGTCATCAATAAACATTCCTACTCCATCAGGTGTATCTGCATCGGACTTAAAATACCAGCGGAAAATAGCTGTTTCACCGTGGTATTCGGTAATAAAGAAACTCAACCCAAATCCCTCGGTCATAGATTGCCAGGCATCTTGCAGACCTGTATACACATAATTATTTCCTTCGGGTGTCCCGTAAGGATTGCTCATTGCATACCAAACATTGCCACCATCTACAGAAATTTCCCAGCCAAAATAATCCACTTCCGGGAAGGCATTCGGATCATTGTAACTTCCCTTCACCATAAAGTCCACCCACATATCTCCACTATTAGGTAAAGTAACAGGAGGACTGACTAAATAGTTCAGCATATTAGTATTATAACTGCCGGAAGCATTTTGGCAGACAATACAATGTGTAGGTGAAGGAGCTGTAGCTTCAGTTACTATATGCCAAAGGTCTCCTCCAACGGGAACCAGAGAAGAATAGGTCATTTGACCATCATCTACTCCGTTATTGCTGTATCCGCCAAAACTGATATCATCAACCATCATTCCATACATTGCAGGTGCATCGCTTGTGGAGTAGGCGGGATCGGAAGCAAAAGCAAAACGGATTTTTACACTTTGACCCACATAAGCATTAAGGTCAAAAGTGCAATTAGTCCATTCCCGAACTCCACCCCAACCGGGAATTCCCTGCCCTTCGCCATGTTCAAAACCGAAGGAATAAGCGGAAGTAAAATCATAAGCAGGATTTCCGGAAATAGGTGTCCAGGTAGTTCCGCCATCAGTGGAAACCCTTACATTACAGGCATCCCAACCATTCCAAGGGGGATTTGAACCCGGGGTTTCTACATTGTGACGCATTTTGAAAGTTAAAGTGGCATTAGCAGAAGTTAAAGTTCTTGCCGGGGTATCCAAAACAAGGTATTGATGATTATAATAACCACCAATGTTAGTTCCTTGAGCCAGAGCCGGGTCTCCCATCCACCAGACATTTCCCTGAGTTCCGCCAAAATTGTAAATATGCCAATTATTAGGTGAAACCGTAGCGTCGTAATGAGTCCAGCCAGGAGCCCCGGATTCAAAGTCCTCACCATAAGCAATAACCTGATAGCGATTGCCGTCGGCAAAGATTGCTGTTACGAGTGTAAGGGCTAAGATAATCAGCCAATACTTTTTCATTGATCCTCCTTATAGATCAAGTAATGTTTTTTTCTTTTTATTGTTGCTCCGGAAGGTTGATATCCTCGTCAACCAAAAAGGATATCGTTCTTCCGCAATTAAGCACTCTATATATATAAGGGAGCACAAAAAGTCAATCTGGTGACAAAAACTCAATCCCTATAATTATATACTATTTCAAACCCGCAATTCTGTCAATCACTTTTTCTGAGCAAGCTCTATTTCAGGTATACTGTAACCTGTATAAGTCATAATATAAGCCCTGTTTATCAAGAAGTTCAAAATGCGAACCTTCTTCTACAATTTCGCCTTTATGCAACACTAAGATGCGGTCTACATTTTGAATGGTAGAAAGACGATGAGCAATTATTATAGAAGTTCTACCTTTAATAACTTTATTTAAAGCATCCTGAATAAGAAGTTCGGTTTCAGTATCAATATTGGAAGTTGCCTCATCCAGAATAAAAATGGAAGGATTGTAAGCCAGCACTCTGGCAAAGGCAATAAGCTGTCTTTGTCCTGTAGAAAGAGTTGCTCCTCTTTCCATAACCGGTTCGTAATAACCCCGAGGTAATTGACTGATAAATTTATCGGCATTAACATATTTTGCCACTCTGATAATTTCCTCATCGGTAAGGTCATTATTATTGAGAGCTATATTATCTTTTATATTTCCGGAAAAGAGGAAAACATCCTGTTGCACAATTCCTACATTTTTGCGCAAGTCAGCTAACGAATAGTTATGTATATCTTTACCATCAATTAAAATTCTACCTTTCTGGAAAGGATACATTCCCAAAATCAGGTTTACAATAGATGTTTTGCCGCTGCCTGTATGCCCAACGAGGGCAATTTTTTCTCCCGGAGCAACCTTAAAAGAGATATCTTTAAGAACCCATTCTTCGTCATTATAGGCAAGCCAAACATTTTGAAATTCAATTTCGCCTTTCATTTTTATGTTTTTATGCTTTTCCACTCTATAATCATCAGGGGTAAGCGATATTAAATTGAATATTCTTTCTGCACTCGCTAAAGCGCTCTGTAAGAAATTAAATTTATCCGAAAAATCGTTTATGGGCTCAAAAAGTTTACTTATATATTGAGTGAAAGCCATCAATAAACCGATGGTGATTACATTTTGCAGTATTTTTCCA
>Ga0209606_1005253_pt1 | contig 11346 bp, 10 predicted proteins | sample AD_UKC057_MetaG_FD_184412 | JGI IMG/M metagenome (GOLD analysis project Ga0209606, IMG submission 184412) | Active sludge microbial communities of municipal wastewater-treating anaerobic digesters from USA - AD_UKC057_MetaG (SPAdes) (version 2) | ecosystem: Engineered > Bioreactor > Anaerobic >...
GCCTCTCTCCGGGGCCAACAACCTCTGGTTCGCTGTCTTATCCATGACATCCAGCATACTCATGATCCCCTTGCCCTCTACTCTAATTATCGGCAAGGAACTGTCTCACGCATTCTGACACAGAGGGGATGCGTGGTTTTTCACGGCTGCGGATGCTGTGAGGACCAACGGCTCTTCAGCAGAAAGGGAAGGAAGTGTACATGGACACGGAGCAATGGCTTGAGATTCGTCGCCGCGTGCTGCGGTGGTGAAAAGCGCCCAATAGGGTGGCCAGGAGGGGACAGCGTAGAGGCGTAAGAAGCGCCGAATTGGGGACCACCGCATTTGACCGATCTTTGGTATCTGGAGCTGGTTCCAGAAGCAAAGGGTCAGAAGGGATGTTGACGGTGGACCACTATGAACTCATTCGGCGTAAAGTGTTACTGGAAGGGCTCAGCCAGCGGCAGACAGCCGAGGAACTGAACCACTCCCGCAAGACGGTGGCCAAGGCCCTGGCTGAGCGGCTGCCACCGGGATATCGGCTCAGCGAGCCCCGCCCCCGACCGGTTCTGGAGCCGGTTAAACCCATCCTCGACGCCTGCAGAACACCAAGACGCGGCCCAAGCAGCATCAGACGGCTCAGAAGATGTACGAGCGTCTGCGAGACGAATATGGTTTCACCGGTCATTACGGTACCCGCCCTATCGAACCGCCGGATGACCAAGGGACGGGCTATCCTTTGTGCTCATGGGTAACACACCCTTTGTTTCAGACTTAGAGCGGGAGTCTCCTGTCCATATGCACGAGATTTAGATCTCCGTCTCATGTCATCTCGACGCACGGTCCAGTGTTCTCCGTTCGCGATCCTGCGGCCGTTGACTGTCCCGGGGGACGCGAAGCGGGTGACTTCGACACCCATGCTCCTTCTATGGTCAGCAACAGGCCACGCCCGATGAGAGTACGTAGATCCACGTATTGACCAGTTCGATCACGCCCGAGGCCGCGAAGGACTTGACCACGCAGGCAAATGCCCCACAAGGACGGTATCCTCGGAGAGGTGCTCGTCGACTCGGACGGTGGGGGCTATACGCCTCGCACCGAGAACGGTCGCTACGATCTGCAGAGGGCCCAAAGAACCATCTGGGGCCGCCTCGGGTATACGCCCCCGAGGAAGCGGCGCGCTCCGTAGCGCAGGATCTTCACGACGGCAGTCTCGCACGAAGTGACGACGCTCTTCAACACCGGCCAGGACACCCGCAGGGTCCCCGGCGCGTCGATCGTTACCGCTTCGTCACCAGGTCGCCGAAAGGGGCGAGCAGGTCGTACTTGTCTTGCCAGGTGGTGTACATGACGCCGATCGCGCCGGGCGTTTGGTCCAGCGCGTCGAGCCAGCCTTTGGGGTTCTCCAGCGTGTCCCCGTCGTAGTAGGCGCCCGCCAGCGTGCGAAAGCCCAGCGACGAGAAGAACGGCAGGCTTTCGCTTCGCTTGTCGTAATACCAGCAGACGATGATCAGGTCGTTGGGGACGAGTTTCCACGAGCCGGAAAAATCGCCTTCGACGAGATAGTAGTCGCCGTGGGCGTTGTGATGCGGATCGAGCATGTCCGACCAGATGAGCACCTCGGCCTTCGGATTGACGCTCCTGATAATGGCCACCTGTCCGGTGATGCAATCGCCCAGGATCTGGGCCATGCTCAGACCTCGATCCTTGCACGCCCGGCAGCTTCCGCCGGCCCGAATCTCGTCCATGCTGAGCAGGTACTTCGAAGGGCCTAAGTGCCGATGGATCAGCTCGGCCTGCCTGCCCCAGATTTCGTACGGCTTCGGCTCCGACATGCAGATCGTGACCTGGCCGTCGTAGATCGCGATCCCGTGGTAGTAGCTGACGCTCAGTCGTTGCCCACCCTGGATCCGGCCGCCGGGGAGAATCTCGATGCTCGGCGACTCATGATCGAACTGGAAGTTCAGTCGGTCGTCCTTGATCGGCGCAAAGTCCTTGCCTTCTTCGTAGATCTGGCCACTCTTCGCATCGCGGACGGTGACCGGCGTGCCGGGCCGCCTCAGGACGTTGAGAAGTCCGACCTCTTCCAGTTCTAAATCGTCGATCCAGAACCGCCCGGCCTTGCCGCCCCAGGCGCCGGCATAGATCCTGACGATCTCATAGTCGAGACTGTTGAAGCCCATCACAACGTGACGCCAATCGGTCGTGGATGGGATACGCGGATCGAACAGCGCCAGTTCTCGACCGTCCGCCGTCAACACCTGTATGCGAAACCCACCGGCCGAATCGAGGCCTTCGGTCTTGATCCAGCAACTGATTCGGTAGCACCGGTGCGGCCGGACCGCCACCTCCTGCATCACACGGGCATGACCGTGTTCGTATCGGCCGAAGTCCTGAAAACGAAGCGACGCTTTGCCCTCCTTGAAGACCTCCCGATCCACGAACGAAACCTCCCCCGGCCGGTCGTGAAACCCATAGCCGGTCAGCCGATGGCCATCATATTGTTCGAATCCGGCATTGGCGATCTGGGCTCGCGCATCCGGATCCAGCCGCGCCCGGTTGCCTTCCACCAGGAACGGAACATCGCGAGCAGGAATCCCCGCCGCGAGATTGCGGTCGTACGCCAGGACGGAGCCACCATAGCCGACACTGAAGATGTTGGGGACGATTTCGACGCCATGTTGTCTGCAGATGTCTCTGACGCTCGCAAGTCGGTCGAGGTTTTCGGCAGGCTGCCTGTCGAGCCAATCCAGACCTGCCGACAAAACCATGCCGTTCAGACCATGGGCCGATGCCGTCTTCACGATCCGCTCGACATCGGCTACATCCTGATCCGTTCGCAGCAATCGTGACACGAAGACCCAGCGGTGCGGATACGTCTTCGCCAGGCACAGCGGACTGGACGCACAGACCAGAAGGAGCAAGAGCAATCGTCGTTTCATCGCGATCATGGGCGGACTCCTTGGGACAGCGATCTCTTCAGGAACCATGATAACACAGGCGAGACGATACGCCAGCGCCTGTCGCCAAGGGACCGTCTGGGTTTCCGGCTTGACTGGGGACCGAGTATGTCGGACACTGAGGCCGTCAAAGGCGGCTCCGGCCGGCCGGATTCGCGAAGAAATCCAATTCTCAGATCGATGCAGCTACGAAGATGGAGGCCTCGCCATGTCCATGAATCGACGCACCTTCCTGAAGAGTTCACTGGCCACCGGGCTGGCTGTCAGCTTTCCCCACGTGGTGGCTGCTCAACAAGGCAGAACGTATCGCACGGCTTTGATCGGGTGCGGCTGGTGGGGCACCAACATTTTGCGTGAAGCGGCCGCTTCCGGACGCTGCAAGATCGTTGCCCTCGTTGACGTCGACCGCCGCCAGCTCGCCAAATGCACCGAAGAGGTCGCGAAATGGACCAGCGATACGCCGAAGCACTATGAGGACTATCGCGAGATGCTGGCTGCCGAGAAGCCCGACATCGCCATCGTCGCGACGCCGGACCATTGGCACGCCCTGCCGACGATCGCCGCTGTCCAGGCCGGCGCCCACGTTTACGTCGAAAAGCCCATCGGCCACACGGTCATGGAGGGCCGCGCGATGGTCAAGGCCGCCCGCGCCGCCGGCCGCGTCGTGCAGGTGGGCACGCACCGGCGCATCTCGCCACACAACGTCTCGGGCAGACAGTTCCTCCGTGAGGGCCGCGCCGGAAAGATCGGAATGGTCAAGTGCTTCGTGCTCTCCGGCGGGGGCGGACCGGAGCAGCCTCGCAAGAACATCGAGCCGCCGAAGGAGTTGAACTGGGACTTGTGGTGCGGCCCCGCCCCGCTGCGGCCGTTCAACGGTGGCGCACATCCGCGCGGGTTCCGCAGCTACCTCGACTTCGCCAACGGGACGCTCGGCGACTGGGGCGTCCACTGGCTCGACCAGGTCCTTTGGATCATGGACGAGAAGTGGCCCAGGACCGTCCATTCCACCGGCGGCCGGCCGATCAAGGGCGCGCCCATTCTAACGGCGGAACACCAGACGACCGATGCGCCGGACCACCAGGTGGCGACGTATCAGTTCGAGGACTTCACGCTGACGTGGGAGCACCGCCAGTTCGCCGGCAACCCGACGGACAAGACCGAAAGTGTCGGCTGCTACTTCTACGGCACCAAAGGGACGTTTCACATGGGCTGGCAGAGAGGCTGGACGTTCTATCCAAGCGGCCGGGGCGAGCAGGAGGTCCATGAGGAACCGCAACTGAACCTGCCCGATCAGCAGAACATCAAGGGACTGTGGACCGATTTCCTCAGCGCGATCGAGACGGGCAGCCGCCCGGTGTGCGACATCGAGACGATCCACTGCTCGACGAACCTGAGCCTGTTGGGGATGCTGTCGTACAAGGTCGGACGCAGCGTCACCTGGGACGGGGAAAAGGAAATCTGCGTCGGCGACCCCGACGCCAACAGACTGCTCCGCCGCGATTACCGAGCCCCCTGGGTCTATCCAAAGGCCTGAACGTCGCTGGATTCCGCATCCGTCACGCAGGAACGCGACGGCAATCCGTGTGGGTGTGCGCGCGAGAAGCGGCAGGTGGACAAGAACCGGCGGCAGACTGGCGGGACTACCAGCCCTTCTTGGCGAAGAGGACGGGGATCGTCTGGAGGAGGATGTAGATGTTCAGCAGGAGGGAGCGGTTCTGGATGTAGATGTAGTCGTACTTGACCTTGTGGGCGGGTTTGAGGTCGTAGAAGCTGCGAACCTGGGCGAGGCCCGTCAGGCCGGGCTTGACGACGAGACGCACACCCTGCAAGGCCCTGTGCCTCTGGACGAAGAAGGGCCGCTCCGGCCGGGGTCCGACGAGACTCATGTCGCCCCGCAGGATGTTGTACAATTGGGGCAGCTCGTCCATCCGGGTCCGCCGCAGGATGCGGCCGACCGCCGTCACGCGGTGGTCGTCTTTGGAGGCCAGAACCGGACCAAGGTGCTTTTCCGCGCCGTCGATCATCGTCCGGAACTTGTACAGATTGAAGAGTCTGCCGCCCTTGCCCACCCGCTCCTGGCTGTAGAGGACCGGGCCGCGTGAGGTCAGCTTGATCGCCAGGGCCGCGACGAGCATCAGCGGCAGAGCGCACAGGAGAATGCACAGAGAACCGGCAAGATCCAGCAGCCGGATCAGCAATTCCACGCTCTTGGCCGGCTGGGCGATGGAATAAGTCGACGGGTCAAAAGACGGGGCTTCTTCGTGTCGATAGGCCACGCGCGTATGGGGGCGCAGTTCGATCACACCGACCTGGGCCGGCTCGCGGTCAACCCGCATCCCTCTGCCCACCTCGTGGAGATTCACCTCGCGAAGATGCAATCCTTGCTCCATGGTTTCCCCAAGCTGGCCGCCACGAAAGCCAAGCGGTCCCCTTCGCGTCCTTTCGCAGCCCACGCTCGTTCGGAGGCTGCCCGTCGGCTGCCAGCACGACCGTACGGACCCCATATCGGTCAGAAAGTCCAAGAATTCTACGGATTACATCGGCCGGAACAAGACAAAAGCATTAGTCCAATATCCCGCGAAATCAACCAGCACTGTCAACACCTGGGGATCAGAATACAGCGCCCCGGCACACATGACGGAACGACAATAAGATCCACCCCCAAACAAGAAAACCGGCGGCTCCGATACGGACCCGCCGGTTTATGTATCTTCTCTATTCTCCGGCCGAGGCCGGTATTCAACCGCGTCTGGGCTGCGTCTTCAAGCCTGGATTACAGGGCCCTGCGCCGTCGCAGCCAGCCAACCAGACCCGCCCCGAGGCTGCCCAGCAGCACCGCACCCGGAGCCGGAATCGCCGGCGTCGCCTCTCGCGTCGTCAGATTGTCCATCGCGAACTGCGTGCCACCGTTCGGACGGTTCTCGAAGGCGGGCTCGCCACCGGACGATGCAAACCTGACCTCGTCGACCGTCCAGTTGAACTCCTGCCACACGGGCCCATCGGTGTCCACGTTGAACTGCGTGCTGCCCACCGACTCGCCACCGAGGAAACCCTCAACCTCGATCAGCAGGCCATCGTTCCAGGCGGCGGTGAAATGCGCGCCGATGAAATCGAAGGCGCCGGCAGCCGAAAACGCACCTGGATCGCCGTCAGCGTTAAAAGCCACGTGCTCCCCAGAGACCACACCGTTGTAGTAGCCGGACTCAGCATTGTAGCGCTGATACCAGACAACGTTGAAATTCTCCCAATTGAGCCCTGCGTACCCGTCCGCAATCTCAACATTGCCGTTACCGACGATCACATCATCAAATGTCGTCACGCCCGCCAGACTTGTTCCTGCCAGTGTCAAACATACTGCCAGTATCGCCAATGCTCTCTTCATTTCGACCACCCTCTCTGGGAACTCATCCCACTCCAGAACCTGCCGTTTGTGTTCTCCTCCTCACGCATCCACCACTCCCATCCTTGGATACAACTGCCAAGCCAACCAGGCAATGAACTCACGTGGAGTCGTTCCCGGCGACCCAGCATTGATACGTAGTATACGCGTTTGTGGGCGCAAAGTCAAGACTTTCTGCTGTCAGACAGGCAGAACACCCCCCTCCATAGGCAGTTCAATCTCTATAAACTTATAATAGACAAGAACTTAGACAGATATGGCCTCCTGGTCGTCTTTTCGAGAAATAGGGCATCTAAACAGAATAAGTCGTCTGGATTATGCTATGCACAAATGATGGGGGTACATGGGAAATTCAAGCAAGAAGAAGCTCCTATGCAGTATGGGATGGTTGAATAGGCATAGATCGTCTGGTGAATTGCCCCAACTTCGCCAGTGGTTTGCGCAAAAAGAAGCCGGGGGAGGGTCGCAGCCCATTGGCGGCGAAGGCATGCAGAATCTCACGATTGCCGCGGAGCATACCTCGAATCGTATTGGCCCGCCCACCGACCCGCATTCGCACCAGCGGGCGCTGAATATACCCAACACGAATCCGGTTCTTCTCGATCAGACGCAGCATCAACTCGAAATCCCCGGCAATTCGGTAAAGCGGATTGAAGTAGCCATGCTGTTCGAAGAGCTGTCTCCGGCAGAAGAACGTGGGATGTGGCGGCACCCATCCGAGACGAAAAGAACCGGGCAGATACTCCCCAGCCTTCCAGTAACGGGTCACCTTCGCAGGGTCATCCCGTCGGACATAGACCAGATCGCCATAAACACCGTCGAACCCGCCGGCCGCCAAAGCAGTTGTCACATCCGAGATCACACTGGCATCGGCGTAGATATCATCGGCGTTCAGAAAGCCGATGATGTCACCCCGGGCAATGCGAATCCCCTTGTTCATGGCGTCATAGATGCCCTCGTCCGGCTCAGAGATGAACGTCGCAATGCGACCCTTGCACCTGCCAATGACATCCGCAGTCCCATCGGTCGAGCCTCCGTCGACGACGATATGTTCGGCGTCTGTGTAGTCCTGGCAGAGGACGCTTTGAAGCGTATCGATAACGGTCTCGGCGCTGTTATAGCAGACCGTGATGATAGAGACTTTCATCGAGATGTTCTCTCAACGCTGGGTATAAGACGACTGTCAAGCGGCGGTTGGAGAGAGCCTGCATTCTACAAACACACTTGGACATCGAGTGGGGAAGTGCGCCGCAAGGAGCTTGTCGCAGACCCAGAAGAACGGCAACGTCCAAAAGAGCAAACGCGGCACCGGCACGTAGTGGTTTCCACGAAACTGCACGATTTCCAGATTGGCACGATGACACATCTTGGCAATCGTCTTGGGCGTGTACCACCGCGAGGTCACATCACGAGATAGGCTCCTGCCTCTGGCATTCGCGAGAATACCGAAAGGCAAGAGAACACTCGTCAGACAGGGAAACGTGAACACCAAGCGCGTAGGCGGAGCCATTCTTGACGCGATGGCATCAATGACCTCAGACGGATTCGACAAACGACCGAAGACGTTGACCATAATGATGTAGTCGAAAGGTCCCAGGTCGATGTCAATATCCGATACGGACATGACCCGGAACGACGACCTCGGAGATGGTTCCCTTCCTTTGAAGCGAGACTGTGCAATGCTTAGCATCTCACTGCTGATGTCGGTGGCAGTGACGTTCGTGCCCCAGCGGGCGAGGATTTCCGTGATGCGTCCAGTGCCACATCCTATTTCCAGGACTTTCTTGTCGCGCCAATCCTCATTGAGATTCGCAAGAATCTCAACCTGTCGGCGATGGCCCCATTGTCCGGCCATTCCTGCGAAACGCACGCGATCGTACTGGCCAGCGCTCTTCGTATAGAGTAGATAGTCTGCTTCGTTAGGCTGGGCAGTATGCATGGTAATCTGCTTTCTTTCGCAGCAGTTTCTCGTACAGCCCCATCAGCCGGTCGGCGGAGATACGGACGGAGAAATCCTGGGCCCGTCTCACCGCTACTGCCCCCAGATTCTGCTGCATTCGGGCATCATGGATCGTCGCTTCAAGCGCAGAGGCGATGCTCTCCGCAGAGAAGTCTTTCGTGAGGATGCCTGCACCCCCTGCCAGTAATTCCGGACAGCCGCCCACCGGTGTGGAGATAATGCACTTACCCATGGCCATCGCTTCGAGAACAACCATAGGATAGTCTGAAGGGCCGCGACTGGTATTCCAGGGAATCACCAGGAAGTCGGTTTCGGCATACAGAGCCTCCATGGCATCGACCAAGCCAACGAATCGAACGCAGTTCTCCAAGCCACAGCGGTGGACGAAATCCTGCGCGCGATCGTAGCCGATGGTGTATTCCTTGATCTTGCTCTGGTTCTCCACGGCCGCCACCAGGAAGAACGACATCTTCTTGTCGGCGAGGATCTTGGCTGCACGCAACAATTCGGCCAGCCCCTTCTCCTGTGATGCATTGCCCACAAACAGAATGCGAGCCTGGGCTTGGCCGTCGTGGAAGTACTTCGTCAAGTTCGGCCGACTCATGGGCCGGAACCGTTGCGTGTCCACGCACATGGGGACCAATTCGGTCTTTTCATGCGGCACACCGGCCGTTTGCAGAGATCGTTGCACATTCTGCGTCACGGCAACAACTCGATCGAGTCGCCCGAATGCCAGCCTGGCAGCGAGCATACTCTCCCACCAGCGGCTATACACCCCGCCTTCGGCCGTAAGCGGACAATAGAGCGAATGCAGCCGGACGGTGGCCCGGCGATCCGCGACCAACGGTACAACCGCGTAGGGATACGTTCCCGAGTGGCAGTGAACAATATCGAAGTGAGTCTCTCGGGAACGTTCCCTGAGACCGCCACGGAGCGTGCGCACAGTGCCGACCCCTTTGCCCAGAAGACCCCCGCCGCAGTTCGGCAGCGGTTTGAGAATTTCGGACAGCGGACTGCCGGCCAGATCCACCAATCCACCGTCAGAAACGGATGCGAGTACCTCGATACCGACGCCCCGTCGCTTCAGTTCAAGGGCCAGAGACACACAGTTCGCCGCAGCGCCTCCGATGACACTGCCCCCCGATGTCGGCAGAATACGCGGCAGGAGATAGCAGATGGTAGGAGTCATAGGGGAACAGGCTCACCATTATGGCACGTACGACAATCGCCACGCACAGTCACGCGGTTTGCACTCCCTTGGTATTCGCGGCCTGCCTGGAGACCACTCTCCTGAGGTCAGCGATAAGGGTGTCGGCAATATCCGGCCAGGAGTAATTGTGCGTCTCTGCAAGTCTCAATCGGGCGGCACACAGGAGACTTTGGCGCAGATCGGCATTCTCCCGGATCCTGACAATGGCCTTCATCATGGAATCCGGAGACCACGGGTCAAAGTACAAGGCTGCCGGGCCACATATCTCGTGGGCAAAATCAAGATCGCTGGTCAGCACGGGGAGATTCAGGACCATCGCCTCCAGATATGCTGCGGAAAACGACTCCATCAATGTCGGCTGAAACAATGCATGACAATGACCAAACAATGACGGTATGCGGCTTTGCTCCACGGGCCCAATGTTGACAATCTGTCGCGATAGACCCCACCGCTCGATGGACGTCAACAACCGGCGGGCACCCGGATGCTGACTCGGCGCAATCGTGATGAAGACCACTGCGCCGTGAAGCTCTTTGCGGAAATGTCGAAACACTTCTACGATCCCTTCGAGGTTCTTGTGGGGGTAGTAACGCGCCAGACAGATCATGCGAAAGCATTGCCCAAACGGGGCGAATTCCGGAGGCGCAGATGTGTCATTGAGACTCCGCGCCACGTTCACGGAGATCGCTTTCGGCAGTAGATTACCTGGCACACCTGGCTGGAAGGCATCCCGAACGCGCTTCAGCATGGTTGAGGTTTGACCGTAGACCATGGCGATCTGGTCCAGACAATGTCTGACCTGTCTGCGTTGAACGAAATAGCGCAGATTTTGCAGCATGGTCATGCGACCATGATGGCGAGAAGGATACACAAAGTGTGGATCTTGAACAAGGATCGCTTGGGGCGCTCCCGGCTTGCGCATCCCGATAGTACCCAACGCGAGAATCACGTCGGGCCGAATCGATCGCACCTGCCGAGGGAGTACGATCTGGTCGAAAAGAAGCCGCCGGGCGAGACTGCCCTTCTGGTCGAACCAGATCGCGCGCGCCGACAGCAATCCCGCGATCTGCTCATAGTCACATCCGGTAGGCACGACAGCCGTCAGGTCAATATCGTCAAATCGTGTGGCCAATACTCGCAAGAGATTGATGGCTACTGAACGCGCTCCCGGCGAGCGATTGGTGTGAGCGAGAACGAGCAGTCGAATTCGCCGGCCCCGCGATGGATTGACCGCGCGCATGGCGCCAGCGCCGCACGTAACTGGGCAGCCACCGACACTCTGGGCCATGGACCATTTGCTCCACGTTCAGGAGAAGATGCGTGGCAGGACACTGCGCCGGAACAGCCGTATCATCCACGGAATATCGCTTATCTCGGCGGTTGTGCGGGCAGTCTGACAAGTCCATTCGTGCCCCCGCCCTGCTACCATGTCTGGGCCCCAATGCCTGTACCGTACCGTGGCGAAGGCATATGGCGACAGATTCGCGACTCGGCGCTTCAGCTCCAGCGCGACCCAGCCTGCCGCCCCCCACGACTCCGGCAACAGACCAGGCAGAAACTGACAGACCTTCAGACTCATGCCCTTTTCAAGTCTTTCGGCTCGGGATACAGTGGAATTGGCCTGGCCTGCAAGATACAGGCACAGACCGTCAGGAATTTACGTGCAGCCTGGTCCCAGGTGTACTGCTCGCGAACCAGAGCGACTCCGCGCGCGCCCATTTGTCTGCGATGCGATTCCGACATACCCAGTAGCTCGCCCAGTGCCTGGGCTATCGCCTCCTGAGTCGGCGGAACCCATCGCCCCGCATCAACGTGCTGCAATTGCTCCCAGGGCGTG
>Ga0209606_1005256_pt1 | contig 11343 bp, 17 predicted proteins | sample AD_UKC057_MetaG_FD_184412 | JGI IMG/M metagenome (GOLD analysis project Ga0209606, IMG submission 184412) | Active sludge microbial communities of municipal wastewater-treating anaerobic digesters from USA - AD_UKC057_MetaG (SPAdes) (version 2) | ecosystem: Engineered > Bioreactor > Anaerobic >...
CGCCGCGCGCCGCTTCAATCTCTTCTGGCGCAATAAACGGGTTATCGCTGGTCTTGAATGTCCAGGAGCGCCACTCACTTTGTGTCAGGTCTTGCCCGCGGAGCCACAGCGCGCGAAACCAGTTCAAGCCGCGCGGCGTCGAAATGAAGAGCGCCCCGCCCTTGCGGTCAGATAGCGCCGGTCTGAGTGCCTCCGTCCAGGCTTCCCGCTTCATGTAGGCGCATTCGTCCAGCACCACGAAGTCCAGCCCCTCGCCGCGCAGGCTGTCGGGATTGTCGGCGGATTTCACCCGCACCTCACCGCCGCCAGGAAAAGCGAACGAGCGTTCCCCGCGCCGCAGGTCAATCCCCACCCCAGGCAGTTGCGCCCGAATTTGTGCCAAACCACGCCAGCCGACGTTGCTCATGGGATACGACGGCGCCACCCACCAGGCGCGCCCGCCGTGCAAGGCTACGTCGAAGCACATGGCACAACCAAGCCATGACTTGCCAAAGCGCCGCCCGGCAGCCACGACGCGAAAGCGCGCCGGGTCATTCCAGATGCGCCGCTGCCGCTCATGCAACTCGAAGTCAATGGTAATGTTGCGGTCAATCGCCATCCTCCGCGCCTTCCGCGCTCGTTTTAACCGGTCGCACCGTAAAGGTCACGCGCTCGCCGCCTGAAGTCACGTCCACATTATCCCCAAATCGCTCGCGGCGTCTCCGTGCTAGCCACCACTTCGCGTCTTGCGTGTTGCCGTCCTTAATGCTCGTGATGATGGTCGCCTCTGCGAGGTCATCCACCCGCGCCTCTTCGTCCTCTAGCAGTTGCCGCAATTCGTCGTCGGCTTCGATGAAGTCACGCACCGCGCCCCAGGTGTAGCCGGTCGCCCTGCAAATTTGCGCCACGATTCCGCCGCTGCCAGGAATGGCGGCTTTGATTTTTGCGCGTGATAGTCGTGCTCGCGTCATAGTGTATCTTACCTAATCTCGCTATCGTTCAACAGCACCGGCGTGCCGCCCGTTGTTTGCGCCCAGCGCTCGATGGCGACGGCGCAGTAAGCCGGCGAGATTTCAACGGCGCGGCATTTGCGCCCCAGGCGTTCACAGGCGATTAGGGTTGTGCCGGAGCCGGCGAAGGGTTCGTAAACAATCGCGACGGTATCGGTGAAGTCAACCAGATATTCAACTGTAGGAAGCCAACGAGTTGCGGTGTTGAGTTTGGCTAGTTTTTTATCTGACGTCATCTTAGTAATACTTGTTTCCGCCAAATACCAATCCCTTTTGCCCGCCGCAGATTGTTTGTCGCTTTCGCCCCATACCAAAATTGGGTTAAACGCGAACTGCATAAATCCCTTTGTGTGTTGTGTGAAATTTTGGCACTCCGCGATAATTCTCTCTGCCATAGGGAACCAAAAATGGAAATACCTATAGTTCTTCATGGAAAGGGCGACAAAGAAAAGCGTTACCCCAATATCTTCAGCATTTGTACGCCACTTGTCGCAAAAATCTTTATATTGTTCCGGCGTCAAATCATCTTTGTAATTGTCATATTCCCAATTTACATTCCAGGGAGGATCGGTAACAACCGCCCCCGCCTTCTCTCCCCCCATCACCCGCTCAACCACCGCCTTATCCGTGCAATCGCCGCAAATCAAGCGATGCTCTCCGAGTTGCCAGAGTTGCCCGCTCTCAACGCCCCACTTCTCGCGCAACTCCTCGGCCTTGTCCACTTGCGCGCCCGCATCCTCGACCGGCTCCGGCTTCTCGCTCTCCAGCAACTCCCGCAGATTCGCCGCCTGGTCATTCCATGCCGCGAGCAGGTCGCCGTCAAAGCCTATACCATGTAGCAGGTCGCCATCCCAAGCGGATAGCGCGTCGAAGTCCCATGAGCCGCCGCGCAGGTTGGCTACCAAACAGGCAGCGTCTTCGGTCTCCGTGTCCCAGCGCACGCGGCGATAGTCGTACCGCTCGCCGCGCCATTCCACGTAGCCTCGCGCCACAGTGCCGGTGCGTGTCGGCTCGGCATAGGTCTCGGTAACCGTGATTTGCGCGCCTTGCCGCTCTAGTTCAAAGACGCTGGAACGCTGATTACCGCCGACAAAGTTGCCGGTGGTTTCGTTGTGTACCACGCCGCCCAAATCGCCAAAGCGCTCCAAGTCGGCGGCAAGGCGTTCAAATTCGCGCTTGCTAATCTGTCGCGGGTTATTCGGTTTGCGCTTCATGCTTCGCTCCCCATCTCACAATATCCAAGCCACGCGCCAACAGCCACAGCGCCGCCGCGCAAAGCGCAAACAGCGCCCAGCACCATAGCGCCCGCAGGCGGTCGCCCGTGCTCATGCGGTCGCCTCGTTGTCGTTACTTGCCGCGTCGGGCAAGTTGTCGCTTTCGAGCGGCTTTGCCTGCGCGTACTTCAAGCGCCACAGCAGCGCGATGAGGTCGTCAATGTCGCTCTCGGAGAAGTCGAAGCATAAGCCCGTCTCCTCAGTGCCAGGCATGGGATACCAGACGCAACAGCCAACGCCGTCGGGATACGCTACTTTCTCACCGCGCAGGTTGCCTTGCTTGAGCACGCTTCTGTCGCTCCTTTCGTGTCGTTCGTCTCACATGCCGTCGCGCACGTTGCGCCTCGGCCCGATGTCTCCGCGTGGCTCGCGGTCTATGCAACAGTGGATCACCTCCTCTCATGCGGCGCGCTGGCCAAGAGCGACGCCGGTTACACTTCCAAAAGGTGAACCTTACCTACCTCTATTATATCACGGCTTAGAGCGTCTCACGATGTCTGACATCTTTAGACTCGATGAGCGCGTGGTACTTGAACGCGCCGCCCGCAACTTCAAAGAGCAAGGATCCGTGCGTGATGCCGCTAGCCGAGCGCGTCACCTGGATGGCGTGGTCGCCCATGCCGCACCAGGATGGCGTGACGAAGATGTCGGCGGGCAAGTAACCACCGCCCGCAGCCACTTCCAATGCCTCGTGCAGGTAGGTGTGGACGTGCGAGCGCAACACGACGCGCGGCGGCACGCGCCCGCCCAGGATGTCTGACAACATGATATCCTTTAGGTAATAGCGCGCCTGGTTACCGTTCAACCACACGCGCTGACTGGCTCCCGGCCCGTGGTGGGCATAGTCGAAAGACACGCCCGCCACGTCGGCGATGCCGTGCGAGACGGCTTTGACGTTCACGCGGCGGTGGTTGCTCTCGATGTGCTTCCACAGGAGCCGTGCGCTGGAACCCTCGCCAAACTCATGCGACGGCGTGCCAAAGGCAATGCGCACGGTGTCAATTTGCGGTAGGCGCTTGAGGATGAAGTCAGCGGTTGCCTGCGCAATCTCGATCTGGTCACTGGGGCGCGTTGATACCCACAGGTCGGGGTACTTTTGGCCTTGCGTGATGTCTCCATTGAACAGTAGCACGATGCGGCGCTTCTTGACTAGCGCCGCGACCTCGCTCAGTTGCCGGTCTAGCAGGTCCCACAGGTATACTTGGTACTGCGTCGGCTTAGGCGACCAGACGGCGGGCGCGCCGTTTTCGTCTTCGTGGTACAGCTGCACGTCTGGCGGCATAAGCCCCAAGCGATGCCCACAGTGCCAGTCAGACAGCACCAACACAAAGCGCGGCGCAGTCAAAGCGCAACCTTCCGCCAGGCTTTGACGCGCTTCCCGTCCACTACGCGCTTGCCCACGGTCTCGATGATGCCGTCACGTTCAGCGCGCTCCAAAGCGGCGCGTGCCACGTCCTCAGTCAGACTGTTGGTCGCCATGAACATCTTGACGGTAAACTCGCCCTCGTGCAGCGGCTCAGGAATGCCCGCCGCCGCCGCAATTTCCCGGAGTAGGTCTTCGATTTTAACGTCCATCACGCCTCCAGTGCGTCTGCCAACTCTGCTAACTGTGCCGCGTCCAGCGTGAACCAATCCCACCCCCAGGACGGCGGGCACACCGTGAACACGGTCGCCCCGCGCACCCGCGCCGGTGAGGCTTTGAGCAAGCCCGCAAACTTCAAGAGGTCGGCCTTGTACGCGGGCCAATTCCCATTGTAGCATGCCGGATGCTTCCAGCCCGCTGCCGGGTCGTAGGCGTTGGTAGCCGCGTCCCAGCCGCACGCGCCGCACTCCGATAGAATCCACGGCACGCCGTAGCCCAGCGCGTCGCGGATAACCGCGTCCATCTCCTCGAAGCGCCCCGCGTGCCACGGCCATTGCTCAACGAGGTAGGAGCGCCCATGATCCACTGGCCAATAGGCGTGATAGCCGAAAGCGCCGCCGCGCTGGATAACGTGCGAAGCCAGCGGGACCAGGAGCGGGAACTGCGATTCGTGCGGATTGCCCACGGCGATGGTCGCCACGAGCGGCAGGGCTTCCGGCATGCGCCGCGCCAGTTCGTCAATGAATGCGTGCTCGAAAGCGATGGCGGCTTCCACTTTGTCGCCGTCCATCGTCTCGTTGATGCCCGTCTCTACGTAGTCCACATACGCCGCGTCCACGAGCGGCTTGATTTGCGCCTCGAATTGGTCAATGAACCATGCGGCCCGATTCACCGGGTCCGCCAAACACGCCAGTTCATCCTCACGCGTCAGGTGATGCCGGTAGACGACGAATGAGCCCGGTGACGCGGCATTCACTGGCAGGATCGCGCCTTGATTCGCGACCACCTTCGTGACGTTGGGCCCGGCGCCGCTCAGGAACTCCAAAGCGCCGGGCTCGATGCTTTGGAAGTGCAGGCCAAGCAGTTGCCCCTCATTCTCCGGTGGTTCCGGTGGCTCTGGCGGTTCCGGTGGTGTGTCATCCGTGCTGTATTCTGCCAGCGCGAAGATACTCTGCGCCAGGCTGCCGCGCCAATAGCGCGCCCTTACCGTGGTCACGTCACCATGCCACGGGTCAGCAATCTCGATGTCATCTTCCAGCATGCGCAAGGCAAGCACAAAATGACTATCCAGGTCAGCATCCAGTGGATTGAAGTCCACCTGGATGGGACACGGCGCAACCAATAGCGCCGTGCGAATTTGCTCGATGTCGGCGTCTGGTTTCGGCGTCGTGCGCCAGGTCGTGTAATCCAAAAAGCGTAAACCGGTTACGACGCTTTCGACCTTGCCCCAATACAGCAGGCCGGTGGGCGTGTAGCCGCCGCTCGCCGATAGCCGCCGGTTTAGTTCCAGCGGCGTCAAGGTCGGCTCTACCAGTGTGGCTAACATGCACGCCGCTACCATCGCGCAACCAGAATCGCCGATGGTCAACGTTGACGCGCCCAGGCGTTCGTCCTTCCAGCGCGGATCGCGTTGCGAGTAGACTGCCATGCCCGGAAGTTCACCCGCATCCCCGGCAAACTCGACTTTCACTCCGGGATAGTGCTCCGCATACCAGTCCACAAAAGTTTGCTCGTCCGCTTGCGGAATGTCCCACAATACGGCCGTGCGCTCGTCCAGATCGCCGATACCGGCGTCATCATACGAGCCCCCGACCGTCTGGCGTCCGTCCTGCCAGCAAGCGGCAAAGATGGCGCCAGCACGCTCGGCGCTCGTGGTCGGCGGCAATACGTTCACGCGGCGGGCATATTGCACCCGCGGCAAGCCCCGGCACGGTTCCGGCGGCAGTGGAATATCTACCACTTCCAGCGCGCAGTCATCCCAGGCCACGTCGTTGTGGATGACGGGCCAGAGCGTCGATGAGCGCAGGAACACGGTCACGCTGCTACTCTCAGCCACGGCTTCCACAGTTAGCGGCGCGTCGCGGTAGCCGTTAAAGATGTGCCATTCGGCGCCCCAAATGACACAACTTGCATACGGATCAATCCCACCGGTGGGATCAATGCCCACGCTAAGCCGCACGCTACGCTGGTCATCATTGAGGCCGGGCGTGCCTGCCTTCCACCACAACGGCCCGCATCCAGGCAAAGAGCACGATGGCGGTTGGCTGTCATCATTGCTGATCCAGGCGTGCCCAAATGCACTGAAGCGCAACCTACGCCCAGCCTCTACCTGCACCTGTTGGAACAGCCCACCCTCATGGATGCGCCGCCATGTGAAGAGGTAGCCCGCACGCGCCCCAGAGCGGTGGCGGTTGTGCTCCGGTTCACTCAAGCGCACCTCCGGCTCAGCCCAGCCGATGGTATTATTCTGGTCCCAAGGCACTGGCGTTTCATCGTTGCGCTGGTGGGCGTACCAGGACCACCAGCCGACGGGATTGTGAATCTCGCCGCGTTCGACGGTGTAACGCTTGGTGATGGGTCCGCCGGTTACGTCCACCTCGTAGACAAAAGCGACGTGGTGCGGCTTGGAGCCGTCGGGAGCGGTCAACGGGCGGTAGCCTAGTTCAAAGCCGGGATTTTCTAGTGCCATTTTTCACCTCTTACGAATGAGACTATATGCAGGCGTTTCGCCAAGGCGCTCTACCTGCTGTGTGAGCGTTTCGATGCCCTCGCGCAAAGCGGCATTCTCGGTTTCCAACTCCGTGATGCGCTGCCCTTGCGTCTTCAGAAGCGCAGACAAGTCGGCGTTCTCCGTACGCAAGGTTTCCACGTCTGCGCGCAAATCTGCGTTCACTTGCCGCAGGGCTTCGATTTCCGTGTCATGCATGGCGCGCATCTCTGCCATTTGCAGGCGCAGGCACTTTAGCCGTTCGTCAAACTCCGCGAGGTTGTCGCGGAGGCGCTGATTGTCGGTCACGATTTGCGCATTGGTGGCGCGCAGGTCATCGCCCATCGTTTTGATGGCTTCGGCGTTGACTTTGCGCCGGTTGGCGAGGATGGCATAAACGCCGGGGATGGTGGCAAGGAACGCCGCGAGAAGTGTAATCCAGTCTGCCATAACTTACGACGCTCGCTTTTTGTGTACTTCGTTGAGTAAAATATCTGTGGCTACGACGATGAGCGCCAGTTGCGCGTGGAGGCGCGTGATGTTACGCCAAACCACAAGCGCCTCGACCGGCACGCCCAACGGCAAGATAATCGCCGTACTCATGAGCGCCGCGTTGAGGCAGTAGGAAGCGAACGTCACCGCCCGCCCGCGCAAGAGCAAGCCCGCCACGCCCGGACGTGCGGCATAGGCCCGCGCCCAAATCCAGAGCCATAGCCCGAAGTTGATCCAGGCCAGCCCCGCGACAATGGCGCGCACCCAGAGCACGTCCGAGGTAACGGTCATGCTGCCGCCGGTTTAGTCAGCAGATACGCGGCTTGGTTAGCGACCGCCGCCGCGACAAACGTCTCGATCAGTTGCAAGATGCCGGCGCGGTCGCATACCACGAATGACCACAAGCCGGCACACGAGAGCCCCAGCGCGCCCACGGCCACGACTGCCAAACAGGCCAGCATCACGAGCCGCTTATGCGTGGAATCCAGCAGCTCAAACTTGTCACGCAAGCCGGGCACATAGGAGAACGCCAAACTGAGGAGCACAGCGGCAAGGGCCGCGAGGGTTTCGGTTGTCATGGTTACACCTCCATTGCTAAACACGATCTAGAAAATGGACGGCCCCGGGCGGGTCTAGACTGTTGACAGTGCACGGATTGAACCCGACTTTCAACCCGCCCGGAGCGTCTTTGACGGCTGGCGGATAACCAGCCCGATTTAGCACGCCGCTTCAACGCGGGGCTTGTTGCGCCGTCTTCTGATTCCATTATAGCACAGAAAGCCGCTATTAAGGTGAATGTAAATAGCGCCCGCCGTTATTCGCAAAATTCCGCCAATGCGCGAATAATGCCCGCGCCTTGTGCTATAATAGAAAAGTTGTGCTATAATAGAAGCATATCACTGAGGAGGATTGCAATGCGAGAAACTGACAGTGGCTTAAAGGTTTTCACGATCCAGGAGGCGCGCGTGGCTTTTGGGCGCGTCTGCGATGCGGCAAAAGAAAACGGGCGCGCGCTCATCGAACACGGCGGCAAGATTGCGGCGGTCGTGCAATCCAGCCCCGGCCCGTTTGTGCCGTTCCACACCGAGCCATTGGCTCCCATCCACCGCGACATTGACGCGGCGATTCGGCGCGCCGTGGTCACGCCGATTCACTTCGGCAACGCCAAGCGGGGCACGGAATTTGGCGTCTTGCGGGCGCCGGATAGCACGGAGGCAGGACTAGCGGAGGCACAGGATGAGCACAGCGCCGCATAAGTTCTGGAAGCGCCCGCCACCGCCCATGTGGCGCGATTTGCGCGCGCTCTCGCTCCTTGTACCCGCCGCCGCTGCCACTTTGGGGGGCATCGCCTACTCCATCCAGGGCATCGCCGTGACACAGGCGGGCGTCTTGCCGGAGTCCTGGATTGACCTTGCGGTATCGAGCGGGGCGGTGCTGCTCGCAATCGGCTGCGAAGGTGGGACACTTTCGGCAATGGCGGAAGTTGCACGCAAAAGACGTGACGGCGACGCCGGGCCCGTTGACAGGTGGGCAGGCTGGGTGTCATTCCTGGCGACCGTGTTCTCGCGGCTCTTGGCTATCACGGCGCTGCGCTACACCTGGGCGATAGTGCTCCTGGTCGTGTTATCCGCCGCCGACGTGTACGCGCTCATTTCCGAAGCAGGGGAGTACCTGGCGCTCGCTGACCGGAACATGGAGCGGTGGCTCACGGCACGCTTCTGGTTTGAGGCGCGTGGCGACTTGCACGCGGCAATGGCGGCGCTGCGCGGCGATGCGGTCATGCCGACGCAAGCGGTCGCTATCATCGAAGAGGCGCGAGCGGAAAGCACGCGGATAGAAAAGCCTATAACGCTTGAGGAATGGCGGCAAATCTATCCACGCTTGAATGGCTCGCGTCCCAAGACGGTCGCGCAACTACGCGCATGGTGCGACGCGGAAGGCTACGTCGCGCCGTCAGAGAGCACGGCGCGGCGCTGGGTACAGGAGGCGGTCAATGCTCGCTAGTATCGCTGGAAGTCTTATCGGAACCGACTGGGCGCTGGATGACAACGAAGCCGGGAACGGCAATGCGCTCTATCCCAATTTCATGGCGCGCGTGCGGGCTGAGGAAGCCAACCGCGCCACCTACGGCATCCGCGTGCTAGAGGACCCGCACGGGCTGTACACGAGCGCAGCACGCTTCGAGGTGGATTCGATTTGCTGGGCGCTGCGACAAAAGACGGTGCGCAGCGTCTACGACGGACTGATCATCGAGTGGCGCGGCACGAAGCAGTACCGCTGCCCGCCGCGACGCGGAATGATTTACCACGGCGTCATCTATGAGGTGGGCGCAGACAACGCGCTTGTCCTTGACGCGCAAGGCGATCCGGTTGTGATTTGGAAGCACAGTTACGGGAGGCGCAAGTGAACACATTTGACGTTGAACTCAAGTGGCACAACCTGACCCACGCCTGCTACTCGATTTTCGAGAACGGCGATGAGGTCGGACAGGTGGTGATATTGGTGCAGAACATGGCGGCATTCGAGGCGCTGTTTAATCAAGGAGAAGCGGCATGATTCCATTCCATCCAGTATCAGAAATCTTTCCCATGATGCAAGACGCCGAATTGCGCGACCTTGCAGCGGACATTGAAGAGCACGGCTTGATCGAAGCGATTTGGACCTACCAGGGACAGATTATTGACGGGCGTAACCGTTACCGCGCTTGTCTGATTGCGGGTGAGGAGCCGCGCTTCCAAGAGTACACAGGCGACGAATCCGGCTTAGTTGAGTTTGTGGTATCGCTGAACTTGAAGCGACGGCACTTGAATGAAACACAGCGCGGAGTTATTGGTGAAAAAATAGAGAATATGAAACAAGGCAGACCTGAAAAAGATGCAAATTTGCATCTTTTGAGGCGCGATGAAGTCGCGAGCATGCTGAATGTTTCTCCTCGTACAATCGCGACGGTGAGAGAAGTCAAGCGCAAGGCTCCAGAACTTGTACCGCACATGGCAAGCGGCGAAATGTCAGCGCACGAGGCGCTAAAGAAAACCAAAGAGAAGGAACGGCTTGCACAGCGCGCAAAGATTGCGGAGGCAGGTGCGGCAGTACCGCAAGCCGACCGCTGGAACGTCTGGCAGGCAAGTATTGAAACATGGAGCGCGCCGCATCAATACGACTTCATCATTACTGACCCGCCTTACCCGCGCGAATACTTGCCGCTGTGGGAAGTCCTGGCGCGTCGTGCAAACGAATGGCTCAGTCCGGGGGGCTTGCTCATTGCCATGTCAGGAGAGTCCTATCTTCCAGAGATTTACGCCATGCTAGGAGCGCATCTAGATTACTACTGGACCGCGGCATATTTGACACCAGGACAAGCAACGCCGCTGCGTCAAGTGAATGTCAATACCAACTGGAAGCCGCTGCTGATTTACACGCGCAAAGGCGAAAGGTACAGCGGCAAGATTTTCGGTGACGTGTTCAAGAGCGACGGCAACGACAAGGACTTCCACAAATGGGGTCAATCGGTGAGCGGTATGCTAGATATAGTCTCGAAGTTGTGCTTGCCGGGTCAATACATTCTGGATCCGTTTTGCGGCGCTGGCACAACTGGAATCGCGGCGCTGTTGCATGGCTGTTTGTTTGATGGCATTGACCTAGCCATCGAGAACGTAAATATTGCGAAAGGAAGATTACATGACACAGCAAAGGCGTGACGGTCACTCGACTGAGTTTGGAATATGGCTACGTCAACAGCCTGAGATTGACAGCGCAAAAGGCTACGTAACCATTAACATTGACTATGTATGGCTAAACTACAATACCGGCGAATGGATGTTCATAGAGGAAAAGCGCTACGGGCACCAACCGAAGCATTACCAGCGCAGCATCTTCAAGATACTTCATCTTGTTGCTAAGCAAGATCCAAAGTATCGCGGATTCTATCTGATTGTGTTTGAGAATACAAGCCCAGATGATGGGAAAATATTCATAAATCACAAACAGGCAACAAGGCAAGACTTGATAGACCTGCTGACATTCAAAAAGCGTTGAGGTGAATAATGAACAACGAGCACGGTGAAGGCTTTCTTAAGGTAATGGTTGCCATTGGCGCAGCGGCGTTTTTCCTTATCGCTATCGGCATCCCGGTAGCCGACGCCTACCGATTGCAAGCGCAGGCAGACGCGGATATCGCTGCGGCAAACCTGACCATGGCACAGGGCTTGTCAACTGTCGCCACGGCTAACGCCATGACACCGGTGCTGCTGCTACTGGCGGTCATTGCCGTGGCATTGGCGGTCATTTCACTGGCAGTGGTCGCCATCGTGTACTTGCGGCGGCGCTATCCCCGCCAGTGGCGCACCATCGAAGCGCCAGCGACGCCGCCAGTGGTTATCGGAAAGCGTCAACCGGCGCTCACCGAGGAACCGGCGGCGCTGTTCATGGTGCCACGTGAGCGCCAGCGGATCGAGGTGCGACGATGACGACTAACGGCTTTGGCGGTTTCGGTCAACCAGGCGTGCGCATCAGCGAGCG
>Ga0209606_1005262_pt1 | contig 11330 bp, 6 predicted proteins | sample AD_UKC057_MetaG_FD_184412 | JGI IMG/M metagenome (GOLD analysis project Ga0209606, IMG submission 184412) | Active sludge microbial communities of municipal wastewater-treating anaerobic digesters from USA - AD_UKC057_MetaG (SPAdes) (version 2) | ecosystem: Engineered > Bioreactor > Anaerobic >...
CGCTGGCTGTCCGTGCCCGCGCGGAAGGTCTTTTGGCGCCGGACGATGACCTGCTCCGTCCTCGCTTCTACCTGGCTGAAGACATTAAAGACTGGATAACGCCACGGGTGACCAAATGGGCCCGCGCCCATGGCATTGCGTATCCGGAACAACGGCCGACATGAAACGTAATATAATGGCTGCTACGAAAATAAGTTCGGAATGCAAGGACTGATCCCGGCGAACGCAGTGAGCCGGTCTGTCCCTGCCTTCCGAACGGCTCCGTGTTCACTGTTTATAGGGGAGGCGAAGTCTCATGATGAACCGCCCTGACGTTATCTCTTAAACAACAAGGCCCGGCGAATCAACAACGATGCATCACTCTCTTCTGAGCGTTAGCGCGGCCGTCAATGCGGCCAGGGTGATTCCTGCCAACAGCCAGTCTCCCAGCCAGTCTTTTGCTGCCTTATTACCGCCGCAACCGCCCAGGCACCCCTCACCTTCACCTTCATCCTCGTCTTCGCCTTCGCCTTCCCCTGCACCTTCGCCTTCACCCTCGCCCTCGCCCTCGCCCTCGCCCTCACCCTCACCCTCACCCTCACCTTCGCCCTCTCCCTCACCTTCGCCCTCAGGTATGCAGTTGGCGTCGCTGAAGGTTGTAAATGAGGCGCGCTCCGGGAGACCTTCCACTAGAATGGCTCCGGGCGGCAATAGGGGAAGCTGTTCGTTAATGGCCGTCGGGCTCAAGGGATTCATATCGACGTTAATTCCTCTAAGACTTTCTAAAGGCAACGCAACAGAAAGGTCTGTTACGCAATTCTTGTCCAGGGAAAGTCCCATTAATGCGGTTAGTCCCTGCACCGGGGTAAGGTCTGTGATGTGGTTGTTGTCCAGAACAAGGGCATTCAAGGAGGTTAGTCCCTGTAGGGGAGTGATATCCACGATGTGGTTATTCGCCAATATCAGATAGAGCAGGCCTGTACAATTTTCCAGTCCATGCAGATCCACAATATTTTTTGAATCGCCGTTGATAAATGTGAGAAGCGCCAGTTCTGTTTCGAGTATCGGTGCATTTTCGTCAATAGCCAACGCCGATCGTATCGCTTCTTCCAGTCCCGGGTCAGGAATCACGACCTCCGCCCGGGCATACTCCATGCCGAAGCCTACAGATAGAAGTACAATAAATATTAAAATAGAACTATTATGTAACACAGAAAACCTCCTCGTTTTTATTTTAAAGCACCATGGCAATGATACCATTCCTTCATTAAAAATTTCAAAGTTTTCAGTATACGCTCCTCCATCTCGACATTGAAAGATACGTCCTCCCCCTGAAGTCGTACTCACTGCCACGGGACTACCCATAATACAAATATAGAATAAGGATGTTACCTGTCGGTGTGCCATGCGACTGCCCTTGCTCTATTCCGTTTCTTTTCGAAAAAGAATCACGGAATGCCGCAATGAGTCTATTTTAAAGCCGATTTCCTTTTTCTGTTATTACCTGTATCAGCCCAAAACATTCAGGATCATTTCTTTGATTTATTGTCCAAGGAACGCGGTTAAAACCATATTTGAAATGTTTTCAAAATCATATCAACAAAATCGTTATAGTGAAAGATGCGTATCCGTACCCAAATGCCCTATAATATGTTGTAGAGAGGGTAAGCGCCGACCGAAATTCTATTGTGATGTATTTTTTGTCAAGAGTAACATGCCTGTTATGGGTCCCTTTTATTATGAAAAAACGGCGATACACTTCTACCAGGTGTTCTACAAGATAAGATACGCTGGGAATGTATGACGCAACACAGGCGTGCAGTATCAACTAATTGGAATTATGGATAATATATCCGGTAACGAACCCCCCGAGTTAGACTATATACAGGATTTCTATTGGAAGGAACGCGAGCGACATCGCCGTTTCGTCAAGTTGCTTGTGCTCTCCATTTTTCTGCATCTTCTTTTTGTCGGGGGAACCATGCTTTTATCCCACTGGCTGACTCGCAATACCGTCCCGGAGGTTATCATGCTTTCCGCGGGCAACCTGCAGTTGTCCCCCGGTATGGATGCCGCTGTGCCCGGCGAGCCGGAACCCGAGCCTTTGCCGCCGCCGGAACCCGAACCGGAACCGGAGCCGGAACCTGAGCCGGAACCGGAACCGGAGCCTGCACCGGAACCGGAACCGGAGCCTGCACCGGAACCTGAGCCGGAGCCGGAACCTGAGCCTAAACCCGAACCTAAACCAGAGCCTAAGCCTGAACCTAAACCAGAACCCAAACCGGAGCCCAAGCCCGAGCCCGAGCCCGAGCCCAAACCTGAACCCAAACCCGACCCTGAGCTGAAACCCGTGGACCCTGAATTGGAGCCGCTGGAACCGGAGCCGGAACTGGAAGAAGTGCAGGAGCGGCCTGCTGCGCCGTCGAACCCGGGGGCGGTTACGGCGACCACGGGGGTGGTCAGTGGTTCCATACCATCGGAGCTTGCCGGGTGGGTGATACAGGTGCAGCGTAAGGTGGAACGCATGTTTGCCATTCCTTCGGGGATTTACATGGACGCTGCGGAAAACATTGCCGAGGTCAGTTTTTGGGTGGACCGCAACGGCAACCTGCTTGGCACACCGACGGTCACCAAGGCGGCCGCCGACCCTGCGCTCGGAGATGCCGGCGTTAATGCCATATTGCTGGCAAACCCGTTTCCACCACTGCCTGCCGATTATGCCCAATCCCATGCCGAGCAACTCGTAATCTATGGGTTTACTCTAAGTCAATAATGTTTTGCAGAAACGGTAATAACCGGGTATAATCCCTTCGCAGACGATACTACGATGTGCCGTGGAAGTGGTGCTCGGCGGACGGAGCCGCGCGCGAAGGTGTCTTGCGCCCCCGGATGTGGAGGCCGTTCCCGGCTTGTGGGCTAACGCCGCCATGGCGGACCGGTCTTAGTGCCGGGACAACAGGAATACGTTTTATCTTGGACGAACAGACCCCCCCTTGCACTACGGAAACAAAGGAACAGAACGCGCACACCCTCAGGCGTGAAGCGCTGGACCTGCTCAAGATGGTTGTGGTGTTCCTTGTGGTTTTCTGGGCGATGAAGGCGCTTGTCATCGAGGGTTACGAGGTGCAGGGCGATTCCATGTTGCCCACCTTGCAGGACCGGGACCGTATCCTGGTGTTTAAACTGCCCCATACTCTCAGTAAGATCGACGTGTTTCACTGGATATTGCCTTTTGACAGCGGGGATATCCTTGTGTTCGAGGGCGAGGGAAGTAAGCGCTATGTAAAACGGCTCATTGCCTACAGCCCATATTGCAATGACCGCTCTGTTGAAGCGGGTCTGGTCCAGGCTCCGCAAGAAGATGCCGGCGCCATTAAAGTCGAATATGACCGGGGGACTGTCCGCGTGAACAATTGGCAGATTGATGAGAGCGGCTACCTGCCGGACAAAGCCAGGCACACACGCGACCGGGATATCTGTTATCTCAAGCCAGGTGAATATTATGTGCTCGGCGACAATCGCGAGGTAAGCAAGGACAGCCGGAGTTTCAGGGCGGTGACAGATGGGCAGGTGGTCGGCAGGGCCGTACTGCGTTTCTGGCCGCTTTCCAGGATGCGGCTCTTTTAATCCCCCCCCCCAACGTATGCAGGGCAAGACGGTGAAAGATACGCTGCTTTTTTCAGATGTTCATTTAAAGCCCACCCTTCCGACAGATAGCGCTTTTGAGGATTTCACGGCATTTCTCCGGCAGATGGACCCCGGCCGGGTCGACAGGCTGATTTGCCTCGGAGATCTCTTCGACTTCTGGTACGAATACCGGCATGTATTTTTCAGCGCCTATTTTGAGGTATTACGCCTGTTGGCAAATTTGCGGGAGGCCGGCGTTGAACTGCATCTGTGCTGCGGCAACCATGATCTGTGGGCGGGGCCGCAGCTGGAATCACTTACCGGCATGCGAATATACCACGAGCCGGTTGCACTGCCTTTTGGGGAAGAAGAGGCGTTGCTGTTGCACGGGGACGGTCTTAATCCCGCCGACCACGGCTATCTTCTTTTTCGACGCATTGCCCGAAATCGCGCCGCCCAATGGCTGTTCCGACGTATCCATCCCGATACGGCCATGTCTCTCGCGCAGGGGCTCAGCCGCCGCAGCCGGGCCATGGCAAAGGGGGCGGACCCCACCAAAGGCCCTGAGGTCGGGGTCGTGCAGGAGCATGCCCGACGCCTTATCGCCACAGGGGCTGCGAAAATTGTCATTTGCGGCCACGCGCATCTGCCCAGGATTGCTCCCGTGGAGGGGGGCGGGCACTCCGGACTGTATATCAATCCGGGGGATTGGCCCATACACCGGTCCTTCGTACGTTTTTCCGGCGGTGAGTTTCACTTGGAAACCTTTCGGAAATCCAGCATGCTTTCTCTGGAAGGCGGTGGAACTCAGACGGGTTAAAAACGCTTTTTATAGGCGTGGCAATAGGGACGGCTCTTCTTTTTCAGGTAATAGCCCTGATGGTAGTCTTCAGCGGGCCAGAATGGTTTCGCCTTCTCCACGGACGTGGCAACGGCATATCCTTTTTCGCGGAGTTTTTCGATGAGCGCCAGTGCGATATCCCGTTGCGCATCATTCAGGTAGAAAATCGCGGAACGATATTGTTCGCCCCGGTCCGGGCCCTGACGGTTCACCTGGGTGGGGTCATGGGTTTCAAAGAAATGAACCGCCAGCGTTTCAAAGGAAGTCACCTGCGGATCGTATTCCACTTCTACTGCTTCCACGTGGCCGGTTTCGCCCCGGCATACCTGGTCATAGGTGGGATGTTCCATATGCCCGCCGGTATAACCGACACGCGTCTTCAGCACGCCGGGCGCGTCCTGGAGAAAGAATTCCACGCCCCAGAAGCAGCCCCCGGCAAAAATCGCTTTCTCGCTTGACCTTTCCGGTTGCTTCTGGTTTTCGGGCGTGAAGGTCAGTGAAATGGAATTGACGCAGTGGCGGGTGTTCTTCGGGGTAAGCCCTTCCCCCATAAATACATGGCCGAGATGAGCGCCGCATCGGGCACAGGTAATTTCTGTGCGATGCCCGTCCGGGTCAGGTGTGCGTAGCACAGCGCCTGGAACTTCATCATCAAACGCGGGCCACCCGCACCCGGAGTCAAATTTGGATTCTGACCTGTATAAAGCCGTGCCGCAACGCCTGCAATGATATACCCCGGCTTCGTAGTGCTTATTGAACTCCCCGGTGAACGGGCGCTCCGTACCTTTGTGAATGATGACGCGCTCTTCTTCCGGTGTCAACGGGTTTAGTTGCAGGTCATTCGCCGCGCACAACATGGTCATCAGCATATTCATTATTAACATGGTGAGTATCTCCTGTGTGGTTCATCTAAATAACCCCGAAACCAATGGCTCTATTCCGCCTTATGCCTGCGGGGTGTAGGGTTGCCCGAATCACCATCAGGACCATACAGGTCAGAACCGGACATGTCTGAAGGCTGGTGGCCTGTCCTCAGGTTCGGGTTGTATGAACAAGGTTATGCCCTCCTTTCTCCTCCGGATGGATATGCTTCCCGCAGGTACTCAATAGGGTACAGGACTTTTGATGCATCAGATGCGTGATTTATTCGGCCTTCGTTTTTGTAAAATCGTACTCAAAATAATTCCTGGATTCGAAAAAAAAACAATTCTCTGTCAACACACATGAATAATTGTTATATTTCTGCATTCATAGTTAACATCAAGAGATTTATAAAGAAAAATAAAAGTTTGCTCTGCATTTTGCGAATCCACTATTATTGATTTAATCGGAAAGTGTAAGGCAGAACATGAATGCGAAGCGCTTTAATGTTCCGATGATTTCCTTGTCTTTACAGGAGAACTGTTTCATGACACAGCAGGCACACAAGATCGGGCCAAGAATTCTGGTTCTGGTGTTAATGGCACTACTCCTTGCCCTGGCACCGAATGCCATGGCCGTACGGCGCATTCTCATGGTCGGAGATAGTTGGGCCCAATGGCCCTGGGACATGGGTTCTTTTCAGTCCGTGCTGAACTATAACTTTGGCACGAACACGTACCAGGTCGAGGGCTCCTATACGGCGTTGGGCGGCACGACCGCCTCGAGCTGGGCAAGCAATGCCATCCCGCCCGAAGGTACCTTTCCCTCGCCTCCGGGCCATACCAATATGCCCTCCCTCGACCGCATCACTTGGTCGCTGAATAATTGGCCCTCCATTGACATCATCCATCTGTCCATCACGGGCAACGACATGTGGGCGTGGCGGGCGGACTGGACCACGGCGCAGACCCAGGCGTTGTACGATTCTATTCAGGCGGATCTGCAGACCGTGGTCACCTGGATTCGGACCCATCATCCCCGCGTGAAAATATTACTCTGCGGATACGACTATCTGAATATTACGGAGACCTGCACCTACGGCATGCAGGAATTCAGCTGGGACGCCGCATTGCTTGCCGCAACACTTGGTTTTACTGTGGGAGATTTTAACCAGAACCGCTCCAACAACCAGCAGATCAACCAGTTTTTCGCCGGGTTTGGGCCTAGGGAGATATCCGTCGCCCAGGCAACCCCTCGTTTTGATTTCATTCAGAACTGGGGTAACATCCAGTGGCGTGCCGGTTACCGCAACTCCTACGGCCTGCTTTGGCCCGCCCAGTCGGTGCCCTTTCCCGGCGCGGCGCCGGCCTATGACCCGTTGCCGGGCGGCGATGTTTCCTGGGGCACGTCTCCGTATTATATGAACAAGGTGGACGGCGACCAGCGCGACGCTATTCACCTGAGCAATGACGGCTACAAACTCCTTTTTGACAACTGCCTGATGCAGTATTACGCGGGCTGGCTGCTGGATACTACCGCCCCGGCGGTACAGTCTATCAACCGCGTCCACCCGAGCCCCACGGACCTGGCCGAGGTCGCCTTTACAGTAACCTTCAGCGAGGGGGTACGCGGCGTGGATGCCCCGGACTTTCAGTTGAGCGGCACCGCCGCGTCCGGGGCGTATATCGTTTCCGTGTCCGGCGCGGAAGATACCGCCCTTCGCACGGTGACCGTGAATATTTCCGGTGCTCCCGACGGGACGCTCCGACTGGATTTCCTGGACGATGGAAGTGTCTATGACAAGAATTGGAACGCCATTGGCGGAGAAGGCGCGGGCAACGGCAATTACACTTCCGGACAGTCTTATCTGATTGACCGGGGAGATCCCGCGGCGGTAATTACCCCCGGCATCCCTGAACCTACCTTATTGGCGTCGGTTCCTTTCAGCGTAAGCTTCAACAAGCCCGTCACGGGTTTCACCGCAACCGACATCGCATTGAATGTGGTCACCGGGGCTGGTTCGGCGCAGGTGGTCAATTTCGCGGGCAGCGGCGCGGCCTATTCCTTCGATATCCTGGTGACACGGAGCCAGACCATTACGGTGGCCATTTCCATTCCGGCGGGAGCCGCCTTCGATGCCTCGAACCGCCCGAACCTGCCGGCGGCGTATGCGGACGGCGCGGATAACGCCTATACCTTTGAATATATTTCAGGGCCGGGGGTCCCCGGAGATCTCTATGTAAGCGATGGGTCCTTGGGTGCGCTTTCCGTTTCAGCAGGCGCCACCATCACCATCAACACCGGCGCCACGCCCCCGACGCTTCAAGTCAATTCAAATCCGCCGATAAGCGGACAGGTCACAACCGTGGACGGTGGTAATGTCGCCAAATTCAATTTCGCCTCGGTTACTGTCTCCGCCGGGGTTACCGTCAGCGTTTCCGGCAACCGGCCGCTGGTGCTTGCCGCTTCAGGCGATATGACTTGGAACACCAGCCTGGATGTTTCCGGCGCGGTGCCCGGCCGTGCGGGCGGAGGCGCGGGCGGCGGCGGTGGTACGGGCGGCAGCGGCGGTACGGGCGGTAGTGGCGCCACCACGGGCGGCACCGGCGGCGGCACCGCGAACGGCGGCGCGGGCAGTCCCAATCCGACCACGGACCTCGGCAACGGCCTGGGATACGGCGCCACGGGGAGCAACAGCAAAGGCGGCGCCGCCGGGGACAACGGAGCGAGTGGCGCGGGCGGCGCTCAGGGCAACCCGGGCGGCGCGGGCGGCGCGGGTTTTGGCGTCATGGGCGTCGCCGGAGCGGCGGGAACGCGCGGCTCGGCAGGCGCGGCCGCTTCCCAGAACAACGGTGGGGCGGCGGGCCCAAGCAGTGGCGCGGGCGGCACCGGCGGGCCCTGGCGTAACGGCCTGGAAGGACAACCACCGCAGGCCGGGAGCGGCGCCCCAGGTAATACGGGCGGAAATGCGGGCGTCGGATCTACCGGCGGCAACGGCGGCAACGGCAGTGCGGGCGGAAGCGCCCAGTTCACCGCGGCGGCGGATTCCCTGCTACTGGCGGCCGGTCCTGGCGGCGGCGGCGGCGGCGGTGGCGGCGGCGGCGCAGGCGGCCAGGGCGGCGGTAAAGGCGGCGGCGGTTCAGGCGGCGCGGGCGGCGGCGGCGGCGGGTTGGCCTGGACGACCTATGTCAGTCAATGCAACACGCCGATAGACGGCACCGGCGGTACGGGGGGTACCGGCGGCAGTGGCGGCGCCGGCGGCGACGGCGGCAAGGGCGGGGATGCCCTGGTCGCTTCCGCCGGCGGCAGCGGCGGCGCGGGCGGCGGCGCGGTCGTACTGGCGGCGCGCGGACTCCTCACTTTTGGTGGCGTGGTGGATATTTCATCCGGATTGAGCACTGCGGGCGGTCCCCAGAAAAATGCCCAATCCGGTAACGCGGGCTCGGGCTATGGCACTGGATCAGGCACCACCATCGGCGCCGGCGGCGGTCAGGGTGTTTGGTGGACTTCTTTTTATGGATGCTGGCCTACCAATGTCAACGGCGGTACGGGCGGCAACGGCGGCACAGGCGCCCGGGGCGGCGACGGTGGTCAGGGCGGTTCGAGCGGCACCTCCGGCGCGGGCGGCAACGGCGGCCTGGGTTCGCCGGGTATGGTGAAACTGCACGGTTCCGTGGTGCTGGCCGGCGGCGCCATTACTTGCGACAACCATACGGCAAGCACGGACAACGGGCTGCGCGGCCGCGCCACACTGATCAGCAACCTGGCCAATCCCGCGATGCCCGCCTTCTCGGATGACTACCTGGCGGGCACGACCACCAACCATGCCTGGCTGCGTTCCGGCGCGCCTTACAACACCGTGCTGCAGATACCGATGCTGCCGCAGCTGGAAGGCGGTCTGGCCACAGGCGGTTACACCCTGCCGGACTTCTGGAACAGGCCGGCCTTCAACGCCCTGCATACGGGCATGCCTTCGCTGGAAGTGGTGAGACTGGGCGGCGGCAATTCCCCTTTCCTGAATTTCGACCAGGTCTTTATCGTAAACAACTCCGGCAAACTCATTAATGGGGTTACCGTTACCATTCAGGGCTATGCGCCCTACCTGCTCGGCACGATGGCCGCCGGTTCCATCTGGACCACCACGGTGCCCTCGGGAGCGAGCGTTACCGTTTCCGCGCCGCTCTTCGTCGCCCTCGCAGAGGAGGAGATATACACCTATGTTGGAGAACCCTTCTCTCTGAACGCGGTTACGGACGGCGGCATTACGCCCATGACCTATGGCTGGACGCGAAACGGTTCCACCGTCCAGGAAGGCGGCGCTTCTTCTTACGATATCTACAACGCGGCGTTGACTGACGCCGGTCTCTACAAGGTCACCGTGACAGACGCTCTCTTGCAGGAGGCGTCCAGCACGCCGGATGTGCCCGTGTACGTTGCGGACCCGGTTGTTATCACCCAGCCGCCGATGTCGGCCACCGTGCCGGTAAACGGCGCCCATGTGTTTACCGTAATCGCTTCTGGCGGGCACGGGGCGCTGCAGTATGACTGGCGCAGAAACGGTATCAGCCTCGGCGCGCCGGACCAGCCTTTCCTTACGATCGATCCCGTCGTCGCGGCAAGTGAAGGCGATTACGATGTGGTGATTACCGACATGCTGGGCGTTGCGCCCCAGGGGAGGGTCATTAGTCCGTCCCCTGCGGCCGCACTTACCGTGTCCTACCCGCTGACGGTTACCGGACCGGAAGAAGTGGTTGCCTACGACGACGAAGGCGAGGCCGTTTTCACCATAGATGTGATTGGAGGCGTGGAGCCTTATGCCTATGAATGGCGTTACAATAATGTGGCCCTGCCGCCGGCCGCACAGCCGAACGGCCCCGTGCTGACGCTTGCCGCGCCCTTGGCGGCCCAGGCGGGCCCCTACCGCTGCATTGTAACCGATGCGGCCTTTCCCCAGGCGTCGGAACCTTCGGAAACGGCCCATTTATACGTGTACCCCCGGCTTGCTATTACAGTACAGCCTGCGGGTGGCAGTTATACCTTGGGCTCAACGGCAATCCTGGCCGCCACGGTGACTGGCGGCGTCCCGACACTGACCTATGTCTGGCGCAAGGAGGGACAGCCCCTTCCGGTGCAAGAACAACCCTTGGGCAGCGCATTGACCCTGAGTGACCTGCAATTCAGTGATGCGGGCGGCTATGAACTGGTGGTGTATGACAACCATACCGATGATATCACCTCACAGCCCGCGACCATCACCGTAGTCTCTCTACCTGAAGGAGAAAATGAAGGTGAGGGTGAGGGCGAGCCGCCAGTCGAAGGCGAAGGAGAACCACCCGTCGAGGGCGAAGGCGAACCGCCAGCCGAAGGGGAGATTGAATTCTGGCTGGAATACAACGGGCCCAATCCTGTAACCGCCTATGCAGGCGACCCTGCCGAGATTAAGGTAATCCCGCACGATGGCACGGGCACGGTCACGTTCCAGTGGTACCGTGTTATGGAGGACCTGTCCCTGGTGCTTCTTGAGGGACAAGACAAGGATACCTTGGTATTTGACCCCGTATCCATGGAAGATGTCGGCAAGTATCAGTGCATGGCAACCGATACGATTGCAGGCGCAGCCCAATCACCAATAATCATGCTGGTTATAGAGCACGGTCTGCCGATTGCAGGAACAATACCGCTGTTGATGCTGGCGTTGACGCTCGCAATTGTCGGTGTATCGAGTTTAAGTCTTAGCAAATGTCAGCCTTTCAGCACACGGAATCGTAACGACTGAAGTGCTGTAGGTTTGTCGGACAAAATCGGGCAGTCTCGGAACGGTCAGACAACCACCTGTTTCCAGGAGGTGTCCCTAAACATCTCTGCAAAATTCTGAAACATCGTCCTAAATCCGCATGTAAGAAGCCGAATTGTCGGAGTGCAGACTTCCTGATCTCATCGGGGTTATTCAATGATTACTCAGAATCCGTTTTGGCACTTTTTTGATGCCATGTTCGTATGGGACCGCAGAAAAGGGACCACG
>Ga0209606_1005271_pt1 | contig 11318 bp, 7 predicted proteins | sample AD_UKC057_MetaG_FD_184412 | JGI IMG/M metagenome (GOLD analysis project Ga0209606, IMG submission 184412) | Active sludge microbial communities of municipal wastewater-treating anaerobic digesters from USA - AD_UKC057_MetaG (SPAdes) (version 2) | ecosystem: Engineered > Bioreactor > Anaerobic >...
GGAAATAAATATCTCCATACTGGTCTTAGCTCTGGTCCTCCTGCTCATCGCCCTGAGAGGGGTAGGTGGAAGATCCCTGTCCATATGGCAGGTCATGCTTCTGGGAGCCCTGGCGGTTCTCCTGACCGGCCAGATCTCTCCCCAGCAGGCTTTTAAGGCCATCAACCCTGATGTGATGATATTTCTGGCCGCTATGTTCGTCATAGGCCAGTCCATGCAGGAGAGCGGCTACCTGCTCTATCTCTTCAACCGCATATTCGGGCGGGCCAGGAATGCGGATCAGCTGGTGCTGCTCATCCTTTTTGCCATGGGATTTTTGTCCGCCCTGCTCATGAATGACACCCTGGCCATCATAGGAACGCCCTTGATGCTTTATTTCTCCCGGGAGCTGAAGATCTCGGCCAAGATGCTCCTTCTCACTCTGGCCTTTGCCGTGACCATAGGCAGCGCCATGAGCCCCATAGGAAACCCCCAGAATCTGCTCATAGCAATCAACTCCGGCCTGTCCAATCCATTCCTGGTCTTCTTGCAGCATCTGATGCTGCCCACAGTGGCCAACCTCATCCTGGCCTATCTCCTGCTCCGGCTGTTCTATTCGGGGCAATTTGAGAAAAAGCAGTTGCAGATACAATCAGGGCAGATAATCGATCCGACTTTGGCCCGCCTGTCCCGCCTATCATTCATCCTCCTCTTTGCTCTCATCCTGGCCAAGATGGCAGCGGTGCTTTTGGGCATAGGACAGGACTTTCCCCTCACCTATATCGCCCTGATCTCCGCTCTGCCGGTACTGCTCTTCAGCCGCCGGAGAGCTGAAGTGGTGCGGGGGATCGACTGGTGCACCCTGATCTTCTTTGCCGCCATGTTCGTGCTCATGGATGCCGTCTGGAGGTCAGGATTCTTTCAGGCCCTCATGGCAGGTTCCCATTCCGATCTGGCAACCGTTCCCGCCATTCTGGCCTTCAGCGTGGTCATGAGCCAGCTGGTCTCCAATGTTCCCCTGGTGGCCCTCTTTCAGCCCATGCTGGTCCATCCCAGCACCGAGGCTCTCATGGCCCTGGCGGCAGGAAGCACCATTGCCGGAAACCTGTTCATCTTAGGAGCGGCCAGCAATGTGATCATCATCCAGAATGCGGAAAAGAGCGGGGAGACGATCACCTTTCTGGAGTTCGCCAAAGTGGGAGCGCCGCTGACGGCTCTTAACATCCTGGTTTACTGGATCTTTCTCTAATGGCAGCAAGCCAATGGTCCGGAGCCGAAAGCATCAGACAAAAGCTGGAGAGGCGATTGATCTTATCTCTCTCCCTGCCATCCTAGCTATGTTTTAATGCAGAAATACAGGCCGAAGAATCCATTTTTATGCCTCGCGCTTTCGACCTTAAACCCGGCCCGCTCGATCATCCCTCTCATGATCCAGTCCATGGTGGAGTACTCGTTTTTAACATGATCAGCCATGATGCCTGCGAATTCGTCTCCCCCTCTGATTGAAGCCTGGGACATGAACTTTTGGAAATAGGCCTGGTAATCTGCCACCTCAAAGGAGTAGACCACATCCCGGAGGCAGAACCGGCCACCTTTTTTTAGCAGACCGGCAATGCGGATCAGGGCAACCTGCTTCCAGAAGTCGGGCAGATGGTGCAGAGCGATCTGAGTGACGGCCGCGTCCACAGGACCGCCGTGATGCTCATAGGTGAGAAAGCCTCCCGGAAGGAATTCGACATTGCTGATATCCCTTGAAGCCGCCTTCTTGCGAGCGTATCTGAGCATGCCCTGGGATAGATCCACGGCATAGACCCGTGAACAGCGGCAGGCAGCGGCCAGAGCGAATTCACCGGTCCCCGTGCCCAGCTCCAGAACGCTCTGCTCCGGCTTCAGATCCAGGAATTCCAGGACCTCATTGATCTCTCCGTCAATGTCTCGAACCCGTCGCATATTCCGGTCGTATTCCTCGGCAATGGCATCGAAGTCTGCCCCGGGATGGTCGGGCTCGTGGTACTGCCAGGATGGGATGGGCATGTAAATCTCCTTAATGGGCTTTATGACCTATCTGTTTTTGACATTCAATTCCATGAATGCGGCAATTCTGCTCAGGGATCATAGTGGCTGACGCAGATCCAGTGATAGTAGCCGTGAATGCCCGTGCCGGTGACCTCGTCGAACTCCTCCAGCTCCTGGCCGCAGATCTGGCAGATCTCGCCGTCGGGAACCTCGATCTCGGCATCATTGCATAGAACCACTACCATCAGCCTTCAGGAGGCGGCGGAGGGCCATGAAGCTTTCGCATCAGAGCCCTTGGCCCGGAGGGCCGTCTCCCCTGAGGCAGCGCCCTTATTCTCCCAGGGTCACGGCTGCTTTTCCAGCTTCGCCTCAAAATCCTGGAATTCTCGTAAGGCCGAGGCCAGAACTCTGGTCTGGCCAATGAGTGCGGCTATGAAAACAGAATCCAGGATCTCATCCTGGCTCGCCCCTGCCCGGGATGCCGCAGCCATGTGCACCTTGAGGCACTTGTCTGCTCCGGATGCGGCGGCAGCGGCGACAGCCAGCAGCTCTGCCGTTCTGGCGTCAAGGCTCTTGGGCCGCAGGGCATAAAAGTCCTTGAGGGCGGAGAAGATCATGAACTCCGGGCGGCGGGCCATGGTTCGCAGGATGAATGGTACGGTGCCCAGCATCTCTTCGCAGTCGGCGTAGATATCCTCCTCCAGGGACTCGGATTGCTCCAGGAGGGCTTTGATCAGGGCTTTGTTCTCGGGTTTCATCGAAGGCGGCTATTGGCGAGCCCATTCTTGCAGCTTTCGCTTTGCCTGTCTCAATGTATGAGTCCCGAAATTATTTCTCATCCCATATAGAAAACGATATAAGTACTGTACACAATGCCTGCCTGCTCGACACAGAGGCTATAGCAATTTAGGGAGGTGAGAAGATATGGCAGACGCTTACGCATCCAATGGCTGCCATCCGTACTCGGGTTACATGACATCGAAGGGCAAGGTTCTCCATAACCTTTCGGGCATGGACCTGATTGTGGATATAGCAGGCATGTACTTCCCGCTGCGGACCATGCAGTATGCTAAGAACATGAACATCTCGGACGAGCATGGAACGGGCAGCCACGATTCCTATGCCCTCACCAACCAAGAGCACACCTACTCTGTATCATTCACCTATGCATCCTATCTGGTGAACGGGGCCAACATCATGACCAGGGCCGAGCTGCTGGCTCTGACCCCTGCCCTAGAGAAACAGGCAGATGAAGGCCATGTGGTTTACTTCGATATCTGCCCTAATCGGGCCAAAGCTTCCGGGAGCTGGCTGATGCCGTGCTGGCCAATGGGATATGTGGAAGCCCTGGTAGGACTGCAAGCTGACCAAATCTGGCCGGGACATACAGGAGAAGGGCTCTGTGGCATCTCAAAGGGAGTTCAAGTTCTCCCGCAGACTGCCGCGATGATTGGTGACCTTATTTATCATTTTTGGTACGTGTTTAGCTTATCATAATCGATATTAATGAGCCCATTTAGCAGCTTCTTGCGCACCCAATTCCCAATAGCAGATTTCGAGCGATACTTGCTATTGCTATCGTTTTCCGTCTGGGATAGGTTATTTGCCTCATGCTCATCAAGGGATAAAACCAGCATCAATGAGCTCATATTGCAGCTTCTTCCGCAGCTAATTTCTAAGGGCAGATTTCAAGAAAGATAAGCAACTGCCAACGTATCCAGACTTTGATAAGCATTTACCTTAATCCTCTATATCAAAAAATTGGTTTAATAATATTTGATTTCTCAATGCAAAAGGCTTAATTAGCAAGAAATTAATTACAGATCTAGCCTGGAGGGATGTAAGTGATGGTTTTTCGTAAAGAGGAGAAAGAATCAGTTTTAGCCAAGACGGTTGCTATCACGAAGCCCTCACTCTCAAGAAAAGCAGCCTTAATTTCGCTAACTATTGTGTTTTTCCTTTTAGGTAATGCAATTGCATGTTCTATATCAACAGACAAACAAAATTATTGCATAGGTGAAATGGTAAGTTTCAATTATTATGTTAATCAGGAATGTAATGTTAATATAAAAATGATATCGCCGAGCGGCCAAAGCATCATTCATTCTGAGAGGGCTAGTGCAGGTAATCATCAGTTCCAGGGACAAGCATGGAGCCCTATCGGAACGAGAACGGTAATTCTCGAAGCCAATGGAGCTGAATGTGCCAGAACTAGTTATAATATAATAAATTGCAATCCCGTTTGTGATCAGAACGCATGCAATAGCAGAAGCGGACCCGCGGGTCAAGTAACTGAAAATGGCGTGACCTACCAAGTAACTAATGTATGCACATGCGTCAATAATAATTGCCAATGCATTCCTTCAAAGACACCAATCACGCCTACCTGCAATCAAGCTGCCTGTCAAAGCCGTGGTGGACCAGCTGGCCAGATAACTGAAAATGGTGTAACGTATCAGCTGACTAATTTTTGCAATTGCATCAACAACAAATGCGAATGTGTTCAGGGAAGGAAGTCTATCTGCGACCAGGTTGCCTGCAACAGTCGTGGTGGATATGCCGGTCAAGTAGTTGAAAATGGCGTGACCTACCAGGTAACTAATTTATGCAATTGTGTCAATGATAATTGCCAATGCGAGCAGGTTAAAACTCCAGTTACACCGGCCTGCGATCAGATAGCCTGCCAAAGCCAAAATAAAGTACTCGGCCCGGCCTTTAAAAGAGATGGATTTTGGTACGAACCATTTCTTGATTGCCAATGCACAATCAGCGGCAATTGCGAGTGCAATGAAATAGAACGGCTAACAGCGGAACCTCCGAAACCCATATGCTCAGGCACTATTTCTGGTAAGGTAAAAGATGCCAAAACCGGATCTCTTTTGCCTGGCGCGGTTCAGCTAATCTGCGATAATGTCGGAGAATGTTTGGGCGCTCCAGGTCCCTCAGATTCTTCAGGGTCCTACAGATTAGTAGGGAGATGTCCATCAACCAGCTATGAGATAACCTGCTCTGCTGAAGGTTATAAAGAATCTACCCTGGAAGTAATCACAGACAAAAATGGAAATGCTCAGCAAGATTTTTCCTTGGAGCCGGATTGCCAAGGAACAATCTCAGGTAGAGTTTCGGATGTCAAAAACAACAACCAGCCAATCAGAGATGCAAACCTCCTTATATGCCAAAATGGCAAATGCATGGATCCAGTTGTTACCGATTCAAAGGGGCAATACTCTTTAAAGGGTTTCTGCCCATCTAGTAATTTTGATATTACCTGCTCTGCAGAAGGCTTCAGGAATCAGGAAAAGACTGGAACGACTGATTCAGAAGGGAATTCCAAAAATCAGGATATTTTGATGGAGTCGGAGTCAACACTAAAAGATATCAGGTTTGAAGGCACATTTTATCGCGGAAATGCACCAATGGGCTTTACCGTGTATTACTTCAAGGTTGATAAGATTATTGAAGGAGAGGCTATCCCGATAGGAGATCCTATCGGAGTGAGTGTTTACGATAGCTCAGTATTGCCTGGCCAAGGAGGCAGCGCCGACACTCTACAGGATGGAGACAGGGCGGAGGTATATGCCAGGATATATGTGGATAAGGGCAAGCATGATGACGGGTATGAAACCGCTTGGTCCGCAAGCATAACGGAAGATGGTAAATACTATGTTAGGAAAGCCTCATCTGGAACGTCGGGGTGTTCAGGCGCTATTTTGGTTGAAGTCTATGATGCAAAAACAGAGGCTCCTATCAAAGAACCAAACCTACAAATAACACAACCGAAATATCTTCTAGTAAATCCAACGATAGTTCCTGGACATTTTAGTGCAGATGGATCTTGTCCCTTGGCATTAACAACTCTGACATGTAAAGCTGAGAATTATATGCCTAGTGCAAAACTAATAACAACTGATAGTAAAGGAGATGGGCAAGCTATATTTAAATTAGAACCAAAAATTAGAGCAATGTGGGTTTCAGAAGTCAATCCTAATTATAGTGATCTAATTAATTTTGCTAAATCAAATAAAATAAATCTAATTTTTCAGAGTGTGAGTGCAGCTACCGATGATACTCTTCTTCAATACGATTCGCTAATCAATCTTGCTCATCAAAATAACATCCAGATTCATGCAATGATACTAGCGGATGCAAGATGTGCATTAAAGGAAAATCGCATCGCATCCTTGGAAGTAGTAAAGAAGGTCTTAAAATATAAATTTGATGGCATACATCTCGATACTGAACCTCACCAGCAAGTAAAGGAGAATGGTGTTGTGGTCTATGAAGGGTGGGACGGTGCAGATGTGGAATTCATTCAAGATACATGGAAAGACTTCGTTAGCTTAATAAATGATGTTTATTCGGTTACCCATGGAAAAACTACTTTTTCTGCAAGCATCCCTCCATGGTATTTTGTGAACGCAAAATCAAAAAAATTAAAACTTGCAGGAGTAAATGTAAAGGACCTGTACGGAAAAGCTGATATTCTCGTCCTAATGGCATATGGAGATGAGAATGCTGAAGAGAAATATTACGATACACCAGAAAAGATCAAAAACAGTATATCAAATATAATGGACGACAATAGCGAGAATAAACCGAGTATCATTATCGGCATAGGTGCATATGAGTTCAACAATATAAATAATATTGAGGATTGCATGATAAAACTTAATGATATCTATTCTGGAAACCGAAAATTTTCGGGCTTCTCAATTTTCGACTACAAATCATATAAAGAATTAAATTAATGGAGTCTTATCAATGCTGTGATAACTAACGCCGGCGGAAATAGGCTGGAAGTAAATAATCAAATAGGAAGCGGAAACCTAATTGATCTATCTCAACTCGCCACATGGGCAGATATCCGCTACAAAGTCGACTACGAATACATGCCCGTTTCCTATCAGACAAGGACTTATGACATAAATCTTAATTCAAGCAAAATTGAATAAAATTGAGGCATGTTCACGAGGAAGAGATATTTGGAGACATGAACGGGGAATATATTAAGCCCAATTTTTCCTCCGAGCTAAGGTTAAATACTGAAACGCCGCCAAATAGTGGTGAGGCTGCAGAATGAAGTTGGCTTTGATTTGGCTGCTTTTCTTGATGGCTGCGATAGAATTAGCATCGGCTGAGGATGGATATGTGCCGGATGGGACCATTTTTGGGCATGTATATGACGCTTATACAAAGCAACCACTATCTCAAGCTTTCGTGTATTGCCAGGATTTAAAGTGCGCGAAGCCTACAACAAATATCTCAGGATATTATGCTATCGAGCATTGCTTTTCTCCTTCGACTACCTATATCATCAAATGCTCCAAGAACGGTTATAAGACTGCAACCAGGAGCATAACAACAGATCAAGGTGGCAAAGCGATAGCAGACTTTGACCTGGAATTCGAAGGAGGATCTTACTCGGAAAGATTTTCTGGATCAGGTGATCTCAAAAAAGAATATCACATATTGAATAGCGCAGATAACTATGCAAATGTATCAATAGATATTAATAATGCGGCCTATTACGAATATAGGTACAAGACCTATTCCGATAAGATCCGGTGCATTGCAGGTTTGGAACTAATTGTCGAGGATGCAGATAGAATATTGTGCTCAGGGTATGCAAGAAATAGAACTATTATTCCTATTGAAATAAACGCATTCATTGATAATGGTTATTTGGCATACAACAATTCGGTTGTTGCTTCAAACCTAGGCGTCGAAGCCTCTCAAAATATAATCAATGCAAGCGGTAACAGTATCGACGCTCAAGCCATGGCTGTTGGAGATGACAATTTGAATCTTGCAACTAATATCGATGCAAATGTCTGCGAAAAATTTCAAAGTATGCAAAAGATATCTATTGGAATAGATACATTGATAGATGCCAGCATTAATGCAATAACTGGACCCCTAGAAGCCGTATCCCATCTTTGGACTGAAGATCGCAAGCTTGAATCCATTGCAGACGTATCAGCTGGGATAGTGTCAATTAATCAGCTGATAAATCCTTCAGAAGCCCATTTAGATTCTAAGGGAATTACTGGCGGTGCCAGCTTTGATACTGGCATAATAAATGCTGGCGAAAATAGGTTAAGAGTAAATACTCAAGTAGGGAGCGGAAACCTAAATGATCTATATCAGCTTGCCACATGGAAAGATGTCCGCTACAAAGTCGATTACGAGTATATGCCTGTTTCCTACCAGACAGGGACTTATGACATGAACCTTAATTCTAGTAAAATTGAGTAGAATTGAGTTGGCGAGATATTGGAGGCTCGAAAGAGAATATATTAAGCCCAATTCTTCTTTCGAGCTAGGTTATATAAATAGAATAGTAGTGAGGTTGCTGAATGAATTTAGCCTTGGTTTGGCTGCTATTGGCAGCTGCAGGATCGGTAGCATCGGCAGAGGAAGAATCTGTGCCTGATGGAACTATCTTTGGGCATGTATATGATGCTAATACAAAGCAACCACTATCTCAGGCTTTCGTATACACCCAGGATGTCAAGTGCCTAAAACCTGCAACCAATAGCGAAGGCTATTATGCCTTGAAAGGTTGTTTCTCGCCCTTGAAAAATTATGCAATTGAGTGCAGAAAAAATGGCTATGAATCATCTAGTCAGAGCATAACAACTGATCAGCGAGGAACTGCTGAATACAATCTATATCTATTCAAAACCTCGCCAAAATGGTCAAAGACTTACGGAGGAAAAGAGCGTGACTGGGGAAACTCAGTTAAAGAGATCGCCGATAATGGTTATATAATCTGTGGAGATACTTTTTCTTATGGAGAAGAACCGCCAAACTTCTGGTTGGTAAAAACAGATTCTGAAGGAAATGAGATATGGAATAGAACTTTTGATAATTATGGCTTTGAGGAAATCGCAGCGCATGGTGTTCTTCCAACAACAGATGGGGGATATATAATTGCAGGTACTACTGGTTCTACAGAAAATTCTGACATTTGGATTATCAAGACGGACTCGAGCGGTGTTCAGACTTGGGATAAGACAATTGGTGGGCCTAATTTTGAGAGAGCAGGATCGATCAAACAAACGAGTGATGAAGGATTTATAATTGCAGGCCAAAGAGAGCAAACTACTCCAGATTTCAATTCTGATTTTTTATTATTAAAAATCGATTCTAAGGGAGATCTGCAATGGGAACGATCATTTGATAAATCAACATATGATGTTTGCTCGGATGTTCAAGAAACAACTGATCATGGGTATATAGTTTTAGGACAAACAGGAGGCCCCGAAGATATATGGCTAATCAAGACAGATTTGAATGGCAATAAGATCTGGGATAAGACTTTTGGGGGAAGCGATCATGATTCTGGCAACTCCATCCAGAAAACAAGCGACGCAGGCTATATAATTACAGGAATGACACTTTCCTATGGTGCAGGGAATTTTGATGCATGGTTGATCAAAATAGACTCCTATGGAAATAAGATGTGGGACAAGACATTTGGCGGCCAAGGAGATGATCGCGGATCTGAAGTTCGCGAAACTAATGATAGCGGCTACATTATAGCAGGAGTAACTGAGAAGACGGATAATTGGGATATCTGGCTAATCAAGAACGATAAGGTGGGTGACAAAATATGGGATAAAACCTTTGGAGGGCCACAATTAGATTATGGCAATTCCGTCCAAGAAACGAGCGATGGCGGATATATAGTTGCAGGCCAGACGGGATCTTATGGTGCTGGCTATGTTGACATGGTCTTGATCAAAACAGATTCAAATGGCGATTCGAATTTGGGTGAGCTGAGTAAAAACAAACTCATTGATCTTTCAGAACCTGTTCCATTGTGACTCAAATTGACCCAAATTTAATACATAGGGCGTGCAGAGTGTCACGAATTCCCCATCTTAGGTTGGGGATGAAGTGAACCCTCGCCCGGTTTTCATATTTTCTTGGATTGATCAACAAGGCTCCTCTGGTAACAGGATGCAGAGTTACGATAATTTCTAAGCTGGAAATTTGGGCAAACGAAGACTTGATAGAAGTGCGGAACTGGGATTTAAGTATAATGGCATTTACCCCGCCCCGCCCACCGTGGCCTCTCCCACCAGCAGGTGCGGGGATCCGTCGCTGACGGGAACAAGCTGCCCCGCCTTGCCGCAGCGGCCGCTGTTGAACTTGAGATCATTGCCCACGGCTTTGACATGCATCAGAGTCTCCAGGATCTTGCCCGAGAGGGAGACATCCCGCAAGAGCCCCTTCTTCTCGCCGTCTTCTACCAAGTAGCCCCTCTTGGCATTGAACTGGAATACGCCCTCCCCTGTGCTCACCTGGCCTCCCCGGCTGCCCGCCAGATAGACTCCGTCTCCCAATTCTTCCAGGATCTCCTCCAGCTTCCAGTCGCCGTTGGCAATGTAGGTGTTGCTCATCCTGACCACAGGCCGGTCCAGGCCTTCGGAGCGGGCGTTTCTGGGAGTGCCGCCCAGGCGGGCCGCCGTCTCCCGGGAGTTGAGATAGGAGCGCAAAATGCCATTTTCCACCAGCACTGTCTCCGCGGCCAAACTTCCCTCATCGTCGAAGGGATAGTAGCCGTTTTTCATCAGGCTGGGATCATCTTTTACTGTTACCAGCTCCGAGCCGATCCGCTCTCCCAGTTTGCCCTCCAGGCAGGAGTCGCCCTCCAGGACGATATCCCCCTCCGTGGCATGGCCCACCGCCTCATGCACAAAGACCCCGGCCAGCTCCTGATCCAGGACCACAGGGTAGGTCCCCCCCTTGGGCACGGCGGCATCAAGCAGGGCCACCGCCGTCTTTCCCACCTCTCTGGCCAGCGCAACAGGATCATGCCTCTCCAGAACCTCCAGGCCGCCCACTCCGGAGCGCCCCTCACCATCGGTCTGATAGATGCCGTCTCTCTGAGCCACGGCAGTGATGTAAAAGCCCATGCGGGTCATCTTCGACGCGAGGTCCAGGCCCTCGGAGTTCTGATAAGAGAGAGCCAGATCGGCCTCCATATAAACCGCCTGGGTGGAGGAGACGCCTGCGACCTTTGCCGCGTCTTCGATCTCCCGCAAAAGAGCCACCTTCTCTTCCAATGAGAGGTCTCTTGGATCCTTTTTTACCGGCAGGTCAAGGCTCTTTCCCGGCCTGGCGGCAGCCAGGCGAAAATCCTCCTGCCTGTCGATCTTTCTCGCCATATTACGGGCCGACTCGATCTCCTGCCCCAGATCATCCACGGCATCCGTGGTCACAAATCCCCAGGCCCCGCCGTAGAGAGCCCTCACTGCTGCACCCTGAAAGGGAGCCTGGGAGATCTCCTCCAGCTTGCCATTATCAAGAACTAT
>Ga0209606_1005278_pt1 | contig 11303 bp, 12 predicted proteins | sample AD_UKC057_MetaG_FD_184412 | JGI IMG/M metagenome (GOLD analysis project Ga0209606, IMG submission 184412) | Active sludge microbial communities of municipal wastewater-treating anaerobic digesters from USA - AD_UKC057_MetaG (SPAdes) (version 2) | ecosystem: Engineered > Bioreactor > Anaerobic >...
GATGGCTATCCCCGCAAAGGGCTGGGAGGTGATGTCCTCGGTGCTCTCCCGCCTCAAGTCCTCAAACCATCCGCCCTGGATTATGCCGTATAAAGCCTGGCTGCGATCATGGCAGCGAAGGGACTCCTCTGCCCAGACCTGGCTGCGGTTCATTGCTTTTTTGGTGTAATCATAATCGGAAAGGGGCGAAGTGCATTCATCGAAGGCCATTATTATGTCCGAGCCGAGGTTGGACTGAATCTTCATCGATCTCTGGGGATTGAGGAAATGCCATGCCCCGTCGGATGGAGACTTAAATGATATTCCCTCATCGCTGATGCGGGTCAAGTTCTCCTTCTTCTTGAGGACAGGCTCTTTCTTTAGCCGCTCCCGGTATCCAAATCCCCTTTCCTTGTCCTCGCTTTCTTCCCCATCCCGGGAGGGGCTTGACTGCACCTCCTGAGGAAAGATGTTGCCTATCTTGCTCACATTGTGCTCCCGGGCAAAGCCCAAAGAGAAGGCCTGAAAGCCCCCGGAATCGGTGAAGATGGGGCGATGAAAATCCATGAACCGATGCAGGCCGCCGAGCTGAGCAATCAGCTCATCGCCGGGCTGGAGATGAAGATGGTAGGTATTGGCCAGGGAGCACTGCACTCCCAGGCGGACAAGATCGTCGGAGCCCAGAGCTCTCACGCTGGCCAGGGTCGCTACCGGAACCAGATAGGGTGTCTCTATCTCTCCATGCCTGGTTCTGATCAATCCCAGCCTGGACTGGGTTTCTCCATCTTGCTTTAGGATCTCGAAGGATATGGCGCTCATCTTCCCCACGCTCGAGAGATTGGAATTTGCCCCGAGCCGCAATCTGCATCTTTAAATCTAGGCCTGGAAGGCCACTCCTGAGCCCGGAGCAAAAAAAGCTTTTGCATGAAGGCATGAAGAGGATAAGGAAACTAGGGGGCAGAGGCGGAAGATGAGCGTTTACAGTGCAGGAATACTTCTATATCGTTTGAGGGATAATTCAGTCGAGGTGCTTTTAGCTCATCCAGGCGGGCCCTTCTGGTCCGGCAAGGATCTGGGTGCCTGGTCCATTCCCAAGGGGCAGTCTGAGGCCAATGAGGATTCCCTGCAGGCAGCCAAAAGGGAGTTCAGGGAGGAGACCGGCTTTGAGGTGGATGGCGATTTCATAGATTTAGGCACCATACGCCAGCCCAGCCGGAAGATGATTCAGATCTGGGCACTGGAACATGATATGGATGCGGATAGGCTCCAGAGCAATGAGTTCGCTTTGGAATGGCCCCGGAAGTCCGGAATCGTGATGCAGTTTCCCGAGATCGATAGAGCAGAGTGGTTTGATATTGATAGGGCCCGGCAGAAGATCCATAAGGGGCAGGCGGGCTTTCTCGACCGTCTCATCTCCGAGATCCTGAAATGAGAGGAATCAGTTCTATAGCGCCATATCTGCTCAGTCGGAGGTGCTGGATGAATCGGCCTATCCAAAAAAAGATCTAAATCAGGGCTTGCTTTAGCTTTGCCACCAGCTTCTCTTGCACAGCGCTTCTCCTGTCCCCGCCGCAGACTATGCCCCGCACTCCTATGATGTCCGGCTGAAGCTTTAGTAGAAGCTCCAGATGGCCGAATGCGATGCTGCCGGCTATAGCCACCTCAAGTCCCTCATCATGGCCGAGATCAATGAACTGCCGCAAATCCGCCTCGCTCATGAAATCGAATGTGGGCCGGCCATCCTTGACTGCTGTGTCCACCATCACCACATCCGCTCCCGCCTTCGCCGCAGCGATGGGAAGGAGGAGCGGCGAGAGTGAGCCGGCCCGGGCAAAGTCGGAGTAGCCTGAAGCCACTACCTTTTTTCCAGCGTCATAATCCTTGACCGCCCGGACAATGCCCGCCATCATCTCTTCTGCCTGATCGGCGCTCTTTATGCCCAGCAGGCCAGCTTTAACATAGTCCGCTCCGGCATAGGCGGCACCCAGAGCGGCCAGGCTGGCTGTGCCCGGCTTATAGTCCAGGTCGCCGATGGTGGCCGAAAGGGGCGCTCTTCCCCTTGCCAGATCGGCCACCGCCCTTATGGTCCAGGGAAAGTTCGCCCCTAGCGAGCCCTCTTTGGGGTTTTTAACGTCTATTATGTCCGCGCCGCCGTCAAGGGCTGCCTGTGCTTCAACCATATTCATGGGGCTAACCAATAATCTCATATTCATCCAATCCCGAAAGGAGCACTCGTGCGCTGCATCTTCGTCCTCGATATACTTAATGGTGCTGTTGTCCATGCCCTGCGGGGGGAGAGAAAAAGCTACCGGCCCATAACCGAATTTTCCAGAGTCGTCACCACATCCGAGCCGCTTGGCGTCCTGCGAAAGTTGCGCCCACGGGAGGTTTATGTGGCAGACTTAAACCTGATCACCGGAAATGGCGATAACCTGGCAGCGATCGGAGAGATCTCCAGAATGGCAAAGGCTATGGTCGATATCGGCATCTTCCGGCTGAGCGATCTGGACCGCCTCCCCCCCGAAGTCACTGCCGTTCTGGGAACGGAGACCGCATCCCTCTCCCTCATCGAGGAGGCTGCGGCGGAATTGATCCGGCGCGGCGGCAGGGCTTTGGTGAGCATAGATATGAAGAGGGGCAGGCTGCTGTCATCCGATCCCGGTCTGGCCGGCAGGGAGCCCATATCTCTTATCAAGAGCCTGAACCGTCTGGACCTGGAAGCGGTTATACTTCTGGATCTGGAACGGGTGGGTGCATCCACGGGTCTGGACACCGTTTTTCTAAAGGCGGCGGCAGAGGCAAGCCAGCATCCCCTTATCCTGGGAGGAGGGATCGGAGGCGAGGAAGATCTGGAGGCACTGGAAGATATGGGATTTGCCGGTGCGCTGGTGGCTACGGCAGTGCACAATGGCCGGATACCCTTATCCAAAATCCAGTAAGATTGGATGTGGCTGATGAAGGATCACGACAAAATATTGCGGGAATGCTGCCGGAGCTAAAACAGCTCTTCCATATCTTTCAGGTCGATTTTGGCCGTGGAGTCCAGGGAGAGCGGCGTCAGCGATATCTTCTGGTCCTGATAGAGGGTCTGGACATCGGTGCCCTCCTCGTCGCAGCAGATCAGCTCACCGTCTATCCAGTAGTAGGGCCTACCCCGGGGATCAAATCGCTCCTGGACTGCGGTCTTGAAGATCTTTCTGGCCAGCCTGGTGACCACGATCTCCGTCTCTTCCGTGGCCTCCGCCGGAACATTGAGATTGAGCACATCCACGCCCTCCGGCATGCCCCGTGAGGACCGCCTCAGCCACGGCAAAGCTGTGCTTGGCCCCGTGGTGCATATCGAACTTGTCTCCCTGGTCTACGGCCTGGATGGATGCGGCTATGGCAGGAATGCCGTAGCTTGCCGCCTCCAGCGCCGCACCTATGGTCCCGCTGGTGGTGACGGTATCGGTGCTGATGTTCTCCCCCACGTTTATCCCTGAGACGCAGAGGTCGGGCATCTGCTTCATGATGGCGAAGATGCCTATGATAACCGAGTCTACTGGCGTCCCGGTGACGGCATAGGCTTTAAAGCCGTTGAGATTGACCTCTGCATAACGTAGCGGCTCAAAGACGGATATGGACCGGCCCACGCCGCTCTTCTGTCCGGCGGGAGCGGCAACCACCACCTCACCCAAATCTGCGACGCTTCTGGCCGCCGCCTGCAAGCCCGGAGCGTAGACGCCGTCGTCGTTGCTCACCAGTATGCGATGCATGGATAATGCCCTCTATTGCTTTAATTATAAAACATCTATCTTCTTAATAATGCCGACAAAAAAGCAGGAAAAGATCCTGCGTCAGCCTGCATCTCAGCGGAACATCTCAATAAGCCGCTCTACGATCTGATTGAAGCTTGACGCCGCACTTGCCTGGCTCTGCACAAATGTCTTTCCGCTGTCTCCCAGGGCGCAGACCGATGGGTCCATGGGAACGGCTCCCAGGAATCTCTCATCCATCTCCTGGGCCATCCTCTCGCCGCCACCTGCCCCAAAGATGCTTATGCTCTCGCCGCAGTGGGGGCAGATCAGCCCGGACATATTCTCCACAATTCCGAGGACGGGAATCTTCATGGCCCGGACCATGTTCACCGCCTTGCGGCTGTCCAACAATGCCACCTCCTGGGGGGTGGTGACAATTATCGCCCCGGCCAGCTCCGGGATGAGCTGGACCACGGAGAGGGGCTCGTCGGAGGTTCCCGGCGGCAGATCTATGAGCAAAAAGTCCAGGTCTCTCCAGTCCACATCCTGGATGAACTGCTTGATGGCGGCCATCTTCATGGGGCCCCGCCAGACCACAGGCGAGTCCCGGCTGGAGAGGAGGAAGGCCATGGAGGCGGCCCTGATCCCATCCGCCTCTACAGGCTGAATCCCATCCGGTCCCTGCATCATCCGGCCATCTTCAATCCCCAGAAGCTTTGCAATGTCTGGGCCGGTTATATCAGCATCAAGAACGCCCACCTTAAAGCCCTTCATCTGCAGGGCCCGGGCCAGGTTGACTGTGACTGTGCTCTTTCCCACTCCCCCTTTGCCGCTGGCTATGATGATCTTGTGCTTGACCCTGGCCATGCGATCTACTTTATGATCGCATTCTCCTCCCGCCCTGACATCCTTTTCATCTTTGCAGGAGCCCTTCTGGGCGCATGAATCGCATTCGCTGCTCTTTTCCGTCATGAATTTCAGTCCGATAGATTGTAGTTGGAATCAGACTCGTTTAAAGCGATTTGCATAACAATGGTTAAAAGCGAGATTATTCATTAGTTTGCATGAAAATATAGATTGCCCTGATAGAGCTTTCTCGATATCGAACCATCCTTCTCCAGAATCTTGCAGTACTTGATGGCATCATTTCCTGCCAGATCCAGATGAAGGCCGATCTCCTGCAGGGTCAGCTCTCTCTCGGACAAGAGCTTGAGCATCCTCTCCTTAATAGCTTTAGGAACGCTCCAGTCCCAGTCCGGTATCAGCTCGGCCCGGGGAAAGATCTCCCGCATTCTATGCATCTCCTCCTGGCTCAGGGGCTCTACCGGCTCGGCGGGAGTGCGGACAACGGTGTTGAGCTGGATCCGGTCCGGATCGATGGCCTCTGCCGCTCTGGCGATCCTCTCCGCCTCATGATCGTTGATGCCCTCAACCAGCATCACCTCCAGCCAGATCTCTCCGGAATACTCCCGGCGAAAGTCCTTGAGGCCCTGGATCATCTCTTCTGCAAAAAGGCCTCTTGCCGGGCGGTTGATGGCCATAAATGCCTCCTGGCTGGCGGCATCCAGTGAAGGCAAAACCACATCCGCAGCTGCAACCTCCTTTCTCACTGCCGGGCTGGTGAGAAGAGTGCTGTTGGTGATCACCGCCACGGGCGAGTCCACTATCTGCTTGGCCCGGCTGACCACCTCTCCCAGATCCAGGCTCAGGGTCGGCTCGCCGGATCCGGCAAAGGTGAGATAATCAAAGGGCTCATTTCGCCGCCGCTCTATCTCCCTTACAACCTTATCCCGGGGCACAAATCGACCTCTACAGGCGGTGAGGCAGACAGTTCTGCCCAGCTCGCAGTAGACGCAATCCAGGTTGCAGGTCTTGTATTGGAGCAGGTCCACACCCATGGAAAGGCCCAGGCGACGGGAGAGCACAGGCCCGAATAGATATCCCATAATTCCTGATCGATCTGCCCTCGTCTTACTATTTATCCTTTCCATCGGGAAATCTAAATCAGGTGGACTGATGTATGAGCTACCATTAACATAGCATTCAGCCAATCTCCTTCCACGTTTAAATCACACCCTCATTGGCCACTAAGGGAACAGCATGCGGCATCATAATCTGCCATACAATCCGTTATCGGTTAGGAATTCAAGCGATCGGTTTATCCCAAAAGCAGCTAATCACATATTTAATAATAGTATATATGATAATTTAAAATTGTCGCTTTCAATATTTGATGATTTTAAAACTTATATATTTTAAATGTTTTTTTTATTTATCTCTTTATAGAAAACTATTAATAGGATAATATGCATAAGTATTTTCAGTAGTTTTTGTTTAATAAAACTTTGAATCTCAATCCTCAGAACCTAAATAAAATAGAAATGAGGGATGTTATGGAAACAGATAGAATAAGGATGGAAGATATCCGCAGTGCACTCAGTGCTGCTGGCGACCCGTGGGAGGCAGGAGTCACGAGCCTGTCTTCACTTTCGCTTTCCGAGCAGAAGAACCACTTGGGGCTCAATCCTCCCGAAGGAGAGACCACTCTTGAAGAGATAGCATCGAAATGGGAATCAATTGAGGCATCGATTAAGAGTGAAGCAATAAGCGCAATCGGTGCGCCATCCGCCTATGATCTTCGCAATGTGGCTGGGAAGAATTTTGTCACCCCCATTCGGGATCAGAAATCCTGCGGATCTTGTGTCGCTTTTGGAACCGTAGCTACAGTTGAATCTCAAGTACGCCTGCAATACTCCAATCCAAACCTCGCTATCGATCTGAGCGAAGCGCACATGTTCTTCTGCCACGGCAGAGATAAAGGTGCCACCTGTAACACCGGCTGGTGGCCTAATGAGGCATTCGATGCTTTCAAAGCCAAGGGAGTGTCGGAAGAGGCATGTTATACCTATGACAGCGGCCTGTCCAAGAAGGATTGCAGCGGATTATGCTCAGGCTGGGCTAATAGTGCAGTCAAGATAACAGGCTATACAAATCTCACCGGGAAAGTAGCAGATATCAAGAATTGGGTATCGACCAAGGGACCGGTATGCGCCTGCTTCGTTGTCTATCAGGATTTTTTCAGCTATAAAAGCGGGATTTACAAGCATGTCTCGGGTGGAGAAGCAGGCGGACACTGCGTGACTATTGTAGGCTATAACGATTCCCAAGGCTATTGGATCTGCAAGAATAGCTGGGGAACGGGCTGGGGCGAGGCTGGCTTTTTCAAAATTGCCTATGGACAATGTGGCATTGACACCTGGCTCAATCATGGAGTTGACGGAATTGTCAATACCGGCTGGCATTCGAACTGTCATGTTGTCGGCTTATGGACGATAGATCAGGATAGAAATGCCTGGGCATACTTTGATTGCGTAGGAGGCTGGCGCAAGATCTCGGCGGATAACGACAACATATTCTTCAATATGCTCGCGCAGCTGATTGCTGCAAAAGCAGCAGGACGTCCCGTCAACTTCTACGAGGAGAACAGCGTCATTAAACAACTGTATGTGCTATGAAAAATTACGGGATGATGATATGGCAAAGATGAAGATTAAACCGGAGATGGGGCCGGAAGGACCAGCAGAAAGCACAAAGATCGAGAGTGGTGAGATGTCAATGCCCAGTGAGATGGCGCCTGAGAAATATGTCGCCTCGGCTGAAGCAGAAAGTCAGGCATCAGCTGTGGTAGGAATGGGAGATGCGGCACCGGCTCTGCCTCTGCAAGAAGGCGAGTCCGCAGGCATTACTGCATGGTTGAGCAATAAGAAAATTAACGGGCTATGGTCGATCAATCAGAACCGCAACTCCTGGATAGGGGTATCCGGCATAGGTTGGAAGAAACTTGCCAACAATTCCGATAGTGCAATCGTAGCTCTGACCATGCTCAGCGCTCATGCACTGGAAAAAGGATCGGTGGTGAACTATCGGGAGGAGAGCGACGGCATGATCCATGAGATCTATGTATGGTAGCGTCATTCTTCTGCCATAAATAGAAATGCTGAAACAGGCATGCAAGGGGCCAAAGGCTCCTTGATGCCCATATCTATTTTTGCTAAGAAACTGAAGTTGTATGCAAGTGATGTGTGATGATACTTACTTATCAGCAAAGCGGCGGCTCTTTTGAGACGAGCATTAGCGATCCTGTTGTGGTGCGATTGGAAGAGAATCCAACTACTGGCTACCGATGGACCTTAGAGAAAAAAGACAATCTGGAACTTGAAAGAGACTATTTCGAGAGAGAAAGCAGTGCTATCGGAGCAGCTGGTTTCAGGGTATTCATCTTTCGAACTCCCAGAGCAGGATTGCAGGAGCTTCGCATGAAGAACTGGCGTGAATGGGAAGGAGATAGTTCGATCATTTGCCGCTTTAGTGCCAACATATTGGTGATATAGGACCTGAGCTGTATCAAGGATTTGCAGCAGCTATACTAGGGTTGCTCTTTCCTAAAAAAAATCAAAAATCTCACCGGTATAAACCAGTCCCGCTGTCTTGGAACTATACTCGCCAAATCTCCTTCGGCAAACGAGTCAGCCTCTCTGCGCCATTGGGTCTGGTGAGGAAGGTATCCTCCACCCCCACCACACCCTTTCCGGGATAGATCATCTTGGGCTCCACGGCTATAATCATATTCTCCTTGATCTTTTGATCCAGGGGGCCGATGACAGGATACTCATCTATCTCCAGGCCCAAGCCGTGGCCCACAAAGCCTGCTTTTCTTCCCTCCGGACCGCCCAGATGGTCGCCATAGCCCAGCCTCTCCCCCTCGGCCTCGCTGAGGTTCCAGATATCCCGGCAGAGCCTGCCCGGCTTAAGCTCAAGGGCAACGGCCTCCTCGATCTGCAGGGCGGCCTGATGGGCCTGCTCCATATCCGGCGATGGGCTTCCCAGACAGAATATGCGGGTCTCGTCGGCCATGTAGCCGCCATAGCATCCGGCATAGTCCACCAGAACCGGCTGGCCTCGACGGATGCGAGCGAATCCTGGGCCCTGAGGCAGGAACAGGGACATGCCCGTTCCGCCTGTGGGCGAGGATACATAGCTGGGATAGGAGGCGCTCTCCCCGGCCATGAGATGGCCCATGGGAAGGCTGTGATTGAACCTTCTGAAGGCCACACTTCCAGGATGGCCGGAGAGCCTCAGGCTCTTCTCCACTTCAGCAGCCAGATCTATCTCTCGCATGCCTTCCCTGAGGTGATCGGCCACGCATGCAATTGCCGCATCCAGATTCTCTGCCGCCCGGCGGACAAGATCTATCTCATAGTCCGACTTGACCGATCGAATGTGCTTGATCTCCTCGGAGATGTCCGAGATGGCTACATCCTCTCCCAGGGAGCCGGCCAGGCGGAGATAGTAGTTGTAAGGCAGTATATCAAGCTCCAGGCCGATCCTGGCGCCGGAGGTGATATCCAGATCCTTTCGCAGGGACCGGAGGCTCTTCTGGGGCCGGGGCGGGATGGCGGCTTCCTCAGCAGCCCGCTCCAGGCTCTTTCTGATCATCAATGTGGGCTGGCCGTCCCGGGGGATATAGATCAGCCCCTCCTGGGTTGTGCCGGAAAAGTAGCCCAGATTGATGGATCCCAGGATGATGGCACCGGTCAGATCGCCCATATTCTCCTGTAGCCTCTTGATCCTGGCCTCGATCTCACTCTTGGGTGTCAAGATGTAATTGCTCTCTTTCATATTCCGATCTCCTCTTCCAGGTCCAGAAGATACTGCTTCATTACCCGGGCCCTCTTTGCGGCAAGCCTCTTCCCTGAAGAGGTATGCATGCCCTCTTCCAGCTTGAGGAGCTTTCTATAAAAATGGTCCAGATTCCATTTTTTGTCATCGGGCTTTCTCTCCCGGCAGAAGGGATCCTGGGGATGGTACATCTCTCTTCCCAGAGCCCCGCCGGTGACAAAAAGTCGAGCTATGCCTATGGCCCCCATGGCATCCAGACGGTCGGCATCCTGGAGGATCCTGGCCTCCAGGGTGGTGGGAATGATTCCCCGGGAGAAGCGGTGCACCTCTACGGCATAGAGCACCTTCTCTATTCTATCCCGGCCCAGTCCCTTGCCTTGCAGGAAGGCGCGCGCCGCCCCCAAGCCTGCCTGGCCGGACGGCTCTTGCCCTGATCCTTGCCCTTTTTTAGATTCCAGGTCATGAAGCAGAGCGGCCGGCAGCAGCACCCTCATGTCCGCCTTCTCCTCCTGGCCGATGATGCGAGCCAATTTGCAGACCCTCAGGATGTGGCTGAAATCATGGGCTGGATCGGCCTTCCGGTAGAGGGAGTTGATCTCATCCAGCCAGGGGCCCGGATCAAAGTTGTCAGAGGCCATCGGGAGATGATTGCCGCCTGGAGATAAATAGTCTGGCTAAAGCCCTTTTATGCCTTCTTCTGGTCCCTGGGCATTGTCCTGGCCTTCTTTTTCTACTGGCGCTGGCTGGGCCTGGGCGGGCCCCAGGATAAGACCAAAGAGAGCCTCAAGGATGGCGAGGAGTGGCTGGACGGGGACCTGACCGACATACTGGGCTACAGCGTCACTGTCTTTTTATCCGGCACCAGGTTCTTCATCGATCCGCCGGCGCTGCCCAAAATCGATGGGCGCTCCCGGTCGTGGATGAAGAAGGCCTTCATACTGGAGAGGGCGCTGGGAATGCTGTTCTCCGTCCTGTTCTTCATCGCCATCAGCGGGACCATAGTGAGGGCCGCCTAGAGAGCAGCGACTTGGAGGAGGATGATCATGGCACATAAATGGGATCGAAGGTTTACGAAGAATCTCATGGGAAGAGAAAGAAGAGGGATTCAGGACAGGAGGGGACCCCCTTTCTCTCTCCTCCTGCCCCGGCGGCAAGGATAAGTCCCCACTCTCCTGCCCGCAAAATGGACTCCTCCCCCTGAGCTAATAATCCTTTTTTTCATGTAGGGGTAATGTAGATCCTATCTAGGTCATTTATTGAAGGATATGCAGGCGATCGATGGAGATTCTTTTTTTCCAGAAGCCATTGCAGACCGAAGATTTCTTTTTAGGATGATTTTAGGAAGTTCTTCAAGCGAATGGTTTTTCTACTTTCAAATAAAAAACTAATAGTATGCGAGGGAAGATTAGAATTTTATTTATTATTTTAATAATATTCATTGCTCTTCGGATGGCCATCATCGATTCATTTTCGCTTACAAATCTAGATTACAAGCTGAGCGACTTAAAATATTCCGATGGCATAATCTCTGAAGAGAGGAGCTTTCACGGCCCGAATTCCGCAAAGCTGACCGTTCATGAAATTAAAAAGTTCTCTAGAATTTATATTGATTTTGATGATCCCCTCAATCTTGAAGATCTAAATCAGCTAAGTATGTGGATTCTGCCTCTATCCACCGATGGAGTGGTTAGGATTGAAATTTATTTGCAGGGATATGAAGATCCCCTCCTGGCGGAGATGAGTCTTTCCGAGATGCAATCATCCCAGTGGAACGAATTAGATGGCTTTGATCTGGAATTTGAAGGCGGTGAGAGCCTGGATGCACTGAAGCAGACTCTCGGGGACATAAGTATTGAGAAGATATGGATTACACTATATAAAAATGAGGGCGATAGCGATACCATCGCC
>Ga0209606_1005290_pt1 | contig 11283 bp, 7 predicted proteins | sample AD_UKC057_MetaG_FD_184412 | JGI IMG/M metagenome (GOLD analysis project Ga0209606, IMG submission 184412) | Active sludge microbial communities of municipal wastewater-treating anaerobic digesters from USA - AD_UKC057_MetaG (SPAdes) (version 2) | ecosystem: Engineered > Bioreactor > Anaerobic >...
GTTGGTCATGCCGGACGGGGAGAGGATCTCCACGAACGACGCCGCGCTCGTATCGATCCGCCGAACCGTGAACGCGGCCGGCGCGTTGGTGGAAGTCAGGTACGCGCACGCGTCGATCGTCTGCACCCAGCCCTCCGGGAGCCAGAACGAGTATCCGGTCGGCCTCACCGCCGCGTCCTGTGAGATGACGGCTGTGTCGCTCACGTACAGGCTCAGCGGCACGAAGATCGGGCTGTTCGACACGCCGCTGATGTCAAACTGGATCGTGTCGGCGTAGATCCCCTCGCTCAGCCCGGACGACGAGAGAGTGAAGCAGATGGTTGCGTTCGCGCCCAACACCGAGTCCGCCGTGATCGTCGTGAATGCGACATTACCGCCCAGCACGGTGGCGTTGAAGACCGAATTGGGGTTGGTCGAGTACAGGTTGAAACAGCGCTGGACCGCCGTGTTCGGGGGCAGCGTGAGCGCCAGCACGCCGGGGTCCACCGAGGCCGTATCGATACCGACCGTATCCTGCAGCGCCTGGAGCGGGTTCGCCAAACCGGCGCCCAGTTTCCCGAAAAAGCCCGGGTTGGCCGGGTAGATGTTCTCGGCAGTCGCGATCAGCGAGGCGTGGAGGCTGCGCCAGTCGAGCGCGCCGCCGGCTTGCGAAACCTTGAGCGCCGCCTGGCCCGCAACAAACGGAGCGGCGAAACTCGTCCCGCTCCACCAGGCGTACATGTCGAAATACGGGGCGTAGATCCATTCCCCCGGCGCACAGAGATCGATGTGGTTGCCGTAGCGCGAAAATTCCGCCAGCCGGTCGAGTGTGTCGACCGCCGCGACCGCCACCACGTTCGGATCGGAGGCCAGATAGGTCGGCACCTCCAACCGCTCGTTGCCGGCAGCGGCCACGACCAACACATCGCGGCTGCGCGCATAGGCGAGCGTGTTCCGCAGCACCTCGTGGACGTTCGTCATCACGAGGCTGAGATTGACCACCCGGCAGCCGTCGTCGATCGCCCGAAGGATCGCCTCCGCCACCCGGTCGCCGTTGCTCCGCCCGGAGGTGTCGGCCACCCGGTAGGCGATGATCTGCGCCCCCGGCGCGGTCAGATGGACCACCCCCGCCACGAACGTGCCGTGGCCGCTGTTGCGGCCCCCCGGCTCATCGAACGCATCGGCGTCGCCGTCGACATAGTCCCAGCCCGAAACCGCTGCTCCCGCGAGCACCGGGTGGGCGAAATTCACGCCGCCGTCGACCACCGCGACCTTGACCCCGGCCCCCGTCGCCAGCGCGTGCGCCTGCGAAAGACGCAGCCGCAGAGCCGCCTCCTGCTCCGGGTAGGAACCCACGTTGTCGGCATCGGAGAAGGGGAAACTCCCCTGCACCGACTGCAGCGGCGACACCACGTAGTTGGGGTGTGCAAATATCACCCCCGGCAGGGGCCGCAGGTTCTCCACGAGAGCCTCGATATCGGCCGCCGGGTCGGCCGTGGCGAGGATATAGATGTTGACCTGGCCGAAATACTCCTTCACCGTCGTGCCGAACAGCGTGTTGATCGAATCAACCGAGATCGAGTCGCTGAACAGCCTCACCACCACTTCGCCGGGAACATACGGCCGGAAAGTCGTGTCCGGACCCTCCGTCCCGGCGTTGGCGTTGGGCGGAATCGCGCCCGGCGGCTGTGCCACGCCCGGCCCGGGTTGCGACGACCCGGTCAGGCCGATGAAGGCAGCCGCCAGCGCGAGAAACAGCAGAAACTTCCCTGCGGTGGCCCCGGTCCAGTGCGGTATCATAGGAACGCCTCCTTTATCCAAGAAGCTGCGGGACATTTTTCTCACACCCGATCTATTCCAGGTTCGGCGTCAGCCGGCGCCGAACAGCGAAAACCCGGCCCAATCGTACGCCGAGGGATACTCTTCCCGCGCGTCCGCGGCTGCCCGCTGCACGGCCGCGGCGGGTCCGCTCCCTTCAGCGAGCGCCCCATAGAACCGCTCGATCCAGCGCGCGGTCGAGGCGTCCGCCACCGCCCAGTGGCTGGCCAGCACGTTGCGCGCTCCCATTTCCAGCAGCGCGCGAATCAGCCCGGTCGACTCCTCGCCGGGCAAGAACGACGACAACCCGGTCCGACAGGCCGCCAGCACCGCCAGGTTCACCGTGTTCCGCCGCAGGCGAAAATCGGCGGCGAACAGCGGCCCGTCAGCAAGCTCCAGGAAGGAGTAAAACGGATTGTCGCTGCGAAAATGCGCATGGCCGGTGAAATGCCAGACATCGGCCTCCGAATCAACCGGCCAGTCGGCGCGACCGCAGGGATTGTGAACCGTTGTCTGCCTGCGCTCATCGGCCAGCAGCGGGGCATACTCCGCGCCCGCCGCGCCAAGCCCCGCGGCGCCGACAAATATCCTGGTCTCCCGCGACTGTGTCCGCTGCCGCGCGGCTGCGAGGTGATGCCGCACGCTCGGCGCCATCACCAGCGGATGCCGGTCTATCAATGGCCTTCCCCCGACCGGCAGCGCCGCCCAGGGGAGATTCGCCAGGGCGCCGTCGGCTACGATCAGCACTGGCTGCGGCCCGCCCACGTCCAGCGGCCGCCAGAGGGTCTCGGCCAACCGGGCGAGGAGCCGCCGTTCATCGGCGAGATCGGCCGCGGTTTCACCGGCCGTGCGATAGGGCGCGCGCTCGACAAAAAACCGCCATCGCTGGAGGAGGCGCTCGACCGCCGGCGCGGCGCCCTCCAGTCGGCAGCCGCGCGGCCGCCCCTCCTCGTGGATGAGGCCGATGATGTCGCCGGAGACGGCGTGCAACTGGACAAGGCGCATGGTCCGGGAGGCCGCGGCGATTTCCGCGCCCAGCCGGTCGAGCCGCTCCGCTGCGCTCCCGCGCCTGCGCTCCAACCGCGCAAGGTCGGTGCGAATTTGCTCCTCGAGCTGCCGCCGCAACGATGTCGCCGGCGCCGCCCCCCCGCCGCGCACCCGCCGGCCGTCGGATCGCTGCGCCGCCGCCGCCACGTACCGCGCCAGCGAGGCCAGCGACTGCTCCGCCTGCGTCCGCGCCGGATCGTCGAGCCGCGCATCCTCGGTCGCCCAGATGCCGGCCGTGTGAAAGCGCTCCAGCCAGGCCGCCGCCTGCGAGGGATGGGCCTCCCACTCGCACGCGATCAACTTCTCGTACGGTTCCGCGTGGCGCTCGGAGAAAGCCGCCCGCAGGTCAAGCGGGGGGAGCTGGGCGCGCACAGCCGTCAGGATTTCGGCGGCCCGGCGCCAGTGGCCGGTCGCCGCCCGGCGGCGGCCCCGCCGCGCCTCGCTGTCCCCCAGCAGCGTCACATACTGCGCGCGCACGTGCGGCATCGTCTCGACCGCGCGGTTGGCGGCCAGCCGCCGCCGCGCCCCTCCGTCCTCCGGCGCGGCGCTGAGAATCTCCAGATCGCACAGCGCCTCCCAGAGCGGCAGCCGCCCCTGCGGCATGCGTTCCCGCAGCGCCGCCAGCGCGCGGGCGCGCGCCCGCCCCGATTCTCCGGCTACCGCCTCCGCCACCCGCACCGCGGCGAGGAAACCTTCGTTTCCCTCTCTTCGAAAGCCCGCGGCCGCCGTCCGGAAAGCCGTCCGGCCGGCCTTCATCCGGCCGAGCGCTGCCAGCGCCTTGCCCCTGAAAAACTCCGCTTTGGCCTGCTCGTAGCGCAAACCCAGCCGGCGGGCCAGCATCGCCGCCCGGCGCGCCGTGTCGCGCGCATCCGGCAAAAGATTCAAACTCAGGTAGGTCTCTGCGCGATCAAGTACGCAGAGCAGGTGCTCGCGCGCCTGCCCGGCCGCGCGATAGTGGGCCTCGCACTCGGCCAGTTCCTGCAGAGCGGCGTGAAAGCGGCCCTCCAGCATGTGCAGCCAGGCCAGACCGTACAGGCAGCCGGCCGCGCGCAACCTATGATCGTGCCGGAGAAAAACCTCGCGGGCGGAGGAATAGAGCTTCTCCGCGGCGGCGAAATGAAAAAGCTGCACGAGCGTGTTAGCCTCGTTGTACCGGCAGAACGCCGCCGCCAGCTCGTCCCCCTGGCTTGCGAAGAACGCCCCCGCCCGGCGGTAGAGCGGCAGCGCTTCGGGGTGCCGGTCGAGGCGGTGCAGGACGTTCGCGCAGTTGACTTCCGTCTTGGCCAGATCGGCCTCGGCCTTGCGCCCGCGGAACACCGCGATCGCCCGGCGGCCGCGCCGCAGCGCCTCGTCGTGCCGGCCCAGGTACATGTACACGTCGATCAGTATCCGGTCGATGCGCGCGCGGGCGAGCGGGTCGCGCGTGGCCCGCCGCGCCTCTAGATAGCGCGCCGCCGCCGGCTGGTACTTGCCCGCCACGACATACGCCCAGCCGAGTGCGCGAAGCGCAACCGGGAGCATCGTGCGGTCGGCGGCGCGGGCCCGGCGGACAAACTGCTCTCCCAGACCCACCGCGCGCCGGGCTGATCGCTCCGTTTCCCGACGGACAAGCTGGTCGCAGGAAGCCGCTAATTCGGCCGGCGTCCTGCCGCCCAGCCGGCCCGTCTGGAGAAAACGCCGGGCGGCGCGCTCGCAGTCACTTCCGATATTCACCATGACACATTCTCAAAGCGGATTTCCCGGTCGGGTGAGATCAGCACAACCGTCCGGGGCGGCCGGCTCGACGACCATGTCAGGAAACCGTCCCCGCCCGGAACCACGCGCTGCCGCCCCGCCCGGAGCACGAAATCCCCCGCCGCCGTCCGGCCCCGATACACCCGCGCGATGAATCGCCACTCCCGCCGCCGCTGCTCGCCGACAATCTCCAGATCCAGGTCAGGCGCCGCCAGGCGCAACCGCCGCACCAGCCCCTCCGGGAGATCGCGAACGGCGGCCGGCCGCTCCCGCCACGAGTCGAACACCACCCGGCCGCTGCTCTTCGTGCGGAGTGACGGCGGCGGCGCCAGCAGCGAAACGTTGATCCATCGCTCCACCGCGTCCTCGGATGGCGCCATCAACCCGGCGCTTCCCGCCGGAGAAAAGCGCCGCAGCATCTCAAACCATTTGAGGCACTCGGCGCATCTCTGCAGGTGTCCGCGGAGTCGGCCGGGACCTGAGCGGGCGGCCGCAAGCATTTGCGCGCGCGTGGGATGGCGATCGGATGATTTCATACGGCGGTTTCCTTCACTCTCTGCCCTAAAAGAGCCGCACCGGCCCCGCTTAGTCCACCGGGTAGCCCAGTTCGGCAAGGATTTTTCGCAGGCGCGCCAGACACCGCGAGCGCAACGGTCCCAGCGCGTTGGGGGAGAGGCCGAAGTGCCGGGCGATTTCCGCGTAGGTCGTCCCGCCCGGCGAGAAAAAGAGCTTCCGCAGCAAGTCCCGGCAGCGCGGCTCGAGCCGCGCTAGCGCCCCCTCGAGAATCGCCGCCTGCTCAAGCTGTACCACCTGGTCGTCGGGCAGACACAAGGACGCCGCCTCTGGCGCGTCCGCTTCCACCTGACGGCGGGCTGATTGCTGCTGTCGCATTCGCACCGCCCGCCGCCGGGTCGTCTGGATCAGCCAGGCCGGAAGACGCGCCGGATCGCGCACATTCTTCCGCGTCCGGTACAGCGCCAGCCACACCTGCTGCCCGCAGTCCTCCGCATCGGGCGCACTCAGCCCGCTGCGCACCGCCACCGTCATAACTAGCGGGGCAAACTGCCGCACGAGGTCGGCCCAGGCGGCCCGGTCGCCGTCGACCACTCGCCGCCAGAGAATGTTGATACTCTCGGTCACATCTGCGGTTATGCGGACAGCCCTCAGTCAGGGACCGGCCGTTGTCGGTGAAGGATCTCGTTCGTCCGCGTATTTATACGATCCGCCGCCGAAAAAGCAACGCCAAGAACGCCCGGCGTGAGATTTAAACCTCCGGGGGTGCACGAAACCGCGCTCGCACGGCTCGCACCTGATACCCATATTTCCCCGCGTTGCCCTTGTCAACCGACCCGTAAGGTCGTATCTTGCCGTCAATAGGGCAAGCCCGCTCGCAGCGCCATGCGGACCGGTAATGCAGGATCGGTGCGGCGACCATGACAGATACACCCGTGGCCTCGATTATCGCGAACTTCCTTCGCACGCCCCTCTCCCGGCGCGCCTTCGATGCCTTCTTCGACCTGAGCTGTCGCCGCACTATTGTCTTCCTCCGCAACCTGCGCGCCCGCCACGTGCCTCTGCCGCTGGCCGGTTATGCCGGCGATGATCCCATGCGGGACCTGGCCATCGACGTGCTGGCGGGTATCTTAGCGCCGGCCGGCGGCCTCCCCTGCCTTGGGCTCTTCCCCTATCTGAAACGCCAGGGCTGCCCGGCGCTGCCGCCCGAGGACATCACCGGCCTCGAATCCCTCTTCGGCATCTTCCTCTACTGCCAGGTGAAGCAGCAGATCTCGCGCCTTTGGGGAGAACACGATCCGCAGGTCGCGCTCCTCAAGCGGCGGGTCAGGGACATCCTCGCGTCCTCGGAGTATGTCTCCTGGACCGATCCCTCCACCCGCGCCGTGCTGGTGGCCCCTGCTCAGGATGCCCCCCATCCGCGGCCCGATGCCTTTGTCGTCGAGCCTGACATGCTGCGCCGAACCGTGCTCGCGGCCTTCAACCGCACGACCAATCGATCCTCCTGGTGCGCCGCGATTTTCCGCCTGATCCGCGATGAGACCGGCGCTCCGCCGGTCGTCCCGCTCTATGAATTGCTGGCCCTGATGGTCGAGGTGAACGCCGCCTTTCTCGCCGGCGCCGAGTGCGCCCCCGCGCCCCTCCCCGGCCCGGAAGAACTCTGCACCCGCGCCGCGGGCGATCGGGCCCGCCAACGGGCGGTGGACGATACCGCCGCCTCGGCTATCGCCCGCTATGTCACCCTGGGACGGATCACTCCGGCCGAGGGAGAGGCTTTCCGCAAGGCTCTCGAGCTCTACCTCGCCGATTTCCTCGCCGGCGGCTCCGACGGCCTCCCGGCTTACTTCCGCGAGGTGATGCCGCCCGAAGCCCACGAGCGCTACCTGCAGGACTACAAATATGTGTTCGAAACGACTCTCAACGAGGGGTACCGCCGGATGATCGATTTGCTTGGTCAGTCCGACATCGGCCTGCTCCAGTGACTATTTTCTACGGGAGCATGGAAGGAGAAGACCGTGCACGTGAACGTGACTGATTTGCTCCTGTTTCTCGACGGGAAGCTATCCGGCGACCGCAGGGATGTGGTGCAGGGGCATCTCGCTGAGTGCGAGTTCTGCCGGGAATTCCTTGAAGGACTTCAGGATACGCAGGTTGTGGGCGAGTCCGACCGGGAGCCGATCCCCCCACCGGCTATGCAGTTGCGCGACCGCATATATAATGAGGCTCTGCGCGGACGGGTGATTCCGATGACCCCCATGGCGCCGGCCGCCCCCCCGCAGGAGTACCTCCTGGCCGCCGATGGCCGCCCGGAGGAGCGGCCCGCCGTCGAGTGCCTTCGCGAGTATTTCTCCGAAAGCCCCGAAATGGTCCTCCGCGTCATGCGCAGCGCCCCCGACCGGCGGCAGTGGGTCCAGTTGGTGACCGATGATCCCCGGCAGGCTGCGCACGTGCTCCTCCGCCTGCCCGACATACAGAAAGAGCTCCTCACCGACTCGGCCGGCCGGGCCGACCTCTCCGATGTCGCTGATGCCGACATCGAAGCGCTCAAGTGGGAGGTGAAGCTCCCCGATGTCTCGTTCACGCTCGATGAACTCGCGTATGATCCCGACCGGACCGAATACGGCGGGGAGACCGTTCTCGAAAGCTCCCGAGCCGACCGCGTGCGGCTCCGCTTCGAGGGAAAGACGGAGGGGAAGCTGGTGACGCTCGAATTCCTGAACCTCGTCGGCATCGACGAGAAGGACGCCCTCCGGGTGTATGTGATCGAGGGAACCGAGGCCCACGCGCTCGAGGCGCCTCAGGCCGGCCGGGCGTCGTTCCGGCTCTCCGGTTCCCCCAAAAGCCTCTCGATTCGGTTGTTTAAGGCCTAGGCGATACGATGACCCTCTCGTCCCTGCAGTTCGCCCGCGCGTTCGGCGCCCTCAAAGCCGCGCTCGCCGCCCGCCCGGTCGGCGACCATCGCCTGCTCGCGCTCGCCGCGTTCTGGCCGAACCTCGCCGCCCACCGCGCCAACCCGTCGTACCAATCCTACCTCGATGAGTACACGGCTCTCTTCGCCGAATCGCTCGCCCCCGAACATCTTGCCGACTGCCCTCCCGAAAATCTCGCCGCCATCCGCACCCTCGCCAGGGAAATCGGTTCCCCGGAACAGCGGGAGACCGTGGACCTGGCGCTTGCGCGGGCCTGGGCGTATGCGGGGGAGACTGAACGAGCCGTCATGGTCTGCGCCCAGGGCGCCGGCGAAGTCGCGGCGGCCAAAGAGCTCTTTTCATCGGGCGCCGATGCCAACCCCCCGATGACGGCGCGGGGGAGACCCTCGTGATCGAGCGCGACCGGCTGCGGGAGGCCATTGACCGGCTTCGCGCCCCCGCTCCGGCCACCGCCGCGCGCCTGGACAAAATCGCCGCCGAATGGGACAGCGAAACCGGGCACCTCTGGTTCGACCGCGTCCGCTGCCTGTTTGTCGAAACCGACGGCGGCGAGGCCACCCGCGGGCGGATGTACACGCTCGTCGGCGCGGTCGAGCCGATCGGCGCGCGGACCCGCCGCCCCGGGGATTTGGCCGCCGATGAAGTCACGTTCGAGGGGCAGTTGCGGGCGCCGGATGATCCCTTCGTCGGTGTCGTGTACGACTCGCTCAAGTCGGTCCGCCCGCTCTTGCGCGGTCTGGCCGGCAGCGAACCTTTCGGCAGCCTCTCCCGAGCAGCCGGACCCGTCGGCATCTTTCCGCGCGTCGCCAAAGCCGCTCTGCCGAATTTGGGCGGCGATGACGCCGCGAGTCTCCATGCCCACTTCCGTCTCGAGGGCAACAGCCGCACCGCGACCGGCGATTCCATCGGCCTGGCCGCGGCGCTCGTCGCCTACACGCAGTTGCTCCGCCCGGAGATTATGCGCCACGAGCGATTTGTCTCTTCCGAGGTGGCGTTCACCGGCAGCATCGCCGCCAATGGAACGCTGCTGCCGATCAACGCCGCCACGCTCGCCGTCAAACTCGAGCGTGCGGTCTTCTCGACCGTCCGGTACGTCGTGATCCCGGCCGCCAACGAAGCGGAGGCCCGCGCGGCGCTGGCCGCTCTGGGCGCCCGCTATCCGCGCCGCCGCCTTGGCCTGATTGCCGCCGAGCGCCTCTCCGATGTTGTGGAGAACTACAACATTGTCCGCTCCGAGCGGATGTGCATCGGTCAGTTCGTGGCCCGCAAAGCGGTGCACTGGGGCCGGAGCATCAAGACGGAGGTGGCCCTGCTCGCGATACTGCTCTATGTGCTTCTGGCCATCACATGGACGCGAACCTTCGCACCATGGTGGTTTGATCATAACCCGGTGCGATACGAGATCCTTGGTAAGGAATTAACCCTCCTAAACGCGGCCGGTGAGCGTTTGTGGGCCACGACTTGTCAGTGCGAGTCGATCCTGCCGGAATTTGCATTTGTGAGAATCGTGGATGTCGATTCGGATGCCGACAATGAAGTGGCCGTTCTTGTGAGTCAGGCTTCCGACTGCCCGGACAATGCCATTCTCCGTGTCTTCGATCAGGACGGCGATTCGTTGTGGAGCCGCAGTGCCATCATCCCGGGCCAGCCGGCGGAGACTCTCCTCGCGTCCTGGAATTACGAGGTGGCCGCTCTTTCCTTCCGAGATACGCAGAACGGCCCGGTATTCATGACTGTTCTGAACGCCAGCCTGAATGGTACAAGGAGCTACATTCGGTTTTTTGACTCTGTCGGCGACCCGCTAGGTTGGTACGTCCACTCCGGATATACGGGAATCCACTCCTGGTTCGCAGACTCAGCAGGCCGGCAAAAGTTGGTGATGCAGGGGTGGAACAACGCGTATGATACTAAGTGCCTATTCTTGCTGGATCCGTTTAGCGCTCAGGGATGTTCGCCTCCTTTCAACCTTATGAGCGCCGATCTCATGTTCGGTGGAGAAGGCAACCAGCCGGCATATGTCCTGTTTCCATTGGAGGAGATTTCGCGAGCGCTCGGTATCCAGCACTACGGGGCAATGGAACCGCAAGTTGTCCACGGCAGAATCAAGGTGACACTCCTCCCTATACCTTCACAGCCCGAGGCCCAACTGATCTATTACTTCGATCAATCTCTTAGGGTTGAAGAACTTGACGTGTCAGAGCAGCTTGCGCTGTCCTACAAGGGCTTGGTTTCCTCGGGGGCACTCCCTTCCAAGACCCTTTCTGAAGGAATTCGGGAGCGATACGCGTCAATCCGGTACTGGACAAATGGGGGGTGGGTGACAGAGGGGGAATTGCGGGCGGCCGGGAAATAACCGGGAATTCGGGTTCCGACAAATCTCGCGTTCAGTACCTATTCCCTGAGCAAAGACAATTGCTGAAAGCGACTAGTGTGTCGCGCCATTCGGCGCGAACAGCGCTCGAAGAACTCGTTCCGATGGAGGTTTGCGATGGATCTGAGGAAACAATCTCTCGTGGTGTTATTGTTGGCCTTCCTCGTCTCCTCTCCGACCTGGGGGGCAACCACTATTTCGGCCGGCGGGCATGCCCCTTCCCACGCCGTCATTGCCGCAAACGGCGACCTCTTGTCTCCCGCGCCCGAGCCTTGGTGTGACAGCTTTGAGGATTACTCCGGCTCTGGCTGGTCGGTCAACTGGCATGGGAGCGGCAACGTCCCCGGTATTGAAATCGATCATACATACGCCCACACCGGATCGGCTTCCTTACGTATGTTCGGCCTGCTGGGCTCGTGTTGGGGTTCTGTCGTCACTCGGCCGATCAGCATGGATCTACCTTTGGAAGTCACGTTCTCGGTCACAAATGGCCATGAACCGCTCTCGGGCTGCCACCCTTACCGCGCCATGTTCGGGCTTCGCACCGGCCCCGACTGGTGGGACTGTCCCTGCCCGGGGCTCTTGACGTTCCTTCCGAACGGCGACATCAAGCTGGGCCCGTGGGGTGGTGCAACCGTGTACACCGGCTTTGCCCTGGACACCTGGCATGACGTAAGGTGCCGCCTCTCGCTTCCGGGTGACAGTCAGTTGCATGCCGAGTTCTGGGTCAATTCGTCTTACCTGGGCGAGATCACTCTGCCCGAGGAGTCGTGGATGAGCGAACCGGCCTACCTCGATATTTCGTGTCAGGAAGGGACGGTCTGGTTCGATGACATTTGTGTGGGACCGGCCAGTGAACCGGAGTTTCTCCCCGTCGCCCTCGACATCAAA
>Ga0209606_1005296_pt1 | contig 11273 bp, 10 predicted proteins | sample AD_UKC057_MetaG_FD_184412 | JGI IMG/M metagenome (GOLD analysis project Ga0209606, IMG submission 184412) | Active sludge microbial communities of municipal wastewater-treating anaerobic digesters from USA - AD_UKC057_MetaG (SPAdes) (version 2) | ecosystem: Engineered > Bioreactor > Anaerobic >...
TTCTGCGTACTGAACGAACCCGACGAGCCCGATTCTCTCAAGAAGTATAAAGGCGCCGGCGGGCCCCTTTTCGGCTTCTCACCGGATGGAATCCATTGGGAAACGCACGACTGGCGTCCCGCAGTGGGAAAGAACGATACAAGTTCGTGCGTGGTTCGTTGGAAAGACGAGTATCTTGCATATGTCCGCTCGCAGATTTCCGATCCCAACTGGCCGGGTGTTATGCGTGGCGTCGGATTGAGTGTCAGCAGTGACTTCCAGACGTGGGCCCCGAAGACTACGATTTTTACAACGGATGCGATAGACGGGTACCCGTGGGTTCAGCCCTATGGTGTTTCGGTCACCCCCTACGGAGACGTCCTCGTCGGAATCCTCTGGATGCTCCATCTGGACCGTGTTGATGGCAACAACAGTGTCGGCGAGCAGGACACTCAACTCATAGTGAGCCGGGATGGGAGGAACTGGCACCGCGTGGCGGAACGCCAACCGTTTCTCACGCCGACCTCCGGGTCCTGGGACAGAGGCGGCGTTTTCCCCGGCACCACGATGTTCACAAAAGATGACCGGCTCTACATCTACTACACCGGCAAGAGCGGGCGTCATGGAGAAGGCTCTGGCGCCATGGGTATCGGTTTGGCCACGTTGCCAGCGGATCGCTTCGTTGCAGTGCGCCAAGTTGACACTGACAAGCCTGGCATCCTGGTCACACGCCTCCTGAGATTCTCAGGGGACGACCTCCTCGTAAACGCCGACATTGGGAATGGCGACATGGACGTGGAAATCCTGGATGAGGACGGGCGTCCCCTTGGAGGCTTCACACAAGCACATTGCCAACTTATCCCTGTAGATCCGCTGCGGTACAGAGTCGCCTGGATATCCGATGGAAAGGCCCAATCTCTGGGAGATGCCAAAGCACAACGAGCCTGGGCTTTCCGCTTTGTTCTCCGTGGCGGCGCACTTTACGCGTTCCGTGTTATCGAAAGTGGAAAACCCTAGGGTAGCCTGGAGCACATAGGGCGCCCCATTGCTCAGGCGCGCCTCCAGAACGACGGCACAAAGAGCACCATGAGACTGACTAGTTCGAGACGGCCAAGCACCATACACAGTGAAAGAAATACCTGGCCCATTGTAGGCAGCAGAGCGTAGTCCTCAATAGCGCCAGCCGCGGAGAGGCCGGGACCGACGTTGTTCAGCGTCGGAGCAACTGAACTGACGGCAGTCTGAAACGGCAACCCCAACAGCGACATGAGGAGGCTGCCTCGAACAAACCACAAAAGATACAGCACAAAGAAACTGTAAACCGTCTGCTGAACCCCATCATCGACTACATGCCCGCTGACACGCACGGCGCCCCCCCACAAACACCAACACCACCAACAGCATTCGGGAGAAATAGGGCCATGTATTGAAATCAACGGTGCAGAAACCTGTTGTCGTCATGATCGACGCCATAGTGAACGACGGGTGTTACAGAGCCGTTCCAAGAGACCCGTACACCGCTTTTTCCTGAATTGGCAGGGGAGAATCCCCAACGGGAAACACGCCCTCGACGCCCATCAGGTTCACCGCTATCATCAGCGTGCATACGGCAAGAATGCCAATATAGACGCGCCATTCGGTATCCTTGAAAAGCGCCTTCCAGTTGCCGCCCAGCATGGCGGAATAAAGCGCGAAGTTTAGTGGCGCGGTCGAGAGACCCAGCCGCGGCGGGGAGGAACAATCCCGACGTCCGAGGCAAGGCCGGACGTTGCTTGTACCGCCGACGCAGAAAAGAAAAGCCTTGCCCCGCGTTTGATCTCAGCTGTCGCATTCCTGTTGCTCGGACGTTTCTCTCCCCCGCGGCCGATGCCTGAGCGGAAAGGGCGACGGCCGCGCAGATCAGCGGACGCGTTCCGCGGGTCTTACTTGGCCCCCAGTTCCGAGGTGCAGTGTGCGCACCGGACCGCCTTGACGGGGATGGCCGACAGGCAGTATGGGCAATCCTTCGTTGTCGGTTCGGCGGCGGGTTCTTCTTTCCGGCGCAGTTTGTTCATGGCTTTCACCACCATGAACAGCGCAAACGCAACAATCAGGAAGCTGATTACGGCGTTCGCAAAGAGGCCGTAGTTGAGCGTGACGGCGCCGGCCGTCTTCGCGGCGCCCAGCGAGAGGTATGGACCCGAAGTGGTTCCTTCTTTTATGACCAGGAAGAAGTCGGAGAAATCCACCCCGCCCAGCACCCACCCGATGGGCGGCATCAGAACGTCGTCCACCAGGCTCTTCACAATCGTGCCGAACGCACCACCGATGACAATACCTACCGCCATATCCACCACGTTTCCACGCAATGCGAACTCTTTGAATTCCTTGAACATGATTATCTTGTCCTTTCTCCCTGATCAGGGCGCCAGAGGCCGAGCCAGATAGATATTCAGTGTGTCACAGGATAGCCGGAACTGCAATGGAACTGGGCTGCTTTTCAAGGCAGTCGGACACGACAAGGTGTAAGGGAAACCCCGTAAGGAGAATCCTCGCGGCAATATCGGGCAGTGTCTCACAGGCGGGCGCCGGCCTATACGCCTGGGAATGGGGTTCTGCGGCGCTTCCAAGCGTTTTGCATCGATCTATAAGGAGAGGGAATTCCGCGGGGGGGGAAGATGAGATCCGGCAAGCTTTGCAGGTGGGCACTCTTAGGAGGAGATGGCGAGACCAGAGCTACTTTCCGTTAACCTTCGGTTTCGCGCCGCGTTCCCGCCCCTTGGATTTATCCAGCATCTGCTTCATCAGAGGCGGACATCCGTTACATCGCCGTTTCTCCGCCGCTTCTTCACGCGGGATCGTACGAGGGATGCTCTCGTCGTTCATGACCGCGTCCAATTCCTTCTCGAAGCAATGCCCCATGGCGTATCTTGTATCGCCGTAGACGTACGCGCAGGCATACATCTTGCCATTGGGCCCGATGCAGGCCATATTCTTGGGAATCACGCAATTCCCCTTCAGGACTTCGCGGCCGTCGCAATCCGCCCCGCACACTTGGACGCCTCTTGGGCCCGTCGCCGGCATCTTGGGGCTGATCTCAGCGTCAATGAACAACGCGAACAGGCGGGAATCAAGGCTTGTCAGCTTCTCCATTTCACCGGCTGTGAGAGGCTTGTCATACACGTGCAATCCTACGAACATTTCGTGGGTTTCTTGGGCCCAGGAACACATGGCCAGGATTTCCGGATGCTTGTCAATACCCTCCCCGGTACTGATGACCAGGCACCCCGTTCCCAACGCCGCCGATTCGTCCAGAATGCTGAGCCACTCGTCGGTGGCGAGGGTGGTTTCACGTGGCGGCACACCGTGTAAAGAATCCGCCGATAACGGGGTAACGTAAATCCAGAGATACTGCATGCACTCAGTCTTCCGCCCGTTACTTCGAGCTTGAGCTATTGATTTCACTTCCCTGGCGATATTCTGAGGCAGCGCGAACGGATTTTGTTTGTCGTGAATGAAATTCCAACGTTTTCTGGATGCCACCGGATTACCTCGCTCTTGCTCGATACTTCAAGTCTGAATCAAATTGGCAGGACTTCACATTGGGCCCTCTTTTTCCGCTTCTTAAACATGCGCACCTGTCCGCACTGCCCCCCCCAGGCACGCCATTCACGAAACGAACTGATTCTCTGACCAAATGTCATCGTCCTTAGGAATAACAAAACGCTTCCCGACTTCATTTCCCAAAAACACGACTATTCACACGATTGCACGCTTAGTAAACGCCCCGGAAAGATGAAATGATTCCCCCGTCTTGATTTGCCTGGTTTCAAACTCATGCCCAAGTTCCAACCACAATAGATGTTACATCGTAGGAAAGCGCCATGCGCTTTGTCAAACTTCCGGAACAAACGCATGTTCCCGATTTCTGAGGGGTCTGGCGGGGTGGGCGGATATATCGGGAACCGCCAAGCCGAATACTGGAAGCGTGAACGGGAGAGAACAAACAGCCTATGCTCAAAGCGCCTATCGGTCCTGGACCATGCAAGCGCAATCGCCATATCTCATTGCCGGACTTTATATTATGCCCACCCTGCGCTTGCTCGCCCAATCCCCCGACCGACTCGGTAATCCGACCTCGCTGAGGAGATGCGGCCCACAGGCTGGGCGAGAGGATGCCTTACGCCCTACTTGACTTTTTCTGTGTACTCCGCAAAGCGTTGAGCTACCTTTCCGAATGCTGCATTGCCGCGGTGCACGTACATGCGGTAACGAAGTTCGAGGCTCTCGCCGGGATTCAGCGTCAGTGTCTCGTTGTGCGGATAGGACGCCCCCAGGAACCCGTAATGCCGGAACAACCAGCCCTTATGCGGATAGCCCGGGTTAGCGGGATGTTGGAAGATTGCCACGCCTGAGACCGAGCCATCGGGCTCAGCAATCGAGCTACAATCCGCCCACGGAGTATCGTATTCCGTTTGGTCCTGGTCCTTTTCGATGGCGCCCCGGGCGGTAGTGAACTGCATGGGTTTCCGCGCCTTGTCCGGCCGGTAACAGAATCCCCCATAGCCTTTGTTGTCGGTGGCCGCGCCGCGAATCGTTACGACCTCGCCGCAGACGTTGATGAATTTGAGATGGAAATCGATTGCGCGGCCCAATTCGTCGGAGGGATACACGATAAACTGGATGTGTTCGCGCACTTTTGGCTTCGGATCATCGTCAAATACCCAAACGTTTTCCACGGCCACCGTGGCGGCGTCGCTGGTTGCCTTGCGCGTGATCCACTCATCGAAGACCTGTCTGACACCATCGATCTCCCACACATTCATGGGACGCTCGCCCGCGGTGCAGTTGGGCCAGGTCCAGAAGACCCCGCGATGATGGTAGTGGTCGTCCGGGAAGTCCTGGGTCAGGATATCGCCGTCAAGCCCGTACAAGGGGTGAATGTAACTCATGCGCCAGAACTTCTCTGGAGCGCCCTGGGGCGGGTCCACGCGCGTATAGCGATACTCCAGGACCGGCTTGCCGTTCTCGAGCAGGGTTAACGATTTGCCGTTGTCTTCGAACAGAAACCTTTCACCCAAAGCGTTGACCGGCCTCCCCGGAGTGGTCTGGCACGATACCGCCAACAACATTGCCAAGCACACTGTCATTCCACTTATGGTTCTCATTCTTCGCCACCTCCTGATACCCCCGGGCTACGACAGTTTAGCATACGCGCACTGCGGCAATATAAGCCCGTTTGCCTTGAGAGAAACGCCGACATCGCGCATAACAAAAGGGTCCGTCGATAATTCGCGGTCACCAGTCGCGCCACACGTCCTCGGCCGCTTTGCGGAGGCTTGCGGCCGTCCAGGCCATGTTGGCCGGGTCGGGGACCGCGCCGCCACCCGGAGAACTGAGCAGAAACAGCAGTTGCCTGGATTCGCCGGGTTGAAGTTCGAGAGCGTAACGCAGCGTTCCTCCCTTGTACAGCGACTGGTCACGCTCGCCGCCGGCATCGACATAGTACTCGGCCTTATCGTTCAGTTTTCCGGTAAGCACGTCGCCATTGCTGAGCACAAGGCCGGAGTCGAACACCCAGATCACGTTGAGGATGGTGTTCTTGTCGCTTGCGGCGGGGTGCGGGTCGACGGTGACTTCGAGGCGCCCGTCCTTGTTCGCATCAATGGCGTCAAAAGCAATGCAGCCGGGCACGTGTTGCCCCCATTCGGCGACGGGATCGAGCTCCCGTTCCGGCGCGCCTTCGACGCGCAACACCACGGGCCGCTGGCCCGCAACCTGCCAATGGCTCTCGCATAGACCCAACACAACTTTCCGCCGTCCCCCCGGCTCGAGACGAAACTTGTACGTGATGGGAATGCCGCCCATGCCCGCGCGGATGTTTTTGAACGCGGGATCGCAGTCGGTGTTGGGTTTCGCCCATCCCGGAAGCGAGCTTGGCCCGCCGGTACAACCCCACTCGCGCTCTTCGCGGACCGGCTCGACCCCGAGCGGCAGCGCGACGACCGGACGTCCCTCCGCGGCGCCGGTTTGCTCGCCGAGACCAACGGTCTCCGGCATTTGTACCTCGAGCAACGTTCTTGCCGCCGCGGCGCCCGTGTTCGAGACGGCGGCCGACAACACGTCCACCCCGCCCGGCCAGATAGGCGCGCGGTAGGCGGTTTCCTCAAGCACAATGTCTCCCGCGCGTTTCGTCGTGACGGCCGTCGGCACGGGTCTTTCTTCGAAGCGCTGTTCCGCGACGGTCATGCCCGCCGGTTCAAGCACCGCCAGTGCCACCGTGCCCCACAGCTCCTCAATCGCCCCGTTCGCGGCAATTTTCGAGGGCGGAAATCCCGGCGACGACAACGTTCGCGCGGACTCATCGGCTGCGAGCGCGGTCACGGCCAGAGCCAACAGCGCCAAAGCCGCCTTCGTTTTCATGAGATAGCCTCCCGGGGTCCCCGCTCGGGCGAGTTGCTCACCTTAATGCCGTACATCTGGCAAAACGCCTCGACATCGCGCCGGTGGTTGCCGTAAAACACGACCTGATGAAATCCCATTACGTCGCGGGCATCTTCCATACGATCCATGGCGACCTCGACACTCGTGCGGCACCCGCCGGCCGGCGGCGTCTGCACGTTGCCCACAACCTTGCCCGTATCCAGAATCAGCGAATTCGGATCCTGGAACCGCACGAGTGTCACCGGCTGGCCTTCCTTCCACAAGACCTGCGTAGCCACCCCAATGTCCGATTCCGAGTGGGACCGCAAGATCACCGGCTCGGGCGGCTCGGTAAAACCGTTGAGTTTTGTGCCGCAGGTGCAATGGGCGGCAACCAACACGTTCTTGTAGGTCTCGGCCACGGGGTCCTGCATGAATCCTGGCTTGTCGAACAGATAGCTCACGAACATCAACGAAACCGCCGCGAACAGGTCCGCCTCGCAGCCATAAGTGACGCCGTGATCCTGGAAGATCGTCGCGGCCATGCACGGCGGCGTCGGGACGACCTTCGACTGCACCATGCCCAGACAGTCCGTGGTGATGGCGTTCGATGCTTCGTCCTTGACCAGGCGTTTGGCGGTCAGGAACGACCGGGCCGCATTCACGCAATCCTCGCTGGACGGTTCGACCGTCTTTTCGGCCACGCGTTGCATTTCGCGCGCGATGTCGCGGGCTTCGTCCGTGGCCGGCATGGCCTCGAACATTTCATGCATTGCCGGGCGCGGCACGTAACGCACCTTGGTGCCCAAGCGCTCCAATACCGTCTCCTTGCGCTCCTCTCCCCGCACCACTAGGATGCGTGACTCTTGCATCTGCTTCATGGCCCGAATCATGCGGAAGGCCTGCTCGACCGGTTCGAGGCACAGCGACGAGATCACATGCACCTTGGGTCGGCGCGAAATCTCGAGCGTATGCCCCGTGAACGACATTCCGATAGGCGCGAAAACGATCGTAGGTAACCCCGCCTGCGCGATCGCGTCAGCCCATTTCCAATAACTCAAGTGCTGGATGTGCACAAGCACCGCGTCGGGTTGCTCGGTCTGGATGCGGTTGACGAACGCGGCGACCGCATCGTCGCTCTCGAGAGGCGGGTTCGTCATCTCGAACCCGACGCCCACATGATTCGCGATTTCCCCAAAACTGCGCTCGTACTCTTCCCGGTGCCCTTCGAGGTCGTAAGCCGTGCCCGGCCACCCCAGCCAGTACGGCGGCGTCGCGCGGACCACCGCGCCAAGAATCCGCACCGCCGGTTTGGGGCGGAGCGCCGCCAGCTCGACGTATTCGCCAAGTTCAGGGGGAGTTTTTGCCCCTTGCGCCGACGCCAACATCGGGGCCACTACACCGGCCCCCGCCGCAGCGCCCAAAAAACACCGGCGGGACATCGAACAACAGCTGCATTGCCCCGAGCGCGTGTGATGGCCATGGTCTGTGCGCATGATGGCAGCCCTCCTCTTGGTTTCGCCGCTGGCGCTATTGTAAACGCGAGCCCGTGAAAAGGAAACCGGCAAAGAAACAGGATACCAGGACCCAAAAGACGCAAACGACACAAGGGACGCAGCTGGACCTTCGGCTGCGCTTCAGCGGGAAAAGACATCGGCTCCCTGGTCCGACTACCTCGGAAACCGCCCCATACCAGCGGGTAGGCGTTGCCATAACGCAGACTTTGGCCCCTCTGCCACAATGTCCGCGAGTTTTCACTGCAAGACTCAGGTTCCAGAGGTAAGACTGCGCCGTCACGGTTTTTGCGGCGCCTCGGCGAAAAAGCGTTTGTGAGAACCGCCGAGGGGCTTCGCGTGCATATTGATGGAAGCGAACGTAATGCCCACGAGAACCAAGGCTACGCATGCAGCGATGACGAGCCAGCGTATCCCACTTTCCGGACGCTCCATTACCGTGTCGTGCCGCTCTTTTTGCCCAACGGCAAACCACATCGCCACAAGCACCGCCAAAATGGGCACGTACATGGTGTGCGAAACGCCGAAATCAATGTGCCTGTAGAACAACCCCCCGGTGATGTACGAGAAGATGGTATACAAACCCAGATAACCGAGGAACATCCCCGGAACTACGGCGGCGGTTAACGTCTTTTTTCGTTCCCCGTACCGGCGCCATGAAAGCAGTTCGCCGGCCGCCAGCAGACCTGCCAGCACCCACGCAAGCACCTGCTGGGTGATTACAAACCGCGATACATCCGCGACCTCGAGAGACTTGCCCAGACTTGACAGCGTATCGACGCGCACCGCCTTGATGTGGTTGACAAAGGGTATGGCGATGAAGAGAAAAAGCAACGCAAGCCGGTTGGCGGGAATCGATGGCGCGACGGGATCCGGCCACTTGCGGCTCACGACGGCATAGGCCATTCCGAGACCGCCGCAGAAACCCAGCGTGAACTCCATCACGTTCCACCAGTTGTACGGAATCTCGCACGACGAGCCTATCACCTGCAGGAAATTGCCGAGAGCGAACCCGAGCCCGCCGCCCAACGCACTATACGCGCCCACGCGCAACGCCCGGCCGTACCCTTCACGGTACAAGTACCAGGCAAGGGCGGACGACGCCCCGAAACACGCTGCCCAGAGTTCTGAGCGCGGCGGCGTCATGTACCATTCGAATTGGTAAATGAGAAGCCCCCAGGCAATCCAGGCCCCAGCGACCATCTCCGCCGTTAACGAACCCCATTTCGGCTTATGTTCTTCGGTGGACTCGAGGCCGAGACCGAAAAGTCCCCCGCCCAGGAACCCATAGAGCCCGCCGATCACCACCAGCATTGAAAAACCGTAAATGACATTGATGAAATCGTTGCCCCGGCAATAGCCGATGACGATCCCGTAGCTCATTATTCCCCCGGCGCCCCATCCAATGGCGCACAGCGCAGCCAATACAGGGGTGCGGCGCATATAGCGCGGGTCGCGCATCGCGACAAGCAGGGCAAGGCCTCCTACGCCGCCGGCCCACGAGGCCCCCCACTCGTGCCCAAAGTGCCCGCGAATCGCCCAGGCCAAACCCAACGCCAAGGCGGTAAACAACATCACGTAGATCTTTCGCATTGACACCCTCTCACGCGATATGCTCACCCCGCTCTGCAAGAGCGCGGAGTGTTGGCTCCCTCAAATCGCCGCCGAGATCGGGTCCCTGCGGACTCGCAGTTCGCCTCTTTCGACGTTTCAAACGTTTCCGTGCCCCCTGCAGCCCCTCCGGCAAAGGACTGTTCCCCACGACACGATATGGTGTTTCTCACAGAACGGAATAATATCGGGTTTGATGCCTCAGCGCAACGTCGTGAGGCGTTTCCCCCCTATCTGGGAAGTGGCATCGATGCAATCGACCTGGCTCCGAGTCGCTTCGGGCAGCTGTCGCACTCTTCCCTGCAGCGAACACAGTCACGGAATCCCACAGGTCCTGGCGGCGGCACAGAATCACTGGCGGCGTTGCCTGCAACCCGCTCCATCTGGTAAACTGATGCGTACACGGTTTTCCCTGCCGTGTTCGAGGGACAGGGCAAAAATTGTACCTTAGAAATTGAATCGGGAGCCCGATATCTGCGTAGCTGACGACATGCCCCCTCGTCGGGGAAGCCGGAAGGCTACCGTGAGGGCACCCACTTCGTGGGTTAGGTTCAATTTTTCTGCCCCATCTACGGCACAGTGCGGGGAAGCACCAAGGCGGGATTCTTCGGAATCCCGCTTTTTCCGTTCTCGTCCCCGACTCCCTCTCTCTCCGGGCCAAACAGTCCAGATGGTATCCTAAGGTATCGCTGGACCCCATATATTGTCATATTGCCGAAAATCAGGCGCTCGGACAGTAACTTGCCGGTTCTGTGAGGTTTTTGGGGCATATTAGTCAACAGTTAACTCATGAAATTAGGCGTTTTTAGGGTGTTTCTACCCCGAAACATCCTTATCGGCACGCCATTTGCATAGGGTGTGAGCACAACATTTGGTTGGAGTGCGCCGTGATGGACGGGCCTGACCACAACAGAAACCTACCAGGATTATGTGTTGACAAGGTTTCGCATTTTTGGTATTGTTAAGTTTAGGAAGAAGCGGAATGCAGGCCGATGTGTGCTCAGCACACTACATGCCTAGGTTCAGGGGAGCTTGCCGCGGCATTGAGCAGACGGAGGCCTGGAAGGTGGGGTACTACGCCAATGCTGTTTTCCAAGCCGAGTAAAGCCATCGGCGTTGACATTGGTTCCCATTCTGTCAAAGCCGTCCAGATGACAAAATCGGGAGGACGGCTGCGTGTCGACCAAGTAGGGTACGGTTTGGTCGATCGCAACCAGGTCAACGTAGATCCGATTGCAGCACAAGCCGCCGCACTTCGTGATGCGCTCCTGCGCATGAATCTGGCACAAAGCCTTCTGGTGGGTTCGCTCCCCGGGCAGAATGTGGTCATTCGCTACCCGCATTTGGCCGACATGCCCGAGAATCAACTTACCGAAGCCATCGAGAACGAAGCCGGGCAGAACATTCCGTACGAACTCTCCGAAGTCTACCTGGACTGGTCTCTCCTTGAGAAGATCTCAGACAACGACGAGACGACGCTGCGCGTCATTCTGGTCGCCGCGAAGCACGAAGTGATTGAATCGCGGATTCAAGTAGCTAAGGCGGCCGAGGTTCAATACACTGTCCTGGGGGTGGATTCGCTGGCGATCGCCGACGCTGCCGAATGCTGCGACTTCCTGCGCGTGGGCGAATCGGTGGCGTTGCTCAATCTGGGCGCTACCACGACAAGCATTCACTTCATCAAGGATGGCTTATCGAATTTCATCCGCGATGTCAGTTGGGGTGCACGCGAGTTGATCCAGGCGATTGCCAAGAGCCGCCGCTGCG
>Ga0209606_1005297_pt1 | contig 11272 bp, 9 predicted proteins | sample AD_UKC057_MetaG_FD_184412 | JGI IMG/M metagenome (GOLD analysis project Ga0209606, IMG submission 184412) | Active sludge microbial communities of municipal wastewater-treating anaerobic digesters from USA - AD_UKC057_MetaG (SPAdes) (version 2) | ecosystem: Engineered > Bioreactor > Anaerobic >...
CCGGTATTTTGGAGCAACGCGGGGCCGAGGGGGCATGGGAAATTTTTCCCTCCCGCCGACTGGGGCTTGCACACTTGAAGGAGGCTATTGTTCACACTGATGGGGTTGTTGTCTTGGTCGAAGGAGATGTTGGCGTCCGGAAGCCCAGGGGGGGCGGCCACATCATCGTTACGTAAAAGTCATTGAATTCCGAGCAGATATATTCTGGAAACTCGAAGGTATAAAAGTTGAGGTTGAAGGAGAAAGACCGTGCGTTGGTGGGCACCCTCACCACGAGTTCCAGCGCAGCGGGGTCGAATACGGGACCGGTAACCACCCCGGGACAGGCCGGTGATTCTTTGGGATAACCAGGAGGCGGAGCGCTATTGGTGCCCATGATCGCGCCATTAGGCGACGAGAATCCAGGCTGTCCCGGCGCGCGAGCTGTTCCCGAGGAAAGGGCAAGCATGGTCTTGCCTTGCTGCACGTTCGCCGCGCCAAATTTGGGCAAAATTCCGTGGGACAAATCGTTCATCCCTGGCGTCCCATCCACCTTCACGTACTTGGCCGACAGCACGCCCCACGTTCGATCTTTGCCGGTCGCGTTCGGAACAGCAACCCTGCACAATCCAATCGCTCTGGCAGCCGCCATGGGATCGTTGCTCGCAATGTCGATCCCGTCATCGCATTCGATTGGTTCATCATCCGCGATGCCATTGCAGTCTTCATCGACACCGGGGCCGCCATCCACGCCGCCAAAGACGTCATAAGCGCCTGGGTTGGCGTTGGGATCGCAGTCATTGCAATCGCCTTGCTCGAACGAAAAGCCATCGCCATCGTGATCTTCATTATCCATATGGGGACAATAATTCGACGGCTCGCTATCGGTGTTCACCTGCGCATCGAGCAGCAATCCGCCACTATCTTCCACGGGTCCTCCCCCCGTTTGCACCGATCCACCCGAGGTTCCAGCGTCTTGGGGATGCTGCGTCCCATTGCCCCCTGCCCCCGTTCCGAACTCGCCTTTATCGGAGTTGGCGGAGCAAGCGATTCCCATACACAACACCAATCCAAGCTTCCACGGTCCTATCTTGCGCATCTCCACCTCTCCTGAAGCCAATGAGCCCAACGCGAGCACATACTTCTCAGGCTAGCCTGCGAACCCCCATCCAGCAAGGAATCCACGGCTGCGGAGCCGCTCCCGCGCATCGACAAACCAGCACCTTGGGTGCAATCCTACACTTCGATCGGAAGTTGCGTCGATATCGACCGTCCTTCACCTATGCGGCAGATAGTCCAGATGGCGGTCTTGGCGGAGCAACTGCGCGAAGGCTTCGGCGGTCACGGGCTGACTGAAAAAATACCCTTGAATGAAATCCGAGCGTTCGCGGAACAAGAAGTTGAGTTGTTGCAGTGTTTCGACGCCTTCGGCCACGACTTGAATGCCAAGTCCATGCGCCATGGCAATGATCGCGCGAACGATGGCCGCCGAGTCTTTGTCACTCACCGCATTTTTGACGAAGGAACGATCGATTTTGAGCATATCGATGGGCAGTTGCTGTAAGTAGGACAGCGACGAATACCCCGTGCCGAAGTCGTCGATGAGCACGTTGATGCCCATGTTCTTGAGCCGTTGCAACGTGGCGATCGCGGATTCGACGTGGGTAGCGGCAGTCGATTCGGTGATTTCGATTTTGAGAAAACGCGGATCGAGTTCGGTTTCGACGAGGATGCTAGCGATCTGCTCGATGAGATCGTCCTGTTGGAACTGCCTTGCGGACAGGTTGACGGAGCCAAGGATTTGTTTGAGTTCCTGCTGTTGCCACGCTTTGTTTTGGCGACAAGCTTGTTCGATGGCCCATCGTCCGATGGGAAGGATGAGTCCGGTATCTTCCGCCAAAGGAATGAACTCGGAAGGCGCGATGAGGCCGTGCTCTGGGTGGCGCCATCGCAACAGCGCTTCGAACCCTTCGATACGCCCATTTTCGAGCGAGACAATGGGCTGGTAAAAAAGCACAAACTCTTGATTATCAAGGGCTTTTCTAAGGGCCGTCTGCATCGCTAGCAGCCGTCTCCCCTCGCGCTCCGTTTCCTTATCCGCCACGGCGTATTGGGCCCGTCCGCGGGACTTGGCTCGATACATGGCGCGTTCCGCGGCGCCTATCAGGTCCTCTGCCTCCTGGGGGGAAGGGCCCGACAATGCGATTCCAATGCTGGTCGTTACGAAAACTTCTTCCTCTTCCACCAGAAACGGGTCCGTAAGAATGCGTTGAATACGTTGCGCGGTCGCCACCGCTTCTTTTCTTTCCACGCCATCCACGAGAATCGCAAACTCATCGCCTCCGAAACGAGCGACCGTGGAATCCGATCCCAATCCCTCGACCAATCGTCGCGCGACTGCTTCGAGCAAGTCATTGCCGGGGATGTGTCCAAGGCTTTCGTTGATCAACTTGAACCGATCCAAATCGAGCAGCACGACCGCGAAGGTATATCGGGGGTCGCGCCGGCCCCGCAGCACGGACCTTTCCAACAGTTCTTTGAACAAGGCTCGATTGGGAAGCCCTGTTTGGGTGTCATGCAGCATATCGTACTGCAATCTCGCTTCCGCTCGTTTTCGTTCCGTGACATCGAATCCGTACAGATGAACGAGGTGTTCCGACCGGACGGGATGATACGTCCATACGAGGATGCGTTCCGCGCGTTGTACTTCGAGGCGATGGTTTTCGCCTCGTGCCAAGCAGGCGGAAACGAGATCCACGTGATTTTCGGGCAGGATGTCGACCATCGACAGTCCCAGGGTTTCACCGAGCAGAACCGCCGCGGGATTGGCATAGCGAATGGCCCCTGTCGCATCGGACTCCATCACCGGGCTCGGGCTCTGCTGCGGGAATGTCGCCAAGCGACGGATTTCCTGTTCTCGTTGTTTTCGAAGGGAGACATCTCGCACAATGACGATCACATGGGACTCGTCTTCGGCCTGTTCCAAACCGAAGGTCAGTTCCGCGGGGTAGCGCGACCCATCGACTCGCAGGATATCGACGCTTTGGACTTCGGCATCGATCGGCCGGCTTCCTTCCCGAGCGTTTTTCAACATGCTATCCAGAAAGGGATGGTGCGCGGGAGCCAGCAACGATGAAAAAGGTTCGAGTCGAAGATCTTGTAAGGATGTCCCGAAGAACCTTTCGCAGCGGGAATTGACAAAAAGGATACGCCCCGCCACGTCGAGGGTCACGATGGCATCCGGCAACGCTTCCACCAATCCACGATAACGTCGCTCGCTGCGCGCCCGTTGAATCTGCACACGTTTCAGATCCGTGACATCGCTGCACAGGCAGAGCGTGCCCGGCGCTTGATTCACGCCCCGATCGAAGCGACTCGATGTCACAATCGTCCAGCAATCGCTATCGTCGGCGCGTCGAAATCGGACTTCACGTCTGCCGGGAATGCCCAATTCAAACGAGCCCGTGCCCCAACGCAAAGAATCGGGAGGAATGTCGCGAGTCAGTTCGAGCAGATGTCTACCCAAAAGTTGGCCGCGATCGAACCCGAGCATTCTTTCCATCGCCGGATTGACCAACTCGATCACACCATCGGAATCCAGCACGACAATGCCCTCTTGGGACATCTCGACGATCTTTTCATAGCGGGATTTCTGGACGAGAAGTTCCGTGGTAGCTCGTTCGAGTTCGGTGATATCGAGCCAATGGACGACCACGCCGGATACCGTTTCATCGTGCAACAGATTGCAGGCCGAAGCTCGAATCAGCCGTTCGCTGCCATCCATGAGGCAAATATGGAAATCATGGGTCATGGTCACACCTGGCTGCGCGATCAGGTGCGCCAACTTGTCTCTGACAGGGCCAAGTTCTTCTTCACGCACGAGAGACAAAGCTTTTGAACCGACTCGATCTTGAAGGCTCAGCCCGTGGATACGCTCACATGCCGCGCTTTCATACAATACCGTCCCATGCGCATCGAGCACGGAAACCGCATCCAACGCCCCCTCGAACAACTTCTTCCAATACGAATCTTCTTGCCTGGGATCTCCGGTCCCCATCGTCGTTTCAGACGATCGTTGCGCTTCGTCGGACGATGAACAACAGGATGGGCACGGACGCATGGTTCGAAATGAGCGATCACGCCAGACGACAAATAGAAGCGCGAGTCAAAGACAGTCTAGTGTCGGCGGTCCAGCATGCCTAGGGGGTACCCGCACGAAGTTCATACGTTCGGTCTGCCAGCCGTGGTGCTCGAACGTCATGACGAGGGTTCGCACTCCCTTCTCCTTCGAGCTTTTCACCCGAGGTCCACGGTTCCCGTCAGCACCCGGTGCGGCCCTTCTTTCAGGAGAAAATCGAATTCCTCGTCCCCCACCAAGGCACGAATCCGCTCCAGGCCCGCTACGACTTGCGCCACGTCCTCGGGACGGTGCGCATCCGAACACACAGCATAATACAACCCGGCCTCCAGCATTCTTTCCGCGGCTTTTTGGGGCGCTCGACCATACTTGCCCACCATGGCACCACCGTCCATGAGCAGCACGAGCCCCCGATCCACCCAATCTTCCATCAAGGTCAAGTCCCCGAAGCACGCCCGATAGCGTTCTGGATGCGCAATGACCGGCCGCATTCCTTTGCGACGTATGTCGAAAAGCCCTTCCAATAGCGCGCTCGACAAATGGTCACCCGCAAACTCCACCAGCACCGCACGCTCACCGGGGTAGGCAAGCCCTTGCCCCGACATGATTCGCCCGTACACCACATCGTCGAAAAAATGCTCGCACGACAATCCCAACTGCACATCGAGGCCCGCCTGCATCACATGCGGCAGCATTTGGGCGTAGGCATGTTCCAAGTCCCGACGTTCGTTATCGAACATGCCGGGGCGCATATGGGGCGTGGCGATGATATGAGAAAAACCGGCTTGGCTCAGAGCCTTCAACAGGGCAATTCCCTCACCGATCGTTCGCACACCATCATCCACTCCGGCTATCCAATGACAATGCAGATCGATATACGCAGGCATCGCGCGTATTTATGTCTCTGACGACGACAACCGAAAGGGGTGTTTTTTTTCAGCAAGCCACCGACAGGATCCGTTGGCATCCCGCGGCTGCCCTATCCATTTGATATTCAATGTTTTTTCCTTGTGGCGCGCGGGCGCATAACACCACATCCATCCCGTCGATGGACATCGGCAGCAGATGGGTATCCGGCGCCATTTTGGCGGCTTGCGAAGCCACCGAGCGGCTGCAGGGAGTCGTGTTGGCAATCAAAAACGGGGTAAAAGCTGCGAGTTCTTCGCAAATCGGCCACGCCCCGGCGCCGGCGACGACACATCCCATGTCGTCCACGAGGACAACCGCTTCCAACTCTGCAGCCGTTCGCACGGCCGCCAATTGAAGATGAAGGGCGACGATCGGGTCTGCACTCCGACGCTTGCGTCGTTCCACAGTCTGAGGCATCGAGGTTTCTCCTGGTTGCGAACGAAAGGATCGCGTGTCAGGCCCTCCTTGGTCAAGTTCGTGACATGTTGACGGGTTTCCCATTGTGAACTTCGAAACACTCATCGATTCTCGCCGTGTCATCCTCTGTGTCGGCTCCGGCGGTGTTGGCAAGACGACCACCGCCGCCGCCTTGGGGCTTTTGGCCGCTCAAAGAGGCCGTCGCGCCCTATGCCTGACGATCGACCCGGCACGCAGGCTCGCCCAAAGCCTCGGTCTGGAGGAGTTTCGTGCCGACGCGCAACAAGTCTCTGCCGAGCGTTTCAGGCAAGCCGGTATCGAAGCCCCCGGCTCGTTGACCGTCATGATGCTCAACACCAAACGGACGTTCGATGAGATCGTCGAACGCTACGCATCCAGCCCTGAAGTACGCGACCGCATCATGCACAACCAGATGTACCACTACGTGTCCACGGCACTTGCCGGCACGCAAGAGTACATGGCCATGGAAAAATTGTACGCGGTAAAAAACGATCCCAACTTCGATCTCATCATCCTCGATACTCCACCCACCTCCAACGCTCTCGACTTTCTCGATGCTCCCGATCGGCTCATCGATGCCCTCGACAGTTCCCGACCCGATGGCTCATACGCGCCTTTGAATCGACGGGGCGCCTTTCGTTCGATCTGCTCGCGCGTTCGGCGGCCATGGCTCTTCGCGGTGTCGGCAAGTTCACCGGCACGGGATTCCTTGAGCAAGTAGCTGAATTTCTTACGGAACTCAACGATCTCTTCGGTGGCTTCACCCAGCGAGCCCGGCAAGTACAAAGTGCCCTTCGCGCGGCTGACGTGGCGTATGTGCTCGTTACCTCCCCATCGCCCACGACCATCCGGGAGGTTCTCTTTTTTTCGGAACGGCTTACCCAACTCGGGATGTCGAGCGACGCGTTCGTGATCAATCGAATTCATCACCCACCCCCAAACGCACCATCGCAACAAGCCATTCGCCAAGCCGTCGAACAATCCGGACTCGCCCTCGACGAAGACGTGGTCACGCGGTTGCAGGCCATCATGAAGGACGAAGCGACGCAAGCGGCGATGGATGCTCACCACCTGCTTGTCCTTCATGAGGCATTGCACCTCGTCGATCCCGCGCCTTTGCGTGCGATGGTCCCAGCGTTCCCTTACGATGTCCATGATCTCGAATCGTTGCATGACGTCGCCAAGGCGCTTGCGCGCGTTACGACGTGATTCGATCGGATCATCCCATGCTTACTGCGATTGTGGTCGACACTGTGTGACGCTCTCGAATATACCCAAACCATGACGGCCAATCCTCCCAACGCTCCTTGCCCGAAAAAAAAGTTTCCACTTTGGATACTCGTTCTTCTGGTTGTTGTTGGGGTGATGGTGGTCTTCATCGGCATTCTTTCGGCGCTCGCCATCCATGGTTTCACGAAGTACATGAAAGCTGCGAAAACGTCCGAGGCCAAGGCAACAGTGGGAATGATTGCCAAAAGCGCCTCCGCGGCTTTCGAGCGTGAGCTTGTGGCCAACGACGGAAACGCCTACCACGCGATGTGTCCTTCGGCATCGAATCCTGTACCGCAGGACATCGCACGAGTACGCGGGGTCAAGTACCAATCGAACTTGACCGAATGGGACGTGGATCGTGCTATGAATCGTGGATTTGCCTGTCTGGGATTTTCGATGGCCAATCCTCAGTACTATCAATACGATTATCAGGCTTCGGGCAGCCCGGCCCTCGATCGTTTTCAAGCGATTGCGCGGGGTGACCTCAATGGTGATGGTGTGACTTCCAGTTTCGTTCTCGAAGGACGATTGGCCAACGGAGTGCTACTTCTCTCTCCCACCATCGTGGAATCCTCACCCGAGGAATGAGTCGAAAATCATTCGGCGGGTGTCGAAGGCGATCCCGCACGAAACCTACAACGTGAAGGTTACCTTCGCGGGTCGTTGTCCTGGAGAGGGATACGTTCCCGACCGCAACACGTTGGCAAGGCAGTCTGCGGCGGCGACGCCTTCCTTGGTGGGGGGAATCACTTCGAGGGCCATCATTTTTCCGACTTCGGCAGGCTCTCGGCCGGTGTCTGCATCGGGATTCCGAAGCGTTCCGACATAGGCGGTAACCGTGAAAGCATCGGTGATCCCGTCTTTGCACCGAGCGATGGGTTCAGAAAGCTGTTCCAAGGCTGCCGCCACCTGTTGGGAATCCCATGTCGTCGGTGGTGTGACATCCGGCAACGGAGAAAAGGCCATGCTCGTCCGAATCTTGCCGCGTTTGCCTCCGACCGGCGAAGGCCATATTTTTTTTCGAAGCACGTTCAGCATACAACCAGAAACGTCTCGATCTCCGAGGTCTGATTCTTCGACATGGCCGTGAACCACTGAGCCAGAGCTATCCACTTCGAGATAGAAAGACACTTCACCCGAAAGGTAGGGCATGGACCGACACCCGTCATCGAAGCATTCATTCAGGGCATCGAACGTCGAAAGAAACGCTCTGGCCACGGCGCCTTCGTTCATGCCGCCGTACTCGGCTCCGAAGGATGGTTGGTCGTTTTTCGGCTTCGCACTTTCGCTTTGGATGGCCGTAGGCTTGGACTCTCCGGACGCCGGGGGAACCACCGTTGTGGCGCCGCATCCCGCGAGCGCAACGAGCGCGGACAGGGGTAGCGAAAAAAACAACGTCCGAGGGGGCGACGAACCATTCATGGCAAGGTGTATACTCTCTTTTCCGTTTCTTTGAAGCAACTCGAGCCCTGGGATGCTTCGCAAAGACAGTGCCGACGAGTCTTTCCCTCTTGTTTCGTCAAATGATGTAATTTCAATGTGTTACACCGATCAGAACGGATTTGGATTCCGTTATCCGTGTATCTTTTTATTTTCTTGGTTCTTGCCTTGACTTCTGCGGTTCCGCGCGCTGGTATGACGTGTTGATCTGGGAGGTTTTGTAATGATGCGCAATACTTCATCGTTTCGACTGTTCATGCAACCGGCGCGATTGGTGTCCGTGGCTTTGCTTACTACCGTGTTTGGGGCTGGCGTGGGGGCTTGTTCCAGTACCGACGAAGGGGCATCGGGCGACGATTGGGAGGATTACGGTATTGAGGGGGCGTTTGGGGAGGATGGTCCACCTCTTGGCAAAGCGGATAGTGCGAACGTGCAGGGACCGTGGGTCAACACCAACACCACGGCGACGCAGGTGTGGACGGCGCGCAAGGCGTGGGAGGACAAGGATCCCGCGGCAGGGCTTGCTTGGCCGGCCAACAGTGGATTGAACTGGGATCAGAAGTATTCCGCGTGGGTCGATTCGATGGAGCGTACGCGCAGTGATTCGTATTTCGATACTTTCATGCTGACGACGCCTTGGGGCAAGCAGCTTCCCGCGCCCAAGCTCGAGTGTGCGGAGCTTGCGATGTTTTTGCGCATTACCTTTGCTTCCTGGTATGAGCTGCCTTTCTTTTTGACGGCCACGGACGGCTCTCAGCGTATTTACTTTGGGCATTTCGGGGCGCGGACCACGTCGGAAAAGTACAAGAACACGCCGAACTACGCGCAGGTTTACAAGGACTATTCGAACCTCTCGGCTGCTCAATACCAATCCAATTGGCCGAAGGACACATCGTTGCGGGCCAAGGGCTTGTACGGAGGCGGCGATGAGATGGACTTCGTGTTCTCGGGAGCGAAAGCGGGGGCGTACTTCGACGAGATCTTTCTCAACAAGCGTGTCGGCCACTTCATGTTGTTGACGCTTTCGTACTTCGGCTCGATGCACTTGGCGAGTACGCGCAACACCTACAACCTCAAGCCAGAATCGGTCAAACCGGGTGATGTATTGCTCGAGCGTTGGCAACGAAAAGGTATTGGCCATACGTTGGTCGTCAAAGAGGTAACGAGCCTCGAGATGGGACAACTCGAAGTCAATCTGGCCTCGGGCTCGATGCCTCGTCGTCAACCGAAGTGGGAAGATGCGGTCGCTTCGAAAAGCTACTTCACCAACAATTACTGCGGTGGGACCGGCACCAATTCCGATGGCGACTCATATGCCTCTCTCGGCGGCGGGCTCAAACGGTGGCGTGTGGTCAAGAACATCAACGGTTATTGGACCAACACGTGGATGAAGTCTGATGAGGCCTCTTGGATTTCGGATACGGATACGACGGCCATCTCGTCTCGCCCAGAACAATTCGAAACGTTGCTAGGAGAGTCCGATCCTGCGGCCATGCGTGATTCCTTGCTCGCGATGATCGAAGACAACCGAAACCACCTTCGCAATTACCCAGCGTCTTGCGCCGCGCGCACTCGTAGGGAAGAAGGCTTCGATAAACTGTACACGCTCATGCAAAACAAATTTGGATGGAGCAAATCACAAGTCGACCAAAAATATCGGATTTTGGAAGACTATGTCTTCGCGGAACTCGAATACGACAAGTCCAAAACCTGCTGTTGGAATTCCACGACCAGCGTGATGCACCAAATTGCTGTCGAGTACAACGAGTCGCTCATGACCAACCAATGCGTGGAGCCCGTCGTTTTCAAGTGGAACAACGGTTACGATGTGTTCAAGCAATACGCTGAGCAGACAGGCCGAGGTTTCCAATGGAAACCGTGGTCCGCGGATGAAACCTGCCCACAACAGAATGTGCAAGTAGACACGGAGGCCAATCATAGCTGGGTTCCTTATTGCAGCCTTGATTGACCTCGGGGAATCTGGTCCGCTCGCCGCCATCCGTTCGCTTCCCCTACCCGCACCTACTCAATTCGCATGCTCCACTGGCCGACCTTTCGGTAAGCGATGATCTTTCGAAACCGTTGGTCTCCCATGGCAGAGCGTTTCATTCGTGGCGTCGCAAAGCCACGGTCTCGAACCAGCGCGGCAGGGTCACGGCAAAGTTGCACGCTAGCAACTTGCTGCAAAAGGCTCGCTTTGCATGACGAATGGGTCTGTCCGCGGTATCATTCAACCATTCGTTCTTTTTCTATCGAAAGGTTCTTCGATGGTTTCGCGTCACCTTGCCACGCTTTTTTTGATTCCCCTGCTTGTCTTCCCTGCAGCGGTTGGCTGCGGTTCGGATGACGATGGGGGAAGTCCACCCCAAATTTCTCCGTTGAGCGATAAATCTGCTTTCGTGGACAAGGAATTCACACTCGAAATCAAAGCTACGGACAAAGATGGGGACCCTTTGAAGTTCGGTTTTCGATCCACGATCCCGGATATCGGCTCCCGGGCGGATCTGCGTCAAGCAGGCAACCTCGCGGTGTTTCGTTGGACGCCCATCGCTTCGGACATCGGCGTGCATTCTTTCGACTTCACGGTCTCGGATGGCAAACATACGGCGAAAGAAACGATTGCCATCGAGGTGACGATTCAGGCGGGTTCGAGCAATGCTCCCATATTTCGAAAACCTTTGGGAACGGGAACCACGCTCGACCTTACGGTAAAAAAGTGTATTGACGTCGATATCGTGGTGGAGGACTCTGATTCTCCGGGAGTCACGCTGGCCCAAGACGATCCGGTGATTGCGGGAGCCACCCTCGATCAGCGTGACGGGCTCAGTGGCGTATGGAATTGGTGTCCATCGAAAGAGCAGGTCACCGAAGGAGATCGTTTTGCCCTCAAGCTGTCGGCCGATGATGGGGACAACCCTCCCACGGTGAAAAACTACCTGATCGTCCTTCGAAAAACACAAAAAACCGATTGTCCGGGACAGGCACCGGTCATCGAGCATACGCCGGAAGGCAATATCTCTTCGGTGGTCGATCTGACGATCGATGCACGCGTTACTGACGACCAGGGGATCAAGTACGAACCATTGCTGTTCTATT
>Ga0209606_1005298_pt1 | contig 11269 bp, 11 predicted proteins | sample AD_UKC057_MetaG_FD_184412 | JGI IMG/M metagenome (GOLD analysis project Ga0209606, IMG submission 184412) | Active sludge microbial communities of municipal wastewater-treating anaerobic digesters from USA - AD_UKC057_MetaG (SPAdes) (version 2) | ecosystem: Engineered > Bioreactor > Anaerobic >...
GTTCGAATCCTACCGGGCGCGCCAGAATAGAAAGAAACAAGGGCCCTTAGCTCAGCTGGTAGAGCAACTGACTCTTAATCAGTAGGTTGTCGGTTCGACCCCGACAGGGCTCACCAATAAAATCAAGGACTTAGGCGATAATGGCTTAAGTCCTTTTTTCTTGCCGTAAAATTCTCTCCCCATTCTCTCCCCACTTATTATTTTCTGATAGGTAAAATTGTCACCATAAGTTCGCTGGAAATTGGATTTGGATAGTCGGTGGTGGGCATTTCCTGGAGGTGATATTTCAGGTCAAGGGTGCCGTCCTCCGTCTTCCTGCCCTTGGGCAGCCAACCACCATAGGGTATGCCATTGGCAATGGCAAAATCAAGCTCCGCCCGTGCCCGCTGATCCTGGGCCTTGGAGCTATCTTTGTCGAAAACAGATTTCAGCCCGCCCCAGCCTACATATTTGGCAAGAACGGCCTGCTCTTCTTTGGTGGGGTATCTTCCTTCTTTATCTAACTGCTTGACAAGGCGGATCGCCGCAATGTTGGCATCAATCTTCTGGCCGCGTGTGCCCTCTCCAATATTATCGGCTTCGGTGATTCGGTAGTTTCCGGGATTGGTTCCCGTTAAGGTCTTGGTGCGAGGCTCACTGGCCGGCGCTTCCTCTATCGAAGATGAAGAATCGCCTTCCCCTGCTCGTCCCGATCCGGCTGATACGACTCCTCCAGCGCTTCCTTCGTCCGGAAGATGAATAGGTGCCGGCTTTCCTGCCAAGCCTCCTGCTTCGTCATCCCGATCAGCATCAGCGCTTTCATCTCGCTCATTGTCAGCTTTGCGGCCGCCTCGCTTTCCGCTTCCAGGGCGTTGTCCTCCACCATCTGCCGGTAGATTTCCGGGTTGGTTTCCTTCCAGTGCTGCCGCGCCTGTGCTGCCATCTGCTGTATGTTCATTTTGGCCTCCCTTTGTAATTATATTAACACCTTCCGCCTTATTTGTCAATGAGTTATTGACTTTGCCCCCTGGCTGTGGTAAATTATTGTCAAGAGGGGGATTTGATATGGTGGTTTCCAAATCAGATGACGGACGACGGGTGATGGTGCTGGCCGATGACTGGGGGTTGATGTTTCCTGGTGTCAAGGTTGACGGTTCCTGGAAAGTAGGAATATTCTCCGCCGACGATCTCAAAGACAATTTTTCAAGAGTAACCGGTAAAGAAGCGGAGATTCTCTTCCAGGAGGCCGTTGCCGCCATTTCGGACAACCCTAATCTTTTAAGGGATGTACCCCAAGCCACCTGATACTTGCTTCTACTTTTTTGTCTTCTTGGGCGGCTTGTAGATTGTAAGCATCGCGTTTTCAGCCGAGGATGACAGCTTTTCGAGTATTGATTTGCGCGGTGTCGAGGTCTTCCTTGGTAATGGAGTCTTTTTTTTCATTTGCGGGACCTGTTTACGTAAACTGAACGTTTGTTTGCCTTTCTTTTCTATCAGCCCCATCGTTTTCATAACACATTTATTTTGTCGCTCGTCTATGAAAGATTAAACAAATATTGTATTGGCTAAGATGTAAGCTGTTTGAAGTCCGACAGTTTCCATATCGATATTACTATCCTTCCCGGGAAAATATTTTAAGCTGTTCGTAAAACTGCATCTGTTCCTCTGTCATTTCGACTTCCACCCATTTGCCATCTACCTCCGTGGCAACGATATTGTGAGCATATACATTACCAGTTTCTGTAAAATCACCGAATACTTTAGCTACCAGGGTATTGCCTTTGCAAGGTTCAACAACAATGGCTTCCCACCCATTGCGCATTCTAACCCGTGTACCTTTCGTGAGTTGGTCAGTCCGTATTTTTGTCTTTTTTGTCGCCGAAATGACATTTTTTCCTGCGTAATGTGCATATAATGAAGCTACATCTACATTAATCGATTTACCCATGGCATGAATTACCGATGCCATTTTCTGCCAATCTACACTGTTCTCATTATTAAGTAGAAGTCCCGCAGCAAAGAACAATTCTGGCCAACCATAGTTTTGTTTTTTACCGGTTGACATGTTAACCCAAGTTGAGCAATCGAACCCAAGCAATTCATCTTTTGAAGCACTTTCAAAGCTGTTCAGCATGAAGGCTAAAGTGAGATAAGTTTTGTTATTGATAAATACTACATCACTTAATTTGCCCCTATACTTCTCCATTCTTCTTTCTGATTCAGCAATGGCATAATCGTAGTTATTCAATTTCTTTATCCATTCACTAAATCTTGATGCGTATTCATCGCTGGTACAAACGTTTGATCCTGTCAACATTTTGTCCATGTCGGATGGGTTTATGAATGTTTCACTATTCATAACCCTATCACGCCAAAAAGGATTTCCCGCCGCCATTGCACCGCAGCACAAGAACAATATCCCCCATGCGCCTATCTTTTCAGGATTGTATTGAGGGTCAAGCTGTTTTGCCACGCTGTGAATCGGCTTTAATTGATTCGCCTCAACTCCAAACATGCAAACCTCCGTTATCCCAGGTATTGTGCTCTATTAAATAGTCATGATGAAGATTATTTTCTATAAAAGTATTGTTGTCAATAGTCAACAGAATATATCCGGCGCATCTGTTAGGTTTCCTTCACCAGGAGGCGAACTTGACAATAGAAGAGGCGTTTGGAGAAGTCATCAGAAATCTAAGAAAGAGAAGCACTATCTCTCAAGAGAAACTTGCCGACATGAGCAAACTCGACCGCAGCTTCATTTCACTCATAGAATGTGGCCATAAACAGCCATCATTGGTCACTATCTTCCAACTTTCAAAAGCATTCAATCTTTCCGCATCAAAAATTATGTCGCTAGTCGAAAAAAAATTAAAAAATAACAAGCGGCGGTCATTAAACCCTCCACCAAAACAACCCCATGTGGTTAAGCGAACAATATGATTTTTTCACACGGTGCGGTATGTGAACGGTAAAATCCATCGGGAAATATCCAGACGCGCATCTCTTATCTTTAGTCTTCGGCAAAGATGTGAAGCTACTCTATGGTTGTCGTTGCAATGATCTTTTTTGCACCGAAGGCGGAAGACGTGAAGGAATGGTTATTGATTGGGTTAGGGAAAACGGAAAAGGCGACCTCCAAGAAGGCACCAGTCCGGCCACCACAACCTCAACGGTTCTTGGCCCTCGGAAGGGTGGACAGGTGACGAATGAGGGTAATCTCACAAGCACCGGTAGTAATCTAAATCTGTACAAGGTAAATGTCAACGGGAAAAAGAAACACTGGGAAAACGAAAGAAAAGGCGATGAGTCCTCCCAAGAGAGTCTCAACCCGTCCCGATCACCTCAAGCGGTTCTTGGTCCTAAGCAATCGGGGCATACTTCTTATAAGAGTATAAACCCGAAAGAGGGAAATGTCAATTAGTGTCCAATACTACGGATGATTTGGAGCTATTGGAGATATAGGGAATCCAATCCTGTCCATAATGCTATCATTCCCCTACCATCCCATCAAAGATCACCTTGTCTTTTCTCTTGCTGATGCAGATAATACGACCAGCACCCACTTGCAAAGCTCTTGAGGAAATTGATACGGTCCAGCAAGGCTCATCTTTTGATATGCCGTATAGTATGCAACCATCCGGAACGCCATCTTGAAGTTCAAAATCTTTCGGTGTCTGCCGGTGCAGGTATTTTCTGATAATTCGCACAGCTTTTTGCCGCGACAGTTCAGGGTCATGCTCTTTCATCTTTTGAGTAGGGCCCCTAATTTGATATCCAACCACTTCCTTGTATCTTATGCGGCCATTTTGAGCGCCGTGGTCAGCGCCTGTCTGCTGATCCGCGTGCTATCGCCAAACCACAGGCTGCTGAGCGTGTTGTCCTGCGTCCTGCCGCGAAAATAATTCAGATACTCGGTCACGGCGTTGTAAGCGCCCCAGTAGGTCCGCCCGGCCTCTTTGCTCCCCCTGCCGTTTTCAATTGGGAATCAGTTCCTTGCCTCCTTTGTCCTCCGGCAGAGAGAACACAATTCTTACATAGCGCTCCAGTCCGGAGGAGTCGATTCCACGTTTTTGCAGACGGCGGTACTGTGCAACCGTGGCGGAAAATTCCCGGCCGGCGACGTTCATGATCTCCCGGATCAGTTCCAGGTTGTAATGCAGGCCGCTCGTATGACGGACGCGCAATAACTGGCTGGCCTTGGAATAATGGGCCAGGGTGAGAGTGTTGTTGCAAACTACGCGGATCGGCGTGAATCCGACGCGGACGGCAATGGAGCCGTCATGCGCATTGGACAGCAGAATGTAGTGCGCTACAGGGTCCTCTTTCCCGACATCCATTTTGTTGTCGCCAATCTTCGCCAGCGCCCAGACCTGCTTTCCTCCGTTGAGGCTTCCGGCGGTTTCCAGGGTGGCGGAGTCGGAGTCCAGAAAGGGCTGAAACCACTCCAGGGCCTCTTCATTTTGCAGAGGCACATAATCCGGCCCCACCAGACCCAGAAAAGCATTATCCGAAGTCCGGCAGACCGCATAATGATCCAGGATTCCGGATTTCGCTCCTCCACCCGCTTTTTCCGTATAAAGAGGCCTCAGCTCCACCTGCCAGTCCAGCTTTGCCTCGACAATCGCTTCCCGGACACTAATCTGTTTGTCTTCTGGAATAGGTGTACCCAGACCATGCCAGGGCGTTTTCCCGACATACATCATGCTTTCGACTAAATGTGCCATAAAATCCCCTCCCTTATATAAATGATTTTATGTCCTCAGTTATAACCCTTCCTATATCTATACATATATACTTATATATGCTCATAGTCAAATGTTATTTTTGCTTGATATTCGTAGAATAAAAATGTATAAGAAATCATGGCTAAAAGAGAAAGGTTTACAACGACCCTGGACAGCGAATTACTCCAGGAGATTAAAATCCTCGCGATCCGGAACAGGCATTCAACGAATGACCTGCTGGAAGAGGCAATCAGCGATTTACTTAATAAATACAAAGACAAAACTACCAAAGACGATCAATCAAAGCAGCAAACTTTGGAGCTAGGTTCTATACTCCACGAAAAAAGCTCAAAATATGGCAAGGACGGTTCGGAGTAGGATCGATATATAGACCGAGAGGTAGAAGGCGCCATCTTTTTTAACTCCGGCCCCTTCTAAATAAACTTAAACGACGGCAGACTGCTCTTTCAGCCAGCCCTGAACATCCTCCATCAGCGACTGCTTCAGTTCTTCCGGTTCAAGAATAATCATATTGGGAATCCAGGATTTCAGAATATTGCGGATAGCCTCGTAGTATCCCACCCGGAAAGTGACAATAATCGAACCGTCCGGCCTTTCCTCTTTGATTTCCTGAGTCGGAAACATCTTCCGCCGCTTGAAATAATGGCTGACCTTGTTGTCGAACAACACCTTGACTTCAAGATTTTTTTCTCCGGAAAACCAAATATTGGCGCTTTCCTTAAGGACGGAATCCAGATTGTCGGGTATGGCCTTGAAGCCGGAGGCCAACAACCTCAGATCCTTAATCTTATCGAGAGCATAGCGTTTGAGAATGCCCGTGGCCGGCTCATTGCCGATCAGGTACCAGAAACCGCCGTAATAAACGACCCGATAGGGTTCCATCTGGACGTCATGTGTCTTTTTGTTGCTGGTATACCGGAAGCCTACCTGTCTTTTCTCCCGGATCGCTTTGACCATTCGATTGATGAAGGAAGGCTCCATGGGAATGGCGTCATCAATCTTGACGAACACTGGCATAGAGGTCACGCTGTCATAGAGCCGGTCCAGCACATCATCGGCGGCTTTCTGAAATGGTTTTCCCAGTTGTCCCACGATGTTCTTCAGGGCCACCACCAGCGCCAGCTCCGTATCGTCGAAGACTTCCAGGTTTTTCACCAGGTCCCGGCTCAGGCGATACGTTCCCTTCTTTTCCTCATGGAGAGGGAAGCCGGATTCCTTTAAAAGCAGCAAATCACGCTGGATGGTCCGGGGCGTCGTCCGGAAATATTCGGCAAGCCAGGCGCTGGAAACTGTTTCCTTTTCCATGAAGATCCGGAGAATCTGGCCCAGCCGGATCAGCCTCGTCTGCACCTTCCTGTCACGCTCCATGGTATCCTCCCTTTCTTTGCCTTACTTTCCGGCACTTTGTGTGATGGAGCAATAAACTAATAAAAATATAGCGTTACAGTCTAAGGCTCCTGGTCTGATCCTCTTCCCGCAGAAAGAGAAAACAAAATAAACAGTGAAGTAAAATAATGCGACGTACCGTTGTCGTTGTGACATTGAACTATCAGAACCAACCCGGTAAAGTCAATGCCGAATGAGGGGAGGTTTTGGTCATGGAAACAACGATCAAAGGTTATCTGGAAGGATTGACACTCGGAGAGATTCAGATCCACAAACACGTCGCCGTCGTTCCGGTCATGGGGACAAACGGTTCCGGACCGGACTACCTGACCATGAAGGAGGCGATGGACCGCAGGCTGATTCAGATCGGGGAAGTGGGAGAGAGCGGCCATGTCCCGGAGCTGAAGGTTGTCAACAGCGGCCTGAAGCCTGTCTTGCTCCTGGACGGGGAAGAACTGGCCGGGGCCAAGCAGAACCGAGTCCTAAACACCACCGTCCTGATCAGAGAAAAATCGGAAACCGTCATTCCGGTAAGCTGCACCGAGCACGGCCGCTGGTCCTACCGTTCGCAGTACTTCGAGGAATCCTGCCACATCATGTCGGCCAGACTGCGCGGCGTCAAGAACGCGTCCGTGCATGAAAACCTGAAAGACAGACACGTTTTCCTGTCCGATCAGTGTGCCGTATGGGACGGGATCAGAGTTCAGGCGGCGGCCAACAAAATAGATACTCCGACCGGCGCCATGAGGGACGTTCTCAAAGCAAAACAGGAAGACCTGGACGATTTCCTGGAGCATTTTCCGCTGATAAACAGACAGAACGGCCTGCTGGTCCTGGTGAACGGAGAGGTTGTCGGCATGGACGTGATCTCGAGGAAAGAAGCCTTCGCAGTACTGCATTCGAAGCTGGTCAAAAGCTACGTCATGGACGCGCTGACGGAAATACCGAAGAAAAACAAAGACGCCGGCATGAAGAAAGCGGCAGACTTCCTGAAAAAGATTCCGGTCTGCCAGGAAAGCGCCTTTGACTCCGTGGGCTACGGACGCGATTACCGCTACGAGGGGGAAGGTCTGGTCGGCTCCGCTCTGGTTCATGAGGGCACGGTGATCCATTCGGCCTTCTTTCAGACCGGCAAAGCAAGAAATGAAGGCCGCATGTCCTCCGTCAACCGCAGACGGGCATACCGGACGAACCAGTAACCGGCATGGAGGTAAACGTTTCATGAAATATCTAAAACGAACGATTATTTTATCCCTTGCCCTCCTGCTGTCAGTGCCCGCTGCCGTCAGTGCCGACACGACCGTTTACGACAAGAATTTCAACCGGCGGGGATATGAAAAAGAGTCGGGAGGAACGGTAGTCATGTATGACAGGAACTGGAACCGCACCGGCTATCAGAAAGACGGCAGGATTTACGATAGAAGCTGGAATCTCCAAGGCTACAAGAAAAAAGGCGGCACAACCGTGATCTATGATAAACAATGGAACCGCACCGGTTACGAAAAGGACAACAGGATTTACGACAAACAATGGAATCTGAAGGGATACAGGAAACGCTGATTGTGAAACGTTAACAAAAAAGGGAGGTTGCATGACCACATTTTCCAATTCCCGGCTTGGGACCTACGAGCAGTGCCCGCTAAAATACAAATATCAGTATATCGACAGGATCAAAGTCGAGGAGGCCAAGACCGTCGAAGCCTTCATGGGGAGCTGCGTCCATGAGGCGCTGGAAAAGCTCTACAGGGACCTGAAGCTGCAAAAGAACAACACGCTGGAAGAACTGCTGGCATATTACAATGACCAGTGGGCGCAAAACTGGTCGGACGACATCAAAATCGTCCGGAAAGAATACACGGCCGAGAATTACCGCCTGACCGGAGAGAAATGCGTCACGGACTATTACAATCAATATGCGCCCTTTAAAGAACGCGTGCTGGGCATCGAGACCGAAGAATATGTGACCCTCGATCCGGAAGGACAGTTCAAGTGGAACGTCCGGATGGACAGGCTGGATTACGCAGGCGATGGAAAATACGAGATCCACGATTACAAGACCGCGGGATACCTTCCCAAACAGGAACAGGCGGATGAAGACCGTCAACTGGCGCTTTACTCCCTCTGGGTGAAAGAAAACTTCAAGGATGCCAAGAATATAGAACTGGTCTGGCACTACCTGGCCTTTGACCGGGAGCTGCGTTCTGAAAGAACCCCAGAGCAACTGGAGAATCTTCGTCAAGAAACATTGCAGGCGGTAAAGAAGATCGTCAGCGCCGAAGAATTTCCTGCCAAAGAGTCCAACCTCTGCAACTGGTGCGAATATCAATCGATCTGCCCGAAATGGGCGCACCTGTTTAAAGTGGAAGCCTTGCCGCCCAAGGAGTTCAAGGAAGAAGACGGCGTCCGCCTGGTGGATGAGCTTTCCGTTCTTTCCGAACAGAAGAAAGAACTGGAAGAAAAGATTGATGCAATCAAACAGGACCTCATCGACTACGCAAAACAGATCGGCGTGGAGGTGGTTTTCGGCTCCGGCAAAAAGGCGACCGTTTCCATCGGCAAAGATATTGGTTTCCCGGCGAAGCATTCGAATGAACGGGCGGAGCTGATCAGCCTTCTCAAGCAGGAAGGCCTCTGGGGCGACGTGGAGGACATGGATGTGTTCGCCCTGAAAAAGATCATCCACAACCGGGAATGGAGCGAGGATGTTCTCAACAAGCTCAAAGCCTACCAGGAAGAAAAAACAACCGCCACCGTGCGACTGGCAAATCTGAAGAAGGAGGAATAAAAAACATCTTCGCAGAAAATAATTGATGAACCCTTGAATAATCAAAAGGATAGGTGTATGAAAACATGCAGCAACTGCGGACAACCCATCCAGGAAAACGACATGAAGAATACGGTGGAGATTTTAGGCGAGCTCCAGGAAACGTCATCCGACGAGTTTGACGATCAGAATCTCTGCCAGGCCTGCAAAGAAGAACTAGGCATGCTCAGCCTGATGGGTTTAGCGCGTGAACGTGTAAGCTTTCGTAAACATAAGTAATTTACCATTACTGTCATGTGAGCCTGTCGAATGCAGAATGCCATCGATATTTTCAATCTCCATAGAGATATCATTGAAGATTATAAAAGCTTCGTTAATAGTTTTGTAAACATCAAAGATGATTCAATAAGGGCTTATGTTGAATCTGAAATGAATAGAGGTAAATTCTGGCCGGAACCACTCATCCAGTTCAATCCTTCCTTTAAACTTGGCGCATCCATACAATCACTGTGTGACAAAAGCACCCTCCATCCAGATATAGCAAATATATTTAAAGGATTTACGCTATTTCAACACCAGGTAGAAGCGATTACCACGGGTGCTGCCGGTTTTGATTACGTGGTTACATCGGGCACGGGGTCAGGCAAATCGCTCATTTTTCTGGCAACCATTTTTGATTTTCTACTCAAAAATAAGACGGGCAAGGGTATCTGTGCGGTTATTGTCTATCCGATGAACGCCTTGATTAATTCTCAAACAGTAGAAATCAAAAAGTTCGCGGAGAATTACAAAAAAGTTACCGGTCACGAGTTTCCTTTCAAGTTTGCGCAATACACGGGTCAGGAAGGGCAAGACGTCCGGGAACGAATAAAAAAAGACCTGCCAGATATCATTCTGACGAATTACATGATGCTGGAGCTTATTCTTACCAGATCACAGGAACACATCATCAGAAACTCCATTTATGATAATTTAAAATACCTTGTCTTTGATGAACTTCATACCTACAGAGGACGGCAAGGTTCAGATGTTGCCTTTCTGATTAGGCGTATTAAAGCGCAGTCACAAAATAGGATTATCTGTATTGGCACATCGGCGACCATGGTGTCCGGCGGTGATGTATCGCAGCAGAAAGATCAGGTCGCGAGAGTTGCGGCAAAGATTTTTGGGGAAACATTTAAAAATGAACAAATTATCAATGAATCACTTTCCCGCTGTTTTGAGTATGGAAAAACGCCACCTACATCAGATCAATTAAAGCAGGTTCTTCAAAATACAATAAACATTGAAGCTGATGAAGAAGCTCTAAAAAAATGTCCCCTCGCGATTTGGCTGGAAAACACAATTGCACTTAATGAAGTGGACGGAACGCTTTTCAGAAACAAACCCATGCAGTTTTCTGCAATCATATCCAAACTAAGCAGTGATGCAAATCTGGATGAATCAATTTGCGAAAAAGGACTGCGCAATTTATTGCGCTGGATAACAAACGTTAATAAAAAGCTGGTTGAAGATCAGAAAAATACCTTCCTGCCATACAAAATTCACAACTTCATCTCCCAGACGGGCACAGTCTATGTGTCTCTGGATGAAGGGAATAAGCGGATTATAAGCCTTGATCCGGTGAATCATCGGGGTCATGGCGATGAAAAGATTCCTTTATACCCTGTTGTGTTCAGTAGAATTTCAGGCCATGAATTTCTTTGCGTCAATAAAAACCTGGATCAGGAAACCTTAACACCAAGGGAGTTTCGGGAATTTGCTGATGAGGAAGAAGAAAATACATTGTCCGGGTATCTGTTTTCCGGTGATGATATATGGGACATAGAAAGAGATACCGAACAACTGCCGGAAGCCTGGGGGAAGTTCGATAAGGCGGGAAAATTCAAGCCGAATAAAGAATACCGAAACAGGCTCCCACAAAAAATCTATTTCAACAGTAAGGGCAAGTTTTCGGATACGCAGGCACTTGAATATGAAGGCTGGTTTATGCCGGCGAAGCTGCTTTTTGACCCGACAAGCGGTACGATTTACGACACGAAGACCAATGAAGGAACAAAACTCACCCGTCTGGGTAGCGAAGGGCGAAGCACTTCGACCACCATTCTTTCCTTCTCCATATTAAAACACTTAACCCGACATGGTTTTGATTTCGCCGATCAGAAACTTTTAAGCTTTACCGACAATCGTCAGGATGCGGCCCTTCAATCCGGTCATTTTAACGATCTTATTAAAGTGCTTCAGCTCCGATCTGCGATCTATTACGCGCTCCTGAATAATAAAGAATTGAATCATGCCAATCTTGCCCAGGCCATCTTCGATGCCTTGAAGCTGTCGCAGGAGGAATATGCCCAGCATCCGTCAACGTTTCCATCAGGAATCCGGGATAATGAAA